>ERZ1740062.672-NODE-672-length-16541-cov-3.757552_pt1 | contig 16541 bp, 15 predicted proteins | sample MGYA00581741_ERZ1740062 | MGnify/ENA primary metagenome ERZ1740062 (study PRJEB43018, sample SAMN04849747) | marine metagenome | isolation source: floating plastic debris | place: Pacific Ocean | collected 2008-09-01 | study: EMG produced TPA metagenomics assembly...
CGGGCAAGGCCGATGATGTGCTGGTCTATGCGACGGGCGGCGGCAATCGCGTGATCTGCAACAATATCGAAGCCGGGGTTATTGATCGCTACTGGAGCTATAACGCCGATGGCCAGGGCCGCGATGCCGGCACCATGCTGCGCCTGATGATTCAAGGGGCCGTGCCGCCGGAAGGTGGAATGCTGGAAGTTGAATCCCCCTTGATCGTTATCAAGAAGGAAAGCTATCAGCCGCAGCAATGCTGGGATCTACCCGCGAAATAACACAACAAAAAAGTTTTCCGTTTGGTGGGAGCAACAAAGCCAGGCACACATATTTCAGTGCCTGGCGATTGGGGCGTGAGGAAGGATCAGATGAGTTCCGTCGAAGACAGCAAATTCCTGAGTAGCCTGCATAAAGTCCCGAAACAATGGAGTGTTTTCTCCTATCGGCGGATCACGTCAGATTTGCTTAACCGCAACTGGATTGAAGGGGCGATCCCCTTCATCACGTTCTTCGTGCTCACCACCGTTATATTGATGACGACGGACGGGTATTTCGCCCCGTCCAACCTCACTACCCTCGCGCAATATTCGTCAGACGCGGCCATCGTTACAATTGCCATGCTGCTCGTCGTTGCCATTGGTGGCATAGACCTGTCTGTTGGTTCGTCATTCGCATTATCGGCATTTGTCGCCCTTTATCTGTTCCATATCGCGGGGCTACCGGTGTATCTGGTTTTTCCGCTGACCCTTGCCTGCGGTGCGCTGGTCGGCTTCGTCAATGGATTTCTCACCGGCGTCCTTGGTTGTGGCGCCTTGCTTGCGACACTTGGCACAATGATTACCGTGCGCGGCATTTTTGTCATTGCCTCACAGGAATATCTTGTTGAAATCTCCAGCAGCGCCCGGTTCGACGAGACATGGGACTATGTTGGCTATGAAAGTTTTATGGGCGTGCCGGTAAGCTTTCTGGTTCTGGCAGTTGTTGCCGTTGCCATATTTTTAATGTTCAAATACACTCGCTTCGGCTGGCATATCCTGGCCGTCGGCGGGAACCGGAAGGCCGCGCGGCATGCGGGTATCCCGTTAAAGCGCGTTATCCTTTTGTCCTATGTGCTGGGGGGAACTCTTGTCGGGCTTGCCGCCTTTCTGTTTGCCGCCCGCCAGAACAGCGCCGGTTCCGATACCGGTGTCGGGCTGGAATTCTTTGTCCTGACGGGGCTGATCCTGGGGCTGGGAGGAGTTACGCCGGGCCGGGGCAGCGTCTTCAGCACGCTGCTTGGCTTCGCCTCCATATACATTTTGGGGAATGTGTTGATAAACGCCGGTTTCCGCGGCGATTTTATAAATGGCGTAATGGGGTTGATCCTGATTACCGTGCTTGCGATTGACATGAAATATCGAAAGGAGCGGCACCGCATTCTGGCGCGTGCCTATCTTGATCCCAAACCCATGAAGATGGACTCTGTTCTTGAAATGGGAAAAATGGCGCCGGAGTTCGGCTCTGCAAAGCTGGTTGGTGCAACCCTTCTGGGCGTTGGGGAAGTGGACGGCCCGGAAGATGTCATTCTCGATCGCGCGGGCAACCTTTACTGCGGCACGCGGGATGGCCGGATCATGAAACTTTTCGCGCCGGATCACACCCGTGTTGAGACTTATGTCAAAACCGGCGGACGCCCGCTTGGCCTCGCATTTGATGCGGAGGAGCGTCTTGTAGTATGCGTGGCAGGCATGGGACTGTACCGGATTGCGGGGCCGGGCCAGATAGAACGCCTGACAAGCCAGACGAAGCGGAGCTGGACCTCTATCGAGGACGACCGGCAAATTCGCATGGCGGATGATCTCGACATTGCGCCGGATGGGCGGATTTATTTCACTGACGCCACCAAGCGCTATGAAATGGAAACATGGGGTCTTGACCTGCTGGAAGGGCGCAGCAATGGCCGTCTCCTCTGCTATAACCCCGCTGACGGAACCACAAAAACAATCTGTGACAACCTGGTTTTCACTAACGGGGTGTGCGTGACCCATGACGGGAAGCATTTGCTGGTTGCCAGTACGTGGACCTGCGCCATTCTGATATTTGATCTAGCGCGGCTGCAGAACGGTCCCAGATATTTTGTACGCGGTTTACCTGGCTACCCCGACAATATCAACCGGGCATCAGATGGCGGCTACTGGATTGCTCTTGCCGGCATGCGATCCCGAGTCTTTGACCTCGCCATGGAAAATCCCGGCTTTCGGATGCGTATGGCAAAACGCGTCCCGCCGACCAATTGGCTGTTTGGCAACCTCAACATCGGCGGCGTGCTGAAATCAGACAAGAACGGTACCATTGTCGATGCGTATTGGGATAAATCAGATGGTCCCCTTTATATGATCACATCCATGCGTGAGCATCATGGCTCCCTCTTTCTCGGGGGGGTGACCAACAACAAGATCGGGCGGATTGCCCTTGATGAGGCTGACAAGAGTTGGAATGGCCCTGACAGCTATTGGCCGAGGGAGACATAATCATGTTCGGACTGCACAGGATACAACCGGCACGGATTTCTCTCCTCGATGGCCCGCTGTGCCCGAATGACATGCTGGAACAGGCGGCAGCCCTTTCAATCGAAGAACCCGATGACATCTGTGTCGCGCCAGATGGCTCACTCCTTGTCAGCAGTGGAAAAAAGATCCTTCGCCTCAAGGATTGGGCGAAATACTCATTATCGACTGTGGCCGAATTTGACCATGAGGTAACCGCATTGGCCTGCCGCAAAGATGGCGTGATTGCAGTCAGTCTTTAAGGCGACGGTCTTAAGTAGATAACGCAGGAGGCGATGGCCTGTAAGTTTTCCAGTGACGGGGCGCTTTTGGTGGCCGATGCTGGCGATGTAGATGAGCGAACCTCCCGCCTTCATGGCCTCTATAACGAAACCGGCAACGGTCAGGTCATACGAATCTCGGAGAATGGTGACAGGAACGTGATCGCTACCGGACTGCGATTACCCTATGGCCTCATTGAGACAGAAACAAAAGAGGTGGTGGTTTGCGAAAGCTGGTCTGCTCGCATAAATCAACTGACATCCGATGCGCTACCCAGGGTGGTTCTGCAAGATGCGCCGGGATATCCCGCCCGCATCCATGCACTGTCCGGCGGCGGCTATATCCTGTCGCTGTTCGCGCGGCGTGATCCGCTGATAGAATTTGTGTTGACCGAGCCGGCCTTCGTGAACCGCATGAAAGCGGAAATAGATCCCGAGTACTGGATCGCGCCCCGTTTTACCGCCAGCGCGGACTATAGAGTGCCAATCCAGATGGGCGCGGCGCGTCTATTCGGGGATATCAAGCCATGGGCCCCTTCGTTTTCTTACGGTCTGGTGGTTATCCTCGACAAAAACTTCCTGCCTCTTGCAAGCGCGCAATCACGCGCGAACGGCACGCGCCACGGCATTACCTCCGCACTGGAGTGGCGCGGGGAACTGATTGCCGTCAGTAAGGGCAGTAGTGAATTGCTGAAAGTTACTGCAATGGACCAATTGATATGACGGCCTCTTCCTTTCTCAGTCTGCAAAGCGCCACGAAAATCTATGGCGGCTTTCCAGCCATTGATACGGTTGATTTTGACCTACGCCCTAGTGAAATTCATGCTTTGGTCGGCGAAAATGGCGCTGGAAAATCTACTTTGTGCAAAGTCATTGCCGGTGTTGTCGCAATGGATAGCGGAACTTTTGCATTCGAGGACGAACCCTTTGAGTTGAAATCCCCGCGCGACGCCTTTGACAAAGGCATTTCCATGGTGTTTCAGGAGACAAGCCTTGTTCCCCAGTTGACCGTCGCACAGAATATGGTGCTTGGACGCGAACGAGTGCTGAACTCCGCCCGGGCCTTGAGCATTGAATGCCGCCAGCTTCTCCGTTCCCTTAACTTCAATATCGACCCGACGATGAAAGCCGGGGCCCTCGGGGCGGCGCAACGTCAAATGGTCGAGATTGCGCGTGCCGTCTACAACAAGTCCCGCATCATCATTCTCGACGAGCCGACGGCGGCGCTCACCCCGGAAGAAACGGATCATCTTTTCTATCTGATGAATGACCTTCGCCAGAAGGGCGTTGCGATGATCTTCATTTCTCACGCGTTGGAGGAAGCATTATCACATGCGGATCGCATTACCGTATTGCGTAACGGCAAGAAGATTGTAACGGGCGATGCTCATTCATTTGATCGCGCCAGTCTGATCCGGCATATGGTCGGGCAGGAAATTGCCAGTGAAATGGCAACTAGGCCAGCCGCTACGACTGCGACGCGTGCGCGAAAACCAATCCTGAAAGTCGAAAATGTCCGGATGGGCAATATGGTCAACAATATGTCGTTCTCAGTTTTTCCGGGAGAAGTCACCGGTATAGCCGGATTGATCGGATCCGGACGAAGCGAAGTCGCCAAGGTAATTGTCGGACAGATCAAGCGCAATTTCGGCGGCGGGCGTATCTATCTCAACGATAGGGAAATCCGTTATCGTCTCCCTGCCCAGGCTATTCAGGATGGCATTGCATATGTCACAGAAGACCGGAAAATTGATGGTTTTTTCGAAAACATGGGCGTTTTTGAAAATGTGTCTCTTGGCTGGCTGGCTAAATGGGCGAAAGGAAAATTACTCTTTAACAAAAAAGCCATGAAGCCTAGAGTAAAGAAACTGGAGGAGAAACTATCCATCCGCGGCATTGGGAAATTTCAAACAGTCCATAAACTCTCTGGCGGCAATCAGCAGAAGGTGGTTATCGCGAAAAGTCTTATCCAGGAACCCAGCCTTATTATCTTCGATGAACCCACGCGCGGGGTGGATGTCGGCGCGATTGCAGAAATACGCGAAATAATCCGGAGTATCGCCGACAGCGGCGCCGGTGTCGTGGTTATCTCGTCTTACCTGCCTGAAATTCTCGATGTATCTGACCGTATTCTTGTGGCTAAAGGCGGAGCAATCGTCGCGGAATTTTCACGTGATGAAGCAACTGCTGAGAAAATACTGCATGCCGCAATTCATTAGATGACAAAATCCAAACATATTTCCTATCCCGGCATTGTCACATTAACTGGCATTGTCAGAGTAATGTATCTACGCGCTGAAAATTGTCTGGCCAATGTTTTGAGGCATCGAGTTGACGCCATTCAGCCAATAGAGTGGCGCGTTTCAATTTATATTGCTGCTGGGTAATTAGATGGCGATCCGTATTGAAGTGATTGTGAATTGAGGAATGGATTTGTCATACGCTGACCGTAAATCTAGCGCCATCACGGCTCAAGCACTTTTCCTCTGACAGCACCCTTTTGACTGATCCGGTCAGTCCTGGTTTCTTGATTTCAGGAAAAGGGCCAGTTGTCTGTCGTGACGGCTGACGGCGGATCGTCGGCCGTCATTCAGCCAGGCAGGCCATCTCGCGCCCTCGCCCGTTGGCTGATCCCCGACAACCGTGACCCGTTGAATGACGCGTTCTTCGGAAAAATCGTTCAACACATAATGCTGGGTGCACCGGTTATCCCAGATTCCGATGGCGCCTTCCGACCAGCGGTATCGCACCGTGAAACGCGGGTTCTGCACCCAGCCTGTCAGAAAGTCGAGCAAGGCCGCACTTTCCGGCGCATTCATTTCGACGATACGCCGGGTAAAATGCTCATTCACATAGAGCGCTTTCCGGCCCGTTTCGGGGTGAATTCTAATGACCGGATGAATGGCCATCTGTTCGGGGTGATTATGCGGCAGCGCATCATGCAGTGCCGTCACCCCGGCACATAGTTCCTGCATCGGCGGGGATAACGCATCGAACGCGTCACAAAGGTTTGCCCACATCGTATCGCCCCCGGTTTCGGGACATTTAACCATGTTCAGGATGGACATCAAGGACGGTTGTTCCTGGAAGGTCAGGTCCGTGTGCCACTCATCGGCAATGCCGCCATTGCTTGCCGCCAGTTCAAAAACTTCCGGATGATCCAGATACGGGTTTTTCAGGTTTGGATGACCTTCTAGTTCGCCGAAATGACGCCCAAGGGCGACGTGTTCCTCAACAGAAAGATGTTGCCGCGGAAAAAACAGCACCATATGCTCGTCCAACAGACGCCGTATTTCCGCAATATCACTGCTACTGACAGTCGCCAGATCAATGCCCTGTACTTCTGCGCCTAATGCACCGGACAGTCGGTTGATATCCCAGTTTTTCATGTCAGCCCCGATCTTTTTTGTTTGATTGTAACTCCAATCCGCTGATTTGATAAATGTTTCTTTTCGTTGTTAAGGTTTGGGCAATCCTGAATTTAACGTCCGCTGTTCCCCGTCAGACAAAGGGAACGAAAAATGCAAAAATTCAAGTCTCCAGGTTCAGCCCAAAGATTTCTCAATATTCATTCAGCCACTTACAATACTTTCTATGTTCAACGTCACCTACTCAATCGAACTTTCTTCAAGCAGCTCCGCCATGAAGCTTTTGATCTTTGGATAACTGCAAGCGCCGCCGCCTGAGAATTTGTAACCGAGGGAATATCTGCGTCTATCGAAAGTTAGTGTGACAGCAGCTCCGCCAAGCCATGACCGCCCATCTTGAACATGTGAGCAATAATCTTTTTGGGACAGATGAAGTTTGCTTTTTCGGAGATGATACCGACGCTATTTTAGCGCCGGAATATGAAGGCGAGCATAGGTTCGCCTTTATATATTGAGTATTTAGTTGCTTGTGGAATTCCTTCAGATATCGATTTCCATCTTTTTCATCATCTTGCCATACCCTCCCGCCATAAGGCCGGTGATTTTTCCGTTGTCGAGCATCAGCTCAACTGTAATAAGGCTCGGTGACGGGGGTTCCATAAAACAGCCCTGCCCGATAACAATTTTTTCTTTCTCAAGTCCCAGGTAGTCGAACAACACACAGGCAAGCGGGCCTGCTGCCATCCCTGTCGCAGATTCCTCCTCGATGGCGTATCGTGGCGCGAACATGCGCGTTGTTGCATCGATTTCATGTGATCCGACATCGGTCGTGAAGACGTAGTAGCCGATGAGATCGAGCCGATCGCTAATCTTTGAAATAGCGTCGAAATTCGGCTGAATATTTTTCAGCACCTGCCGGTCTTTAACGGCAATGACGATAAAGCTGTTTCCGGTATTGACCAGCACGGGATCAATTCGTTGATCGAGATCCTTCAGCAGCAGATTAAGAGATTCTAAGACGTCGTCCAAGGTCACGCCGTCATCTTTCCAGTCCGGGGAGGGACGATAGCGGGGTGCCAATTGCTCCATATAGGCAGCGCCTTCCTTTATGACGATCTTCCTCGGCCCGTCCACCGTTTCCTTTGACGTCAATCCATCCGTAACCATCCCCATTTCGGCCAGATAGGAGAAAGTTGCAATTGTCGCGTGTCCGCAATGGGCGATACGGCGATTTGGCGTGAAAAAATCAAGCTTGAATCCCTCGGTTTTTGATCTTGATACAAAGGCTGTTTCAGACAGGCCTATTTTCCCGGCAATTTTCAACATCTCCGCTTCACCCAGCTCATCGGCATTCAACACGACGCCCGCCGGATTACCGCCCCCTTGACCGCTGACAAAGCCATTAACGATTTGGGCATTGATTATTTGCCGTTTTTCATGAATTTCTGACATTTAAATATTCCAATTCCGTTGCGTATTTTGTATATTTATGTGTTTAATATGTCATAAATCAATAGATATGATTTCATATATTAGTGTATTTTTTTCATGAATATAAAACCATCCATAATAACTAAATTGGCCAAATCGGCACCCGTTCTTATCGCAATAAAAGAGACGGAAAGCTTTGTCGGTGCGGCTGCCCGCCTATCGATTGACCAATCTGCAGTCAGTCACCGTATCCGTATGCTCGAAGATGATATCGGATTACAGTTATTTGTAAGAACGACGCGCAAAGTTCGCTTGACCCAGACGGGAAAGATTTTATGTGATGCCGCGAAAAGCGCTACCGTTGTCTGGAACACTGCGTTAGAGAAAATCAAAAATGATCGCCAGTTCAATCAAATTAAACTTACCGTCCCCTCTTCCCTGGCCATGAAATGGTTGGTGCCAGCGATTTCTCGCATGGATGAAGCAGGTCTGGATCTGTCCCTTGACGTCAATGACAATATGGTTGATCTCCATGCTGCGGAGGCTGATGTCGCCATTCGTTTCGGGCCGGGCCCCTATCCCGGATTTCATGTCGACCATCTGGCGCATTGCAAGTTTACTCCTGTGGCACAAACAGGCTTCGATATTGGCGCGGCTCTCAACTTTTGGGATCTAAGGAAAGAAAATCTGACACTGCTTTTGGACCGGCGCGGTCAGCTTGACGGCACAGGTTACAGCTGGGATAACTATTTTAAGGAAATTCACGCCGCCAAACCCAACGCGACACGGCAACACTCTTTCGACAGGGCAGATTTAATGTTGCAAGCCGCCATGAGTGGAATGGGCATTGCCCTTGGAAGAACGCTCCTGATTGAAAATGACATTGCCGCCGGCTTTTTAAAGGCTGTAGGGCCGCCAGCCAGTGCACGGTCCAAGTACTGGCTGGTCACTACCACCTCTTTTGCGCAAACAGGGAAATATCAGCTGCTTCTTTCCTGGTTGAAGGAACAGATTTATTCGACAGTACAATACGAAGCTCCCGCGTCGCCATAGCCCGCCAGACATTCAGCTGGCATTGTCAGAGTAAAATCACTTGAGCTGTGTTGAGGCTGGATTTACGGTCAGCGCATGAAAAATCCCACGTTCCTGTTTCTCAAGCAATTTTCCTCTGACAATGCCCCATTTTCGCCATACTGAAACAGGGTCGCATTAGCCTGGCATCACTTAGGGAATAAATCGCGCGCTAGAGTGTCTTACCTATTGAGATGTAATCAAACATCTTAGAAACACATAGCAATAGGGACATCAAAAAATGAACAAGATTATTTTGGTTTCAATAGCGGCCGCAGCTTTCAGCATCACTTCAAGTGCTCTCGCTGCGCCGGTCGAGACAATGGAGACTTCCATAGGCGCGGTTCTGGCCGGAACGAACGGGATGACCCTCTATACATTTAAAAAAGATACCGAGAATATGTCAAATTGCTATGATGCTTGTGCAAAAGCATGGCCGCCTTTGCTGGCGGCCGAAGGCGACGAACCAACGTCACCTTATTCGATAATTTCTCGTGACGACGGGACCAAGCAATGGGCCGTAAACGGACAACCGCTCTATTTCTGGATCAAGGACCAAAAAGCAGGAGACACGACCGGTGACGGCTTTAAAGATGTCTGGTTGGCGGCTCGTCCATAGAATGAACTCTCTATATGGAAAGGGTGTCGTAGTGGCACCCTTTTGTTGACGCCGTGAGAAAAACGGAGATAAAAATCCTCGGCCTGCTGCCATTACTGCGGCGATATGCGAGAAGCCTGTCGCAGAATGAGGCGGATGCCGAGGATCTTTTACAAGATTGCCTTGAAGCGGCCTTTACCGGTCAGGATAGATGGCGCGGTGATAACCTGAAAAGCTGGTTGATGACCATCATGACGAATTATATCCGCTACCGGTACCGGCGGACCCGCAATACACCCCTGACCGTCGATATTGACACGGCAGACGACATCGCCGCTCCTCAATCGGAGAGAGATCCTTTAGAGCGGGATATACTGGAGAGAGCCATTGACCTTTTGCCCGAAGAAAACAGATCAGTTTTGATGCTTATAGTGATTGAAGGTTATTCATATGCGGAAGTTTCAGAAATGCTCAAAATACCGATTGGGACGGTAATGTCGCGCCTATCCCGCGCCCGAAAAAAAATGACGGAAACTCTTCAGGGCCATAATATCATTCCGTTGCGGAGGCAATCATGACAGAAAACAACATTTCTGAAATCATGGAACATGATTTGCACGCTTATGTTGACGGGCAGTTAACCGCCGCCCGGCGGGAAGAGGTTGAAAAGTACCTTCTGGAAAATCCTGAGCAGGCAAAACTGGTCCAGTCCTGGACAGAACAGAACGCGGCACTGAAGAACCTGTACAGACCTACACAGTTGAGCGGAGATCGGGAATTAGTCCGCGAGGCGGCGCGAGCCCGTAGCGGTTTTGTGAAAACCGTTATTCAGGTTGCGGCAGCGATTCTGATCTTTATGGCCGGCAGTGTGCTCGGATCCTACATCACCCTGAATCTCGGGGATCGTGAAAATACGCCGCAGTATGTTCAAACTCTGGGAGAGGCGTCCCGGGCCGGTTTCGCGATTTATGCAAGCGAAGTGCGGCATCCCGTGGAAGTCAATGCGGATCAGGAAGAGCATCTGGTCACCTGGCTTGGCAAGCGGCTTGGCACAAAGTTCAAGGCACCGAAGCTGCAGAAGGAGGGTTTCAATCTGGTCGGTGGCCGGCTTGTTCCGTTCGCCGGAAAGCCGGGCGCCTTGTTGATGTATGAAAATGTGGCAGGTGAGCGGTTGACTGTTCTGATCGGGCAGCAGCCGTCAAATGTCGAAACCGGATTTCGTTTTGTGCAGGAGGGGAATATCCGTACATTCTATTGGATCGACGGCGAATTTGGCTACGCCCTGAGCGGCTCGATTGAGCGTCCATTGCTTCAGGTTCTGGCCCGCGAAATTTACCGGCAAATAGAGGTCACGTAACAACACCTGCTGAATAATGTAAGGCGGAAAACGATGGCGCTGATAAGAAATCTTTTTCATTAACTGAAATTAGATCACCATTGATTTCCTCGCCACTAAGTTAATGTGACAATACCCTCTAGCATCCTCCTCTAAGAATGCCACCTCAGGTGATTGGGCCGCAGATTTTCAGTTGAATACTATTGTTGCTTATTGCGGTGATGCTTGTTTACCCGGTTCCCATGGCCAATATTTTGCTATGGCGCCGGCATCAACACGTAAATCCGTGCCCGTGATCATGCGGGCGTCGTCTGATGCCAGGAATGCTACGGCTCGACCGTAATCGCTTGGTCTGGGTAGTTTTTGCATTGGCGATCTTTCCCGATAACTCGCCATTATATCATCTTCTGGCCGGTCAATACTGCGGCCCCACCGTTCCGCTCGATCGAATGATTCACTGCGGTCAGTTGCGGTGGGAGTTAGACTGTTTACTCGAATGCCATGCTCCGCTAATTCCATGGCTGTTGAGCGTGTAAAATTCAGCAGTCCACTTTTTGCGGTACTATAAGCAACGTTACCAGGCTCACCTTGGTGCCCGGCCGTGGAGATAATATTGATTATGGTACCGACACCCTTCCGGTCAATTATCGAACGCGCAACGTATTTTGTGCATAGGAACGCCCCACCAAGAATGACGCCGGTCTGACTGAGCCATTCGTCATATGGCATATCGATTACGCCTTTTTTATTATAAAAAGCTGCGTTGTTGACCAATATATCTATCTTTCCGAAGGTCTCAGAAACCTTAGCTATAGACTTGGCTACTTGTTTCTCATCGGTGACATCGCAAGTAATGGGCAATGCGCGCCCGCCGATCGCCTCAATGTAGCCAGCGCAGTCATTGGCATTCTCGGCGATTGCATCAATAGCCACGATACTTGCGCCCTCCGAGGCCAAGGCTTCGGCAATACCTCCGCCTATATTCGGGCTAGTACCTGTGATGACAGCTACGCGATCTAGGAGTTTCATGCCTATTTCTCCGGTGCGATTAAAAAGACCTTGGAAGAGTTGAATATCCAGGTATCAACGAAGCCTGTTATCTTGGGCTTACGGTTAAGTTCGTTCAGTGCGCCAACAAGGCACGACCAGTTCAGAACTTCCTGCTGGCCGCTTTCTTCAATCGTCTTACTTGGATAGTTGCGCCAGGCTTGGTAATCACCCGCGCATAGTTGATCATAGAGCTGACGGTCCGCAGGTGTGTCTGGGTAGAGATAGTGATTTTTGCCAACCAGGAAAGCATGTGACCAACCCGAAGAAGCCAATATTGCCACACGATAGGGCGACTCTTTTAGGATGCGCGCGGTGGCAGCCCCAAGATCAAACAACCTACGTGGGGTTGGCGCTGGTGGATCGAGGTCTTCTTCGCCGACATCGCGATCAAATGCTGGCATTCCACCTTTTTGGGCAATTACTTTCCGACCATAACAATTGATCGCAAATGGAATGATTGGATAATCGAATCCTTTTCGATCGTAATCCAGGTAATAAATCGCGTTGGTAAATGCATGTCCGAGCGGATGATGCAGCGGTTTATAAGCATAAGCTGTGTCAAAACCTTCTTCTATCAGGCGTGTAGCCAGAAATTTTGCGGCTACCTTGTTCCCAGGAAGTTCGTAAACTTTTTCTGTCTCACTCCACACGTTATTCGCCGGTGGAGAAAAGCTAAAGTTATCATACGCGCTGATGCAAAACGGGGGGATAATATCATAACGGAAATTTTCATACTGATCATCGCCCCAGATCAAGACGAAATCCGGTTTGAATTCGTCCAGAGCGTTGCGTACTTGGCGCATCCAGCCAACCAGTTCCTGGCGATGTCGGCCTGCCGCTTCAGCGCCTTCGTCGTTACTCCATTCCGCCTGCATCGGTTCTGGCCAGCCCTGTGGACTGCGCAGTTTTTCCGGTAGCTTGGGGTTCTGTAACATGCGTTTGAAAATATAAGCCATCCGCTCATCTGGACCGATTAGCGGCGGATAGTGTGAAATTCCTAATGTTAAGATTTCTGCCATTTTATTCTCTCTTACTTCTTGCGGCGGCTACTTTTTTTATGATCTGGCATCACCAGTTTTTGTTCTCATATCCACTAAACTAGGTGAGCAATTTACTTGTCCTATGACGCTTTATGGGTCGGAGTCCGTTGTCTCAAGGTCAAGGAAGGCAATAGCGTTTTCTCGCCTTAGGGCTTGCTGATCGGCAGGGTCTAGTGTCAAATTGTTAATCCGCCCAACCGGATCTGGGTCATGTATTTGATAGGGATAGTCGCTACCCACCATCAAACGATTGGCACCAAAGCGTTCAACGAGGAACGCTAATGTATCGTTATCATAGACAAGCGTATCATAATAAAGGCGGCGAGCTGCATCACGAGGGTCTTCATTCATAAGCTCTCGAATTGACGGAATTGTACGCCACATATGAGCCAAGCGAGGTAACAATAGTCCAAACGCGCCGCCGCCATGGCTAAAAGCTAATCGCAAGTTAGGATGGCGAGCAATTAATCCTCCGGTAAGCACTGATGAGGCGGCGAGGGCGACATCGCACGGAAATAGCAATGCTGCACTTAACGCGGCGGGGCCAACAAGCCGCTCACGGCCGATTGGGTGTAAGGCATGCACGAAGATTGATGCTGACAAATCTTCAGCAGCAGTAAAGAACGGTTCAAGGCCCGGGTCACCAATGGGTACACCATTCACATGGGTGCCAATTTCAACTCCCGAGAAACCATGCTTTTGGATGAGAGTTTCTAAAGTTTTGATTGCCAGGCCAACATCCTGAAGCGGCACCATGCCAAGGCCTACCATTCGATTAGGTTCTGTGGCTACCATTTCGGCGATGAAGCTGTTGACATAATCTCCAAAGACAGCTGCGTCCTCTGGAGGGAACCAATAAGAAAGAAGTTCGGGCATGGGTGACAAGACCTGTCGTTCAATGCCAGCTTCGTCCATCGCTTCGATACGCCGAGCAACGTTCCAACTCCGATCATCAATACTCCGAAATGCTTTGCCGGAAATCATTACATTTGCGTGACACGGCTTGGTGTGCTGTATCGATGGCCAAGCTACATTGGGGTGTCGTCCAATGTAGCTTGGAATTTCCGAAGGAACGATATGCGTGTGAACATCGATCGCACCATCTCGAGCGCAGCTCATGATTTCCCCCGCTTCATTGAATGATTTTGACTTTGCCCGGTTATAACAGAGCGGGTTTGCATCATCATTTGACTTGTTGGAGCGAAGATTCTGCAGCTTTGTTTGCTGACTTGGCTTCGACGCTGTTATTCATTAGGTCACGCCACCGGCGCCAGAAGACGCGCATTTGTTTTTCGTCAGTATTTGACGGTTCCGCTTTAAGCATGCCCTTAGAAATATCATTCCATTCCATGCCTATCTGATTTCGGTAACCGGCTTGGCACATCTCCAGCATTTCAACATCGTCAGGTGATGCGAAGCCAGCTGGACCAAGGAATTCTAAAAAGCTACGGAGCCGACGATCACGGGAAGTCGCACTTTCGCCGATCGGCGCTAGGGCCCAAGCGTTTACTTCCATTCGATCTGGGCGTATCGGGTAAAATGTGCGAACGGTAATCGCCATAATGTCGTTAATAACTAGATTTGGAAAAATAAGGGTATTGCGATCTCCATTAATGACGAGCTCCGCACGGCGCCGGCCAAGACGATCGATCACGCTCTGCGCAATCTCGGCAACCTCTTGTTTGGCTTCTTCTCCCCAACCCGGCACCCAGCGGGCGCAGGGGCGTCCCCATGGCGCGGACCCTATTGAGGAGATTACGGCATGGCCGTTGCCAAGATCGCGTACGCGGTTGAAATCATTGTCGTAGCCGTTATCATCCCCATCAGGTAGTTTGTTGTCGCGGTTTGCACCTGTAGAGCTAGCCATACGCTGCGCATTCTCTGAAGCCCCATCTCGAGATTGGACGTAATCGAGATATGTTGAATGTGTAGTGGCAGCGTGATAACCATCAGCGCTGTTTTCTTGCAGCAGTTTCCAGTTTGCGTTGACTGAGTATTCTTGGGTGCCGCCGACAATTTCCATGCCTTCCGCACCTTGTTCAGAAACTAAATCGAGTACTGACTTAGCGTCTGCCAAATAATCAACCAACGGCATCGCATTCGCATCGAAATTGATGAACACAAAACCACGATACTCGGAAACATTCGGAACCTCGGCCAAGTTAAGCTGACCGCTTTCAATTAGGCATTCAGACATTGAAGCCTTGTCAGGCACATCAATGAGCTTACCTTCGTCTGAATAGACCCAGCCGTGATAAGGGCATTGAAATGATCGGCGCCGTCCTTGTTTTTCCCAACACACTAATGCACCGCGATGCGAACAAGTGTTAAACATGACGCGTACTTTACCGGTACGATCCCGATTGAAGATTAACGGACGGCCGCCGACATCGCGCCGGACAAATGAACTGGGTTTTGGAATCTCCGACACGTGGCCGACATAGAGCCAGCAATGGTCAAAGATCACACGCCGCTCGACTTCAAGGACGTCATCGTCTGTAAATACCCGACGATGAACCTTGAAGGCGCCGCCCGCGTTATCTTCTTGGACGGCTTCACGCAACAAGTGGTGTAATTCAGATTGGCGAAGAGAAGGCGCTCGTAACATTTTAGTCTCCGATGCTTTTTTTATTATCGATGATCCTAGTTCCCAGATTTCAGGAATCGTGAAACAAGAACATTGAACTCGTCAGCTTTCTCCCATTGCGCCCAATGGCCGCAATTCGGGAAAACATGCAAAGAGGCATTCGGCATGGTTTTTAAGAAAATAAATGCAGAATCTAGCGGTACTACCCGATCTTCACGACCCCAGATAAGCAAGGTTTTATGCGTCAATTCGTGGAGAGCTTCGCGCCATACTTCCTTACTTGGATGACCCCGGCGACCCAGAGGCGGGTTAGCCATAGTTTGAGGTTGTGTCGCAGCTTTCATGCGTTCTTCCAGAAGCTCGTCTGTGATCTCTGACGGATCAAATACCAGAAGGTCAATAACTCGCCTCAATTTCTCCATCGTCGGTCCGTCACCGTCGTAAAATTTTAACATACGATTTAGGCCCTCTGTGGGCATCGGTGTGAACATTGGAAGGCCGCCACCTGTGCCCATCAGTACTAGTCGATCAACGCGCGAGGGCGCTTTTATGGCAACCTTGAGGGATGTTCCGCCACCAAGTGAATTTCCAATAAAGCTAGCCTTATCGATCTTGAGCTCATCCATAAACTCGAGAACTGAATTAGAAATTGCGTCATACAGACCGTTTTCGCCAATGGTGTTGTCTGATTTGCCATAGCCAGGAAGGTCAATGACATAGACTGTAAAATGCTCAGCTAAGACTTCGGCATTTCGGCGGTAATAGCGTATACCTGTGGCACCAGGGCCTCCACCATGTATCATGATTACGGGGTCGCCTGCACCAAATTTATAATAGTGTAACTGCGCCCCCGTTTTGCCCGTGAAGTGACTTTCTAAAGAATTTACGTCGACCACAAATGCTCTCCTGCTGTTTTGAAAAAGTAAATTTTTTCTTCGTTAGGACGGCACAATAATATAATGGTCTATCCATTGCAATAGTATATTATCAGTCCAATTTTCTGTCACCGGAGATTGAGATAAATTGCGGCATATTATCGCAGATTGATCTTTTAGCTGACAGTATTGCGCGGAATTGCTATAACCCATCTATGAATTGGCCATTTATTGGTCAGTCCATGGGATTGATAGGAGGCTGTTTCTTAAAGCACAGAAAGAAAGTCAACGTATGAGTGAAGAGCGCGCGCTAGATTTTGGTCCGATTCAGCCGAAACGAATTTTTGAGGAGATTTGCGATCGAGTTCGTGGTCAAATCGCGAATGGAAAATTG
>ERZ1740062.673-NODE-673-length-16535-cov-3.545206_pt1 | contig 16535 bp, 16 predicted proteins | sample MGYA00581741_ERZ1740062 | MGnify/ENA primary metagenome ERZ1740062 (study PRJEB43018, sample SAMN04849747) | marine metagenome | isolation source: floating plastic debris | place: Pacific Ocean | collected 2008-09-01 | study: EMG produced TPA metagenomics assembly...
CCTTCTTCAAGGGTGATGGGCGGCAGATCACGGCGCTCTGGGTGCTGGGTGATATCGACGCGGTCAAGAGCCAGCTCGGCCCCGCCGCGAGTTCTAATTTCGTCTGAATGAAATAACCATGAAACTTCCGGGAACTGCAGGCTACGTGGAGACAGCGGAGCGATTGATTCCGCGCTATGAAGCGCTTGATTTTGACGAGTTGCATGCCGTCATGCTCGATCTGATGCCGCAAAAGCCGATCCGGCTGCTGGATATCGGGGCGGGCACGGGGAGAGACGCGGCCCTGTTTGCGGCCCAAGGCCATCAGGTGACCGCGGTGGAGCCGACTGATGCCTTCCGTCTCGCGGGGGAGCGTCTTCATGCTGCCCATGATATCGAGTGGATTGATGACGGCCTACCAGACCTGGCGTCACTTTCGGGGCGGACTGGCTCGTTTGATTTTGTCCTGCTCACGGGTGTCTGGATGCATTTGGAAAAAACGGAGCGAATTAAGGCTATGCCGGTGCTTGCCTCTCTTATGGCTCCGGGTGCGCGCCTCATCATGTCGCTCCGTCATGGGCCGGTGCCGGAAGGACGGCGGATGTTTGAGGTGACAGGAGAGGAGACAATTGGCCTTGCCGGTGCTGAGGGCTTGCGCCTGATCCGTGAATGCCAGACAGAGTCCATTCAGCCCGACAACCGCGCCAATGGTGTGCATTGGACGATGCTCGCCTTTCGCCGCTGAAGGTGAAATCGCTCAAAAAACAGGCGATTTTTCAGCGTCTGAAGTGGTTGGGCTAGAAACTCCTGCCGCTGCCGAGCTTGCAAGCGGCTGAGAGGAGAACGTGGAAGAAGGGACTTCCATGCCCCTTCTTTGCCGTTCGTATTTCCGCGATCCACGCGGAAACGGCTTACGGTTTGACCCGTCATTCATAAAAGGTTTTTAGAAGCTTCATTGCGATGTGCGGATTGTTGACAACTGACGGATCGGTAAAGCGATCACTCCTAAAGTCGACTAAACTCGGGATGTCTTTTAAGTCTGCATTGTTCACGGAGCGGAATCCCATAGACCAGCCGTCGAAGCTTCGGCTGTCTGCCTTTTCCTTGCAAAGAATAATGATCCCGCGATGCCGACTGTCTTTGCCAATCCGGTCGAATGTCTTTGTAATTGCCGCTTCTTCGCCTTCAAGCACCTGCATGAAGCTGCCATCCTTGTAGAGTAGCATGCCGGTCACATTATTCATTGTGTTACGTATCCGGCTTACCGTCAGGATAGCCATCAGTTCATCCGCACTCATAAGATGGCTGGCCGAACTCACGTAAACCATATAATACATCGATATCTTCCCTCCCTGTGGAGGTCTAATCCTTCTGCCAATTCTCTCTGAACGCCATTGCGGTGACGTCATCGAGGCCTTTGGTAAAGCGGTCGAACATCTCGTCGATTTCGTCTTCCGTGATGATCAAAGGCGGGCAGAGGGCTAGATTGTCGCCCGCGACAGCCCGGCTGATAACGCCAGCGTCCTGCATGGCCTGTGCCGTTTTCGCTCCCGCCTTGAACTTCGGATCGAAGGAACGCTTGGTCTTCTTGTCGGCAACCAGTTCGATCGCGCCGATCAAGCCTGTCGCCCGGACTTCGCCAACCAGCGGATGATCGGCGAGGGCTTCAAACCGCTCGACAAACCGTTTGGAGACATGGCGTACATGACCGAGGATATTCCGCTCTTCCATCAGCTCCATGGTCCGCATCCCGACAGCGGCGGGCACCGGATGGCCGGAATAGGTGAAGCCATGGGCGAAGGCACCATGTTTCTCGCTCTGCTTGACCATCCCATCAAATATATCTTGTGAGACCATGACCGCCGAGATCGGCAGATAGGCGCTGGAGAGCGCTTTCGCACAGGACAGGCTATCAGGCTGGATATCAAAGGTCTGTGACCCCCACATCTGACCTGTCCGGCCAAAGCCGCAGATCACTTCATCGGCAATCATCAGCACATCATACTTCCGAAGGACGGCTTGTATTTTTTCGAAATAGGTGGCAGGCGGAATAATCACGCCGCCCGCGCCCATGATCGGCTCAGCGATAAAGGCGGCGACCGTGTCCGGTCCTTCCTTCAGGATCAGCTTTTCCAAATCATCGGCGCAGCGGGTCGCGAATTCCTCTTCTGTCTCGCCGTCCTTGCCATAGCGGTAGTAATGCGGGCAGGAGGTGTGCAGGATATTCTTGATCGGCAGATCGAAGTCATTATGGAGCGGCGGAAGTCCGGTCAGGCTCGCTGCTGCAACCGTAACGCCGTGATAGCCCTTCTGGCGGGAGATGATTTTCTTTTTCTCCGGGCGGCCAAGGCTGTTGTTGTAATACCAGACCAGCTTGACGACGGTATCGTTTGCCTCCGATCCGGAGTTGGCAAAAAAGACTTTCGAGAAGGGCACAGGTGCGATATCGAGTAACTTCTCCGCGAGGCGGATGCCTGGCTCCGTCGATTTGCTGGCGAAGGAATGATAGAAGGGCAGCTTACGCATCTGCTCGATGGCGGCCTCGATCAGTTCTTCCTCGCCGAAGCCGAAAGACGCGCACCAAAGACCAGCCAGCCCCTCGATATATTCCTTGCCGTCTTCATCATAGACATTCACGCCCTTGCCGGTCTCGATAATCAGCGGGCCTTCGGTCAAATGGGTTGAGAGATTGGTATAGGAATGTATCAGGCTTTTCGCATCGCGGGCGGCAAGGGAATTTCCCTGAAGTAAGCTGGGGCTGCTCATTGCAATATCCTCGATTAGGAAATGGGATCGTTCTTATATTTGTAGAGCGAATATCGAGCCGCTGTCAAAGACCGTTTATAACTATCTTGCCTGACTTCCCGCTCTATGGCTTAATAGGCGAAATAATCGGGGAAGTGGTCGTATGAGTGAGTATTTTACCTATGCCGGCGCCGACGGGCAGGCAATCCATATATACCGTTGGATTGGGGAGAAAAAACCAAAGGCGATTGTGCAGATCGCGCATGGTATGGCGGAACATGGTGCTCGCTATGAACGGCTTGCTCAAGCTTTGAATGAATTCGGCTATATCGTCTATGCGAATGACCATCGCGGCCATGGCCAAACGATTGCGGAAGGGGAAATTCCGGGCCATATGGGGGATGACGACGGCTGGAACAAGGCAGTCGAGGATCTCTATCTGCTTAACCGGGAAATTGCGGTGGAGCACCCGGGCTTGCCGATCCTGATGCTCGGTCATTCGATGGGCTCCTTCATGGCGCAGCAGTATATGGCGCAGCATGGCGAGACGATTGCCGGTGTCGCGCTTTCCGCCACTAACGGCCCGCCCGGTGTCCTTGGCCGGATAGCCCAGCTTGTTATCCGTTTTGAAAAGCTGCGCTTCGGCGCCAAGGGGCACAGCCCCTTGATTATGGGGATGACCTTCAAGACGTTTAACAAGCAGTTTGCGCCTAACCGGACGGAGTTTGACTGGCTCTCGCGGGACGAGGCGGAGGTGGATAAATATGTCGCCGATCCGCTCTGTGGTTATGAATGCTCGATCGCTACCTGGCGCGGGCTTCTCGATGCGCTGACGAAAGTTGCGAGCCCGTCTGCGTTGAAAAAGATGAACAAGCAGATGCCGATATTCGTCTTCAACGGTAGCGAAGATCCCGTGGGCGAGAACACGAAGGGTGTGAAACGGCTCCTCGCGGCCTATCACCGGCATGGCTTCACGCGGGTCACCCATAAATTCTATGTTGGCGGGCGGCACGAGATGCTGAACGAGACCAATCGCGATGAGGTCACGACCGATATTATTGCCTGGGTCAATAACGTAATTAGCTAATCGGAGCGCGTTGCGTCGGGCTTGACAGCTCTCTGTTGATGCCATAAAGTTTTCCCGCTCTCTATCATCTATGAATATCAACATGAGCGGACAGGCAGAGGGGCGTTATACCCTTATCGGCGGCAACGCTTCCCCTTATTCTCTGAAAATGCGCGCTCATATGCATTACCGGAGGCTGCCCTACAATTGGATCCTCCGCACGGTAGAGAATGATCATCTGTTGGAGGGATTGCGCCCGGTTCTTGTGCCGGTGCTGAAACTGCCGGAGGATGGCAGCCTGCATCTCGACAGCACAAAGCTCATCTATCTGTTGGAGGAACGGCACCCGGACGACCGCTCGGTCATTCCCGTCGATTCCGCCCATGCTTTCCTTGCTCATCTGGTCGAGGATATGGCTGATGAATGGGTTACCAAGATGATGTTCCATTACCGCTGGGCCTATGACGCGGATATTCACTATGCCGCGCGCTGGATTGCTGATGACCGTTCCCCCGGCGATACGGAGGAACAGCGGGAGAAATTTGCTCAGTTCTTTACCGACCGGCAGATTGGCCGGATGCCGCTCGTTGGCTGCACGCCGGAAAACGCCCCGATTATCGAGGCGGGCTTCCATCATATTCTGGCGCTTTTGCATGCCGATGTTGGCCAGTATAAATACCTCTTCGGGACGCGGCCCTCTATCGCCGATTTCGGACTCTATGGGCAGCTCCGGACGCTGTCCATCGATCCGACGCCGATGTCTATCATGCGCGATGAAGCGCAGCGGGCAGAAAGCTGGCTCAGGCAGCTCGATGATGCCTCAGGCATTGAGGGGGATTGGTTCGCCGTCGGAGAGTTGCCGCCAATGACGAAGGCGCTGATCACCTATAGTGCGGAGGTTTATCTTCCCTTCCTTGCGGCCAATGCGGCGGCGATCGAGAAAGGGAAGGAGACATTCTCTGTCGAACTTGATGGTAAGCCCTATTCGCAGGGTGTCTTCAAATATCAGGTGAAATGTCTGGATGAGTTGAAAGCGCGCTATAAAGCGCTCCCCGAGGAGGCCAAGTCTGTTGTTGATGACCTGATCGGGGAGGCGGGGATTAAAATCCTGAGCTGATCCCTAGACGGAGAAGCCGCCAAGCTTGGTTTCCAGATATTCCATGATCCCTTCTTTGGCGCCTTCACGCCCGAGGCCGCTGTCCTTCATTCCGCCGAAGGGGGCGGCGGCACTGGTTGGGTTGATGTCGTTGATGCCAATGATCCCGAACCGTAAGCCTTCAAACATCCGCATGGCGCGGGAGATATCGCGGGTATAGACATAGGCCGCAAGGCCATATTCGGTATCGTTCGCCTTTTCCAGCACTTCCGCCTCATTCTCGAACCGGATGACCGGCGCGACGGGACCAAAGGTTTCCTCCCGATAGATCAGCATGTCTTCCGTCACATTGGCGAGCACGGTCGGGGCGTAGAAATAACCCTTGTCGAGCCCGTTGGATTTGATAGGTACGCCGCCGGTGACCAGCTCTGCGCCCTTGGAAATGGCATCCTGCACCTGCCGCTCCACCTTGTCGATGGCCGCCTGATTGACAAGTGGGCCGATGGCAACGCCATCCTCAAACCCGCTGCCGGCTTTCATCTTGGAGACGCGCTCCTCGAATGTGGCGACAAACTGATCATAAGAGCCGTTCTGCACAAAGAAGCGGTTCGGGCTAATGCAGGCCTGCCCGGTGTTAAGGAATTTGACGAGGGAGCCGCCTTTGGCCGCATGGGCCGGGTCCACATCCTCGAACACGACGAAGGGAGCATGGCCGCCAAGCTCCGCCGAGACGCGCTTCATATTGGCGCTGGCCTGCCCGGCCAGCATCTTGCCCACATTGGTGGAGCCGGTGAAGGTGAGCTTGCGGACTGACGGATGGCTGGTGAACACTTCGCCGACGGGTTTCGGATCCGCCGCCGTGACCATATTGACGACCCCCGGCGGAATGCCGGCTGCCTCGAATATCTCGAACATCGCAATGGCGCAGAGCGGGGTGGCTTCGGCGGGCTTCAACACGACCGTGCAACCGGCAGCGAGGGCCGGGCCGACTTTTCGCGTGATCATCGAGATCGGGTAATTCCAGGGAGTGACCGCTGCAACTACGCCTACCGGCTGGTGAAGGACCATGAAGCGCTGATCCCCGCGGGCGGAGGGAAGGATTTCACCATTCACGCGCTTCGCCTCCTCCGCATACCAGAGGAGGAAGTCCGCGCCATACTGCACTTCATTTCGGGCGGCTTTGAGCGGCTTGCCCTGTTCTTCGGTCATAATGCGCGCGAGATCCTCTTTGCGCTCGACCATGATCTGATAGGCTTTATAGAGATAGGCGGAACGCTGATAGGCGGTGGTGCCGGACCAGTCACGGAAGGCAACATCCGCAGCCTCGATCGCGCGGGTGGCCTCCAAAGCGCCGCCATCGGCAACCTGTTTGATGACATCTCCCGTCGCCGGATTGAGAACGTCGAAGCTGTTACCGCTGTCGGCGGTGACCCATTTTCCGTCAATATACATATTCTTTGAAACCTTTCGCGTCGGCGGGAAGTTCATATTCTTGATTTTTGCGCAGTCTACTGATTTATCCACGCCAGTAAAGCTTATCAATCCGCCGCATCTGCCGCCTGACCTGCAAGGCGCGCCTGCTCCTTTTCTTTGATCATCCGGGAGGTGAGGCGGGAGCCATCCTCGCTCCAACCGGGCGGACCGAAGACATACATGAAGGCGGCCTTAAGGCTCTTCGCGTGGACAGTATCTGATATAATTCCAGCCCATTCGTGAAAGGCGATGATCAATGGGTTGAAGCTCGCGATCTGCTTGACGATGCCATAGCGGCAGGGCTCGGCCTTGTCCTCCGGCACGAAGCTGCCGAACAGCTTATCCCAGATAATGAAAATCCCGGCATAATTGGCGTCCAGATATTTGGGGTTGGTCGCGTGATGCACCCGGTGGTGCGACGGGGTGTTCATTACCGCTTCAAACGGCTTCCACATCTTATCAATCGCCTCGGTATGGATCCAGAACTGATAGACGAGGCTGATCCCTTTCTGGAAGACGATGAGGGCAAGTGGAAACCCGATAAAAGAGAGGACTAGCCAGAGTATCCAGGTGCCAGCGAAACCGCCCGTCCAGGTCTGTCGCAGGGCGGTTGTCAGGTTGTAATATTGTGAGGAATGATGGTTGATATGCGCCGCCCACCAGATGCGGTGTTCATGGCTGAGGCGATGGAACCAGTAGTAGACGAAATCCTCCGCGAACAGGATCAAGACAAACGCCCACCAGTGATAGCCGATATCGAACAAGCGAAACTGATAGACCCAGAGTGAGGCCGCGCCAACAATCCCGAAATTCACCAGCCCGATGGCGAAATTGCCAAGTCCCATAAAGAGAGATGCGGCGCTGTCCCGCATCTCATAGTTCGACTTTTTCGGTGCAAAACGACCGATGACCGCCTCAATCAGGATCAGAAGGACAAAGGCCGGAATAGCAAAAGTGACCGGATCAGGCAGTTGCATTTGTTTCTCCGTTCAGATAACTCCGCACCGTCGCGAGGTCCTTATCCTCGACCGTGAATTTTACGGGCGGAAAGGCGAATCCTTGGCGCGGGACATAGAGCAATGTTTCCTCGGTCCGCCAGACGCAGTCCGAAAGCATGTCCGTTCCCAACATCTGCAAGACCAGCTTGTTGCCGAAACCTCGGATGAGCCCAATTCCCTTGCCATTCTGCCAGTGAACAAGCGCGTACCGCCTGTCTTCACTGATGACGGAACTTGCGATTTTCTCGCCCGGTTCCTGTTCGGCGAGGAATTGCTCCAAAGTTTCGGGTGTCAATTCTGCATCCCTCCGGCCCGCCAACAGCCGGATGACGATGATTAGTAGCAACACCGCGCCCGCTGCCGCAGGCAAGAGTATCAGCGGATCGATGGCCATTCCCGAAAGCCTCTTGATTCGTTGTTTTCCGCGCTATTGTTACAAAAAATCTGCGATAAAGACAAAATTGTCGCTTCTTTATGGTCGCGATGCCCCGCTGCCCCTGCGTAAAGCTAATTCAGATATATGAAAATCCGGCGAATCTCAAAGGGTCTTTACCTCGGGCGAGTGCAGTTTTATGCTGCCGCTAACTCTCTAACAAATAACTAACATGGGATATACTTAATGCTAGGTCTTATTCAGGATCGGCCGCTGCTGATTTCTTCTTTAATCGAATATTCGGGTCTTAATCATGGCGACGTGGAAATTGTGTCGCGCTCGGTCGAGGGGCCAATCCACCGCACCAATTACCGCAATGTAAATCTTCGGGCGAAAAAGCTGGCGCAGGCACTTGGGAAGCTCGGCGTAGAGCTTGGTGACCGGATCGGCACGATTGCCTGGAATGGTTATCGCCATATGGAGATTTACTTCGGTGTGTCCGGTATGGGGGCCGTCTGCCACACGATTAATCCGCGGCTATTTCCCGAGCAGATCGCCTATATCGTCAATCACGCCGAAGATAAATACATCTTTGTTGATTTGACCTTTGTACCGCTGATCGAGGCGCTGAAAGAACATCTTCAGAATGTGAAAGGCTTTATCGTGATGACCGATGAGGCCCATATGCCCGAGAGCGATCTCGATAACCTGCTCTGCTATGAGACGCTGGTCGAGGCGGAAGATGGCGATTACGCCTGGCCGCAATTTGATGAGATGACGGCCTGCTCGCTTTGCTATACCTCGGGCACAACAGGTAATCCTAAGGGCGTACTCTATGCTAACCGCTCGACAGTGCTGCATAGCTTCTGCGTCTGTACCAATGACGGCCTTGGCGTCAGCAATCGGGACAGTATCCTCGCCGTGGTGCCGATGTTCCACGCCAACGCCTGGGGCTTGCCATATGCCGCCGCTATGTGTGGTGCGAAAATGGTGATGCCAGGCGCGGCCATGGACGGGCCCTCACTTTATGAACTGATGGAAGCCGAGGAGGTCACGCTCGCCGCCGGGGTGCCGACAATCTGGATGATGTTGCTTGGCCATGTGAAGGAGAACAACCTTAAATTCTCGACCATGAAGCGGACGGTGATCGGCGGTTCCGCTGCGCCGCGTTCGATGATTGAGACCTTTGTCGACGGCCATGGGGTCGAGGTGATCCATGCCTGGGGCATGACGGAAACCAGCCCGCTTGGCACCACGGGCAACCTTCTTAAAAAGCATGAAAATCTTTCCGAGAAGGAAAGAACCGATATCCGCGTCAAGCAGGGCCGGGTCGTCTTTGGGGTTGAACTTAAAATCACTGGAGATGATGGCGAGGAACTTCCACGCGATGGCGTCGCTTTCGGCGATTTGAAAGTGCGCGGTCCTTGGATCACCAGTGGTTATTTCAAGGGGGAGGGCGGCGATGTCCTCGATGAAGATGGGTGGTTCACCACCGGTGACGTCGGCACCATCGATCCGGATGGCTATATGCAGATCACAGACCGTTCGAAAGATGTGATCAAGTCTGGTGGTGAGTGGATTTCCTCCATCGATGTCGAGAATGAGGCGCTCGGCTGCCCCGGTATCGTCGAGGCCGCCGTGATTGCCATCCCTCATCCGAAATGGGACGAACGGCCACTGGTCATCGCGGTGAAGGAGAAGGACCATTCCGTGACCCGCGACGATGTCATCAAACATCTGGAAAGCACGCTCGCCAAATGGCAGCTCCCCGATGATGTGGTTTTCGTCGACGAGCTTCCCCATACGGCGACCGGCAAACTCCTCAAAACCAAGCTCCGCGAGGATTTCAAGGACTATACACTGACAACGGCGTAAGGGTCTGGCAATAGTACGCAAAAGCCGGGCTAAAACCCGGCTTTTGCACTTTCTGGAACGATCAGTCTTGTATTCGATGGTAAATGCAATACTTGTTTCAGGAACCATATATAACAGGGAAAGACATGTCTTCAATGAACAAGCAATATCGCCTCGCCGCACGTCCCGTTGGCGTGCCGAAGGACAGTGACTGGGAATTTACCACGGAAGAGCTTCCGGAAATCGGCGCCGATGAGGTGCTGGTGAAAATTCATTATGCCTCTCTCGATCCGGCCATGCGCGGCTGGATGAACGAAGGGCGGTCCTACATTCCGCCGGTCAAGATCGGTGAGGTCATGCGTGCCGGCACAGTGGGCGAGGTGATCGCCTCCAACAGCGCGGATTTTAAAGCTGGCGATTTCGTGAGCGGTACCCTCGGTATTCAGCAATATGGCAAGGCTCTGGCGAAGGACCTGACCAAGATTGATCCCAAGCTTGCGCCGATTGAGACCTATCTCGGAGGTCTCGGCATGCCGGGTCTGACAGCCTATTTTGGTTTGCTTGACGTTGGCGCGGTGAAGGAAGGGGATACTGTGCTTGTCTCCGGCGCGGCCGGGGCGGTCGGCTCTCTCGTCGGACAGATCGCGAAGATCAAGGGCGCTCGTGCCGTCGGCATCGCGGGCGGGGCGGAGAAATGCGCCTATGTGGTCGATGAGCTTGGCTTTGATGCTTGTCTTGATTACAAATCGGACAGCTTCATGCAGGATCTGAAGGAACCGCTCAAGAATGGCGTCGATGTTTATTTTGATAATGTCGGTGGGGAGATCCTGGATATTGCGCTCGCGCGCATCAACCGTCATGCCCGCATCGTGATTTGCGGCGCGATCTCGCAATATAACAATACGACGCCGATGCGCGGGCCACAGAATTACATCAACCTTCTGGTGCACCATGCCCGTATGGAAGGCTTCGTTGTCTTTGACTATATTAAGCGCTATGGTGAGGGCGTGAAGGAGCTGGCAACTTGGTACTCCCAAGGCAAGCTCAAATTCCGCACGCAAACCGAGACGGGGATCGAGAATTTCCCGGATGTCCTCCTGAAGCTGTTCAAGGGAGAGAATACGGGCAAGCTAGTCTTGAAAGTTCTAGACGACTGACAGATAAGCGATTTCCACGTATGATAGAGGCGTCGCCGATTTACGGTGGCGCTTTTTCTCTGTATTCTATTCCAGTTGAGTTCAGTGTGGGAAGGGATCGTCGATGGAGTCGTTAGCGTCACTTGAAATAATACTCATTTTTGTCTCCTTTCTCTTTCTTGTTGGATGTTTACTGACCCCCATTGCTGACAGTCTGGGAGCACCTTTCCTGCTCCTTTTTCTATTCTTCGGAATGATAATGGGGGAGGATGGCATTGGCGGAGTTAGTTTTGATGACTTCGGCCTTGCTTATAATATCGGATCCATTGCACTGGCGCTGATCCTCTTTTCCGGCGGCCTGGATACCACGCGTAATACTTTTAGAAAGGCTGGCGCGCCATCCATTGTGCTGGCTGTTCTCGGTGTCGTTGCCACGGCAGTTATCGTCGGCGTATTAATCCATTTCTTGTTTGGCCTTCCGCTGGCCTTAAGTCTGCTGCTGGGTGCGGTTGTGGGATCCACTGACGCGGCGGCGACATTTCTCCTGCTGCGTCAGCGCGATGTTCAGCTCAAAGACGGGCTTGGAGAGACGCTGATGGTGGAGGCGGGGATCAATGCCCCGGTGGCCATCTTCCTGACCATCACCATGGTTGAGATTGTCGATAAGAACCTCTCAATGGACGCGGCAACCTTCGTCACCTTTTTGCCGGAGCTTGGGCGCCAGCTTGGCTTTGGGTTGGTGACTGGGATCGTGGGCGGTTTTATTGCAGCGTTTCTGATTAACCGGGTGAAAATGCCCGTCAGCCTTTTTGCGCCGTTTTCCATGGCCTCCGCACTTCTAATTTTTAGTTTTACCGCGATGAGCGGAGGTAGCGGTTTTCTTGCGGTCTTTGTCGCGGGCGCGATCCTGCGTGATCGCATGACCCACCAGACCGAACGGGTCAGCCAGTTCCATGACGGCCTTTCCTGGATCAGCCAGATCGTGCTGTTTCTGATGCTCGGACTACTGGTTGCACCGAAGGAATTGCTCGAACATATCCCGCTTGGCCTTGGGGTGGCGGGCGTGCTGATTTTTATCGCCCGGCCGCTGGCGACAACGCTCTCGCTGACGCCGTTCCGCATTGGGTGGCGGCAACAGGCGTTTGTCGGCTGGGTGGGTCTGCGCGGCGCGGTACCGATCTTCCTTGCAATCATCCCGGTGATCAGCCCGGGGCCAGTGACTCGCAGTTTTTTCGATGTTGTTTTTGTTGTGGTCATTGCCTCTCTTTTCCTTCAGGGCTGGACCATTTCTCTGGCGGCCCGGCTACTCGGGCTGACTGCCGATCCGGAGGAGGGGCCGGAGCTGCCACTCTCCAAAGGCGAGGATTGATTTTTCCCCTCAAAGGCCTTATTTAAGGGCCAGCCAGCAGCGCCGGAATTTCTGCCCTGCGGGCTATTTTTTTAGAGTGCCTCCGGCTCCGCGCTGCGCGGACGGAGATCAGGACATATCATGACGATACTGGAAGATCGGGTCGCCAACCGGCGGACCTTCGCGATTATTGCCCATCCGGATGCGGGCAAGACGACTCTGACGGAGAAGCTGCTGTTGTTCGGTGGCGCCATTCAGCTTGCCGGGGCGGTGAAGACGCGCGGCGAACAGCGGCGTGCGCGCTCCGACTGGATGAAGGTGGAACGAGAGCGCGGTATTTCCGTTGCTTCCTCTGTCATGACGTTTGATTATCGTGAGAAGACCTTCAACTTGCTTGACACTCCGGGCCATGAGGATTTCAGCGAGGATACCTACCGCACGCTGACGGCGGTCGATAGCGCTGTGATGGTGCTCGACGGCGCGAAGGGTATCGAAAGCCAGACCCGCAAATTGTTCGAAGTCTGCCGTCTGCGCGATATGCCGATTACCACTTTCATCAATAAGTTCGACCGGGAGGCGCTGGACCCGTTCGACCTGTTGGATGATATCGAACAGACGCTGGCGCTCGACGTCGTTCCGGCAAGCTGGCCGATTGGCATGGGCCGTAATTTCCTTGGCTGTTATGACCTCTTCAACGACCGGTTGGTATTGGTCTCGAAAGGGAAGGGTAACCACCTCGATGAGGGAGTCACCTGTGACGGGCTGGACGACCCGAAACTGGATGAGCTGTTACCCGCCGATGCGGTGCAGAAACTCCGTGAGGATGTGGAAATGGTACGCGGCCTCTGCCCGGAGTTCGATATGCAGGCCTTTCTTGAGGGCACGATGACCCCGGTCTATTTCGGCAGTGCGATCAATAATTTCGGCGTGGAAACCCTGCTGAACGGCTTGACCGAAGCGGCGCCGAGCCCACGCGCAGCCCCGTCGGCGGGACGGGAGATTTCCCCGCTTGAAAGCAAGGTCAGCGGCTTTATCTTCAAGATCCAGGCGAATATGGATCCCAAGCATCGTGACCGTATTGCCTTCATGCGGCTTGTTTCGGGGCATTTCAAGCGCGGCGCGAAACTGAAGCATATCCGGAGCGAGAAGACGCTTAATATCCATAATCCGGTATTGTTCCTCGCGCAGGATCGGGAATTGGCGGAGGAGGCCTGGCCCGGCGATATTATTGGCATCCCCAACCATGGCAACCTCCGTATCGGTGATGCGTTGACCGAGGGAGAGGAAATCCGTTTTACCGGCATTCCGAGTTTTGCACCGGAACTTCTGCAGAAAGTGCGCCCCGTCGATCCGATGCGGGCAAAGCATCTCGGCCGCGCGCTTATCCAACTTGCCGAGGAAGGCGCGGCGCGGACCTTCAAGACGCGGATGGGGTCGGACTGGGTGGTCGGCGTGGTTGGCGCACTGCAGTTTGAAGTGCTGGCGGATCGTATTCGCACAGAATATGATATCCCGGTTAATTTTGAACAGACCGAGCTTTACACCGCTCGCTGGGTGGAATGCGACGATGCGCGGGAGATGAAGAAATTCCTCGATGCCAACCAGGCCTCTCTCGCGGAAGATCATGACGACGCACCGGTATTCCTCGCGCGGAATAGCTGGCATCTGGAGCGTGCGGAAAAAGACTGGCCGAAGATTAAATTCCTGAAGACGAAAGAACAGTCCGCCTGAAGCGCGGAAGCGAAGGAGAAACCTTATGCCCTCATTTGATATTGTCTCGAAAACTGAAATGGCGGAAGTCGATAACGCGCTGAATAATATACGACGCGAGATTGAGACCCGCTATGACTTTAAGGGGAGTAACTGTTCGATTGATCGCGCGGAGCAGGCGATCACCATCCATGCGGATGACGATCTAAAGCTGAAACAGATGCATGAGTTGCTGGCGACACATTTAACCCGCCGGAAAGGCGATGCCGGGGTGCTGGACTATCAATCGCCTGAGATATCCGCCGGTCAAAGCGTTCGGCAGGTGGTGATCGTTCGTGAGGGGATTGACAAGGACCTTGCGAAAAAGCTGGTGAAGGAGATCAAGGGCTCCAAGGTCAAGGTTCAGGTCGCCATTCAGGGCGATGAGCTGCGCGTGACCGGAAAGAAACGCGACGATCTGCAGGCGACCATCGCCTTTTGCAAGGGACTGAAGCAGGAGCTACCCTTGCAATATGTGAATTTCCGCGACTGAGGCGCTACGGCATAGGCCCGAAGGTCCGGTGGGTTATCTTCGGCGATGGCAATCTCGCCATATTTATTTGGCTCCCGATCCCGGCCACCGAGCTGCCCGTAGATGCTTTGTAGATTGTCCGTATTGCCGACCCACATCACCGTCTTGCCGGGATTTTCCATGATCAGTCGTTCGGCGACATTGCTGACATCGATCACTTTGAGTTCGATCCCGCGCTGTTCGATCAACGGCACCACTGTATCAAGATTGCGCTTCTTGTCGGGGCTGTAGATCACATCGATATCAAGATCGGCGACGGCGGCGGGCAGGGCTTCTGCCCGGGCTTTGCCTTTTTCATTGAGCTCGGTATGAAACGGGGTCCGGTCCGCATGACGGAGGAGAATGACCGTCGTTGTCGTGCCCGGTGGAGAATTGTAAGTGCTGCAGGCCGCAAGCAGTCCGAAACTGACGGCGATCAGGCCGAGAGTGACGATTCTACGTCCGATGCTCATAACTTCCCCCTTAACTCAATTCTAACTGAGGCTATAGTCCGAGGTCTCAGACGGCGTTCCCTCGGTCTTGACCTCCCCCTCATTCACCATATGCAGGATATGCGCATAGACTGAACGAGCAGCGGCGGGATGCAGGTTTACAGGCACATCCACATACATTCTTTTTACCATGTCGGGAATGGCCATCGGACCGTTTCTCAGGCATTTGCGGATCTGGTCCATGCGTTCCTGACGGTGGGCGATCAGTGCCTCAACAAACGTCTTCGTCTCAGTGATCGCGGGGCCGTGGGTCGGCCAGTAAGTGTCATAATCAAAGCCCAGTAGTTTATCGAGACTTTGCATATACTCGCTCATATTGCCGTCGGGCGGAGAGACGACCGTGGTCGACCAGCCCATCACGTGATCGCCGGTAAAGAGGGTTTTCTCATCCCTCAGACCAAAGCACGCATGATTTGAAAGATGCCCCGGCGTATGGACGACATCGACGGTCCAGCCATTACCAAGGATAACATCGTTATCCTCCAGCTTTACGTCAGGTGCGAACGCCATGTCGCCGCCTTCTTCCATGCCCGATTCCAACTTGCCACCGCCATGGGGACCAAAGCCGTATGTCTTCGCACCGGTCAACTGTTTTAAAGGTTCAGCTGCGGGAGAGTGATCGCGATGGGTATGGGTGATCAGGATATGGGTGACCATCTCCCCCTTCAGCGCCGTCATCAATGCGCCGACATGCGCCCCGTCGAGTGGGCCCGGATCAATGACCGCGACTTCGCCGCGCCCGATGATATAGGTGCCGGTGCCGTGAAAGGTAAAGGCGCTCGGGTTCTTGGCAACCACCCGGCGGATCAGCGGGCTGAGTTCATCTGCCACGCCATATTCAAACTCCAAGTCTCTTCTGAACGGGACTTTAACTGCCATGATCCTGCTTTCCGGTTTTCGGTGATTGTAACCAATCGAGCCGGAGCGGCAACAGGAAGTTTTGTCAAATGGGTATGGATTTATTACTGACTTAAGGAATTGATCAGTCTGAACGATTGGGACGGCTTATTTGCAATGCCCTGAATTCTGAAGAGAATAAAGTTTTTTGCCTTGTCCATACAATGTGTTGTCATTGAATCAAGCTCGATATCTTTCGTATGGGCGACCGCTTGGCTCAGCTTGACGATGTTGAGATAAGCGGATTCGCTGGTGACGGAGACGCTTACGATCCGTCGTATGCCTGCTTTCAGAGTAATATCACTCAGAATCAGCATGTCGTCGTAGGAGAATTCATCCTCATACCCACGCCGATTATCAAGTATCGCAAAATAGCTGGAGGAGGGATTGCCTTGAAGCGTCTGCCGATAGACCGGGATGCGATGCTCGCGGCTGATCGGCCCCGTTGCTGTCATGAAATTAACATGTTCGACATAACATTCCAGCGTCTCATAGCTGATATTCGCGAATGCTCCTGAGGAGATTTTGCGTCCTTGCATCTGGCTTCCCGTATTAGAAAATGAACATATATTTAATACTGACAGTTACTAATACTTCGTGAACAAATACGCTCACATTATCATTATATCATATATTTTATTTAATTGTAATTCGATATTTATATATTAGATGTCTATCTATATTTATTATAATAGTCGCATTACATAAATCTATGTAAGTATAGGATGGAAATATTTTCTATTATTAGGTGAATAATTGCCACTTAGGGCTTCCGGGCCGCCAGATCATGCCAATACT
>ERZ1740062.674-NODE-674-length-16534-cov-14.585048_pt1 | contig 16534 bp, 11 predicted proteins | sample MGYA00581741_ERZ1740062 | MGnify/ENA primary metagenome ERZ1740062 (study PRJEB43018, sample SAMN04849747) | marine metagenome | isolation source: floating plastic debris | place: Pacific Ocean | collected 2008-09-01 | study: EMG produced TPA metagenomics...
TGATAGTTGTATTAGATGCGGAAATTGAGTCATTTAATTTTTGGATGTCCCTTATTACCAGTAATTCTATATTTTCCTAAGCATTAAAGGATGAGAGCAAGTTATAATTTTTTTGCGGATGAACGTTAACAAAAATTTATGAGCAACCCCCTTCTACAAGCTTTTTTTGTAGGCAGAGCATTAGCAGAAGTTACCGGCGAACACCTAGAACGGTCTCTTACCGATGCTTTGAGCGAATTAGGCAAACTTGATGCCGAGATGAGAGAACAATTGAAGCAGTTCACAGAGGAAGTAATCGAAAGAGCAAATCAGCAGACTGCTTCTGCTGGGGCAAATTCAGCATCGGCACAAACTGGAAATTCTGCCTCTGGGACTGATGACGTACAGGCTACAATTGATGAATTGAGGGCAGAAATTGCTCTCTTACGAACTGAAATGCAACGCCATCGCAGCAGTTCGGTTTAAACCTGGATTAGCAATTTATTTACTTTTCTAGTTCTTGGCAGAATGCTCTTGGTAAATATCTCTGACCTGGATGAGTGTATCAGTCTTTTGTGGCTGATATCATCTGTATAGAAGAGGTAAATCAATCTGTAGTGTTTATTCTTAATGAATTGGCGAGCGGACAACCAGCGGTAAGCAAAGCGTATGGATAAGGGTTATACAGGTAAGGCATACCGTTGGAATCGGGAAAGTTATTCTAGTAGACGACGTTTTCTAGATATTTGGTCTTTCGTGCTGACTTTGATGTTCCGACTGTGGCTATATAAGAAGTCATGGAGCTACACTGGCGGTGTGACTGATGCAAAGAAAGCAGCAAGAAGAAGGTCTTATGCAGTATGGATACGTGAGACATTCCTGGATTTAGGTCCAACTTTTATCAAAGTTGGACAGTTATTTTCAACCCGTGCTGATATTTTTCCCAGCGAGTATGTAGAAGAACTCTCGAAACTACAGGATAAGGTTCCTGCTTTTAGCTATGAAAAAGTAGAAAATATTATTGAGCAGGAATTGGGAAAAAAAATTCCTCAACTTTTTCAGAGTTTTGAGCCAGTTCCATTAGCTGCTGCTAGCTTGGGACAAGTACACAAAGCAGTTTTACATTCTGGAGAAGCAATTGTCATCAAAGTGCAGCGTCCCGGACTTAAAAAACTGTTTGAAATTGATTTAAAAATCCTTAAAGGTATTGCTCGCTATTTTCAAAAACATCCTACCTGGGGAAAGGGTAGAGATTGGATAGGTATCTATGAAGAATGCTGCCGCATTCTCTGGGAAGAAATAGATTACCTAGGTGAGGGTCGCAATGCCGACACCTTCCGCAGAAATTTCCGTAATTATGACTGGGTGAAGGTTCCACGGGTATACTGGCGGTATGCCTCTCCAAAAGTATTAGCCCTTGAGTATATGCCTGGAATTAAGGTAACTCAATACGAAGCTTTGGAAGCTGCGGGTTTAGATAGAAAAATCATCGCTCGTCAAGGTGCCGAAGCTTATCTACATCAATTGTTAGAAAATGGATTTTTTCATGCCGATCCTCATCCTGGAAACCTTGCTGTAAGTCCAGAAGGTGCGTTAATATTTTACGACTTCGGTATGATGGGTCGCATTAATTCTAATGTGCGAGAAGGACTAATGGAGACTTTGTTCGGCATTGCTGCCAAGGATGGCGATCGCATAGTCAAGTCTCTGATAGATTTGGGTGCTTTAGCACCAGTAGAAGATATGGGACCAGTCCGACGCTCTGTTCAGTATATGCTGGATAATTTTATGGATAAGCCATTTGAAAATCAGTCTGTGGCTGCTATTAGTGATGATCTATATGAGGTAGCCTATGGTCAACCTTTTAGATTTCCGGCTACCTTTACTTTTGTAATGCGAGCTTTTTCTACTCTTGAGGGGGTAGGAAAGGGATTAGATCCAGAGTTCAACTTTATGCAAGTTGCTCAACCTTATACAATGCAACTCATGACACAAATGAATGGTTCTGAGGGGAACGCGGGAAACGCTATTTTAAATGAGTTAAGTCGTCAAGCCGCTCAAGTTAGCAGTACTGCTTTTGGGCTACCCTTGAGATTAGAAGATACTCTTGAAAAGTTAGAAAGGGGAGATGTTCGCGTTAGAGTCCGCTCCATTGAAACTGAGCGTTTATTAAGACGACAGAGTAACATTCAAATTGGAATGACCTACGCTATCATTATCAGTGGTTTCACCCTTTCAGCCGCAATATTATTAATTAAAGATTATAGATTGTTAGCTTTACTTGCTCTTTTGATTGCAGCAGCAGTATCATGGCTGCTAATTAGATTGCTTTTGCGGCTAGATCGCTATGACCGTATGTATTAATTTTTTTTCAAAATTCTATGAAAGTTAGCTCCGTCTATGCAACCGATCCTGGACTTATTCGTTCCAGCAATCAGGATTATTATTATATAGACCCAGATGGTCATTTTTTTATTGTTGCTGATGGAATGGGAGGACATGCAGGCGGTGAAGAAGCTAGCCGCATAGCTGTTCAAGAAATCAGAGACTATTTAGTGGCTAATTGGGAAGATTCTACAAAGTACTCTCAGGATTTGCTTGATGAAGCTTTACTTCAAGCAAATAAAGCTATACTGTATGACCAGGAAAGCCATCCTGAGCGTGCTGATATGGGTACAACTGCTGTAGTTGTAATGTTTCGTCAGAACGTGTCTTGGTGTGCTCATGTCGGGGACTCTCGATTGTATCGCTTCCGAAATTCCCAATTAGAGCAGGTAACTAAAGACCATACATGGGTCGCGCGAGCGATTGAATTTGGAGATATTTCTCCAGAAGAAGCTAGGATTCATCCTTTTCGCCATGTCTTATCTCGTTGTTTAGGACGTGAAGACCTCCAAGAAATTGAAGTTCAGCAAATTGATGTCAATGTTGGCGATCGCTTACTTTTATGCAGTGATGGTCTAACAGAAGAATTAATGGATGATAAAATTTCACATTATCTTCAAAATAGTTCATTGCCTGATGATTCTGTGAAAGCCTTAGTTGAATCTGCAAAAGATCATGGCGGACACGATAATATTACAATCATTATTGTTTCTTTAGAAGCAAGCGTTTAAGAACTAGTAAATCTGAATTTAAATTTTTAACTTGGGCTTTTAACTTGGGCTTTTAATTCACAAATTAAAAAGTTAAATTTTTTCTAGAAATGCTAACAGCAAATTTGTCGGCAGAGCATTTACATATCAAATAACTTGTAGGAAATTGAAGTCTATAAAAATAAGTGATTACCAACAAAAGCTATTCTAAAGCTACAATTTCCATAGCCATAAACGCTTTTAATAAAAGATTTTTATTAAAAACTAGTATATATACTTAGCGTTTTGTTCATTCTGAGCTTTTTTATAATTTACAACTTGATACAAATACTTTTAACCTCCATAATTCCGTATGGAGGTTATTTTTATATTTGGTTAACTACACCCTTGTATATATTCAACCCTCTAGCATATAATTCACGCCAAAGTGGCATAAGTTTCACTTTCACTAAACTATGAAATTAGTTATGGAGGTTTGAAGGGCTTAATACATAGATAGCAGGTTACAGAAGTAGTCATCAACCAGACTTTACAGTTCTCCAATCTGCTCGCTAACTATTTTGCTTTACACCTAAACAAGAGTGACTCATTTTCAGGTTCAGTAATTTTTAATTTTTCCTGAAACTGATCAATTAGAGTTGTTGTATACCTTATTAGTATTGCAGATACAGGAAGGAAGAATTAATACCTATCTCAAGATACTGGAATTCCTACCTTATGAAGGGTGCTTCTATTTAACAAGTAGGAACAATAGTAATACGGAAGGAAATTCACATTTTCATAACTTTATAGTTAGAAACGTAGATATTTCCAGATTCTTCCAAGCTATTACCGCATGTAGAGTTTAATTATGGAGCAAGCAATGAAATTAACTTTAGAACAGCAGTTCAATATACGTTCATTTGCTAATCAAGTACAGCACATGAGTGATGACCAGGCTAAAGACTTTTTAGTCAAGCTTTACGAGCAAATGGTCGTAAAAGAAGCCACCTATAAAGAATTGTTAAAGCATCAGTGGGGATTAGATTCAGACCCTAAATTAACTTAAATATTAATAGTTTAGAGTTTCAATCTAGAGTAGCGAGCGACCTCCTTCTCTTGCTTATTTCCAAGCCAGGAAAAGAGCTGGGGTTGTTGGGGCGTTAACTAAAAGACAAACTACAGCTAAGTATTAACACTTATAAAATTGCCATGTTCTTTACTAAGAAGTGAAGTAGCAATTTTCAGACTTATTATTGCAAAATTACTTCATGGAGAGAAATTTACAACTACCTTAAGAAAAAAATACTTTACTCAGACTACTGTATTCAGATTATGTAAGATAAGATTTAGTAAATTTTAGAGTTATTATAAAATTGACTATCTAGAACACAGTTCTATATAAACAACTTTGTGAATATACATTTAGATTTCAGCAAGTACGAAATAAATAAAGCTAGTCTAGATTCGCTATCAATATTTGCTAGAAAAACTTAGATTGCTTTTGAAAAGATACTTAAAATATTATAAAATTACTATTATAAAATTATTAAATTTTAAGAGCTAATCAATTAGTGATACATTAATTCGATAATTTTTTTACTATCTATTTATATCAGAAATTTCTTAATCCTAATCACAGCCTGTTACGAAAATTAATACAATAGACTTTTTTTTAGCAACTGGAAAGGTCAAAAGGTGAATCTGTATCAATTGTCTGTAATTTAGAAATAATTTGCGGCTTTATTTTTATATACTCAGCTTTGAGTAAATTTTTACTGAACTGTGGATTTCCATAGGAATTGAGAGTATAGCTTATCTTTACCCATTTTTGTAGGCGCTGGCTTTGAGCAGGGGCAATAGTTGAAACAAGAGTATGATTGACTTTTTCGGGAACCTCACTAGCAAATAGAAGCAAGTGGTAATAACCCATATTCCCCAGTAAAAGAGCCACTTGTTGCCCAAACTGAGTTTTTAAGTCTAGATAATAAGTCAACCATTTTGCACCGTGTTGACGACTATAAATTACTGTAATCCAAAGTAACATTGGGTGGGGCGCAGTAATAAACAGAAATTGATTATAGCGAGTACAGATAGCACGCTTTTGAATTTCTAGTAAGGGCAGCATAGCCCATAAAGATGGAATATATTTTTTGTTAATAGAAATAACATGAGGAAAGACAATATCAGCAATGGGTTTATTCTTAGGCCAGGAATAAGACCTGTTCATCTCATCTCTAACTATACAAGCGGATAGGTGTGAGTGATTATTTCCTTCTAATTTGCTCTTTTCTTGCTTCTCAAAGTCAACTTGGAGTGTAGGGGCATTACTAATTTCATCATCTTTGATATTACTATTACTAGATGTAGATTTAATTTTGCTCTCGATAACATCCAAAGTATGAAGAATATCTACAATATTTAATGGGCGATCGCTCGGATGTTTGGCTAGACAGTTCATTACTAAATTTTCTAACTGTGGAGGAAATTTCTTCTGGGGAAAAACATCATCAAAAGAACGTGGTTGTTGATAGTGGTGTGCTTTGTACCAAGCTCCAAAAGAGCTATTCTTAACGTAGATGGGCATCTTCCCCGAAAGCATTTCAAACATCATGATTCCTAAACTATATATATCAGAGCGCTCATCTAATTCTTTGCCTTCCATCTGTTCTGGTGAAGAATAAGCTAAAGTTCCCAAATAATAGTTTGTATGATCGGTATTTGCTTGAAGTAGTTTAGCAATGCCAAAATCTAGAATTTTAACTAGTTCTCCGAAACTTGGGTCTTCTAAAATAATGATATTGCTTGGTTTGATATCACGATGAATAATTGGATAAGTAACATCATTGATCTCGATACCATCATGAGCGCATTGTAAGCCTAAAGCAATTTGACGTACCACGCTCAAAAATCTTGTTAAGTTTAGATTTTCGGTACGAATTATTCGACTAAGACTTTTACCCTGTAAATATTCCATCACATAGAAAGGAGTATCTTTTTCATCAACTCCATAATCCATAACCCTAACAACATGAATGCTCTTTTGTCCCAAGGAAGCGCAAGTCTTAGCTTCTCTTTCAAAACGCTCCTGCAATCGCATTTTTTTATTCTGAATAGAGAGTGCTAGAAATTTTACAGCAACAGGTACACCTCCTAAAAGAACGTCTTGGGCACGATAAACCCTGCCCATTGCTCCGGTTCCAATTAATTTTTGTAAATGATAACGTTTGCCCAGTAAACGACCAATGTTGGGGTCTGACATAGAAAATTCGACTCCAAGATTCAACGATTTAAAGATAGAATCTGCTTAAAAAAAATTATGAGAAATTAAAGATAAGGTCTATTAAATTAAAGAAGTATTTTTTCTTTTTTTATTTTGATTGCTTTTATTATTTTTTGAGACTGATTTAACCCAAAGTGTTAGTTTTATTTTCTATATATACGACAGGATAATTTGATATTTTTTCTATATATAGTTAGTCATAATAATAGTTGTATTAGTGTATTAGTAAGGTAATAAAAATAATTAGATAATCTGGAGATAAAGCCATTTTGATATAATTTATGTTTCAGGCATTCACTGTTGAATAAACGTTCTTAATCTGAACTGAAGTTAGTTAGAAAAATCAATATTTATAATTACATAAATTACGTAATAACAACATAAATTAGTTATTACGAACTTAGGAAAATATAATACCTCACCTGGGAGCTATATACTATTAAGTAATGAGTCCGTAAGTCCTAAATTAATAAGAATATAGTCATAGTTTTACTAATTTATAAATTATCTTTAAATTTATAGAAATAAAAATCAGTAAATCTATTCATGTCATCCTTATATGAAATAATATTTTTTATGTAATTGTAAGGACATTAATTTAAATATGTATATTTACTGATATGATTAATTCTATAGAGAATATATCAATATAAATACTCTGTCATTTTTTAGTAAATAACATAAGAACTATACCTCTATATAAATTTTCTCCATAATTAGTTATTTAAAGAATAGTTAATGGTAGTGACAAATATCAACCGGTCTGCTATTGGTAAGAAAAATTGAGATTCTGACTTATCCTTATTCTTCCCATTTTAATTGTGATTTTTTAAGTTTATATATAGATTTTTCTATTTGATTTTCTGAGTAAGTTACTTAAGTAATAATTGTGTTTATATAAAGCTATATCATCGTAAATATAACTAATTTATCCTGTAATGATATACTCATTAAATCTCTAATTAAAAATATTTTCAGAGCCTTAAAGTTTAAAGCTTAATTATCGACTATCACCAACGATAAAGACTACAAAGACTAAAACAATATCTAAAAGTAATATTGATACAGAACATCATCATAAGTTTGCGACATAATTATTGATTTTCAAAAATTAATGTTCATGAACGGAAATCTCCCTTTATGATTCCAAAAGTAGACACCTAATTATTATTTGATAGGTTGATTAATGAGTGCGAACGTTAAGAAATCTTTTAACATAACCTCCAAGTTAGTGAATGGTTTATTGGCAATTCAGCCTTTAGCTAATTTTGCTAAACATCAAGCTCGACAGATGATGATTAAAAGAGCAGAAAAAATCGGTGTACCTTGGACACAAGAAGTAAAAAACTTACAAAAACGCAATTGGGAAACTGACTTTTCTGAGATAGAAAATTCCCTAACTCAATATCCAGATTATTATTTAACCTCTTTTCATGCTTACGAAGAAGGTAATCTCAGTTGGAAAGCAGCTTTTGAACTAGAGTCTGCTGCTCGTGCTGTACATGCGAAAATTTGGAAAGATGCTGGTGTTGGAGGTGATGCGAAATTACGTCAGAGCTATCATAATATTCTTCAACAGAGAGTTGATGCACCGCAGAGTATCCTAGATTTAGGTTGTGGAGTTGGACTAAGTACTTTTTCATTGCAAGCACTGTATCCCCAAGCTAAAGTTACTGGTGTAGATCTATCAGCATACTTTTTGGCTGTAGCTAACTATCGTTCTCAACAGCATCAAGCCGATATAAATTGGATTCATGCAGCTGCAGAAAACACTAAATTGCCAGATCATTCATTCGATTTAGTTTCTATTTTCTTGGTATGTCATGAACTACCTCAAATGGCAACTAAACAAATCCTTGTAGAAGCTAAACGTTTATTGCGTCAAGGAGGTCATATAGGAATTATGGATATGAACCCTCATTCAGAAATTTTAAAAAAAATGCCACCCTATGTCTTTACTTTACTCAAAAGTACAGAGCCTTACTTAGATGAGTATTTCAGTTTAGATATAGAACAAGCAATCGTTGATGTTGGTTTTCAAAAACCCCATATTTTGCAAAATAGTCCCCGTCACCGTACTATTGTTGCAAAAATTTAACTTTACACTCAAGAGAGAAGAATTTGATTTAGTTCCCTAAAATTTTCCTAAATAAAAAGGGCACACCAATAGAGTGCCCTAATTTAACTAAAATATTTCAAGAAGATAATTGTAATTGAATTACATCAAATTACATTAAATTAAACCTGTAGCAATACTGGTTCTTTATCCAAAGAGTTATAAGAATCCGATTCAGCATTACTACAATAAATCTCGCAAGAATTATTGGGACTCTCAATCAACTTGATTTTGTGTAGTTTTGCCCCAGTATCAGCAATAGGCGATCGCAATAAGTTACTGATATGAAATGCGATATTTTCAGCCGTGGGTACAGCTTCAGCAAAGTGAGGAATATCTTTATTTAAAAAACTATGGTCAAATGGCTCTAAAACATAATCTTTTATAATTGTGTTCAAATCGCCTAAGTCCGCTATCATTCCAGTACGTGGGTCAATTTTACCTTTGACTGTAACTTCTAAGTGATAGTTATGTCCATGTCCGTGAGGACGCGCACATTTACCATAAATTTCAAAGTTTTTTTCATCACTTAAATGCGGACTTGCAAGCCTATGTGCGGCGCTAAAGTGAGTACTGATAGTAAGATAAGCTTCCATACCGTTTCCCATATAATCTGCCCAAAGTTCGGGATGTTCAAATAACTGCACCTTAACTAAAGGTAGATGAGGTGCTAATCGCTGCCATATAACTCGTGCAATATTTTCAGTGGTGGGGAGAGTTTCTTGAAAGTCCTCCCACACATCATTAAGGTAAGAAAAGTCCAGTTGAGTAGTTACTTCTTGTTTAATTACTTGCTTGACATCAGATAAATTTAATACCATGCCATATTCATCTAGCTCTCCCTCCAGAGAGATAAATAAAACATAGTTGTGTCCGTGTCCGGGAAATCGGGAACAAGCGCCAAATTTTTCGATATTTTCTGTCTCACTCAATTCAGGTAGCCAATAACGATGACTAGCTGAAAACTGAGCACGACGATTTACTACACATCCCATGAGTATGATGTCAGCTAAATTTAAAATTTCTTAATCTTTATCTACTTCCAGCATAAACTAATTTACACATTTTATGTTTGTGGCGAACAGAAAACACAAACTTAGGAATTGGGAGTTACTAAAATTTTTTCTTAGGAGGTGGAATTTGGGTAATTCCTGTTGATGATTATTTAACTTGTAGCTGGAAAAATAAACGTTAATTAATCTGTTAACCATATCTACTGACTGAATCTTGAGCCTCGTAATATAGGCTTGAGGCTATGCGAAACATTTCTTGTCCTGCGTGAAGATAACTTTCGTCATAGTTAAGGGGAAAATATTCTAATTCACCCAAGCCATCTGTAATTCTATCAAGACAGTAGTATAAATGTGCCGCAGCACTTGCTAAGCTTGGGGGATTAGGCAAAGAGCGGAAGGTACTTTGTGCTTGTTTGAGGTTAATTTTACAAGTATCGAGATATTCTTGAAATTCTTCTAGGAGTTCATCATCAAAGGGGTCTGCTGCTAACTCTTCAATTTGCGATCGCAGCGAGTACATAATATTTTCTACTATGCTACTGACTGGTCTATAAACAAAGCGTAACCATTCTTGGATTAATTCGTCTTTATTTTTTTGAGTTTTACGTTTAGCTTTATACTCTTTTTGGGCGGCTGTAGTACGTTTTTGTCTTTGTTCTGTATTGCCGTAATCGCTGTAACTATAATGATTTCCCTTTGCTCTTAGCTGCTGGTCATATAAGTATCGTTTGTCTTTATCTCCTAATACTTCATAAGCTGCATTGATACGAATAATTTGTTCATTATCGATGGTGTCTTGATTACTATCAGGATGATATTGCTTTACCAAGGAGCGATAAGCTTGTTTTATCTCGACTTGGCTAGCATTTGGAGTCAAATTAAGGGTCTGGTAATGGTTATAATCTTCTGCCATTGTGACAACTGCTAGTTAGGTTGTAGATTTAGCTAGCTTTGGTTCCAAATCTTGAAACAATGGTGTACTTAAATACCTTTCCCCAAAACTTGGCTGGATCATTACTATTAAACGTCCCTGATTTTCAGGACGTTTAGCAACGCGAACTGCCCCACACAAAGCTGCTCCACTGGATATTCCTGAGAGTATACCTTCTTCTCTTGCTAACAAGCGACCGTAAGCGATCGCTTCATCATCTGTAACAGAAACTACCTCATCAATCAATTCCATCCTCAGTACTTGGGGAATAAACCCTGCTCCAATTCCCTGTATTTTATGTGGTCCTGGTCTTCCACCAGATAATACAGGACTGCTAGCTGGCTCAACTGCGATCGCTTGAAAAGTAGGTTTACGTTTTTTAATTGCCTCTGCAATACCTGTAATTGTTCCTCCAGTTCCTACACCTGCTATCACGATGTCTACTTTTCCATCAGTATCCTTCCAGATTTCTTCAGATGTAGTTTCTCTATGTATTTTACTATTGGCTGGGTTACGAAACTGTTGCAGCATGTATGAATTTACCGTAGTATCTACTATTTTCTTAGCTCGTTGGATAGCTCCACTCATTCCCTCAATACCCGGTGTTAATTCTAACTGAGCGCCATAGGCTCTTAACATAGCTCTTCTTTCGGCACTCATGGTATCTGGCATAGTTAAGATAAGTCGATATCCTTTCGCAGCAGCAGCCATAGCCAAAGCAATACCGGTATTACCTGATGTTGGTTCAACTAATGTTGTCTTTCCTGGTAGAATTAGACCTTCTTGCTCAGCAGCATTAATCATGCTCACACCTATACGGTCTTTCACGGATGCAGAAGGATTCATACTTTCTAATTTGACTAAAATTTCTGCGCAACAACCTTCAGCCTCGGGAATTTTGTTTAGTCTAATTAAGGGAGTGTGACCAACCAATTCAGTAATATTATGAGCAATACGCATAGTAAATTTAACCCCTAAGTATATAGATGTGTTAAAAAGTCTAGCTGAACCAATTAAGTTCGGCTGAATTAAAAATTTATATGATTATTTAACAATGATTTAGCAGTTATCAGTTATGAATAACTAGTTATCAGTTTCAATTATTAGTTTCTCATATTTAACTACAAATTCAATTATGACAATTACCAGTACTTTTCTGCCCAAATATAATTTCTGCTCAAATATAATACATAATATCTGTCTGTTTGTGGGAATCTCTCTTATCACATAAATCTGCTAAGGTATAACTTTGTAACACTGAATTAGCCGCAGAACAAGCTTCTTGCCAAATGTCATCTACAATAAGGCTTTCTACAGTTTTAGACTGTGCATCTTCATTAATATTTTTTAAATTATTTACTCCTTCCAGACATACTAGAACATCAAAAATTTTAATCTTCCAAGGCTCTTTGGTAAGTAAATAACCACCTTTTGAACCGCGTTGACTTTTAACTAAGCCTCCACGTCGTAGAGTTGCTAATAATTGTTCCAAGTACCGATCAGGTATATTTTGTTTGGCAGCAATTTGACGAATTTGCAGTGGTTCTCCGCTTTGATAGTGAACTGCAAGTTCTATCAGTGCCAAAATTGCATATTCAGATTTGCACGATAGTTCCACGGGTTAAAAATGTAGAAATTAGCTCATGAATTTGAGACTCAAGGACAATTCACTAATCGTCTTGACAAGATTATCTCAACTTTTATCAGTATACTCCGGTTCTCCGGTGGGGTTTGCTTATTTATGTCGAATATACAAATAAAACCCCATCTTTTAAGATGGGGTTTTAAATGCTTGACTAATGCTTTACACTTCTATCTAAATTCTTCATTTATCGAAAGCTATCGATAAGTTAGAAAGTGAATGTTGTCCTTAAAGTACCAATAACCGCATCTTCAGCATCGTCACTTTGACCAGGATTGGTCAAGAAAATAACTCCTGGAGTAATAGATACATTGTCGTTAACTTGATACTTGTAAAAGCCTTCTATAGAATAAGGTCTTTCACCACCTTCTTCTCCACGATAGGGTTGAGCACCAGCAAATACACCTAAGACATTACCCTTCTTACCAAAGTCAGGAAGTGCTACACCAGCACCGTAGCTCCAAACCTCGCTATCATCATTACTGCCAAAACCAGTAACGTCGGTGTAAGAAACAAAACCACTTATAGAGAGTTTGTCACTGGGTCTAATTGCTGCCGATATACCGTAAGAGTTACTAGAATAAGGACTAGATGTATTTAGAACATCGTCAACACCCACTAAATTAGCTTGAGAGGTACCAACTAAAGCTCTATCGCTTCCAGAGTCAAATAGCAGACTACCGCTACCATGGTATCCATGTACATAAGTTGCTGCTAATGCTATACGGCTACCAACATTAAAGTTTAATTGCCCCAAAGCTGCATAGTTACCATTAAATACACCTGCTCCATCTTCAGGATTGTTAGCTTCTGAAGCTAAGTAACCAATAGTTAGAGAGCTAGGTCTAAGTATGCTGCCACCTTTGCCAACGCGTAGTTTAAGGGCTGCACCACCACCACCACCAATGCGGTAGATGGGGTTTTCTGAAGCAAAGGTAGTAAGTGCTCCGCTACCGCCGTCTGTTGTACCATCGAAGAAGTATGGATTGTTTACAGCAGCATAGTGGCTATGACGACCACCAACAGCAGCAAGATAAACTTTAGCTGGACCTACTGGGGTTTCGTAGGTAAGTCTATCCAAGTCAACGTTATTACCACCGTTAGGGACATCACTAAAGGTTTGAGTCCCTTCAGCAGTATTTACAGAAGCATTATTGTCATCACGAATGTCAAAAGGTTCGCCATTACCAGAAGCTAAGCGTGTTGTTAATACGTCTTTACCGGTAAAACTGGTTTTTAAACTTAAGCGAACTCTGTTTTGAAATACTGTATTATTAGCATCTCCAGTGTTATCACCAAAAGCATCAGTTAAAGCGAAAATAGCTTCACCCTTTAGTTTTGTGGTGGTAGAGAACTGATTTGCTTCCAACTCAGCAGTACGAGCTTCTAAAGCATCTACACGACCGCGTAAGGTCGCTAATTCTGCTGAGAACTCTTCCTGCAAACGCTGGAGAGTCGCCAGGTCTTCCTTTGTAACTAGGTCAGCAGTTGCAGTGGCAATTAGTTCATTTACTCGGTCTAAACAAGCATTTAAACCAGCAGCGAACTCGTAACGTGTTAAAGCACGATTACCGCGATATGTCCCGTTAGGATAACCAGCAATACAGCCGTAGCGCTCAACCAAAGACTGCAAAGCCTGAAATGCCCAATCAGTCGGCTGTACATCGGAAAATTGGGAAACTGATGTTACCTGAGACTGAGAGTTTCCGCTACCTTCCTTGCTGTAATTATTGACTTGGTCAAGAACATCAACCTGGTTTTGTTCTTGAGTTCCTTGGTTTTCAACCTGCGCCAATACTTGAGGCTTCTGAGTTAATGAAAACTCTTGCTTTTGAACCGCTTGAGCCTCGGCATTTCCTGTAGCAGCGATCGCGCTTGTGGAAAGTAATATCGAAGCTCCTAAAACTGCTGGGGTTACCACTAGGGATTTTAATAAAAGATTAGACATCTTTAACCTGTTCTCCTCACAACCTTGTCTAGATGATTTCTTTTGCTGCAACTCTCCGCTTTAATAGCTTGAGAGATTATAAGACTTTGGAAGAGGTATGATTAACCTCACTTTAGATTTTAGTTTTTTTTGCAGAGTGCAGAGCTAATAACCTGAAAAATTTGTTCCTTTAACTATAGTTATTAACTGATGCTGTAATCATATGTCCATAAACTGAAATTATAAAACACTTAATTGAATTACAGCAGTTAAAAGGTAATCATCATGATACTTATTCAGTATACATAGCTTGGTAGTACCAAAACCTTGGGGGTAATACCCATTACTCAAAAGTAAGTATTACTGAATTAATTTTGAGTAAAAAAATTATGATTTATTCAAATTCACAATAAATCCTATAAGTTACTTAGAATTTAAATAAATCTACGGAATACTATATAAATTTTAGGGAAATACGTAACTATTAAATACAGTAACTCAGTAGTTAACTTGTAAATAAATGTTTCACGAGTAGATACTGAAGAAACAGTTAGCTTTTACAAATCAGACAACTACGTAAGTATTGGAGGATTAGCATCTACCACTGACTTAATAATTTAGTTACTATTTACTTTTGTCACCTTAAGTCCTCGACGAGTAAGTCTAAATTTAGTTTCCTGATTCTTCTAAAATAGTTAGAAAGTTTTCCCATGATTAGATTAATTCTCAGGAAATAGTCAATTTTAAGCTCTAAGACTAAATAATAATCTTATAAACTCAGACTTACTTAAGAGAAATTAATTAATTTATTTTTTTAATATACTGCTTAGTAACCAAAAATTATTGTAATTACTGTTACTGCCAAATCGTTATATATTTTATCTACATAAAATTTTGTTTGCAACCTTCTTCTGATAGATATAATTATATTTCGCTTATACCCTTGGGAATAAAAGATTTTTTTAATCTAAGAATATCAAAGGAAAAATTAATTTTTATAGACACACCTTTTACTAATGTTTTTCACTAATTTTCTATTAATTTTTATATTAAAATAGTTGATTAGTTTGAATATAAGACTTACGCAATGGTGGCAAAATATTAAGTCTTTCAGACCTGATCTATTCCCTTTGGACAGTTGGATTTTACGTAGATCCTGGAATATGAAAACTAAGCATGTTTAATAATTGCTTAGCTTAATAATGATTTATGATAGCAATACAGCTTTACTTATCAGTTCAGATTTATACTTATTAACCTGAATTAATAAAAAAATATCAAATATCTTAATATCAACGATAAGATTATATTTACAATATTTACAGAACACAGTCATTCGCTTTTTTAGGGAGTACTTCCATATTTCTGAAAATGGAATCTGTGGGTATGCTCCCTAAGTAAGTGTAAAAGTTAGTTAAGTGCACTTTAACTTAAAGAATAATTAAAGTTCTTAACATTGCTGAATCACAGATTCTTTCATCTAATTTAAAACGCTTGTTCAATATTTTTAGGCACTAATCCATCCCGCATTTATGCAAGAGAAAATTATTTTGACAAATAAAATTAATAAAGTTTTAAAAACTATGCTTAATATAAAAACTACCTTTTCAATATAGTTTTTAATATATATTTTAAATAAAAATATCAACCAACAAAACTATCCGCTCTTAAATTAGATTAAGAAACCTAACTTAAGAGCGGTCTAGCGGGTCATCTAGTTGTAACCAGACTGCCGGATGGAACTCCAAGCAATCTTTTTCAATTGAGATTATCTATCTTCTCAAACAGAGAAAGAATAACCTTAGAGAACAGCCCCGGCGCACAGCCGGCTAACTACAACTAAATGACCCATGGGTATACTGCTATCTGTCATGGGCATCACCTCCTTTTTGCCTAAGCGGACTTATTTTCAAATTGTTATCTTGTATGAATATAGCATACAAAAAAAATATGTGCAGATTTAATCCTAAGGTTTTGAATTTCCTGACTTTCGATAGACTTACTCTCAATACAGTTCGGATGAACAAACCCTACTTATTTAAGTAGAGTACCCCAAACCTAGGCTGTTGACTCTGCACGTTTTTGGGGTATAAAAGTTCATACAAATAAATATAATATTTAGTGCATAATTAATTGTATATTTGTCATTGCGTATGGAGCGTAGCGAAATGACGCATAAGCTCTATCGAGCAGACTACGTCAACGCAAAGGTTAGATGACTATTTCAATGATTTTTGAAATATACAAATATTTTTGCATAGGTACTATCAAATCAAAAAAAGGCGTAAATACAGAAATGCTCCTGCTATCTCAGCAGGAGCAGATATATTAGTAAGGAATGAGGATTAAATAAAGTGCAAAACTTGGTTTAAAGACTTTTATTAAGCAAGTTAGTCGATAAGCAAGAATTGTAAGTTAATAAATCCATGTTCCTAACATTTCGTTAGTCAGTAATCAAACTTAATAAACGATAAGAAAAACGATTAGAGAGCGTTACCACGTGGCAATACTTCTTCTGGGAATATAAAGTTTTCGTGGGGTTGATCTTGAGCAGACATCCAAGCGCGGA
>ERZ1740062.675-NODE-675-length-16501-cov-6.218837_pt1 | contig 16501 bp, 18 predicted proteins | sample MGYA00581741_ERZ1740062 | MGnify/ENA primary metagenome ERZ1740062 (study PRJEB43018, sample SAMN04849747) | marine metagenome | isolation source: floating plastic debris | place: Pacific Ocean | collected 2008-09-01 | study: EMG produced TPA metagenomics assembly...
ATACGATGAGTATTCTTACTTAAGATGTAATATTAATAATATTTAAAGCTTTTTTATTTTGGCAATACCTTTGCCAATTTACGAGGGTTAAACAACTGTAGAAACCTTGTGAATACGACCATTAGAAGTAAGATTGGCAAAAATCTGTGCGTTGAAAATAAGACCTCTTGCAAAATTGTTTCGTGGTAGGATAGGGAATTATTAATTTTTGGGTTAGCCACTACTGTCGAGCGATCGCCTACGGCAGGCACCCATGTACCCTGAACAATATTCATCTATTATTGAGACTGTTGGTTCGGGGTCTCTGGGCAAATGTTTTAATATCTGTAGTTCTATATCCATTACTGCCAGACACTTACAGAGTTAATATTTTCAAATATCAATTATTATAACCGGAAAGTGACAGAAGAGGGATATAGCGGGAGTCTCCAGGAGGGAAGACAGATGACTAATTTAGAGAAGATGTGGGGAATTGATGTTCAGGATGAAGAGGTGTTTCTATCTTTCTTATTTGAGCAAGCACCTGAAAATAGTTATTGGAAAATCGAATTGCATTGCTTGCAATCTGAGGATGAAGCATTCTTATCTCAACTAGGAAAATCTACAAACATGAATAGTACTTCAGAATTATTGATTCCCTTAACTGAGATTGTTCGACCTAAACTGATATCCAAAGTACAAGAAATTGGAGGACTTATTCATCATAGAATCGATGCAAACGGTGAGCCTTTCATGATTTCTTATGATTCCTTTTCTTCCTGTTGGCTATCAAAGAAAATATCTCAGTCTGTGATTGATAACATGGTTCACAAAGGTATCTTTCTTGTAAATCAAAACAAGTAATTTTGATGGTTCATCTGTACGATACGTAAGTCGTTGATACCATTACTTGGCAAGATTGCGCCGAAAAACTCTCTGTTATTCTAAATTGTGATTCCATGCACCATCGCTTACAGCGGGTCTGCGACCATCGCGATATAAACAACTAAGCCAGAAAACCAGAAAGGAGTAAAACCAGATAGAATTGTTATCTACTGAAAAGTTTATAGATATCCGAGTAACCCAAGGTAAGCATAAGCCTTTGCGTTACTAGGATTCAACCAAAATGATGCGAGGAACTCTCTCAAAGACTCATCAGTATTATTATCAAAATCTGAAGTGATTTTCTTCTCTGCTTGGCGGGCAATATGAATGGATCTAATTTGACACAAAATAATCTGAGCGATCGCAGCATTTTTCATAGGCAGAAGCATATAAAAAATTAAGATTAATTCAGGAATTCTAGGTTTCATTAAACGGTTACTCCTTATTATTCTTTTAATTCATCACGTCTGATTTACTAGAATTTAAATTAATGCTGCAATAATACCGAAACTACCCTTTTGATAATGGTTTTTGCATCATGCTTCAGTTCTACGATGCAAGATGCATTTTAGTTTTATCCCATGTTTTTGAGTGAAGATGGAATTTGTACCATCTCTTCCATGCCTAAATTTTCACACAACTGGTAAAAATCTCCGTCCTCTCCATCAAACAATCTATACTTAGTGGTGAATTTTATCCAATTGCCGGGAGTGCGATCGCGCAGACCTAGTGCCGGGTCGAAACTTCTCCATGTAAACTCTAAAGTATTGCTTCCGTCTGGGCTAAGAGTTTGTTGACACTCTCTACGAAAATCAATTAAATCCTGTGGATGCCAAAAATCCGATCTATTCCAGTTGGTAGCTTCTTGCATTGTGTGACCGGGATTTAAAATCTTGCAAGCGTCGGACATAATTATTTGTCTTTCATCTGAGAGTCTTGTCACACCTGCTTTACGAGGATTTTCCATTAAATCATTAGCGATCGCAAGAATATTAGGCGTAATTGCCACATTTGCGAACCATAAAATATTACTGGGCTTTGATATGGGGTTAATCATATGCTTTTGTCTCTTATTGGCGATGCTTGCAGGAATGATAATTCCTTCTTCCCCATTGTTACTTATTTTTATTTCTAGGTAATCGCGATTCATTATATTTGCCCATAGAGCAAATATTTCTTCATAGTTGATTGCTAAATTCTTCCCTATCCGAGCATTCTCTACCCGTAAATGTAAACCGCGATCGCTAAAGGTTGTATTTTGCGCAATCTTATCTAAATCAACCATGCATAGCACCCTCTCTGCATTCGCAGACTAGATTATATAAATCATTCAACTCTTCAGGGGTCATTCCTAAAACTTTGCCTACCACTGCAAAACTTACACCCTGCCTACTTTCACGAGTTCCAGACAAAAGTTTGAGATATTCTCTAATTTGATTTAAGTCTGTTCTCTCAACCATTACAGGTTCTAAACCTTCTGGAATATCACCTTTCTCATCTAACTCTTGCAAAACACTCGATAATATCTGAAATGCTACTGATGCAGGGCGATCGCCTACTACATATTGAGAATATCTTTTTAGTCTACTCTCAGTAAGCTCATTCAAACTTACCGCCATCCTGATTCTTCGAGCTTGCTCCTTTTCGTCTTTTTCGTCACTCATAATATTTTCTGGGAAAATTAGATAAAAACTAAAAAAATTTTACCTAAACCTATTGACAAGTGCAACCGATATGTTACAGTGGCATTTGTAAATACCATAGCAACCAATAAATACCAGTGCAAGAGATAGTAGTGATTGTAGATGCTGCTCGGAGGTTGCTGCACGAAGGTAAAGTAACCAGGGAGCAGTTTGCAAAGAAATTAGGAATATGTTCTCGTACTATCAGGAGATGGGAACAAAGCATACTCGAAAGATGGGAACGGGTTGACTATCGACCTCAACCGCGAAAAAACTGGTTAGATCCGTATCAAAGGTTTTTGATTCTTTGGGTAAACAATGAGAAAAGTGGAGGTAAGACAAATACAGAAGCAATGCGTAAGCTTTATGACTGCGAGCAAATATGTAGAGAAAACTTTAATCAGTACATGCAAACTGGGAAATAAACTATGAGAAGACAAGACGTGTATACCTACTTTAGCGATCGCTATTCTAAGGAACAAGTAGACGAAGGACTCAAGAAGCTTAATTACAATATCAGTTCTGCAAAGCTGCCAGATTCTGTAATTAAGGACTTAAAGGTTATTCTTGCTGATTCTGCAAAAGCTTTAAGTGGTAGTGCTGACAATAATTCAATGACTAAGCAAGAGAACAAGGGCAAAATTACCAGTAATTCAATAGGTACTCCAGAACAGATTAATTTAGATGTTGAGTCTGAGAATTATGGGCAACTAATTGAAGCTTTCAAGAAGCAGGGAATATCTAAGGCTGAGGCTTTGATGGCTATTTCCCAAGATGCTTTTTTACGTACTCTCCATAATAGTAATAACGAGTTTGATATTACAGTAGTTCAGTCTATTATTGCCGGAATCATCAAGCTTAAGGGAATGACGATGATATCTGGTCAAATCATAGATAAAGATATCCCCGCATATCAAACGCCATCAACAAATGAGATTGTACAAGCCGCTCAAAAACAAGTTACCGGATTTGATTGGGAAGCGATCGCGTCTAAGTCAAATAATTCTATTAACTGGGATAGTATTTTAGGTGCTTAAAAATTTACCCCTGTGGGCGACCGCTCATGGGGTTGCTAAAAAGGAAAAAGACAATGCAAATTAACGCAAAGACAATATCAATAGGAGTTACGGCAATTAGCGCGATCGCTTCTTTTGCTTCTGGTAACATTTCCTTCAATCCAGAACAATATCAAAAGGAAAAGGCAGCGATAAATCGGTCTTGGAAGCGGGAACAGGCTTTAGAAAAATCAGAAGATTTGAGGAAGAGAAAACAGGCGATCGCAGATTCTCGCTACCAAGATGGATGTGAGTTAATTGTCGGGGAAAAGTTACGAAATGGTAAGCACTTCTTTACATTCCCGACACTACATAAAGATTTACCAGTATTCGACCGCTATACGGGAAAACCTATGCCAGAGGGTAAGGTCGTATGCGATGGGTACGGAAATACGGCTTTAGTAGATGTCGATGGTAAGCCTGATGAGAATAGTTTTGCATCCACAGGTAATCGTGACTTAGTACGGACAATTATTGATAGATATCGGGGCGGACACTACGCTCAGCCAGGTGTTGAACTTTACGCACAGCCAGTACAAAAACAATTTTAAGTTTTAAGTTTTAAGTGAAAAAATGACAACAACTAAAAGAAAAAATCCCGCGAAATCCGTATACGAACAAGCACCAGACTGGTTAGTATACAGCCTATTTATAATTTGTATCTTATTCCTTAGTGCCTGTTTATTTGCCATTTTGCACATCAATATTATTCCCTATCAGAGGTTATTAGATGCAGTTGCAGGGGCAATAGGTTTTAAATCCGATGACGGGGTTATGTGGATAATAAATCTGATTCCGGTCGTTAGGGATATTGTCGGCGCGATCGCGAATGGGTTTATTTATATAGGTGGATTTATCTTATTTTTCTTGGTGCAGTTGGGAAAGATGCTACCTAAGATAATTTATAAGATTCCTAATGTTTTGACCGGGATTTTAGAGAGCGCGGGAAATGTAGGATTTGTAAACAGTAAGGATAGTGGAGTTGTCAGAAGGGCGAAAAAAGCTTTAGCTACTGGTTATGGTTGGGCTTTAGGCTATGAAGAAAGTATCAGTTTAGCGGCTTTTGTTTTAGATTTTATTGTCTGTTTGTTGGCTTATCCACCAATTACAGGAACAACTAATCCTTTAAATGCTCTAACTTCAATTTTCACAGTCCTTTATTACGGACAGTGGCAGCGTATTTCTTGGGTGAATTTAATCTTATTTGTTCTTACTGTCTACGGTGTTGATTTTTGTCTAAATCAAATTTGGGCATTCAAAGATTTAATGAAAGCCTACAAATTAGGTAAAGAGAAGAATGCTAGATAGGTTTTGTGAGGAAAATTATGGATTCAAATTATCAGGATAAGACCATGCAAGAGGAAACAAATCAAGAAAACAATCAAATTATAAAATCAGAGTCAGAATATATCCTTGAACTTTTACAAGAAGACCGCAACACACAAACACCTGTAGCTTTAAGTGGCTTTATCGCCGGAATGGCATTGACAGCGTTTGTTAACCCCATAGTAGGCGCGATCGCTTTTGCCACAATTACAGGAGGTGCTATATATTCACGACTCCAACGAGACGGGATTAAGCAAAAAGTAATTACTGGAGAGTTACCCGCGATCGCCCTAGCATCAAGTAAAGATTCTATTCAAGAATATAAAAACCTTGTTAGTGAGGAAAAGAATATTATTGAACTGAAAAGAGTTGATGATAATACTTTTACTACCGCACAACAACAGGTTAGAGACGCGATCGCTACTGAAAAGATTGCCAATGCACCCCTAATTAATCCAGTGGAAGAATTATCTGACTTTGCAGATAAAAACGTCTTAATTCTGGGAATAAGTGGAGATGGTAAAGACTTCCTGGTCAGTAATGCCGTCCGCCACATCAAAGCAACTCAGCCTCAAATTAAGCTTTTTGTAATTGATCCCAAAGGAGATAAAAAAGAAAGTGGCTATTATCAATCTGTCGCCGATAAGTTCGAGTTTGCCCAATGTGGAGAGCTTGACGACGGACAGGCAACTATGTGGTTTACCCAGACTTTTGAAAATTGGAAAGCGCTCGCCTCTGAAACAGATGAACAATGGTTACTTATCATTACCGAAACCACCTTAATTGGTGGTGCATTCACTAGACAAAAAAATAATTATCTTGAAGAAGTTTTAAGTAAGCAATTTACAACCGGCTCCAGTTACGGGAAATATACCTGGGTTTTAGCTCAAAATCCCAATCTAGCTAAATTAGGCATGGACTCAGACGCTAGGGATCAAATGCATTGCTTCGCTGTCGTTCATAGAAAATCTGCCAAAAAAGCCAACAAATGGCATCGGGTAACGGCAACTATCAAGGCTAAACAATTAGAAATGCTTTGCGATACCTCCCCAGTCAAACGTGCTTTTTACTGCCCTGGTACTGGTGAATGGCACTCTATGCCCAAACTAGAAAACTATTCCAGTTTCGACCGCGACAACCGTAAAAGACTACAACCAACCAACACCACTCACACCGCACCTACAAAATTACAAACACAACCCGATGAAATCGATCGCCTACTAGAAACTCTAGATAAACACCCCACAGGTGATACCCTTCCAGTTGCCCTAAAAGCAATCGACCCTAACATTCCTAGTGATAAAATAGAAGCGATCGCACAAATCGTTAAAACCGAGGCACCCAAGCGCAACAAACCTTACTTACTCTCTAAATTCTCTCTCTAACCCAAACCCTGTGAGCCATCGCCCACAGGGAAACTCTCTAATATTTTACTACTTACTACGTAATAATTTAATTATGCTTAAGCCTAGAGATTATCAAGTAGAGAATATTAAAGAAGTTTTGCAAAAGTTAAAACATCATCAAAGATGTTTATATTGTGCCCCGACAGGTGCAGGTAAAACCACATTTGCAGCGTTATTGGCAAAGGAAGCAGTTAAACACGACCGCCAAGTTAGATTTTATGTACATCGCGATCGCTTAGTTAATCAGACTGTGAAAACCTTTGAAAAGGTAGGTTTAGAATGTGGCATAATTGCTGGTAATTATAAGTATCATCGCGGTTGTCCAGTACAGGTGATATCGGTGCAGACGTTAGCCAGTGGTAACCGGGATTTAGGCTGGATGGATACAGGCGATCGCAAACCTTTATCACTGCTGGATGAAGTACATGTCGTAGCATACTATGATGTAATGCAAGAACAGTTTCCCATGCTTCCCAGCGAACGCACGGTAGATGACGAAGGTTTTAATATTGGGTTAACTGGGACTCCTTGGAGGTTAAAGACCGATGAAAGTATGGGGCAGTTTTATAAACAGTTAGTATGCGCCCCTTCTTACGCCGAATTAATCCGCATGGGTTATTTAGTTGAGCCTGTATACTACCGCGTCCGCAACGAACCCGGTGGAGATATGGAGGCTGATATAGATTTTTGCATTGACCAGTGGAAAGCTAAAGCACAGAGTAGCTCTACTTTCTTATTTACAACCTCAGTAGCATTTGCCCTTACAGCCTGCGATCGCTTCAATGATGCGGGTATACCAAGCGCTGTGGTATCTGGTAAAACTTCCATAAAACAACGCGATCGCATATTCTCTGATTTTGAGAACGATAAAATCAAAGTTTTAATATCCAAAGATGTATTATCTGAAGGATGTGATATCCCTAAAGCTAGGGTGGCTTTATTCGCTGCATATTCTGATAGTCTAGCGAAAATAGTACAAAGAATGGGACGGGTTTTACGACCCCACACTTACCCAGACGGTACAATCAAAACTGATTGCATCATCCTTGACCAAATGGGTATACTGCGACGACATTTGCCCGGTGGTCTAGAAGGGATAGAAATTGATGAGAGCGTCTTACATCCCCCCGAAGATAAAGAACCCGGCGAAATGCCTATGAAGGATTGCCCTGAATGCGATCGCTTAAATTTTATTTCAGCACGCTTTTGTATTGAATGTGGCTATGAGTTTAACATTGTGGGCACAGAGCGATCGCGTCCTTCCGGAACAATGGATCGCTATTTCCCAGACCTACAGAAAAAATGTGAGTTTGCCTTTTACCAACGCAAACTTATAGAAACCTGGCGCAAAGACCAACACCCCACCTACGCAGACATGGCTTTCCTGAAAAAATTTGGTAGGTTCGCACCATCGGATTGGAAACGCGAAAGCGTACTCAGAAAAGGTACACAAGAAGAAAAAGAAATGTACAAGCGATACCTGATAAAGCATGCACCCAAAAACAAAAATCTAAATAGTTGGGTTGAAGGGCAATTAGCGTTACACCTTGGAGTATAACCCTTTGAGCGATTACCCAAGGGGGTTATGTAGAAAAAATAAGATTATTAGTATTGCCAACTATATTCTGTTACGCTATATTTTAAATAATTGGATAAATAAGGTAAAATTTATGGTAGCCGCGACAGAGAATAAATCTATTTGGGATTTAAAATATGAGTCTTACTTGCTGAAAGTAGATAAAGTAGAGGGAGGGTACTGGGGTACAATTTCCCGTGGTGGTGAGTTGGAGTGGTCAGGCGCGATCGCTGCTGATTTTGAAGATGCCAGAGGAAGTGTTTTAAACCAGTTTCACAGTATTCGCCCTGATATATTAAAACCGGGTTTTCAGGCAATTGAGCCTGAATTATTAGCTTTCCATCCCAAGAACAAAGAGATTTACAATGACTCTGAGGAAAGTAACAATAAGTTAAAAGGACAGATAAAAGACTCAGGTAAGATTTACCGTTTAACGGTTGCCAAGGATGGTCTAACAGTATCTGGAAACAGACGTTTAGCTGCTGCGATCGCTCTTAATCAGGAAGCTTTAGAAGCTGGGCAGCCTAAGCCTTTCCCTTTTATTGATGTTGAGGTGCAACAGTATGAGGACGATTTAGAAATTCTTGACGATCTGGTGAGACAAAACCAGTATCGGGAATCTAAATCAGAGGTTGAGCTTTTCCGAGAGTTCAATCTCATACTGGAAATCGAGAAGCAAAAAGCAGCTAGGAGGATGACCGCAGGTAAGGCGATCGCGGACAATCAAGAGAAGGGTAGCGCCAGGGGTGTAGCCGCTCAGAAGATGAATGAGAGTATAGGTGGGAAACGTCATGAAAGAACATGGGAGGTGGGAGCATCCCATACTCATTGGATGGATGATTTGGCTGAACATGGAGAAAAGGATTTAGCCAAGAATGTAGAAAAACTTTTGAATAAGGGAAATGTTACAGCAGTCAAAGATATTCGTAAAATCTACGAACAGGGTAAACCTGATGTAGCCTTGTACGCAGCTAAGGAGAAAAATAAGGCAGAGAACAAACAAGCAAGTATTAAATCCATAGTTGAACAAAGGGTACTCGAAGAAACTAAGAAGGAGATTGAGAAAAGCGATCGCCCAACTAAGGAAAAACTGTTAGATAAAGCTTTAGTTGCTCTGGAAGAAGTGGGTGCAAAACCTACCGATGATTACCTAACACCCCCAGAAATCAAACTTACCATCATAGAATTTTTAGGAACTCGCGATGAAGATAAAATTAAGCGAGTAGACCTAGACCCCTTTGCGAACCTAGAAAAAGATTCTATCCCCGCTCGTGAATCCTACAACGTCATTGAAAATGGATTAAAACATAATTGGCATGGGACGATCGCCACTAATTTCCCATTTTCCATAACTGGAGAGTGCATGAAATATTTAGATAAACAAATTCGTGACGGGAAAGTCACAGAAGGGGTTTTCATCGCTCAGTCTGGGGTTATTCACAACAAATCCACCCAGGATATCATCGTCAATCATAAAATGTCGGCTTGCATTATCAAAGGGCGCGTTACCTTCTTACAAGGTTCCATCCTGATACATAAATACCCTGAAAAAGCTGATAAACTATCAAGCTTTAACACCGATACCGTCATCCTCTACTACGGCGATCGCCATGACCGCTTTTACGAAGATTTCAAACACAAAGGAACCGTTACCCGTTTTGGCTTACAGCCTTCCGAAACACAAGGATTACAATTTCCTAGATGGATAAACAACGAACAATCACAAACCTGCGAAACCAATTGGTTAGGACACGCCATATCAATTCATATCGACGATGAAGGTTTGTATGTACCCACAATCAATAATCAACCCACAAATCAACTTTTCGAGGAACTCTCAGAAGCTCAAGCCTATACTATGGGCTTAGCCATCGCTAAACTGCAAAAGCAAAACACTGATTTTGATTCCTCTGTTTTCTCTTAAATTCTACCCCTATGGGCGCTGACCCATAGGGAAACATTTTTTACAAACCCCTTGCATTTTACATCATGGTACGCTATTATAAATTTAGTTTCATAAGGTAATATTTTATGGGATTTGAAGCGTTAAATCTAGGGCATGAGATAAGCCCGCAGATGAGTATAGACGACCAATTGCTATTGAGTGGTTTGGATTGGTCGGTAGATGCAAGTCCGTTGGTATCTGAGTTCAACGGTAGATTGTTCAAAGATGATGATGTATCAGTTTTAAGGAGGAGTGATACTGGAGAGAGGTTAACAATAGTAGGCGATCGCTGGAAGCCTTACTCAAACAGAAGGTTCTTAACAGATTTCAATAATTTTTGTGACCGCTCAGGCTATATAGTAGAAAGAGCAGGGTTTATTAAGCGTAAGGCAGGATTAAATAAAGAGGCAATGGCTTTTGCTTCTGCTGTAGTACCTGGCTCCCATGATGGGGAATTGGATTTGGGTAACGGCGATCGCTCTCAAATGAGAATAATTTTCCTAAATTATTTCACATATGGTAAGGCGATCGGCGGTTTTGTAGTAAATGAGCGGATTTTTTGTCAAAATCAATTAGTTCTGAAGGTCAAGGACGGAACTAAGCAAACAATTCGCCATACTGCCAACAATGTAGAGGGCTATGACAGTATTCTGAGGGTGAAAGGAACCTTAGAAAATGTTCAAAAATCAATCAGAAACTTTTGGCATATCTCGGAGTGTTTGACCCGTCAGATAGTTACTCAAAGAGAAGCTGTAGACTTTTTCATCAAGCATTTTGGTGATATTGAAAAGCCTGTACACAAACAACCGTTTGCAGTTCAGTCCATGATTGATATTTATTTTGATAATATGCGCCTTGATAATCCCAATGTTGATTTGGCGATGAACATTGAGACTACCAAAGATACAGCGTATGGAGTTTTAAACGCTGTCACCGCATATGAGACCCACTGTCAAGGCTGGAACCCGCAGACAGGAAAGGCTAATATAGGAGGGTCAGATCGTTTCTTACGGTCAGTCGCCTCAAACTCTAAATCACAGATTGCTTTTAATTCCTTGGCTAGAAAATACGTTATCCCTAGTCAGAATAACCAAACAATCCAGACTGTCGGAGCTTTCTAAATTATTATCATAATTCCCGGTGAATAACACCGGGAAATTACACAATTACGGATAAAGAGTAAATAAAAAATGGCACCACGTAAACCAGCAAGTACCGCAAAAACCACATCAACAAGAAAAAGAACTACTACCAAGGCAACTACCAAAACAACTACGGGTACTAGAGGAAGGAAAAAAACTGTTTCCCCAGTAGACCAGGGGATACCCCTCGAAGGGGTCAGCGAAGCCATCGCTAAGTTTGTAGAAGCTGGAGGCGAATACACAGAAGTTAAACCCGATTTATTTATGTTTCGGATGGACGATCGCTTTGTGGAAATTTCAGCCAGCGATCGCGAAAACTGGGTAAAAGAAAACTTGCTGAATATTGATGAGATTTACGATAGTGGCGATCAAAAACAATGGATCAAGCAGACTTTTACAAAGTCTCTTGAAAAACGCCCGGTGATTACTGAAGAGGATATTCAAGCAGTTGCGGGTAAAACTTCAGACAAGCAAAAAAATCAGACTGACATTGACGATAACCCTAAAACAATTGCAGAAAAAGATGCTAAAGCGATCATAGCATCAGTAATCAACTCTAGCAATGTATTTGATAATACATCATGCAAAGTTGATGCATGGAAAAATACAGAACTGAAAAAAGAAGAAATTATTGATTATTTTGACATCTCGCCTACTTCAGACGATGATATGGAATTGTGTCGTTTATTATCTGAAAAAAGTATAAGCGTGAGTATTATTACGCATGCATCAGGAAATAAAGGATACTTTTTATCTTAACCAAGTCCCAATTGCCAGATCGGGCATTTATATAGCCATTAATGAACTCGTCATCTTACTCACCATTCCGCTACCCTGGCGGAAAATATTACGCCAGAAAATTTATACTTCCCATAATCCCCGATCGGGTCCGATACGGGGAACCTTTTTTGGGTGGAGGTCAGATTTACTTCGGTAAGCGCCCCTCAGAAACGTCTTGGTTAAACGACCTTGACAAAGATTTGGTTCTTGCCTACCAAGCAATTAAAGAGCGTCCAATGGATTTAGTAAGGGCGCTTCAAGATGAAACTGTCTCTAAAGACAGACATAACTTTTACAAATCTTGGAACCCTGACGAACCCTTTCAAAGGGCTGTTAGATGGTATTACTTAAATCGCACTTCCTATAGTGGCATCATGACTGATTCATGTTGCTATCTGGGATTTAAAGAGGGTATATCTATCCCTCCTTCTCAATGGGGTAATCTAATTGTCAACGCTTCAATCCACCTTAGTCACGGAGATGTATACCTCACCTCGCTGGATTTTGAAGAAGCGATCGCACAATATGATTTAGACACTTTTGCTTTTATCGACCCTCCCTACTATAAAGCGGCTCGAAACCTCTACAAACACGAGTTTGACACCCGCGATCATGAAAGACTAGCTAGGGTCTTATATAATTCACGTCAAAAATTTAGATTCTTGCTTACTTATGATGATTGCCCAGAAATTCGCCACCTCTATAAGTGGGCAACAATATCCCCCCAAACCTGGCGCTATTCCATCAAATATGAAGGGACTGAAGACGATCAAGCTGAGGCTAAAGAGATTTTCATTGAAAACTATAACCTATGCTAGGATCTAGACATTGTGGTAAACCTTAAGTTTACCTCATTTATCCTTTTCGTCCCTGTGTGCGTCCGCTCATAGGGGCTTCTGTTATTAATTAAACGATGTTGAAGTTTGGAATAGGGGATGGGGATTTCAAGCCATATGTTTAATTAAAAAGATATTTACCAAATTTTTTAATTAATCTTTCTAAATTATCCGGGAAGTTACGTAATTATATGGTAAGCTTAGATAAGGATAAATGAGTTACGGGTTTACGACATGAACGCAAAATTATTAAAGGTATTTAGTGCTGAACAGTTAAGATTAGTTGCTTGCGTATTGAGTGCAGAAGTAAAAGATGCGATCGCGCCATCAGAATTAGATATGATAAGTTCAGAGCAGGGATATATAAATTTCTTTTACAAGAATAATCAGCGGACTGTGCTGACAAAAGAAAGATTTTGGTTAGTAGCAAAGTATGCATGATTAAAGCCCCTCCGGGGGCATATTTGAGGTAAGAAAGATGGCAATAGTAGGATTGACGAATAAAGAAGAATGGAGCGATCGCGATATCTTAGGCAGGATAGAGATATCGGTATTTAAGGGAGCGAGAAAGAGCGATCGCGGTGCGGGGAAAAGTTTAGATGAAAGGTACAGGATAGTAACCAATAACCAGAGATTGAAAAAGCTTTTATCTTCCTTGTATGGTGCCCCAGATGCAAACGGCGATATTCTCACCGATACAATTAATGTGGTATTTCCCTTTGATGAACCCGAACGTACTTTTGAGACGGCGATGAAAGCTTATTCAGGTTCAGGATTACAAGTAGTATGCGATCGCTCTATAATTTCTCAGGAAGCAGTAGAGGAACGCGATCGCAGGGGTAATATTTTTATGCCGGTCAAACCTTGCAATAAACCTTGTCCGGTCGCAGGACAGCCGATGGGTTTTAAATGCTCGAAAGGATGCTCGCCTACTGGGATGTTGTACTTTTATATTAGAGAATTATTTGAATGTTCTCTGATGAGTCCATGTAAAATGACTTTGCGCGCCTATAGCGATATTACTTACATTTCATCTCGTTTAGAGGCATTGCAATCCGAGATTGGGAGTATTACTAATTCTCCTTTTCCCTGTTTCCGGACACGTCACAAGGTACCTTTTACCCTAACCCGTTCAGAGATAGAGATTAAGCGTCCTGTCGTATCCTCAAAGCAAGACGGATACAAGCGGACAGGTAAGAAGGCTGATGGTAAAACCTGGGCAGTAGAAATTAATCCAGATCCAGACTACATGAACCTATTACAGGCGTGGAAACTTGCTGAGGAAATGAAAGCACGGGAAATAAGTTTACCATCAACTGCGATCGCGGGATTATTGGGCGGTAATGCCGAGGCGATAGAATGCATTGATGTTGATGTGATACCCCCACAATCTCATACTTTAATGCCTTCCACCATCACAGACAAAGAAAGAAAAGAGCTATTTCGGGTATTTGTTAATCAAAATCAGTGGACTACAGAAGCGGTTAAGTGCTTATTAATAGAAAAGTATTCCTACACTTCTACCACTGAAATCATGAGTACTCAATACCAACAGTTACTTAATGATGCGGTTAATTATGAATTGCGCGATCGCTTAATTGAACACACTACAGAATTTTAATTAAGGAAACCCTTTGGGCGATCGCTCAGGGGGTAAGAATTATAATGTATGATTTCATTTTCAATAAAAAGAAACCAAAAGTAAGGAAGGATGCACCCCTGATGATTGATTTATTTTCAGGCGGTGGAGGTGTAAAAACAGGTGCCATTTCTGCTGGATTTATATCTATTGGTGTAGAGAAAGATCCCAATAATCCAGAATTAAGTAAAATTTTCTCAAACTGGCATGATGTAAATTTTGCCGAATATGGTTCTAAAACATATTTAGAAACAGTACAGGAAATGTGTCTCAAAGGTTGGCAAGGTTTACCTCGTAATACTTTAATCGCTCATGCAAGTCCAGTTTGCAGTCACTTTTGCGGTTATAGGGCTGTAAATAGAGCGAAGGAGGATGCAAAAGATATTACCAGCGCCAAGGCTGTGGCAGATGCGATCGCGGTTTTAGATGCACAGTACTGGACTATAGAACAGGTTACAGAATATGTGCAAAGTGAATCTTTTAAAATAATATGCACTGCTCTATGGGAAAACGGATATTCATTTATTCTGGAGCCAAAAATAGATTTTTATGAGTGGGGTGTTATTCCTCAAAATAGAAAAAGAATGTTTTTGCTAGCTTGGAAACGCGATCGCAAACCTTTAGAATTTCCACCGAAGTTAAAACCGTGGGGATGGGGAAAATGTCTTGGGAGTTTAAATCTGGTTCCTGATACTCCTTTAGATTGGCAAGAGAAAGCAATATCACAATTCAATAAACCTTATACAGCCTTCGCAGTGCAACGAGTGGGACGTTTCCGCGATAGAGATGGAGATTACAGACCACCAAAAATGCGATCGGGTGATGAGCCTATATGGACAATTACAAAACATGCATTTCATAACTCACCTAAAACAACAGCAGGAATAGACCGCCATAACCCCTTTAATATTTATATTCCTGGAAAAGGATGGTTTTATCCACACCCTAGAGCGATCGCTAGAATTGCTGGTTTTCCTGATTGGTTTAGATTTTCTCCAAAACCATATTACTATGGGAGTGTATTTGGGTATTCTGTACCTCCGTCATGGATTTACAGACTTTTATCCCATAATTTTATTGACTATACTAAAGAAATTTAAGCAAGTCCTAATTACTCAAAAACTAATAAATGATATTGAATCTTACAAAAGTTCAATTACCAAAATATTTGCCTTTATTAGATCCAGAAATTTTCCAAGAAGCTTCTTTCTATAAAGAAATAGAAAAAATTGGTTACAAACAAATTCTTTTAGGAGGCACAGGTAATGCAGCAATGAAAAGGGCTGTCGAGGCTATTCATAAAAATACAAATCTTTCGGTTTCAATTTTGCCTTCGAGTCCTGGAGATATTTTGCCTGTAGAATTGGTTTTTTTAGTCGCTATTATGAATACCAATTCCCATTACTTTCGTCCTTTTGGCAGTGGTTCAGTAGCTTGTGGTATAGAGATTGCCCAACAAGGTATTCCATTTGTCCCTCTAGCATATTTTATCATGGGAAATTCTACTGCACGCTGGTATACAGATGCTGATTTGATTACTAACGATAAGATTCTACTCAGCTATTGTCAACATACGCAAATGCTTGGTTACAAATGGCTATTACTTGATTATGAGGGTCATTCTTCAAATATTAGTGTAGAACTAATTCAAAAAATCAAAAAATATATTCACATTAACCTTATGGTTATTAGTGAGTTTACACCTCAGACTGCTTTGGAAGCAATTTCTGCTGGGGTAAATACTGTGATTACGGCAAGTGATATTTATGAAGAAACACATAATCCGATTCAACTTGCTCGTGATTTTTATGAAAATTTGAATTGTGTAGATTTATAAATAAAAAATAAGAGGTAATCGTGTTTATATCCCAATAAATTTATAGTATTAATATCTAAAATAATAAGGATCATGAATAAATATATACGCAATATTGAAGAGTACAATTTAAGAACTTTTACTCACGAAAAGCTTAAGCATGAATTGATGGTTAATTTCGGTGAAATTAATGAAAAGAAAAGCCTCATCAATTTTATTGTTTTTGTTTTTCAACATATTCTTGGATGGCTAATTATTGTATATTTCAGTAATATCATAGTATCCCTAGCGACTTCGATATATATGGGATTCAATTTAGTCGGTCTTTTTATAGTGTTTCATGATGCTGGGCATAGAACCAGATCGAAGAATATTAAATTAAATGATTTTCAAGGGGATATTGCTGCTGGTTTAGTTGGTTGTGGTATTTCGTG
>ERZ1740062.676-NODE-676-length-16466-cov-4.556334_pt1 | contig 16466 bp, 15 predicted proteins | sample MGYA00581741_ERZ1740062 | MGnify/ENA primary metagenome ERZ1740062 (study PRJEB43018, sample SAMN04849747) | marine metagenome | isolation source: floating plastic debris | place: Pacific Ocean | collected 2008-09-01 | study: EMG produced TPA metagenomics assembly...
GTTGGCGGCTTCCAGGCGGAACTTGGGGAGAATAGCTTCGCTGTAATCGAAAAATGGGAGAGTATGGATGCCTTAATGGCACATGCGGTTTCTGATCATATGAAAGCTTACGGCGCAAAAACCAAGGATTTGCTAGACAGCCGGACCATCCATATTCTGAAATCTGCCTAATTAAAGATCAGATAGTCAGAACGCTCATCAGGGTGATAGGAGGAACGCGTCAATTGAAACGCCGCGTTTCTCCCTCAAAAACATTAAAACCCGATATGCAATCCACCATCAATGGATAAATGCTGGCCAGTGACATAGCTCGATGCGTCAGTAAGCAGGAAACAAACACCTTTTGCGACTTCCTCGGGCGCCGCGAATCTCTCCAATACGACTTGCGCCATATAGGTATCACGGAACTTGTCGGACCGGATCGTTTCCGTCATTTCTGTCTCGACAACACCAAAGCATGCGCTATTCACTCGGATGCCATATCGACCCCATTCCTTCGCTGCACTCATAGTGATACCGAGAACGCCTGATTTTGCTGCGCCGTAGTTGATCTGACCGACGGTTCCCCGCCGGCCCGCAACGGACGAAATATTGACAATCGCGCCGGGATCTTTGTCGCCATCCTTCACCCGTTCAATCATATGTCGGCCGACCGCTTGAAGGCAGTAGAACACACCGCTGAGATTGACATCGATCACTTGCTGCCAAGTCTCGACAGGCATTTTATTGATCATTGCCGCACGAACGATACCGGCATTATTAATCAGGCCGTGAACCGCCCCACAGGATGCAACGGACTTCGCGACCATGTCCTGTACAAAGCCGGGATCGGCAACACTACCGACATACATTTCCGCATTATCAGACCCAAGCTTTTCAGCAACAGCCTGGAGCTTGTCCTCCTGTAGATCGACAAGGATAGCGCGGCCGCCAAGATTGACAATCATCTCCGCCGCGGCTTCCCCAACTCCTTGTCCGGCCCCTGTGACAATAATATTACGCCCCTCAAGCGACATCGGATTAAACATGATTTACCTCATTAATTATTGTTTGGTTTTAATTTCAGGCGGGCTCGAACATTGGTACGGGTGGACCGTCACCCTCTGTCTCAACGAAGCACACCTTTACTTCCTGACCAATTTCCAGAGCATCGAAATCGCAGTTGACGATATTGGTCATCATGCAGATATCCGTCCCCGCGAGGGTGACATAAGCGATCGCGTAAGGGATCGGCGCGGCGCGAAATACGCTGTAGGAATAAATATGCGCCCGGCCATCACTTTCCTTGAAGTGAGTATCTTCACTTCCGCAGTGCGGGCAAAGGGAACGTGGATAATAATGCGGCGCCTCGCAGGAGCGGCAGTATTTAACAAGCAGTTTGCCGTCGCGAATACCGTCCCAAAAGGGGCGTGTTTCTTCTTCGATATGCGGAGCGGGTATGGTTCTTTGTTCTGTCATTGTTATACCCTTTCCAGAATTATTGTGCCTGCGGCATGTCTCGTTCCAAGCGAACCGCCTGTACCATGGGCAACAGCAAGATCACAGTTCGCGACCTGAACGGCCGGATGCGCCTCTCCTCTAAGCTGGCGCACGGCTTCAATTACTTTCGTCATGCCGCCTCTGTTGGCGGGATGGTTATTGCAAAGCCCGCCGCCGTCCGTATTAAAGGGGAGCTTTCCGACACCGGAGATGAGATTGCCATCGGCGACAAATTTGCCACCCTCTCCTTTGGCGCAAAACCCGAGATCCTCAAGCTGCATTAGAACCGTAATGGTGAAACTGTCATAAATTGATGCATATTTAATATCGGAAGGCTTGACGCCTGCCTCGGCAAATGCCGCAGGTCCCGAAAACACCCGGCTGAGTAAGTAAGATCAACCCGTCCGCCCATCTGATGCTTGGGCGCTTCACCCGCGCCGATAATCCGCACCTTCGGTCGGTTGAGTTCCGATGCCACTTCAGGCGCCACCACAACCAATGCCCCGCCACCATCACTGATCACGCAGCAATCAAGGCGATGCAGCGGATCGGCGATCATCGGGGAATTCACAACTTCATCGACCGTCACTACCTTCTGTAACATGGCGTTCGGGTTATGCTGCGCATGGTGAGAGGCCGCGACCTTGATCCATGCAAGTTGCTCACTTGTCGTCCCGAATTCATGCATATGACGCTGGGCGCACATTGCATAATAATTGACAACTGTCGGCGCAAACGGCAACTCAAATGCGACATCGGGAGAGTCGATCCCGTAATTGCGCGGCTTGGTGCCCGTTGCCTCCCCAGAGGATCGAGGTTTGCCCGCGAGAGTGATCAGCGCGACCTTACATTTGCCCTCGGCAATCGCCTGCGCCGCATGGGCAACATGGATCACATAGGATGATCCGCCGGTTTCCGTGGTATCGATATGGCGCAGCTTCAGACCCATGTAATCGATCATGGAAAGCCCGCCTAAGCCCGGGGCGTCACCGGCGCAAAAATAGCCGTCGACATCGTCCTTCGTGAGGCCGGCATCTTCGAGCGCCCCTTTGGCAACCTCGGCATGGAGTTGTGCGAGTGATTTATCGGCAGCCTTTCGCGTCGGATGCTCATATGCTCCAACGATATAGGCTTTCCCTTTTATGGTCATGAGAAAGGTACCTTATTGTTATTATTATCCATGCATTTACGGCATGTTTCAGACTACAACCGTAGCAAAGCCTATACGGACATTCAACGATATAATTGGGCGGGCTGGGGAAGGATACAGCGAAAATAAAAAACCGGAGGAGACTTGGTCTCTACTCCGGCTTTATGTTGGTGGCTCCTCCCAGACTCGAACTGGGGACACATGGATTATGATTCCACCGCTCTAACCAACTGAGCTAAGGAGCCACAGAGCAGGCGCCTAATCCGCGCAAACAAGCGAATGGCAGGCGCTTTGAAGCCCGGTTTTTAGGGTTTTTACAATGTCCTGTCAAGCAAGGAAATGACAATAGTCAGGCCAATCGGCGCCGAATGTCAGCGATTTTGACTGGCGCTTCCGTTCCGGCAATCCAACCCCCACCAAGAAGCCGATCACCGTCATACATGACACAGGCCTGACCGGCGGAAACGCCCGGTTCCTCTTTTGCAAGATGAACCTCCGCCCAGCCATCCGGCGCGCCGAAAACGGTCGCTGCCATTGGCTCCTGCGTTGAACGGACCTTGACCATCACTTCCGTGCCGTTTTCTCCAAGCGGCTCATCGCCGATCCAGTTCATTTCCCGCAAGGTGAGTTTGGAAACCAGCAGCGCCTCAGTCGGCCCCACGATAATTCTATTCCGGCCGGGATCAATCCGCACGACATAGAGCGGATTTCCCGTTGCAATACCGAGGCCACGGCGCTGGCCAATTGTGTAGTTGATGATCCCTGTATGCTGACCCAGTATATTGCCCTCAAGATCGACAATATCGCCCGGCACGGCAGAGCCCGGCCGCATCCGCTCAATAACTTTTGCGTAGTTGCCGTTCGGAACGAAGCAGATATCCTGACTTTCCGGCTTCGCCGCGACCGCCAGATTATATTTATCGGCAAGCGCCCGCGTTTCTTCTTTCGTCAGGTCGCCGAGAGGGAAGCGGAGATAGTCCGCCTGCTCCTGGGTGGTCGCGAACAGGAAGTAACTCTGGTCCTTGATCGCATTACGGCCACGAAACAGCAGCGCCTTGCCGCCTTTCTCATCGCGGCGAAGGTAATGCCCAGTCGCCAACGCAACGGCGCTCAGATCTTTTGCTGTTTCCAGCAGATCCCGGAATTTGACGGTCTGATTACAACGGACACAAGGTACGGGGGTTTCGCCGCGCAGGTAGCTGTCGGCAAATTCATCCATCACACTGTCCTGGAACCGGCTTTCATAATCTAGAACATAATGGGGAATACCGACTGCCTCCGCCACGCGGCGTGCATCATGGATATCCTGACCCGCGCAGCAGGCACCTTTTTTCTGAACCGCCGCGCCATGATCATAAAGCTGCAGTGTAATCCCAACTACGTCATAGCCCTGATCTTTCAGGAGCGCAGCCGTGACTGAACTATCGACGCCGCCAGACATGGCGACAACGATGCGGGTATCTTCCGGTGCTGTATCAAACCCTAGTGAATTCATGGCGCGCAATATAGAGTGCGCCGCTTAATATGCAAGTCTATCGCGCCGTAAAACTGCCATTTACAGGAAGTTCAGCAAGCTCATGCGGTTGATTGTGCTCAATACATTGTAGGACATCTCAAGCGCAAGCTCCCGTTGGGTGAGATTGGCAATTGCTTCGGCAGCGTCTACATCTTCAATATTGCTGACAAACACCTTCGTCTGGTCAATCTGCAGATCGAGAGCCTCCATAGTCTCATCCATGGTTTTCTGGTTGAGGCCATTATCACCCCGAAACCCCGCTATATTGTCGAGCATGGATTCAAGATTAGCAATTTCACCGACCAGAAAATCCTGATCCTCTTGCGAAAGAGGAGAGCCAAAACTGTTGGACGGTCCCGTTGGCACAGGTGTAGTGGCTGGCACCACGCCATTTGCCCAAAGCGCTAATCGTTGCAGGGACGTCATGACCTCGAGACCAATTTCATCTGCCAACACACCGACTTCCAAGGTCCGATTCTCATCTATGCGTACTGTCGCCTTGAGATCGTTATTCTGAAAGATATCCGTCGGCGGTTCCGCCGCTGCCATCAGATCATTAATCGTTGAAAGATTTACCGGCGGCACATCACTATTGGATCCACCGAAGAGATATCCTTCGGTATTCTGACTGTTCAGGAAATTCAAAACCGTTTCAAACGCGCCTTCAACAGTTCCGTAAAGACCCTGCGGGGAAGCTGAGTTAATCGCCGACATGACGGCAGACAGGACATCTCCGCCCGCGCTTTCCACACCGGCCAATGCTTGATCATATTGCGCAAGGCGGCTCATGACCTTACCATTGTTCACTTCATACTGTTCAAGGCGGGAAAGCAATGACTTTGAGCCGGCGAGGTTTGTTACATCCATATGGATGTCCTTATAGTATGCCGCAGCATGGCCCGTTGACACCTGTCGTTGTGCATCTGAAAGCTTATATTGGCTCCCTATCATTTCTTTGATAAGCGTCTGGCTTTGCTGAAATGTTGAAACGCGTGTCATCGTTCTTCTCCTAAACGAGATTAATCAGGACGTCATACATTTCCCGCGCGGTCGTAATGATCTGCGCGGAGGCGTTATATGCATTCTGATAAATGATAAGATTGGCGAGTTCCTCGTCCATGTTGACACCGGAAACTGACTGCATTCGGGCTTCAAATTCGCCGCTCAAAGCAGCACGGTCACTTTGCAGGCTCTCTGCCCGGGCGGCATCCAAGCCGGATTTCGCCAGTATCTGGGCGGCATAGTCACCAAGAGACACGGAAGATCCCGTCAGTCCGCCCACAGTAGCAAATGAGAAGGATTGTGTTGCCAGGTCCTGAAATGCAAGTGCACCGCGGTTATCCGCCGCGGTGAGCGCTGGCGTTCCCGTCGGATCAATTTTCGCAGTTGCCAGAAGCTGAAGGTTGGCTGAGATTGACGGATCAACAGAAAACTCCAACCCTGCATCTGCCGGATATTGAAGACCAACGCCGAACATCTCGGAGAAACTTGTACCGGTGCCACCGCGATCCGTTGTATCCGACGGGACATTGATGCTGTAGTTCTCGAGCCCTGAGGCAGAGGTAAAGTTTAAAGCGCCATTTGCATCCACCGATGCGGTCACGAATGATCCCATGTTACTGTTAATTTCGGTGACGACATCCGCCATCGTTCCGCCGATCACACCAAAATCCAGAACCATCGAGATAGGCTCTTCTCCATTCGGGCCTATCAGCTCCAATGTTGTGGTGCCCGTGAAACCGTGAGCGTCTGTCGAGGTTATTCCGGTCTGGTACGACGTCTTGGCTCTCGTCGTTATCAAATCATTCAAGCCGAAGAAATGGGAAAACCCACGTCCGCCGCGCTCGGAAGAATTAGCGGCCTCTTGCCCGATACCAACGCCGGTTGCACCGCCTTGTGCGGACATCGTCAGAGCTCCGTCCGTCAGGCTCAGCGTTCCGGCACCGAGGGCACCGTTAACTTCCGCCATCACATCAGCCATTGTCACTGTGCCAGGAATGTCAAAATCTACCGTATAGGAAGCCACAATATTGTTGCTGGCGTCAAAACTATAGAAAGTCGCCTGGCCCGAAAAACCATGCGCATCCGCTGCTAGAACACCTGTGGCAAGACCGGTCATAATTGCCGGCGGCGGGATGGCAATATTGTCATTATGCACGGCGTTAAACTGTTCTGCCACACCAGAGGCAAGCGCACCGATCTGCGCTGCAAGATTAGGCAGTTCGGTATTTCGCATATCGATCCAACCACGGAGCGAGCCGCTTTGTAATTCCGGGTCCAGCGCAAGACCCGTATCCCCTATTGTCTTGGTCGTCGGATCATAGACATTCAGCGTGATCTGATCGAAAATTGTCTGGCTGGTAACATCCGCCGCTGGCGAATAGACAAGCTGACGAGGCTCAAAATCGAGAAGCTGCTGCCCAGCATCTGTCACCACTGCGATAGCGCCGTCACTCATGGGATAGGTCTTAATATCCATGATCTTAGAAATTTCAGAAAGTGCCTGGTCACGCTGATCTTCCAATTCACCAACTGACCGATTGCTCTGGAATGCTGACTTTATTTCGAGGTTCAATTCATAAATTCTGAGAATGGCGTCGTTTACAACATTCACTTCTTCGGCGATATGATTATCCGCTTCCTTGCGAAGGTCCTGGACTTTTGTGAGCAGCCGATCCGTTTCAATACCAAAATTAGCAATTTCATCGAGCGCCGCCGTCCGCGACACCGACATTGTCGGATCAATAGTCAATGCGGCAAATGCTGAATTCATACTGTCGAGCTTGCCCGTCAGGGAATTATTTGCCGCCGGATCGCCAAGCAGGGATTGCAGCTGGCCATAGATCTCCGACATGGCTTTATATTGTTCTGATCCGGCCGTCGCAAGACGCAATTCTTTTGCGATAAACTCATCCGTAATACGCCGAACCTCGGATATCTCCACACCCGTGCCGACTCCGTTTATATTTATGGCACTATATTCAACTGTTTTACGCGCATATCCTTCTGTCTGAACATTGGCGATGTTCGTTGAGGTCACATTCAGCGCGGTTTGATGCGCCAGCATGCCGCTTACGCCAGAGTTAAATATTGCATTCAGGCTCATGATACTTGCTCCAAAGCGATTGGCGTAACGGGTGTTTCACTAGGAAAAATAGCCCTAGGCTGGCAAAAGCTACCGGGAGGAATTTGCGCTGCAGGAACGGAAAAATCCCGCGACATATTGGTAACTGTATGTTTTATATAATTTTTTAACGTCATATCAAACTGCTCGCATATATGCTTCAGGCACGAAACGCGGCCATGACCCATAAAGAAAGCAATTTCGATGCCAAGTCGCGATGGGATATAAGAGAAAAGTTCTATGTCGGCCCAAAACGGCCCGTACGCGTGCTTTGATGGTTCTGCGGGGCATCGAGTTCTCGGATTGGTGAGATGCCACAATTCGAGTCCTTTTTGAACTCGGCAAAATTATCCTCTTCACCAGAATAGGCCCACTATATCTGGAGTATTTTTCCTAATAAAACAAATCAGAAAACAAGCAACCCATTATTTTAATTGACTTTTTTAAATCATAAAAAACTGGCCCGATGCTTGCTTATTATTCCGGCGAGTAATTATAGCGCGACGCATTTACACTGAATGAGAGATACATCATGGATGTTGGGCAGATAATAACGGCGACGGCAGAACCGAAAAATCGGGACGGCGATCCGTATCGGAACGAGGACGAGGATTTCGCAACCTATGTGAATGAGACCTCCCCAAAAAACGATCCCCCAGTCAAAGAGAAATCTGCAGGTAAGACAACTGCAGCGGATGAACCTTCCGATGCCCAGAACACTGCACCGGAGAGTTCAGTAAAGAGCGACGGCACGCCTGACGAAGATGTGCCAGTCTCTACCGCTGCAGATAAAACACCAACAACTGAAAAAACAGCAAGCACGCCACAGAACGGCAACTCTGCTTCAATGGCGGCTGCTTCGACCCCAGCGTTACCAACAACTCCAGTCACGGTTTCAAGCTCGAATGGAACCGAAGGAACGGCTGAGAAGTCTCCGGCTCCAACAACTACTGCAGTAGCGCAAACGCCCATAGTGGACAGCGCAACGGAAACCCCAATAGCTGATAAAAATGTAACGGCGGATGCAAGCAAGAAACCAGAGCCGACTGCTAACACTACCGGTATAAAGAATTCTGACGCCGCCTCAACTCAGGCAGCCTCACCGGTCGCTGCTGCGGCACAGACCGAGGCAAAAAAGCCTACGGAAAAGAATTCAGCCACGGCATCAGCCCAAACGGGAAATGAGAAAGCTGTAACCACGCCTCCATCCGATGCAAAAGCGACACCCCCTTCTTCGGAAGCTCTTGCCGCCATGCGAGCTGAAGCAAATGCTAAAATGAGCGAAAAAGATATCCTTTCGTCAAAAATTGCCGAGATGCTTCAAGACGGGAAGGGAAAAATCAGCCTGACCGCATCAAAGCAGCAGCAGAGTTTCCAAACGGCGCTTGCCAGCAGCACTAATCTGGTCACAGCCAATATGGCCAATAATACCGCCACCGCAAATCCGAGCCTGTTGCCCGGGGCAGGCGGCGAGATGGCAGGCAACGCCTCCCAAATGCCACTTCCCGTGACGGGGAATGCTCAAGCGTTGCCTTCGGATTCCGTGAACCAAACCATGCCGACCGCACCGGCAGGCAGTATTCAGGGTGTTGAGGCAACTGCGACAAATACTGACAGCCAAGCATCCAATGCAGCCCGTGCGGCGGCCCAATTACCGGTAGCCGAACAGGTTTCGACACAAATCAGTTCCGCCATCAAGGAGGGGCAAGATCGGATCAAGATCAGTCTGCATCCATCGGAGCTCGGTCGGGTCGAAGTTAAACTCGATATCGGGCACGATGGTCGCATCCTTGCCGTTGTTTCTGTCGACAAACAAGAAACCCTTGATCTTCTGCAGCGGGACGCCCGCAGCTTGGAGCGCGCTTTGCAGGACGCCGGGTTTGATACCGGATCCAGCAGCCTGAATTTCGGTCTCAGTCAGAACGGTCAGAATGGCCAGGGTGAGGATTTCGCAAATATGAATATGCCGATGGAAGAAGCGGGAGACAATGATGTTTTGTCCAGTCTCCCTCTTCAGACAAAGACCGGGGGGCCGATGAGTGACGGCGGCCTCGATATACAAGTTTAGATAATTGACCAAATGAATTGATTTCAAAAAAGTGAGTATTGAATCATGCCGGAAGTAACCTCCACCTCCCAGACCCAGAGCAGCGCCGCGCAAACGGCGCAAACAACTCTGGCCAGCAATTTCGATGATTTTCTGACATTGCTGACAACGCAGCTGACTAATCAGGATCCGCTGAACCCAACAGATTCCACGGAGTTTACCAATCAGTTGGTCAATTTCACGAATGTCGAACAGTCGATCGCAACGAACCAGAATCTCGAAGCGCTGGTTCAGTTGGAGCAGATGTCGCAACAGAACATGCTGGGCGCAACGATGATCAATTATCTCGGCAAATCCATCGGCACAAATCTCAATGTCTCTGCATTGAACAACGGTAACGCGGCCTGGAATATTGATCTTGGAAGCAGCGCCGAAACAGTGACGTACGATGTTTACAACCAGAATGGCGACATTGTGTTCTCTGAAACCGCAGAAGGCGTGGCGGCCGGTGAGCAGCAATATAGCTGGGACGGCACGACCAAAAGCGGGACCGCCGCCGAAGATGGTGCTTATTATCTTGTTGTTACCGGCGAAACAGCGGGCGGTAGCTCCGTTGGTGTCGGTTATAGTTTTGAGGGTATCGCCACAAGCGTTGAAACTGTCAACGGAGAACCCGTCATGATGGTAGGCGAAGTTCCAATCGGCCTTGGCTACATCACTTCCGTCACTGAACCTACAACGACTGATCCGTCCGCTTAAATCGCGGCTAACCAAGACGCCTTCGCCATTCATTAGGTGGGCGGTTAATTAGGAGAGAGAATATGAGTTTAACAGCAGCAATGTTTTCCGGAGTTTCGGGACTGGCCGCGCAATCAACGGCGATGGCAACTATCTCGGACAATATTTCCAATACGAACACAATCGGCTACAAGGGTACCAACGCGATCTTCTCGACCTTGGTGACCGAAAGCGCGACAGATACGACTTATTCCGCTGGCGGTGTCCTCGTCCATCCGCGCGCGCAGATTGACCAGCAGGGTTTGATCACGGCATCAGAATCCTCAACGCACATGGCTATCGCGGGTGACGGTTTCTTCGTCGTCTCGACAGCAGCAGACCCGACGACGGCAGGAGGTAACTATATCTACACGCGCGCCGGCACGTTTGAACCGGATGCGACGGGTCTCTTGCGCAATGCTCAGGGTTACTATCTGCAAGGTTGGGAAATCGACCCAAATGGTAATATCCCGGCAAACCAATCTGACCTGGCCGCGCTTTCCCCCGTTAATATTACGGGCCTTACGGGTAACGCCGAAGCAACCTCGACCATAAACCTCAAAGCTAATCTGTCATCCGATCAGGCCTCCTTCGGTGCAGGCTATGTTGCCGGGGACATGACAAGTGGAGCGGTTGACCCTCATTTCGTTCGTTCTTTCCAGGTTTATGACAGCATGGGGTCTGCCCATAGCATCAGTTTTAACTTCCTAAGGACAGGGTCCGGCGCGACACCGAATGAATGGACCGTCGAAATTACATCGGATATCGACGGTGATGGCTCAGAGGATATGCTTTCCTCAAGTATCGCCGCCTTTAACTCAGACGGCTCGTTGGATATGGCCTCAACAACCCTTTCCAATACCATTACAATTCCGTGGGCCGCTTCCCTGGGCATTGATACGCCGCAGCCGATAACATTGAACTTTGGCACAGACGGTCAATCGGATGGCTTCACTCAATTTGCTTCCAACTCCGAGCTCGTTTCCTCTGAGGTTAACGGCGCATTGTTCGGCGCATTCAATTCGGTTTTCATTGATGAGGAAGGAACTGTGATCGCCAAATTCGACAACGGTACGTCGAAAGAGATCTACAAAATTCCGGTTGCGACTTTCGCCAATCCGAATGGTTTGACGAACCGGGACGGCAATGCTTATGACGAAACACCTGAATCAGGAACATTCACTCTGCGTGAAGCTACTTTAGGTGGTGCCGGCAAGATCATCTCTTCAGCAACCGAAGCATCCACTGTCGATATCGCGGAAGAGTTCACACGGATGATTATTACCCAGCGCTCCTACTCTGCGGCGGGCAAAATCATCACGACCGCAGATGAAATGCTTGAGGAGTTAATCCGCCTGAAGCGATAGATTTTTAGGGCTCAAGAATTGACATCTTCATGGCGGAAGAGACTGTTTCCCGCCATGAAGATAAAATTAACCACCCTCATTAGCTGTTTGTTAAATCGATGGGCCTATGATCTCAATTCAAGGCGAAATGTAAGTATGAGGTAGAGTACAGATGCAGTCGCAAATGGACCGCAAAGTAAATCGGATTATTGGACTGGATGGTCAGCCCATGACGATCCATGATCTACCGCCGAAAGATACCAAAAGATGGGTCATCCGGCGGAAAGCTGAAGTAGTCGCTGCAGTCCGCGGCGGGCTGATCAGCTTGGACGATGCATGCCGACGCTATACACTTTCTGTCGAGGAATTTCTGTCCTGGCAAAAAGCAATCGATAAGCACGGCCTGCCTGGACTGCGGACAACCCGGATTCAGGAATATCGTCCAAATGATCCAACATATAATAATGACTAGTTAATTTACTTGTTATTCTCTTTTCAGAAAGCCCGGCCAAAACGCCGGGCTTTTATTTTTACTCAACGTACTCCTCACCCATAACCACCGGTCAGCAGGAAACTTTCGTCCAGGAAAATCAGCTAGGCAAAATATTCCGCTTACCCGGCAAATTTTGCCTGCCGTTAACCACTTGTTTATCTCCTCATCGTATCGTTCGTGAAGTGGAATGAATTTTACCGGTATTTTATTTGAGTGGGAGCACCAAAGTGAACGGAATAAGCCAGCTTCTGCAAAGTCTGGGAGCAGTAAGAGTGATTATCCTCGGCGGGGTCGCCGTCGGATTAATTGCTTTGATCATGTTAATGGCAACGCGGATCAGCAGCCCGGATTATGCTCTGTTGTACGGCGGGCTAGAACCGTCCGACTCTGCAGCCATCGTATCCAAGCTCGAAGCTGAGAACATTCCGTTTCAGATCGCTGGCAATGGCCGTGATGTCCTTGTTCCCGATGATCAGGTCGCCTTGATCCGGCTCAAAATGGCCGAGGCAGGCCTTCCCAATGGTGGCTCCGTTGGCTATGAAATTTTTGACAACTCCGACACCTTTGGTACGACCAGCTTTGTTCAAAACGTAAATTTCGTCCGTGCCCTTGAAGGTGAACTCGCCCGCACCATCCGTGCTTTAAATAATGTTTCCGCCGCACGTGTCCACCTCGTACTGCCGAAGCGGGAAGTGTTCAGCCGCGACAAGCGAGAGGCCAGCGCTTCTATCGTCCTGAAGCTTAACGGGCGCGGACGGCTGACAGATGATCAGATCGCGGCCATTCAGCATATGACGGCATCTGCAGTCCCATCCTTGTCACCATCACATATTTCCATCGTCGATGAAAATGGCAATCTGCTCGCGCGAGGCGACGGCAAAGAAACGCAAGGCTTTGGAATCAGTTCGCAAAGCGACTTCAAGCGCATCGCTTATGAAAGTCACCTGAAAGAACAGATTGAGCAGCTTTTGGAAAAGTCATTGGGCCCAGGCAACATCCGGGCCGAGGTCAGCGCCGTTATGGATTTTGACCAGCGCACCATCCAATCGGAAACCTACGATCCGGACAGCCAAGTTGTGCGCTCCTCTCAACTGGTTGAGGAAAGCAGTTCGTCAAATGAAGGTGTCACCAACGATCCCGCCGTATCGGTTGCCAATAACCTGCCCGAGGCCGGCGCGGATAATGCGGGTGGATCCAGCTCCAAGGATGCGGCATCCCGGACGGAAGAGACAGTCAATTACGAAATATCTAAGACCATTACCACGGAAGTGCGTGAGTCCGGACCGGTTCGCCGTCTGACTGTCGCCGTCCTTGTCAACGGCCGTTCTGAGGTTGCGGCGGACGGCACCCGCTCTTATGAAGCGCTGAGCGAGGACGCACTGGCGCAGGTGAGCCGCCTAGTTAAATCTGCCATCGGCTACAACGAGGAACGCGGCGATGTCGTCGAAGTGGTCAATATGCCGTTCGCAGAAGTCGTCGAAAAATTTTCGGACGAAGAGATTGTCTCCGATGAAATTTTCATGGGCCTGACGAAGGCCGATCTTTTCAAAATGGGTGAAATGGGCGTTCTTGTTATTGTGGCGATACTCGCGCTGCTGCTTGTTGTTCGCCCCCTTCTCAACCGCGCGCTGGCCACCGGCACCGCAACACCGGCCCTGGCCGGGCCAGGTGGCGCCGCAATGGCAGGCGCGCTGCCCGGTGGTGGCTCCGTGCCGGCAATCGCCAATAATCAGGAACAGTCCGGAGACGCGCAGCAATCTGAAACTCTGAATGAAATCGATAGCATGATCGATATTGATAAAGTTGACGGCCAGGTCAAAACCTCGGCGCTCAACAAGGTAAGCGAAATTGTTGACAAGCACCCAGACGAAGCAATCTCCATTCTTCGCAGCTGGCTCTATCACGACGCATAAGGGAACGTCTTTTTATGGTTGCAACTGATACAAAATATCTGAACGGACCCGACAAGGCCGCCATCATGATGCTCGCTCTCGGAGACGAGCATACAAAGGATTTATGGTCGCGCCTTGATGAAGAAGAAATCAAGGAAATTTCGCAGGCAATGTCCAATCTCGGATCTGTTTCCTCGGAAGCGATGGAGGCGTTATTCGTCGAGTTTGCAAGCAAGATTTCATCCACCGGAAATATCGTCGGCAGCTACGAGGCAACGGAACGACTGCTCATGAAAGCACTCTCAGGCGACAAGGTCGAGGGTATCATGGAGGAAATTCGCGGCCCCGCAGGCCGTACCATGTGGGACAAGCTGGCTAATGTGAATGAACAGGTTCTGGCCAACTATCTAAAAAATGAGTATCCACAAACCGTGGCCGTTGTCATGAGTAAGATCAACCCCGGCCATGCGGCAAAGGTCCTTTCAACTCTGCCCGAAGATTTCTCCCTCGAAGGTGTCAACCGGATGCTGCAAATGGAATCCGTGCAGAAAGAGGTTCTCGATAAAATTGAGGATACCCTGCGCAGTGAATTCATGAGCAATCTCGCAAAAACCAACAAGCGGGATAGCCATGAGATGATGGCGGAAATCTTCAACAATTTTGATCGCAATACGGAAGGCCGCTTTATTTCAGCTCTGGAAGAGCGTAACCGGGATTCAGCAGAAAAAATCAAGGCGCTGATGTTCACATTTGAAGATCTGCTCAAGCTTGACCCTGCAGGCGTCCAGACGCTGCTTCGGAATGTTGACAAGGAACGTCTAGGCATCTGCCTGAAGGGCGCGTCGGAAAGCCTGCGCGATCTTTTCTTTACCAATATGTCGGAACGGGCCGCCAAAATTCTCCGCGAAGATATGGAGGCAATGGGCCCTGTTCGCTTGAAAGACGTTGATGAAGCGCAGATGGAAATTGTCAACATAGCAAAAGAACTTGCGGATAGCGGCGAGATTATGCTGGCCGATAGCGGCGGTGATGATGAGTTGATTTACTAGGATGCGATTAGACATGACTGCAAACAACAGGTTTCTATTCGATACCGATTTTGGCCCGGATCCATCCTCCCCAGGAGTTGCAAAAAATCGTGTTAAGCGCGAAGAGCCTATCTATACGGAGAGCGATGTAATCGCGCTGAAAGCCGAGGCCTTTGAACAGGGCCAGCGTGAAGGGCAAAGCCAATCCCATCAGGGGCTCGAGGCCACCGTCTCCGAAACAATGACCGCAATCAGTGCACAGTTAGGACATCTCCTGTCCAGCCATGAGGCAAAAATTACTATTCTCAAACAGGAAGCGGCAAACTTGGCTCTTTCGATTGCATCGAAATTTGCCCCTGCGCTGATCGAACTCGCACCGGAAACAGAGGTCAAGAAATTGATCGAGGATTGTCTTGTCGATCTTCATGATGAGCCTCGGATCGTCATTCGTGCGAATGAAGAGGTCTGCGAGAAAATTTCCGGAAATATTGACGAAATCACAAGCCGTTCTGCTTTTCAGGGAAACCTCATTCTTCTTCCTGACAAAACCAGACATGCCAGCGACTGTCGGGTTGAGTGGGCTGACGGTGGAACAGAGCGCCGCCTTGAAGATATTGAGGCGCGGCTCGAAGAAGTTATTAATCGCTTTATTCGCTCAACCGGCGAGACAGAGCAGGAAACCCCGCAAGTTATGGATCAGCCAGCCGCTGAGCAATTTTAAGGAGTGAGAACGTGGCAGAAGATGAAGAACTCAACCTTGAGGACCTGAACAAAACGGATACTGACGTCGCCGTTCAAGACGACGACGCCGAAGGAGCGGCTCTCGATGGCATCAATGCAGAAGATGATACAGAGATTGCTCGCACGGCATCGGATCTGGAAGCCGTCTTCGACATTCCGGTACATGTCACCGCCGTTCTTGGCAAATCCCGCATGCGGGTCAGCCAGCTTCTAAAACTTGGTCGTGGCGCCGTAATTGAACTGGACCGAAAAGTCGGTGAAGCAATTGACATTTATGTGAATAACCGTCTGGTCGCGCGCGGTGAAGTCGTTGTTGTTGAAGACCGTCTGGGTGTCACAATGACGGAAATCATCAAGGCCGATCGCCGCTAGTAAACATTGGATAGTGCAGTGAACAAAATTGATTTAGCAACTGTTCTGGGTCTGTTTGGCAGCTTTACGCTGGTGACAGGTGCTGTCCTGCTCGGCGGGTCGATTGGCTCTTTCTTCAATCTGCCTTCCGTGTTGCTGGTACTTGGGGGAACTTTCCTGGTCACAACAATCAGCTTTTCTCTGACCGATATTATCCGTGCCCAGCGGTTGGTCCTGAACACGCTGTTCACGCGCAATGTGACGCCCGATCTCGCCGCCTACTCCATGCTTGATCTCGCTGATAAATGCCGCGGCAAGGGTGTCCTGCATCTGCAGAATTACATGCAATCTCTCGACGAGGAGAGCTTTCAGCGTAAATCCCTGCAACTCGTCGTCGATGGCATGCCCGTTGAAGAGATCAATCGTATTTTGCAAAATGACCTGAATGGTATGATTGCCCGGCACAATGCATGCTCCAGCGTGCTGCGAAAAGCGGCGGAAGTCGCCCCGGCCATGGGCCTG
>ERZ1740062.677-NODE-677-length-16445-cov-15.928981_pt1 | contig 16445 bp, 4 predicted proteins | sample MGYA00581741_ERZ1740062 | MGnify/ENA primary metagenome ERZ1740062 (study PRJEB43018, sample SAMN04849747) | marine metagenome | isolation source: floating plastic debris | place: Pacific Ocean | collected 2008-09-01 | study: EMG produced TPA metagenomics assembly...
TTCCATTTCCACTCTACTAAGTTATTTTCTGATTCTTCGGAGAATGTGTCGGGTACTGTTTCAAAGCTGACTACTGGTGCATCTCCTGTGGGTGGTTCAGTTGGAGGTGTAGGAGTACCATCACCTACATCGCTAATATTAAGTGTAATACTGCTAGCATCACTATCCACCTCATAAGCTTCCCCATCAATTAACTCAAAGGTAAATGACTCGGTTGCTTCATCTTCGTCTGCACCTTCATCAAAGACAGGTAAGGTAATAGTCGCAGTCGGTTCAGTAATGGTAACAAAGAAACCGCTATCTCCATCCGCTGGAGATGGAAATTCACTAATCCCTGTTAACTCAATATTTGCAACGTCAAACTCAGTTAAACTTCTAAGTTGAGCTTGAGCGCTTGCAATATCATTAACTAACACTCTCAAGCCTTCTACTGGGATTTCTCCATCCACATTAAAGGTTAAAGTAATCGAATCACCTTCAACCACATCAGTCTTATCTACAGTTAAAGCAACTGTTGGACCTACTGGTTGGGTTTCATCATCAAGGGTCAGGGTAATAGTTGCTGCATTTGGGTCAACTTCGTATTCTTCACCGTTGACAATTGTGAAAGGAAGTTCCAAAGTGTCTTCAGCAAGAATATCATTGAAGACTGAAGTAGTAATAGAAGCTTCTGGTTCGGTGATGGTGACAAAGAAACTGCTACCACCAGCATCACCAACAGTGGGTAATCCCTCAATTCCACTTAGCTGCAGTTGACTCAAATCTGCCAGGTCGAACTGTCCTAAAGCTCCTGCAACTGGACTTTGAACTAAAATTTCTACCCCACCTTCAGGAATATCTCCATCTACGCTGAAGTTAATAGTGATTTCATCACCTTCAACTAAGTTACTGGAACTTGCGGAGATTCCTACAGTTGGACCTACACCAGGACCCCCGTTATCGTCGGTAATAGTGAAGACAGTACCGCTTTTCTCTGGGTCTACTGTATATCCATCTCCTTCCACTAACTGGAAGTCAAAGGGTTGAGTTCCTTCTTCGATGATGTCATTGATAAAATAGAGCTTGAATGATGCATCTGGTGCAGACAGTAAAATATTTAAATCACCAGTATCATTATCAAAACCAACAATGTCAGCATTTATAAATTCAGCTTCAGGAGAAGCTGCAAACTGATTGGTAAAGTCAAAAGGAATATCAGGATTACCACCCGAAGTTTCTAGGTTGACGATAATTCCTTCTTCAGGGAAATCACCTGTAACTTTCCATTTCCACTCTACTAAGTTATTTTCTGATTCTTCGGAGAATGTGTCGGGTATTGTTTCAAAGCTGACTACTGGAGTTCCACCTGTTGGTGGTTCGGTGGGTGGTTCAGTTGGTGGTTCTGTGGGTGGTTCTGTAGATGCTTCAGACACATTAAATGCTAATGTATATTCGCTATCAGCACCTAACTGTTGCAGTGCAAAAGTATATTCACCGCTAGGTAATGCACCCTCGAAACCCTGAGCATTTAGACCATTACCAATCTCATCTAAAATATCTGTACCAACTTGTCTGGGATTACCAAAGAGAGTGTAACCTAAAATATTTCCTCTGTTCGCAGAATCATCTAGAGGTTCTGTGAAAGTGTTTCCCTCTTGTACACCAATGAATCCTACGTCGTTAGGAGCATATGATTCTAAGACTACAGAACTCAACTCAGAACCTTCAGGAACGGTAACTGTTACATACTCTTGGTCTCCTCCTCCGCTAGTCGCAGATAGAGTGGTGGTTCCATCTGAAAGGTCGAGCTTTAAAGGATTAGTTGGGTCGTTGGAAATTTCTCCATCTACCGCTTCATCATAGTCAGCAGTACTGGGGGGTTCTGTAGGTGGTTCTGGAGTTACATCACTTAATTGAGTCTCATCATCGGCAAAAAGAACTACGCTAGTACCAGCTTCTGCATCAACAGTATACTCGCTAAGATCAGAAATATCTGACCCATCCTCTTCGCTAATTTCATCTTGGGTTTTGATAGAAAATGTAGCTTCTACTAAACCATCAAAAGTCTCAGGTAAAAATGTATCTGGTTCTGGATTATTAAAAATTGGAATAGTAAAACTACCAAATGATGCACCTTCATCAATAGTAAAAGCAATTCCAGAATTATCGAAGTCGGTCTTTACAGAACTAAGATTGATATTCTCTACAACGGGATTAAAGGCAAAACTAGGTAAGTCGAGTCGATTAAGAATTTGCTCAACATTACTATCAACAAAAACTCTCAATCCATCTGTAGGTGAAGGTTCATCTAAATCAATACGGACAGTTAACTGAGTTCCTTGGTCTTCAATTAAAGCGTTTAGATCGCCGTCGAAATTAGTGGAGGTTGATAAACTGACTTGTACCATATGTCTAACTCGTTAGCCTCATCTATTAGTAACTGAAAAATTGCTTGAGAATATATTGATTGGGAAGCAATTATTTAGGTCTGTTGCATTACCATTACCAATAATTTAGAACCATTAAGTACGACAATACTTCTATGCTCGCTATATGATATGAAGAACAATACTGTATTGACCTCGAATGGTTTCTTACTCATTGGTTTATTCTAGGAAAGATAAGTAACTTATATCTTTTGTACGTAATAACACTTAATTTAATATAACTAAAAGATACTCATCTCCCATATCAAATACTTTCAGAAAAGATCGCCGTAAACTACCCTTGATGACCTAATTTACAAATTTATTGCGATTAAATCTCAGTATTGCACTAAGTGAATTCTACTATAAATCTCAGTTCATGAAAGTAGTATATTTATAAAGTTTATATAAAGGCGCCAGGAAAAATAGCTTTGTTCTCAATTGCACTTTTGATTTATTTTTTTGATTTACAATATTTTAAAAAGTCAATTCGGATGCTCAGAAAAATTCTTGAAAGTAAAGCTGATTGGTAGTTTCGCGCCATGATTACTTGAATATTTGTATTAAGCAGTGCCCGATTTGTGCAAATTTTTCACAAACAAAGATAAATGAAAATAAGCATATATACACATATATCAATATATATGCATATAAATTTTCAATATATTAACTTATGTCTTATTTTTGAGTTAAAAAATTAAAAAGAGTATAAAACTTGGATGATATAAATTTATAGCTTACTATTTCTACAAGAAGATAACGAAAGTAAATTAGAATGGTTACTATTGAGCATATTTATTGATAATATTGAAATCTCACTATTTTAGATTTAACTTATTTAATTTAGATATCTATATATCTCAAATTGTTAATTAGCATTGATTTTTTTGGTTATTTTTTAAATTAATTAGGACTTACGCAACGAAGATTTGTCATTGCGACCCGAACGTAGTGTAGGGAAGCAATCTCAAGATTTCGGCGATTACGTCGCTATCGTTTATCCTACGGATACGCTACGCGAACGTAATGACGGAATTACCTGGGTTTTGCGTAAGTCCTGTTAATATTGCGGCAGTATTTAATTTTAAATTATTAGATACCTCTGACAATTGAATGTTAAGTAGGTGGGTATAAATAAAGGCAACTATGTAACAGATTGTAAATCAGCTTTAAACTCTTACCCCGACTGCCGATTGCCGATTGCCTACTGCCTGTCCTAATGACAATTTTCAACACCAACCTACTTAGGGTGTCAAAACACTTTTAAAAAAGTTTTTTGAAACCTTTCTTGCATTCTTTTCCAAAGGATGTCTATTTATCACAGATGCGCGAACGTGCTAGGGGAGAGTGATGGTGTGCATGCATCATCCCTTACGGTAAGGTGCGCGAAGACCTTGAGAAATAATTGTTTCAATCAATTAATTAATCGTGTCTTCACCCACCAAATGAATTAATAATCCAAGGTTGAAAAATTTACTTAAACAAAAACAAAATTATCAGCAACCAAGCTATCTGCACCAAATCCCTGTAAAATCGCCAAATCGGAACCATTTGCAGCAATTAAAGTATCCTTATCTTGTTGAATAATACTTAAATCCTCAAAACCGATTCCTAAACCAGCGATCGCCAATACGTCTTCACCAATAGTAAAGTCTGTTATGGTATTTGCTGTATCAGGAATTTCCACAGTCGCAATCCAGAATTGGTCTGTACCTTCTCCACCAGTAATGACGTTATCACCACCAGAAGTAGCGAAGAATTTATCATCTCCTGCACCACCAATAACTCTATCTGACATTCCTAAAATAACGGTATCGTCACTGCTACCAGCGTAAATCCGGTTTCCACCTTTACTACTTACGGAAGCATCAATTAAATCATCGGAATCACCAGCGAAAATAAGTTGATTTTTACCTTTAATCTCGATAGTATCTGCTTCCAGGGAACCAAAAATAGGTACTAGAGTTTCAGAAGCTGGTGTAACTACAATTTTCTGCCCTAATTCATTTAAGTTATCTTGTATCTGGTTGATATATGTTTCACCAAGTCTACCTGTATCAAGTAATTCTTGAGTAGCTATTGTAAAAAATGCCACATCCTCGTGGGAACTAAAACCGAGAGGAAAACCAAATTCATCGCTCCAATCATCGATATGCAGGTGAGGTGGTGGTACTTCTCCTCTGGAGTTAAATTCGGGACGTGACCAAAAGCTTAATCCAGTGAATTCATTTTCCCCTACTAGTGTTTTTTCTCCGAAATTAAAACCATCTGCTCCCAGAAAATACCCATCTTGAAGAATTTCACTTTTGTTGATGTCGTAAGCAAAGTTGAATTCGGGGAAGGTAAGATGGTTGTCTTCGTAGGTTTTTAAGAGATTACCTTCTGGGTCGAAGAAGGAGATATCAAAGTCAAGTAAATCTTCTTCTCGAACAATTCCGTCTGTGTAGGATAGATTTTCGTCGTAGCTAAATTGACCAGTAACGCTAAATTCAGCAATTTGACCAGTCCATTCAAAGTTGAATATAGCTTCAGATTCTGGGGGTGGTTCGACTTCACCTGGGATTAATTCTACGTTCAGCTGATATTCTCCTGCGTAAACCCCTACTTGGGGAAATAACCAACCGCTACCGCTTCTTGCTGTAAATGGGTCGTAATTGCGGTTCCCTAGTTGACTGATACCTATGTAGTAAGTACCGGGAGTATCAAAGCTGTATTTTAAATAGGGATCGCGACTTAATTCCTCATCAGGTGCTGCACCGCTATTAACGCGAGCTAATTCGTTACCTTCTGCGTCGAATAATCTTAGTTCGGAGTCTAAGCGTTGGGGAGTTCCTTCGTAACGGGGTATGTCATATTCAACGGTGTCGATGTCGATAATGACTTCGCTATTAGATTTGACTTCAAAGGAATATAAATCCACATCTTCGGAAAAATCCCGGTAGTCCGTGCGATTGCTGTTTGGTTCTCTTGGTGCTAAGTCTCCGTTGATAATTGCGGTGGTGTTTTTGGGATTGAGGTTAAGTGTTGTTGCTTGGGGTATGGTGTCGTTGGTGTCTCCTTCTTGTGTGGGGGATGGTATGAGGTTTGGGGTGTCTACTAGGGTGAAGGTTGCTTGGTTTGCTTCCGGGTTGATGAGATATTCTGTATTATTTTCTATTAGGGTGAAAGTTGCTGTTTCTAAGCTTTCAATTTCATTATCTGATAGTACTGGTAGGTCGATAGTAGAAGTGGTTTCGGTAATATTGAGGGAAAATCCGGTTTCGGTGAAATCGGAAATTTCTCCACCGGTGACAGATATTGCTTCTAAGTTAAATTCGTTTAAATTGGGTGCATCAACTTCTACTGTAATTCCTGATTCTGGGGGTGTTGTGGAAAGGGTAAAGGTATGAATGCTGCTGGTACCCTCAGATTCAACTAAAAATTCTGGTTCGCTACTCAAGCTGACTTCTACTACTGAGTCGGGATTATCTGCAATGGAAAAGTTGATTTCTGCTGCATCGGAGTTAATAGTGTAACCAGCAGATTCTTGGATGGTGAAGCGATAATCTTGCAGTCCTTCTACAAAAGGGTCGGGGAAAGCAGAAAGGTCAATTTCTGCAACTTGCTCGGTAATTTTAAAGTAAAAGCCGCTAAAATCACCATTGAAGAAGGGGAAAGTTCCGCCGGATATTTCGACGTTAAAGATGTCAAACTGGGAGAGGACAAATTCTGTGTCGCTTTTGATGTAAACTAATACTCCATCTTCTGGAGGAGGTTCGCTGAGGTTAAATTGGAGGGTGGTTGCTGTACCTGCGGATTCGATTAATTGGTTTTCGCTGATACTAACGCTTACCTCTGGGATGACGCTTGGTTCCCCTGCTTGTTCGACGCTATCGTAGAAAGTGCTGGTAATCTGGTTATTGGTTGCAGAAACTCCGTAACCTTCTCCTCCCTCTAAGAAGAAGGTGACTTCTTCAGGTCCATCGGTTTCTAACTCTAGGAGTTCTCCCCTCAACTGCGTTCTTGCATTCAGAGGGAAAAAAGTAATTGGTTCAAAAATTCTCAACTGAATTCCTGTTTCCCTTCCCGTGTCATCGCTGACTACATCAACTAATTCTGCACCGGGGGAAAAAGGAGGAGATACTAAAGTACGGACTGTAACGTAATCTCTAAGATAACCATTGCTATTAACGGTGACTAAAGTACCTTCTTCGGGTATTTCTCCCTCAGTTTCCACAACTAAAGTCAGAATCGAACCTTGATTTGGTAAACCTTCAACTAAATTACCGTCAACTAAATTATCCTCCGTATCATAGGTTCCAGCTACAAAACTTAAGGATACAGTAGGTTCTCCTGGTGCTGGAGCATCAATAGTTGTGGGAGGAGTATTATTACTTCTATCTTGCTGTGGAGCTATCAGAACCGGATTTTCTGGATTCAGGGTAATCTGTAAATCGTATTCCCCAATTCCTCGATAATCCAAACCACCGCGACTATCTCCATCCCCACTACCAGGAATAGATGGGTCATAAGTACGGTCGATATAACCCTGAGTATCCCCAAATTGACCCCCACCAAAGCGATAGGGAATACCATTAGTAAAAACGCTGACCCCTAAATAATAAGAACCATCAGCAGGTGCTTGAAACTCTAAATAAGGGTCAGTAGAAGTTGCAAAAAGCTCACCCGGTCCTTGACCCAAACCCCTGACCGCTAGCTCATTACCCTCTGCATCAAACAACCGTAGAATCGGATTTCCCTGGGTGCGATCGCGAACAAATTCGGTGATGCTAGGATTATCTTTTATCACTGCATCAATATCAAATGCAACGATATCTCCTTTATTTAGGTCAACTTGGTAAAAGTCAACGTCTTCTGTACCGTCGATATAAGTAAAACTACCATCTTCATTTTGATAGCGATTTCCAATTTCAAAATCTAAACTACCGCTAATAGTTATTTGGGGATTGTCAGCGCTCAGACCTGTTTTACTAGCTAAAGCGATGGTATCGTTGAGTTCTCCTAAGTTTGGGGGAATGTTTTGAGGAGTATCAAAGAGACTAAATTCACCACTATTAAATTCAGAATTAATTTCATACCCATCACCAATTTCTAAGGTAAAGCTAGCTGTATTAATTCCTGATTCTGCTAAATTATCTTCTAGGACGGGTAGATTTATCAGAGTTGTAAAGTCTGTCAACTTGATATCAAAACCATCTTCTCGGACTTCAATAATCTCCCCGTCGATAATTTCAATTTGTTCTAAATCAAACTGACTCAGATTTGGTGCATTTACAGAAACAACTAATCCTCCTTCCGGTATTGTTCCTCCAGTCACGTTAAATACGTGAGCAGAAACAGTACCTTCACTTTCCACTAGAAAATCGGGTCCGGTAATTAAACTAACTACAGGTAAATTAGAATCTGGTGTTGGTGTAGGATTTGGAGTAGGTGTCGGTGTTGTTTCAGCCTCAGCATCTTCAATAGTCACAGTGACAGAACCAGCATTCTCATCAACCGTATATCCTTCACCTGGTTCCAAACTAAAAGTTAAATTCTGGGGACTATCAACATCACTATCATCAGCAACAGGTAAAATTATCGTTCCTGTCTCTCCAGTAAGTCGAATCGTAAAGCCACTAACATCATCATTCAAACTTACCAACTGTATATTATCAAGTTGTGTAGCTAGTAAATCAAACTGACCCAGAGCATTTTCAACACCGCTATCTATTGTTAATACTAGACCTCCAGCAGGTATTGGTTCGCTAGAATTGATTGTAAATGTTACTTGCGTTTTCTCTTCTTCTATGAGTACTATAGGAGCTGCATTTATACTGATAGTCATAATTCCTGTGTTAATCTGGTAGATTTTGATTGTTATGGGTCTATTAAGAGAAAGCGATTCAAATCTGACTCAAATGCAATGCATATGATGGGTATTATGCATCACTGCCTCTTCGATACATGGGCAAACAAGTAATAAATATTACAAGTTATAATATTTAAAGTTTCAGACATTCAATCTGGATGAAAGGAGTTATTAGTAAGCTCAAACCAGAACATATAGTAGATTTGTTGCGAAAATTGTCAGAATAATATCTACGTGAATTCTACTATAAATTACATTTCTAGATATTCACGTTTGATTTCTTCACTATAACCAATAGGATTATGGTATTCAATAAACTGACGACCGCAATCTGCTGTATGTTAGATGCTACGCATCTAACTTATATATCTATTTACCATTAATCAATAACTATAATTCTTGTCCCTTCTTCCCTTCCGCAGTCGCTACAACGGAGGGGAGGGTTAGCGTAGCGTACCCAAAGGGTTCACCTCTGCAACGCACTGCTCTCTTCCTTCTTCCTTGTTGTTGTGCATTTTAAATGTACAACAACTTAATTCTGTTTACCTCGCTACTTGCCATTTTTACAGATATGATTTGAATCACAACATGGACATTTCATCGAGATTCACCCTAATTAAGATTCTTATTATGCAACGCCAAAAATCAAGTTCTACTAATCAAGCTTACATTATGTAAATAAGATTGATTGTGTGGAACAATTATTGACAAAATTGTTTCTAAAACTAAGCGAAAAAATGCTTAATACTATCATGTCCAAGAAAACCATCAAGACAATTTTTACTTTTGGTATAGCTGTTGCTTCTTCTGTGCTTGCTTTTGCCAAAACTGCCCAAGGACAAACAAATTATCGCCTGAAAACTATGTTTACCGGTAGTGATAAATGTTTGGATATCATTAATGATGCTCAAGACAATAAACCCATTATGGCTGACTGTGGTAATTACTCAGGACAATATTGGCAAATACAAAAAACGAACAAATCTGGATATTATCGCCTGAAAACTATGTTTACTGGCAGCGATAAATGTTTAGATATCATTAATGATGCTCAAGACAATAAACCCATTATGGCTGACTGTGGTAATTACTCAGGACAGTTTTGGCAAATACCTAACTTTTAACTAACTGCTTGAGCTAATTGTGGATTTTATCCCATTTTGAAAACGGAATGGGATGATGGGTAGGGGCATAGCATCCACAATCTTTTAAGATATACAACATCACTAAACTAAACTCTTAGAGGATGTTTATAAAATAGTTATAAAGTAGGGTTTGTCATTCCACTACAAAGGAATTGAGGCTTAGATGAACCGTATTTTGCCATAATTTACCGCAAAAAGGTGCGTTAAACCATTATCAGTAATATTATAAAAATTCACATTACTCGTGGGTTTAACACACCCTACAAAAATTTTATTTTTTATTTATAAACACGTTCCTAAACAATACTTAAAGCCTCATCAGGATTAGAAACATCAGGAACAACTGCAAAGCTGTCCTCACCGAAAGCAGAAGCGTCAGTAAACTTCAACACTGCCAATACTTCCTCTGTATCTGATACACCCAATAAAGTATCAGAACCATCTTGAGTCAAGCTGAGGTCAGCAAAAGTAAGTTCACCCTCCACTAAACCAATTTTATCTGTACCAACATGGAAGTCCTCAATGATGTCAGTTCCATCACCATTACCGAAGACAAATAGGTCGCTGCCGTTACCACCAACTAAAGTATCATTACCAGTAACGCCCATGATTACATCATCACCGTCACCAGCCCAGATTTTATCATCTCCAGCATCACCGCTAAGGACATCTCGACCTGCATTACCGTAGACGATATCATCTCCTTCACCAGCAAAGACAACATCGCTGTCATTACCGCCATAGATTTTATCATCTCCAGCGCCACCCATGAAGATATCCTGACCACCGTTACCGTAGAAAATGTCATCTCCGGCACCACCGTCTAGTTCATCATTACCGTGACTGCCATATAGCTCGTCGTTACCATCATCTCCCATAAAGGAGTCATTACCACCGTTGCCGTAGAAAATGTCATCTCCGGCACCACCTTTGGCTACATCATCACCAGAACCACCGAAGACAATATCATTGCCCATTCCTCCAGAGAAGCTGTCATTACCGCCATTACCATACATGCGATCGCTACCATCTCCGCCGATAAAGATGTCATTACCGCTACTGCCGTAAAGACCATCATCACCGTCTCCACCTAGGAAGCTATCATCACCGCCGTTACCGTATAAGTTATCATTACCAGCACCACCACTAAAGACATCATTAGCACCGGTACCTGCAATATTGTCGTCACCGTCTGTACCAACAATAGTTGGTCTGAGTGCAGCAGCATCTAAAGAGAAGTCGATGGTATATTCACCAGTATTAATACCAAAAGTTGGGAAAACTCGACCGCTTCCACTAGCTTGGACATTGGGGTCGTAAGCTCGATTACTTAAAAGTGCCACACCAGCGTAGTAGGTACCAGCTTCAGTTGCGGTAAACTCTACATAGGCATCGCGACCTGATTCAAATAATTCCCCTGGTGCAGGTGCTTCGGTATTTAATACTAACTCTTCACCAGACGAATTAAAGATGCGTAACTCTGTATCAACAGCTTGTTCCCCTTCAAAATCCTCTAGTTGATAAGGAATAGAATCAATATCAATCTTGACTGTATCCCCTGCTTGCATCTCGAAAGCATACATATCAACATCTTCTGTTGCATCGACTAGATTTCGCGTACTGCGAATAGAGTCGATTTCTGCGTTCATTGTAAAGTTCGGATGCAAAACACTTAGTTCTGTATCGGTTGCATCTGCAATGGTGTCATTGAATTCCGTTTCAAAGGGAATCTCAGAGATATCATCTCCACCATTATCCCCATCATCAGGAGTAATTACAACTGAGTCGGGATTGTCTGCAATGGTAAAAGTAATCTCATTTGCATCCGGTGAAATGGCATATCCAACTCCGGGTTGTACGGTGAAGGTTAACTCCTCAATACCTTCTAAAGCATCTTCAGCAGGAATTTCAGGGTTGGATGTCTCGTCGAAAGCAGCAAGGGTAATAGTTGCTGTCTGCTCGGTAATTCGGAAGAAGAAACCGCTTGCACGGAAGTTCGGAGCAGGAAAATCACCGCCGCTAATTTCGGCGTTAAAGACATCAAATTCACCCAAAGCACCACCGAAACCACTTTCTAAGTTAACTAGTACTCCTTCTGCAGGTGGGGGTGTATCTAGGGTAAAGGTGACGGTAGTTAAATTTCCTTCTGATTCTACCAGGGCTGTTTCGCTTACGGAAATACCAACTGTGGGTACTGTGGGTTGTTCTGGAACGTCTTCTAAGATGTCATATACAGGGGTAGAAATAGTGTTTGCACCGACTGTATAACCTGTACTTGGTTCTAGAGTAAAGTTAATAGTCTCAGTACCGTCTGTAGGTGCTTCATCGGGACTATCTAGATTCAGATTAAGAATCGCTGTATTACTGGTTAAATTAACCCGTAAACCAACAGGATTACCTGCATCATCATAGATTGCTCCTAAAACTTCAGCACCATTAGGACTGAAAGGAGAACGAGTACTAAATACCGATGATAAATCTACATCACTTTTAACAAAGACCTCTACCCCTTCTTCAGGAATTGTACCTTCGACATTTAGACCCAAAGTCAAAATGGAAGCACTATCATTCTCCACAAACTGAACTAAAGCACTAGCAAGGAGATTATCATCACCGTCATAGGTTCCAGGTGTTCCGGAAATAGAAACAACTGGACCATCACCTGTACTAGGTGGAATAACTGTAGCTTCAGAAGTAAACTCTTTATTTAAGGAAAGGTTAAGATTATATTCTCCGTAACTACGTCCTGCACCACTACCAACTTCCTCGGGAAGATAAGGGTCATTATTGAAACCGAACTCACCATTGGGAAAACTACTAACGCCGACATAATAAGTTCCTGCCACCTCTGCCGTATATTCTATATAAGAATCTTGACGACCTGGTGCAAATAACTCATCTGGAGCAAAATCATCATCGCTTTGAGCTAATTGGTTTCCTGACTCATCAAATACACGCAATACTGTATCTGGACTCAGGGGACTTGGTTGTAATGACCTAGCATCAGTATTAATCCTGAGAACATCACCAGCACCAAGTTCCACAGAATACATATCCACATCTTCAGTGCGGTCTACTGCTGGAGTACGCTGTTGGTCTAATTCCCCGGAAATCGATACGCTATTATTCTCTGCTGTCAATCCAGTAGCAACAGCCGTGGCAATAGTATCATTAGTTTCCTCATCTGTTGGTGGTGCCACAACCGGCTCATCGCTGAGGATAAACGTCCCCTCATTCTCGCTGGGATTAACCAAATAGCCTGTTCCTGGTTCCAAAGTAAAGACAGCTGATTCAATTCCTTCTGTCTCACCATCATTGGCAATTGGTAACTCAATCGTAGCGTTTTGCTCTACAATCTTGAAATCAAACCCAGTTCCATCCCCATTCACACCAACGATTTCACCACCCATGACAGCAATTTTACTCAGGTCGAATTCACTCAAATTGGGGGCACTGACAGTGACTACAATTCCCTCTGCAGGAGGTTCTGTACTAACTGTAAAGTTATGTATCGAGACTGTTCCTTCAGATTCTGCTAAAACTTCTGGGGAGACACTAAAACTAACTAAGGGTACTGAATCAACTTCATCTGCAATACTATAGCTGATAGAACTTGCATCCCCATTAATACTGTAGCCCGGTCCTTCAATAAGTGAGAAATTAAAGCTTTCAATTCCCTCTACCGCATCAGCAGGATCAATAGAGGGATTAGTAGTTTCATCAAACACATTCAGCTTGATACTTGCACCATCTTCAAGAATTTTGAAGTAAAAACCACTACTAGCAAAGTTCGCAGGAGGGAAAACACCACCGTTAACCTCAGCTTCAAAGATATTTAACTCTCCTAAAGCTGCACGAGTACCGCTATCAACATAAACCAGCAGACCATTCTCTGGGATATCACCGTCTACATTAAAGGTAACCGTAAACTCAGACCCTTCAGACTCAACCAACTCCGTATTATCGATACTAATACCAACAGTTGGAGTAGAACCAGGGGCTGGAACATCTGCTAATGTATCGTAGAAAGTAATAGTAGAAGCACTAGCATCAGCATCAACTGTGTAACCATCACCATCCCCTAAAGAAAACGTGAGAGTCTCTGCTCCATCAGTTTCAGCTTCCTCTCTATCTACAGCTGTAAAAGAAAACAGCGCATTAGGACCAGTTACTAAAACTTTTATTCCCACAGGAGTACCATCCGGAGCATAAACCGCTTCTAAAACCTCCCCTCCCAAACTAAAAGGTTGACGACCCAAACGAGTGAAATACTGGCTAAAATCACCATCACTATTAATAACAACTTCCACACCCTCAGCCGGAATATCACCCTCGACATCCAACACAATTGAAAGAACACCTGCACCCGGTTGTTCTCCTAAAAATTCCACAATGTCCGGAGCTAAAATGCGATCGCGGTTCTCATCACGGGTACCATCGAAGGTACCAGTAACTGTTTGCAGAGATATTTTTGGTTCCATAGTTTATTAGTTTGAGTTTTCTTTTGAGTTTTAGTTTCAGTTCTATCTAATTCTGAATACTTATTTACAGCCACATTACCGAGTATTATCTCAACTTATAGAAAAATCATGCTAGAAGCTCACAAGGATGTTTGTTCTTACAGTTCATCCCTGAATAAAGACTTGATAGCTCGATTCAGCAATACGGCATAAACATTAACAGTAGTCGATTGCAAGTACCAATCAACGACCTTCTATCAGCTACTACCTATCGCTTTGTGGGTTAAGCTCATTACTCAATTAAATCAGAAAAGTAGTAATAAAAGTTACTAACTTCTATAAAAATAATTCTGAACTGAGTGAATATGATTTGACCATATCTTATTTTAATCAGTGCTGAAAAGCTCTAATGATAAGTAATCAAGCAAATATCATGATACTTTTACATAAGTTATTGCAAATATTTCTCGTTAGCTTCTACGTAAATTCTACAATGTTTTTTCAATTTAATTAGTATTTTTTTATTAACTTTTTACAATATATCCGGATAGTCATGGATTCCATGAAAAAAACCTTACATAGAAATAATAATTTCAATCTATGTAAGGTTAAAAATTTATATTGTCTTTAATGTTTACTTAATCATTCACAATAGACTTACACAACATTAAAGTTATCCGCATTATTTAAACTATCTGCATTTGCCCATTTAACAGTAGCTAATATCTCATCTTCAGCTAAGATATTGGCGAAAGTATCGCCTTGTTCAAAACTAAGGTCGCCGAATATTAGACCATCAACAAGTTCAAACTGAACCTGTTCTAAGTTCGCACTTCTAATGGTATCAGTACCATCACCTTGACGCAGAACTACGACATCTGCACCACCATTTAGCCACAGAGTATCATTACCAGCACCACCGTCAAAACGTTCGGCACTACCGGAACCATAGATGATATCATCACCTCCACCACCGACAAGCATATCATTACCACCGTTACCGTAAATTAAATCATTACCAGCACCAGCATCAATAATGTCATTGCCAGAAGCACCATAAACTATATCATCTCCGCTGCCAGCAGTAATTTCATCATCACCACCGTTACCGTAGATTAGGTCATTACCTTCACCAGCATCAATGATGTCATTACCTTGACTGCCGAAGATTTCATCATCTCCCTCACCGCCAATTAAGGTATTATCACCACCATTAGAGTACAGCTTATCATTACCAGGACCACCATCTAGTAGATCGGATTCCGTATTACCATATAATCCATCATCACCATCTCCACCATACTGGGTACTAGGACCACCGTTATTGTAGATTTTGTCATCTCCTTCTAAACCGAAGAAAGTCTGACCTCCGGAACCGTATAAAATATCGTTTTCTGAGGTTCCCACAATATCATTGTCACCAGGTTGTGGTTCCGTAGGTGGTTCAGTGGGAGGTTCTGTAGGTGGTTCTGTAGGTGGTTCTGTGGGAGGTTCTGTGGGAGGTTCTATAGGTGGTTCTGTAGCACCATCCTCAATTGTGAAACTAATGCTACTTGCCTCAGTTTCAACCTGATAACCTTCCCCATCCAGCAGCGTATAGGTGAAATTCTCGCTTCCTTCAGCAACATCATCCTGGAATACAGGTACACTCAGCGTTGCAGTTTGTTCTGTTATTCTGAACAAAAGCGCGCTTGCTGTTTCGTTGGTACCAACAATATTACCGCCACTTACTACCGGACCACCAACAGTTATAGTATCCTCTGGGTCTCTGGGGTTAGAAGCATTGACATCAAATTCAGCAACTGCACGAGGTACATCACCATTCAGATATACGACAACTCCTTCTTCGGGTGGTGGAGAATCTAAAGTAAAGGTTATTGTTAAAGCTGTTTGTTCAGATTCCACTAAGGTAGTTGGTTCTGCTGTCACACCTACAGTTGGTCCACCACCACCTTCGACTCCATCAGTTACTGTGAAAGTACTAGAATTGTTCTCGCTATCTACTGTATAACCATCACCATCAACTAATGTATAGGTATATGTAGCGTCCTCTTCCTCTATTAAGTCATCCAAGACAGGAATGGTAATGCTAGCATTTGGCTCGGTAATGGTGAAGCTAAAGTTGCTGAGGAAGCCATCACCAGCAGCAGCAGGGTCGGAGTTATTCTCTGCGGGATCGCCATCTTCTAAAGAGAAGCGATCTAAAGTTCCACCGACAATATTGCCATTGTCATTGTTCGCAAAACCATTGTCAAAGCGGTAGAAGATATTACCCGTTTCGGAGTCAAAGCGGGTTTGAGCAACAGTAAATTGTTGCATAATCTGTGGTGCATCGCCTTCCAGGTTAACAGTTATACCCTCTTCAGGGATATCACCTGTAACGCTGAAGTTCATTACCAGCGATGTACCTTCTGCTTCGCTGATTAGTGTTGGTGTTGTATTAAAACTAACAGTTGCTTCTGTTGGTTCTGCAGGTGGTTCTGCAGGTGGTTCCGTAGGAGGTTCGGCGGGGGGTTCCGTTGGTGGTTCAGAAGGAGGTTAAGGTAGTGGTGCAGCAGGTGGGGAAGAAGGTAAGGAAAAAAGT
>ERZ1740062.678-NODE-678-length-16425-cov-6.831093_pt1 | contig 16425 bp, 12 predicted proteins | sample MGYA00581741_ERZ1740062 | MGnify/ENA primary metagenome ERZ1740062 (study PRJEB43018, sample SAMN04849747) | marine metagenome | isolation source: floating plastic debris | place: Pacific Ocean | collected 2008-09-01 | study: EMG produced TPA metagenomics assembly...
CAGGACATCGTCGTCGTCGCCGGACAGGACACCCCCGACAACGACGCGGGGGTCACGGATGTCGAGCAACAGCGCATGGCGCGGCTCGTGGAAGAGGTCGACCCATTCTATGAGCAAGCGGCGGATTACGAGCGAGATTTCGGCACGCAGGACGCGCCCGATATCCTGGTCGAACTCGCTTACTTCAGTTACGGGCATCTGCTGGGGTCGAGCGAGAACGAGATCATCGCGGATGGTCCCAAGGACTCCTGGATCTTCGCCATGGGCGGCGACGACACGGTTGACGGCGGCGGCGGGGATGATGGTCTGCACGGAGGGGCGGGCGACGACTTGCTGCGCGGCGGTCTCGGCCAGGATCTGCTGGATGGCGGTACGGGCACCGATGTGCTCGAGGGCGGCGCCGGGATCGATATCTTCGTGTTCCGTAAGGGAGACGGCGTCACGGATATTCTGGATTTCGAGCTCAGTTACGATGTTCTCGATCTCGAGGGGTTCGAGAATCTCGACTACGAGGCTCTGACGGCGGCCGGTGAGCAGGTCGGCGACGACATCGTCTACACGCTGGGCGAAGACACGCTGATCCTTCGTGGCGCCACTCTGTCCACGATGGAAGAGATCGACCTCTGCGTGCGATGAATATGTGCGATCTCCATAACGATTGCGACGTTCCCGCGCCCGGCCTCGCTGACGCTTGCGGTCAGCGGCGGCACCGCACCCAGGCCGATGGCGACAGTTGGTGGGCCTCTGGCTTCCCCCAGGCGAGACCCGCAGTCCCAACGCCGCATCGTCCCGTGTTTCCGAACCGCACGGGCGCGCATTCGACGCCTTGGTAATGACGTTGGATTGGGACTCGTTCCGGGTGATCCTGGCGGTTGCGCGAGAAGGCAGCCTGATCGGCGCTGCCCGGCGACTTGGCGTGAGTCACACCACCGTTGGCCGTCAGTTGAAGCGCGCGGAAGATGACTTTGGTGCGCGCCTGTTTGACCGGTTGAGCAATGGCTTGTTTGCCACAAACGCCGGGAACTCCGCGATCGCCGTCGCCAAGCGCATGGAACGCGAGATCACGGCGGTAAACCTGAAAATCAGGGGCACGGACCGGTCTGAGTCAGGCGTCATCAGGCTGTCTTTTCCGCACATGGTCCTGGCCTTCGGGCTTTCAGACGAGATCCGCGCATTCTCGGAACTCTACCCGCACATCAACTTTCAATTGAACGCGACGGATACATTGGCGGACTTCAAGGAGCGCGAACTGGACGTTGTCATCCGTGCTCAGAACAACCCGTCAAGCGGCCTTTGGGGGTTCAAGATTGCGACGGCCCACTTTGCGTTTTACGCTTCGCGTGACTTCCTGACGAAGTGGGACGACAGAATTCGCACGGCGCCACAGACGACTCCGATCCCGTTCATTGAAGTAAACACCGCCGATCCCGCGGCTGACCGCGAGCAATTCATCAGGCACTATCCGCTCGCGCAGACAGTCACTGAATGCAACGGCCTGGATAGCATGATTCCGCTTGTCAGGTCTGGGTTTGGTGTCGGTCGACTTGCCAAATACATGGCCAAAAGCTTCCCCGAGCTGGTGCATGTTTGCGATTGCGACGACGAGTGGAGCCGCCCGCTGTGGATCCTGACACATCCTGATTTTCGCGATACACGCCGGATCCGCCTGTTCATGGACTTCATCAAAGAGAGATTTCGGAGCCGAGACGAGTTCTTATAACTCAGTGGAGCCCGAGCAGCTTAATCGTGCAAGTAGTACGCTTTCCGATTCAAGAAGACCACATTCATATGTGGTTCCGTTGTGTTTGTTGTGTCTTTGTTTTCGATTATCTTTTCGACCAAGCGAATGGTTTCTCGTCGGGTGAGGATTCGGCGGGCACGAGGCCCAAACCCAGTCTCTGGATCGTCCTTGAGGTCGGGGAGTACGGCCATGATCTCCCCACGCTGTGCCGATGTTAACTGTTGAAGGGCGGTCGGCCCGGGATAGAAGCTTTCGACGCCAGAGCCTTCGGCGAAAATGACCTGATGGGACTGGAGGAGGATCGTGTAATAGGTCACGCTCCGTTTGCCCAACATCTGGCGCACCCCAGGCAGCCCGACCAAGCCGCGGGACAGGCCAAGCGCTTCGGGCACGCCGAAGAGATCTTGTACCAGAGGTCCCTGGAAAAGCAGGCGATGAAGCGGGGAAACCGCAAAAGTTCTTCTGGGTAAACCGTTGCCCAGCGCCCCTTGCTTGATCTGGATCGGCTTGTGCCGAGTTTCGGTCGACCTGAACTCCATGCCCCTTTTACCGATCCACAGGATCGGTTGCGGGCCAACGTCGCGCGTCACGACCTGATCGCCAACCTTCAGATCCTCGACCGGCACCTGGCCGCCGGGAACCGCGATGAGCGTTCCAGGGGTGAAACATACCGGCGGTGCAACGATGATAAAGTTCGATGATGAGAAATCGCCAGGCTCTTGCCCTTCAATTACAATGACCGATCCGTCGTCCAGCGTGACCTGCGTGTCACCGCCCAGATTGACCATCCGTGCCTGGATGTCGGCAAAGGTGTCGACGCCTTTCGAGCCGATTTCGATTGAGTCGCTGGTTTCGTCGAAGTCTGTGATAACGTCGCTGCCGGCGCCATCGTAGAATGCAATTACGTCGCTACCGCTTCCTGTCTTGATCGTGTCATCGCCGATACCACCATCGATACGATCTGAACCGCTGCCTCCTTCGATCTCGTCACTGCCGACGCCACCATAGGCCGACATGTCACCGCTGCCGCCCTTGATAAACTCGTCGCCGTCGCCGCCATAGACGATCCCGCCGCTTGCGCCGAGGTCGAGTGCATCGTTTCCAGCGCCGCCATAGACGATATTGAAACCGGACTTAGCATCGACGACGTCGTCGCCCGCGCCACCGTAGACCAGATCATTGCCTGAATCCGTCTTGAATTCGTCGTCGCCGCCGCCGCCGAAGATCGTATCGTTGCCCTGCTGTCCGTCGATCTTGTCATCATCGTCGCCGCCGAAGATTGTGTCTTCGCCCTCGCCACCCTTTAGGTCGTCTACGCCGGTGCCGCCATAGATCGTGTCGTCGTCGCCTTCGCCCTCGAGCTTGTCGGCGCCGCCACCGCCATAGACGAGGTCGTCGCCGTCATTGAACTGGACGTCATCCGAGCCAGAGCCACCAAAAAAGGTGTCATTTCCAGTCGTACCAGACATTCTGTCGCCTCGACCAAGCCACGCCCTATACTGATGAGACGTGTGTGGTTAAGGTTGTGTGTAAGAAAACAGAGAAAGGTGAGCTGAATTCGGGCTTGTAAGTCTTACAGTCTTTTCGCCGCACTCCGTATGCACTGGCTGTCTGTGCCCTGAAAAGACTAGAGTTTTACGCTCAATACTCGCAATCAGCAATGTTGTGCCGTGGGATCTCGACCTGCCTTGCGCGATCTTAGTGTGCAGATGTCGCGGTCACTCGGCTCTCTGATATCGCCCGCCAGTTGAGACGCACGGGGCGTATTCGTTGAGCTTTAAGATCCGCCAAAGGATCGCAGGCATCCGCCCGCGTTGAGCGGGCCTGAATCCAGGCAAAAGCTCTCAGATCAGCAATGCCGTTCTAGGAAGGCAAGGACCTTTGCCCATGCCTGACTTGCCGCGTCAGCATGATACGCGTCCCGATGATCGTTGAAGAACGCGTGCTCGGTGCCTGGGTAGACCGTTATCTCCGTTCCCGGGTTGTCTTCCAGGTCCGCGCGAAGGCGTTCGACATCTTCAGTCGGGATAAGGCCGTCCGTTTCCGCGAACACGCCGAGATAGGGCGACGCGATCATGCGCGTGATCTCGATTGGCAGGAATGGTTTGTTGGACATGCGCGGGAAGTTGATCCGGCCATAGAAATTGATCGCCCCTGCAAGCCGCGTGTCGAAGGCTGCCAGATTGTGCGCGAAGCGTCCGCCCATACAAAAACCCCATGCAAAGACGCGCCCGAAATCGTGCCCGTCCGGTCCGGAGAGCGCCCAATCCAATGCATGACGGCAATCGCATGTCGCCCGCACGTCGTCGAAAGACTTGAACGTCTCGCCCCACGTCTCTGCCGGGTCGCTTGGGACGGGTGGTTTCACCCCCCGGAACAGGTCACAGACGACGGCCGCGTATCCTTGTGCCGCCAGCCGGTCCGCAACCTCGCCCATATGCGCTGTCAAGCCCCAAAGCTCGACCTGCATCAGGACCGTGGCCTTGGGCCTGCCATCGGGCAGGCTGAGATAGGCGTCCATCTCGCCACCGGTTGCCGGGATCGTGCAGTTCGGCGCGCGCATCGGGCGGGTCTCCTTACCGGAAGAGAACAGAGGGCAGCCACGTGGCAAGCGCTGGGAACACAAAGACCGTGGCCAGTGCCAGAAGCTGGATCGCGATGTAGGGCAGGACGCCGCGATAGATGTCGGTTGTGCGGACCTCGGGCGGTGCCACGCCGCGCAAGTAGAAAAGTGCAAATCCGAATGGCGGCGTCAGGAAAGAGGTCTGAAGGTTCAGCGCGATCAACACGCCGAACCAGATCGGGTTGATGTCCGATTGCAGGATGACCGGTGCGACGATCGGCATGATGATGAAGACGATTTCGATGAAGTCGAGGAAGAAGCCCAGGACGAACACCAGCAACAGGACGGCAAGCAGCGCGCCGTTGGCTCCGCCCGGGATCGACTGCATGGCTTCCAGAACGATTTCGTCACCACCCAGCGACCGGAAGATCAACGAGAAGATCGTGGCGCCGATCAGGATCGCGAACGCGAGCGTCGAGATGCGCATGGTTGCCATCATGGTGTCGGACAGAGTTCCGGCACAGCGCAGGATCCAGAGCGCGGCTGCGACACCGGCAAGTAGGACGGCCGAGGCGATCAGAGCGACGATGATCGCGCCGGTGTCGAAGGCCGAGATGTCCTGGGCACTGAGCCGAAGATCAGCGACAGACCGCAGGACGATCAGCAGGAACGCGGCGGCCAGCCCGGCCAGCACGACTTTGCGGGCCAAGGTCGTGCCCTCGGTCTCGCGTGCCAGTCTGACGCCGGCCAGCAGCAGTGCCCCCAACGCGCCAACGCCCGCCGCTTCCGTCGGCGTCGCAGCGCCCGCGAGGATTGACCCCAGGACAGCGACAATCAGCATGACGGGCGGCAAGAGGCTGGCAAGAATGACGATCAGGCGCAGGTCCTCGCCGTCCTCCTCGACCATGGCTGGGCAGTCCGATGGGCGTAGGATGCCGATACGGAATTGATAGACCATGTAGAGAAAGGCGAGACCGACGCCGGGGATCAGCGCCCCCGCGAACAGGTCACCAACCGATACGGGGTCTGGCGCGAAGTTGCCGATCTCGCGCTGGGCCTCCATGTAGGCCCCGGACAACTGGTCCCCTAGGAAGACAAGTACGATCGACGGCGGAATGATCTGTCCAAGAGTTCCGGCGGCACAGATCGATCCGGCGGCAAGGGACGGGCTATACCCTTGTTTTAGCATTGTCGGCAGGCTGAGCAGCCCCATCGCGACAACGGTTGCGCCGACGATCCCGGTCGACGCTGCCAACAGAACACCGACCAGCGTCACGGAAATCCCCAGGCCTGCCGGAACACCACGGCTTAGACGCGCCATGTTGAGCAGAAGATCCTCGGCCACGCGGCTGCGCTCCAGGATCACACCCATCAGGATGAACAACGGCACCGCCGTCAGCACCTCGTTGAACATCGCCGTGCCGAAGATGCGCGACGGGATCGCCGACAGGTACGAGAAGTCGAACACGCCGAAGAAGCTGGCGATCGTCGCAACGATCAGCGCCGATCCGGACAGCGCGAAGGCCACGGGAATCCCGGACAGGACCGCACCGAAGGCCGCAGTGAACAGAACAAGGACGAAAAGCAGTTGCAGATCATCCATCGTCAGTTGCCACCAAGATCGTCTGTGTCCCAGGCGGGTGTGCTTTTCCGGGCAAACAGACGGGCCGCCGTCGCGATCGCTTGAAGGCCAACTGACACAGAAAAGATCACGATTGCGGTCTTCAGCAGGAACACGGCGGGGATGCCACCAGCCTGGCGGGATCCCTCCAGGACCGACCATGCGCGGGCAACATAAGGATAGCTGACCCAGAGGATCGTTACCGCGACCGGCAGGATGAAGACCAAAAGCGCGATCAGGTCGACCCGGCGCCGCGTTTCCGAACGATATCGTGCATAGAACACGTCGACCCGAACGTGCTCGTTCACCTGCAGGACGAAGGCTGAACCAGCCAGAAAGATCAGCGCGTGGCCGTAGATTGCCGCTTCCTGCACCGAGATGACGCCGTAGCTGAAGACGTAGCGCGCGATCACCGAAAACGCCTGCGCCAACATCATGACCAGCGCACACCAGGCCGCCGCGCGCCCCAGCGCGCGATTGCATCGCTCGATAAGGTCGATGATGCTGTCCATTCTCTGATCCGGAACGCCAGCGCCGGGCGTAAGCCCCGCGCCGGCCCGTCCGTTAGCCGGCCCGCACCATCGAGCGGGCGCGCAGATAAGCTTGCTCGGACTGCTCGGTCCAGGATGCCGCCTCGGCCAGGAACGCCATGTAGCTATCGTAGACCTTTTTAGTCAGTGGATCCGCTGCCGCGGCGTCGGCAAGGACCTGTTCGGCGGCCGCGCCAAGCTCCATCATGACGTCATCGGGATACGAGCGCAGTTCGACCCCGTGCTCGGTCAGTAGCACATCCAGTGAACGGGAATGATTGGCGATAAAATCAGCCGGGTTCATGACGTTTTCCTGCGCCGCTGCCATGCGAATGACGGTCTGGTCCGCGGGGGAAAGCTCTTCCCACAGCGCGAGGTTGATCCCCAGGCTTTCTGCCGATGTCGGTTCCTGGAAGCCAGGATTGTAGAAATACTTGGCGGCTTTGTAAAAGCCGAAGCCCAGATCGATCCAAGGCCCGGCCATCTCGCCAGCATCGATTGCGCCTGATTGCAACGCCTGGAAGATCTCGCCGCCCGGCAAGGTCACTGCAGTGCCGCCAACGGCGTCGATCACCTTGCCGCCGAAACCCGGGATCCGCATCTTAAGGCCCTTGAGATCGTCGACCGAGTTGATCTCCTTGTTGAACCAGCCACCGGCCTGGGCCGACGAGTTCCCGGCCATGAAGGCCTTGATGCCAAAACCGGCCGAGACTTCTTCCCAGAGTTCCTGACCGCCGCGATGGTAAACCCAGGCGTTGTGCTCGGCGGTCGTCATGCCGAACGGGACGCCCGCGAAGAAGTTGAACGCGGTGGATTTACCCTGCCAGTAGTACTCGGCGGCATGATAGAGGTCAGCAGCGCCGCTGGCGACGGCATCGAAGGCTTCGAACGGCGGCACCAGTTCTCCGGCGCCAAAGACCTTTACGGTCAGGCGGCCGTCTGTGGCCTGGGTGATCGCGTCGCCGATCCGCTGAGAGGCGACGCCGAGGCCCGGAAACTTCTTTGGCCAGCCCGTCGCCATTTTCAGCTCGCGTTTTCCCTGCGCATAGGCAGGTGCGGCGAGCGGAGCCGCGGCGGCGCTGGCAGCGGCGGTCGTAATCAGAGCCCGGCGGGTTGTCTTGGTGGTCATCGTCTTCTCCCTTTGATGTCCGTTTTTTGGTTTCTGGTTTGGTCCGCTAGATGCCCGGAGGCAGCATGTGCGCCGTGCTTCCCCGCACGATGAGGTCGGTGGGGCACTGGATCTCACGCGGCTCACGGTCCCTGTCCTCGATGCCCTCGATCAGCAGGGACACGGCTTCCGCGACCATTTGGTCCAACGGTTGGCGCATGGTCGTCAGATCAAAGACATCCCAGCCGCTCATTTCTACGCCGTCGAAGCCAACGACCCAGACATCCTCGGGCACCTGGATGCCGATCGACTTCAGTCCGTTTATCACTGCGAAGGCAATGAGATCGTTTCCACAAGCAATCGCGTCCGGTGGGACCGAGCGTTTCATCAGGTCGATGGCGATCTGCCGGAAACGCGCATGACTGAAGTCGGGTTCGGACGGGATTCCGGATGGGATCAAGACGTCGTTGGACGCGAGCGCTTCCCGAAATCCACGCTCGCGCTCTGCCATCGTGGTCCGTTCACGAGGTCCGCTTATGTAGGCAATTCGCTGCCGCCGCCCAGCCAGCAGGTATCGTGCAAGTTCGGCCGACCCGTCGTAGTTCGTCGAGACGACCTGTGCGCAGGAGCGGCCCGGCACAGGTCGGTTCAGCGCGACCACGGCGAGATCGCGTTCAATTGCTGTTGCGATCGCAGACGTCTGATCGTCGGCGGCTGTAAAGACGACGCCATCGACAGTGCCTTGCAAGATGGCGTTGATCACGCCGTCAGCGCCTTCGGTTTCGGTGTTCCAGACGATCATACGCCGTCCGAGCGCCGTAAGCTTGGGGCCGAGCGCCTCCAGTATTTCTGGAACAACCGGGTTCGTGACGCGCGAAACAGCAACTCCGATGGTATCGCTACGGCGTGTCCGCATGGCTTGGGCGACCGAATTCGGCCGATAGCTGTTTGCCTCGACAACCTGCATGACCTTGGTGCGTGTGGCTTCGCTGACATAAGGGGCACCGGAGAGAACCCGCGAGACCGTCGCTTGGGAAACACCAGCGAGCCTTGCGATCTCGGTGCTGCTGGTCCGTCGCGCTTTCGAGCTCATGATCTTGTTCACGCCCCGCTTGCAGTCAGGATCGGATGGCGAAACTCACGATCCTTTGTGTTCTGTATACGTATTCATACACAACTGAGTCGACGAACTCAACGTTTCCTCGCGTTCAGCAAACGTGGCATGCGGTACTGGATGCAAACCGTCGACAGCACGGTTCTTCGCCTTTCACGGATCGACCGCAACTGGGTTGCTTTGGCATGCGATGAGTTCCAAGCGCCACGCCGCTTTCCGGCCCAGCCCTAGGGCGCAACTCAGGCTTTGGCGGCAAGACCGATCGAGATCACATCGATGCCCAACGACACCTCGACATCGACCCGGTCGCCCGGCTCAACCTCCCGGATTGCGCCAAACGGGTGGTAGCACGTTCCCCAACTCGAGGTTCGATCGTCGCTCGACAGCACCGTGCCGCCAGGAAAACAGATCTTCATCCATTGCTCGACCCCGGCTACTGTCCCCGGGCGGTGAGCCTCCAATGGGCCCGAGAACCTACGCGGCGTCATAAGGTCTTCGCCCCTTAGATCGATCTCGGCGACCCCTACGGGCAAAGACAGCCGATGGTGCGGCGACGCCTCGGGAACCTGATGCGCCGCTGCATCCAGCAGGGCCAGTGGCGACAGATCAAACTCCTCAACCTGCCACCATGGCGCGTCGCCCGCGATCACATCGCCACAGAGGACAGCCTCTAACCCAATGAACTCAGGCAGCAGCGCCGCCCCGGGCACGAGCAACTCTTCCTGCGCATGGTGCAGTGTCGGCGCCAGCCCTTCCGTGAGCGCGGAACGACACAGGATTTCGTGCACCAGAAGCTCCGCCCGGCACGGCAGATCGCGCCCCGGGATGACCTGGGAAGAATGCATGTTCAGCACTGTGATCCGGTCTGTGAAACCGTTCCGGGCAATGCACTGCTCGGCGATCCTGGCCAGCAGCGGGTTCACCTCGACCGTCCAGACATGCTCCGCTCCGGCCTCGGCTGCCATCATGGCCAGCACGCCCGTGCCCGCACCGATTTCAAGCACCTGCATGCCTGGCATCACGTTGGCCCGGATCGCATCGTGGTAGGCCCGCGTCCGCATGCGGTCCCGCAGCATCTTCCAATGCCAGTCCGGAACCTGCGAGTAGACGAGGTCGTCAGTAACTGCCCAGACATTGCGGCGAGTTGGTGCCGCCGCGCGCAGGGCGATGGCCGCCTGCGCCAGATCGGCAAGCGGGTAGTCGCACATGGACTGCTTCAACAGCTCCGCCACAGCGTCGTATCCATCGGGGGCAGCGAGCAGGCGCATGGCCTCGTCGCGGATACCGGGCGGGAAATCGGTGCCTTCGGGATCCAGTGGTACGGGTTCGACAAGTGGGTGATGCATGCGTGGTTCTACAATATCTGGTCGCGCAACTTGGGTATGGCGCGAAAACCCCCATGGGAGTTGTCGCGCCACGAATTCCATAGACCGAGTTTTTTCACGCAGGCTGATCTGCCGTTTCACCGTCGCCAGCCAAGCGGTCGTTGCGGCTCGCTTTAACCAAGCCCGGAACTTTCGTGATCTTCATCAGCCGATCGTATTGTCTCGGTCACCGCGTGTTGTTCATCGGCAGATGCAACCTGCGCCGTGGACGCCGCCGCTCAGAACGACTTACGACCCGGACGCTTCCGCACGAAGGTGGTTGCCACATCTTCCAAGCTTTGATCCGGAGCGTTGATCGTGCCGGTCCAATTTGTGTTCAAATTCGAGAAGCTGTGGACGGGAGTCGTTACGGTCTTCGTAAACATGCCGGAAAGCGCGAACCCACCCTCGGCTTGGTCCAGCGCCTCGTCTTGTATCTCTTCAGCATCCGCCAGATTGGCGTCCGATTGACCGGTCTTTGTGTCGTTGCTCATGCTCGGGTTCCCCTTCAGAAAGATGAAACATCATACCAGGACTCCCGACGCTAGAAAGTTGCATTTGTTACTAACGGATCTGAGGCGCGGAGACTGGATCGCGCACGTGACGCGCCGAGCCCTCAGAACGTCTGAGTCATCTGTATCGCAGGATCTCGCAATCAGGCCCCAGGTCACTTTCGACAGCGTTTGGGCATTTCAGCTTAGCCATCGCCCAACTCGCCGATATCGGAACCTCGTGCGACCTGCGGGTTCGCGTGTCACGACGAAGCCATTCGAACGACTGCAGAGCCGCAGAGCTTTGACCAACGAGGTGGTCAATCCTTCTGAAGCGTCTTTCACCGACAGGATTTTCTAATCCGCAAAGCTCGGTCAGATCATGTGAACATATGTGCCGGGAGCGGGCACATGCTCGCCGACCGACTGTGTTTCCTCATCCAACAACCGCGCCGCCACGCGCGCGCTGGAATGCTCCGCCAACCATGCCGCCATTTCCGGCCACCATGACCCCGCGATTGGTTCGTGCTGCTCGAGCCAGACATCCGGAGCCTGGTAGAGTGAGTTCGGCGGCCGGTGTCCGATCCGGTAATGGCGATTTCGATGTCCGGGTTCGCTGAGGATACCACCGTTATGACCGCCATTCGTCAGGACAAAAGTCAGGTCGCAATCTGTGAACAGCCTAAGCTTGTAGGCTGATCTCCAAGGGGCAATGTGGTCGGTCTCTGTCCCGACGGCAAACAACGGCGCTTGGATGTCCTTCAGCGCCACGACCCGCCCTTCGACAGAGAAGCGACCTGCGCTTAGCCGGTTTTCGAGAAACAGTCCGCGCAGGTACTCCGAGTGCATGCGCGCCGGCATCCGTGTGGTGTCGTTGTTCCAGACCGTCAGATCCGAGGGTAGATCTTCCTCTCCGAGGAAATAGCGCCGAACGGCGCGATGATAGATCAGATCCTCGGCCCGGATCGAGGCGAATGTCCGTGTCATCTGCGGCCGGTCGAGATATCCCTGCAGCCACATCAGATCCTCGACGAACGCGACTTGGCTATCATCGACAAAGAGCAGAAGTTCACCGGCCTCCGCGAAGTCGACCTGCGCTGCCATCAACGTCACAGTGGCCATGCGATCGTCGCCATCGCGCGCCATCGCCGCTGCCGCGATCGCCAGAAGCGTGCCACCCAGGCAGTATCCGTTCAAATGGACCTTGTGTCCGGGAACGATGCTCTCGATCCTGTTGAGCGCCGCCAGAACGCCTTTCACCCGGTAGTCGTCGAATGACGTCTCTGCCTGCTCCGCGGATGGATTAAACCAGGAAATCATGAACACCGTGAAGCCCTGATCGACGAGGTATTTCACCATCGAGTTGTGCGGTGAAAGGTCGAGTATGTAGTACTTCATGATCCAGGCTGGCACGAACAGGATGGGCTCGGCATGCACCTGTTCGGTCGTGGGTGCGTATTGGATCAGTTCGAACAACTCGTTTCGGAAAACGACCTTGCCGGGCGTGCAGGCCAGGTCCTCTCCGACCCGAAAGCCCTCTGGTGCTGGTTGCCGCGCCTGCGTGGCGGTTCGCACCACGTCCGACCAGAAGTGCTGGCTTCCCTCGACAAGATTCTCTCCACTGCTTGACAGCGTCTTTTGAAGGATCTCTGGGTTCAACCAGGGAAAATTCGAGGGCGACACCAAATCCAACGCCTGGCGGACCTGAAAACGCGCCCGATCTGCATCTCTCTTGGCGAGACCGGGCATCTCCTCGGTCGCGGCGTTCCACCAGTCTTCGGCCGCGAGAAAGGCCTGCTTCCAAGCGGCAAAAGGTCCAGCGTTCCAGCTCGAATCCGTAAAGCGGTGATCGTGAGGCCGTGGGCCGAACGGGGCTGAGGTCCCGTGATTGGACGAGAAAGTCGACATATGCTCGACGAGCAGTGCTGCGTTTCGCGCAGCGCGTTCGGCCAGTTCCAACTGCCGGCCGGGCGAGCGGCTCAGATGAAGGGTCCAGTCCATCCAGGTTGCGAGCATCGAATGTGGTGAGACGCCAGCCGTCATCTGCGCGAGCGCGGCACGTGTGGCGCGATCGAGCTTCTCGTAGGGATGCGCCGGACCGGGAGGGTGCGCGCTGGTCCCTGTCGGGATCTCCACCGGTGCGTTGCCGGGGATCTTGGTGTCGGAATGGACATTCATGCTGCGAACCATACTGCGAATCGCTATGACACGATTTGATCCGTCTCAATTTCTCGCCGATCCGCAACGACATCTCATCGAGCCGGACTTCGACGTTAATCTCGAATGAGTTGTTCAGTGCCCGGAACCCACTGCGCAGAACAAAACCCTGCTCAATCGAGAGTGCTTGGCTTTGATTGATTGCCGCTGTGCGGCACGATTCCAGGCGTGAACGCGCCCGATGCAATCCCGGAGTAGATAGTTGATCCCGGATCTTCGCCGGAACGATCGGCAGGTTTTTTTGGGGGGAAGGCGGCTTCTCAAACGTTATCACCAACGCAAACCGCTTGATGTCTTCCTCAGAACCAACCTCAATCGGTATCGACGCTAACCAGATCGAGTGTACCTTTGCCGATATCGATGCCGATGGAGGTTGGTCCATCAAAACCATTCTACGCCATGTTTCTTCTCGTAACTGCAGGTGAAACAGGCCCTAGCTGACTGGCTAAGTGAAGTAGCCGGTACATCCCATTGGCTGACAAGGGCGACTGCGACCCTGCAGCGCCTGGTTATTCTGTATTCAAACATTCGATCTGGGGACTGGATCCGAACACCACCGGCTTGGGTTCACGAAGAGATGGGCAAGCCTGCGCGAACGGTACCTTGTGAAGGCTTTGCTCCGCCTTTGGGATTGAGAGCAGTCAGTCGAGTTCGACAACGATGAAGATCAAAGCCGCGCCAACGCTCAAAAGCGCCAACCTCGCGGGTGGATTGAACTGACCGATGACTCCATAGGATATCGCTGCAAGCCCGAGACCCACCTTTACCGCTGCGAACAGGGCAAACGCCGTTCGATCCTGCAAGGCGATCAGATCGGGGTTCGCGATCATGCCCAGCGGGATGATGTAAAGGCCGACACCCAGCGCCATGGCATAGAGGGCAACCCGCAACCAGTTCTCGCCGACCATACCCGCTGCAATAAACACCGCTCCGCAGACCGGCGGCGTGATGGTGCTGAGCAGTGCGAACCAGAAGACGAAGAGATGCGCTTGCAGCGGGTCAAGTCCCAGCTTGATCAGAGCCGGTCCCGCCACCGAGATGCAGATTACGTAGGCGGCCGTTGTCGGGACCTCCATCCCGAGGATCAGGCATGCCAAGGCTGTCAGCAACAGCGAGGGCCACAAGAGCCCCCCCGAACCCGACAGGATCAACGAGGTAATCTTTACCCCCAGACCCGTGATCGACAGCACTCCTATGACGATTGACGCGCAAAGGATGATCGAGGCGATCATCGCAATCTGGCGCCCGCCAGTCAGGCAGGCTTGCTCGACCCGATCCAGAGAACGGCGCCAGTCAATGTTGAGACGAGCGTCGACCGGCAGCAATGCGAAGCCCGTCAGAATGGCGAGTGCCGCTGCGTACTGCGGCGTCAGGCGGGCTCCGAACATGCTCCACATCAGCACGGTGAATGGCACAAAGAAGAATACCGCCGTGATTGCGACGTCGCGCCCGCTCGGCTGGTCGTCGGGTGCGACTGGCGGCAGATCGTGGCGTGCTGCGAAAGCGTTGATGCCGATCCAGACCGCAAAAAAGTAGAGAACCGCGGGCAGTAGCGCGGCTGCCATGATCTCGACATAAGGCACGCCGGTCAGCTCGACCATCACGAATGCGCCTGCACCCATGAGAGGCGGCATTATCTGCCCGCCGGAAGATGCCACCGCCTCGACCGCGCCGGCCATGCGCTTGGGATAGCCCAGCCGTGTCATTGCCGGCAACGTGATTGCCCCGGTCGACGCCACATTCGCGGAGGCAGAGCCCGAGATCGACCCGAACAGCGCCGAGGACAGGACCGAGACCTTGGCGGCTCCGCCGGTAAGGCGCCCCGCCGCGGCCATGGCGATGTTCATGAATCCCTGTCCGGCTTCACCGGCATTCAGCACCGCGCCAAAGATCACGAACACCGCAACCACATTGACCGAGACCCCGGTCAGGCTGCCCCAGAGTCCGCCTTCGGCAATTGTCAGCGTCCCCAGGAACGAGGCGAGCGGCGTGCCGGAATGCCCGAACTCGCCAGGAATGTGCTGGCCCAATAGCCCATAGGCCAGGGTCAGCGCGGCGATCACCGGCAGTGGCCATCCGATCGCTCGGCGCGCGGCTTCCAGGACAACGAGGATCAAGACAATCGCGATCCCGGTCTGGAAGTCGCCTTCAAGAAACCCGTACTGATCGCTGAGCGCATCCTGATGCCAGGCGATCCACAGGCATGCGCTGATCCCTGCCATGGCCAGGATCCACCCGCTGACCAACGCGATCCGTCCCCTGGCCGCGTAGATCAGAACCCAGGGTAACGCCAGGGCCAGGTGCACCGGGCGCGCAATCAGATTGGGCACGAGCCCAGAGAAGATCAGCCCGATGTGAAAGACGATCGCGGCAAGCCCGAGGCCCGCCCATATGTACCTTGTCATGGATTTTGGGGCCGGATTGCGCACCCGGCCCCGCAACTCACTTCTGTGCGTCGGTCATAGCGATGCCGGCTTCCTGGTAGTAGCGAACGGCTCCGGGATGAATCTTGCCAGCGATGTTCGCCATCAGCCCGGCATTCACGCCGTTCCACCAAGCCGCATCGTCGCCCATGGCGGCCTTCTGCTCCCAGTAGGTTTTCGTCAGCGCATAGGCGGTGTCGTCGTCCATCGCCGTGGTCGTGTAGGCCACGACGGGCAGTGAAGTCGTCGTGATCGGTGCATCCTGCCCGGCATATGTCCCGGCAGGGATGACGAGCTTCGTGCGCTTGGTCTGTGCGATCTGGTCATCGGTTAGCGAAAGAACTGTCACACCGGTCGATGCCGCTGCTTCAATCACATTGGGTGCCGGAAACGATCCCGCAGTGACAAACCCGTCAATCTGGCCGTTCTTGAGCGCGGGGACCGCGTTTGACAGCTCGACATCCGCCAAGTCTACCTTGTCCTCCAACCCGAATAGCTTGAGGTACTTCTCGCCCTCACGGGCCCCGAAAGACCCTTTGCCGATAAGGATCTTCTTGCCTTCGAGGTCCGCGAAGTCGGCGACACCGCTGTCCGCAGAGAGCACAAAATGCATGGTCAGTGACGGGATGGGAAACAATGCGCGGATTTCGTCGAACTTCGGATCCCCCTTTCCCTCAAACATGGCCTTGCCACCTTGGGCCAGTCTGACCAGCACGGGCGGTGTGGTGAAGACATAGTCGCCGCCGCGAACCCGTGCCTCCATCACGTTCTGGACCGAGCCTTGGCTTTCCTCGACCGTCACAATGATGTCGCCGTTCGTACCGGTCTTCATGGCCTCTGAGATCTGTACAGCCATCTGGTAATAGGACGATGTCGACTTCGCCGATTTATAGGTGACCCTGGTTTCAGCGTTGGTCGGACCGACAGTCAGTGCCGCGCCGAAGAGCCCCGCGATGACCGTTCGCATCAGTGTCTGCATGTCTCGCTCCCGTTTTGAATCATGATTTGTTTTGGACGCGGATGATGACCGGTATTCGTCCACTTGCAAGGCACTTACGTAGACAGCAGCGTGCGGCCTGTCGCCTTCCGGCGCAGTATCAGCTATGCGCTACGGGGTGGCGAAACTGTGCTGTGATCATCACATCGGCCTCGGATCTGAAGCGCACCGCTTTGAAGGCACTGTTTGGAGTTGGAGTTAGAGTTCCCGCGGTTTGATGGACACTTTTTGACTTGTATGGAACGGTGTTCGAATG
>ERZ1740062.679-NODE-679-length-16424-cov-5.879895_pt1 | contig 16424 bp, 14 predicted proteins | sample MGYA00581741_ERZ1740062 | MGnify/ENA primary metagenome ERZ1740062 (study PRJEB43018, sample SAMN04849747) | marine metagenome | isolation source: floating plastic debris | place: Pacific Ocean | collected 2008-09-01 | study: EMG produced TPA metagenomics assembly...
CCAATCTTGGCCATCAAGCCCCTCACTCACGTCGTCATAAAATTCTGCCGGATCTATGTCCTTACCTGCACCGTCTCTTTCTAAGTATGAGATGTGGGCGCGTTGCGTTCCTGCTCCACTTCCAGACAAGCGATGGACGCGGGCCTTGATCATCACGCGGCGCGCTCCAGCAAACCCGGCGGATCGGCGACTGCCGCCAGCCTTGCTTGGACGCTTACGCGCGCTTTTCAGGCAAGCCTTCATACCCTTCGGTTTGAAACTGCCTTGTGATCGTATCCGTCCGAGCTTTGGCTGGAAGTCGAAGTCGCCATCTCCACTCATAACATGCACCATTTAGCGCTGTGTAATCGCCCGTCAGCACTGAGAGTTTGGACGCGATGGCGCCACTTGTGCACCAATGCACCCAGAAATCCGACTCGTACGTATTCGCAATGATGACGGGCAATACAGAGATTTGAGCGACTCGCGCAGTTGAAAGCTATGACTCGCGTCAAAGCCCCGTCCCCATTAGCAATCTGTGACCGTAGGGCACAGTTGCTTTTATCTTGCGTTACTCCGCTCTTTGTCCTTATCCGTTCTCCTGCTCGCAAATGATAGGGCCATGTCATGGGACGGACCTCGCCCGTGCGAGCGCTTCGAACATCTCTGGATCATAGGGCTCGGGCTCTTTATTCTGTGAAACTTGCAAATGCACATGCCGCCAATAGGCTGGTGCTATCTCGTGCAAAACGTGGGCTTCGGAGAGCATATCAATCAGGCGAAGCGCTCGTTTTGCTCTCGTTTTTCCGAAGGCGTGAAGTAACAGATGGGCACCAGGGTTTACGCCGGGAATGCGCGTTAATTGTTCACCAGGACAGCCTGCTTGAGCGACAACTACGCGCCATGTCTGAGTGCCATATTGATCACCACGCCAGCGCACAAAACCAAACGTTTGTAGAGATTTGAAATATATTTCTTCCTGTTCTTCGGACTCGCCAATCGAATTTGCGGGGCGCCCGAAAAGCAATCGGTCCTTGGTTGTCACTCCCACTTTGTGCAGCGAAACCCGCGTCATGAAAGACTTAAAACTTGATGACTCCATTTTTCAGGATAAGCAAAAAAAAGACCAATTGAGAGCTTAAAAAACAAAGGCACTATGTCGATATCGACCATCAGTCCATTAGATTGCGCTTCCACCAAACATCGAATTGCTCTAGATCAAATCATGAACACAGTGTCGATAGTTTATGTCAATGTTGAGGTAAACACGCCAAACACTCAGCCATCTCGAGCCCAGGCAGCAACGGACTTAGAATAAGGATACTCGGTGAGTACTGTAAACATAAAGCGGGCCGTCGAAAACATTCGATCGGGAACCAACGTCTACACTCCGTTGATAGAAGTGATCGTAAACGCGATTCAAGCAATCGAAACGCGCGGTTGCGACAATGGATCCGTCAAAATCTATGTGAAGAGATCACCTCAAACAGAGCTGAGTGATTCACTTTCCGCTGTCGAGAGCTTTGCCGTTAGAGATAACGGGATTGGATTTGATGAAAAAAATCGCGAAGCTTTCGACACGTTGTATACCGACAATAAGTTGTCGCTTGGTGGCAAAGGTTTTGGTCGTTTTACCTGCCTAAAGTACTTTGACGACTTGCTCGTTGAAAGCGTCTTTCAAAGCCTTAATGGCCCCCAGAAACGTTCGTTCAATATGGGTAAACACACAGATATCATAGTGAACGAAACAGTCGAAAACTGCCCGCAAGGCGAAGTGGGTTCTCTGGTCACGCTCCAAAGAATCAAAGGACGAGGCTTTCCAGATAAACAGATCAAAACGATAGCTAGGACTCTCGTTGAACGACTGCTACCTTACTTCATAGACGCGGATTACAACTGTCCAATCATTACGGTTTGTGAGGAAGATGGATCTGATAAGATCACTCTGAACAACTTCTTCAACAATCAATTATCTGGATTAATCACAGAAATTCCGACAAAAAATGGGCGAATAAAACTGGGCGAAGGTAGTTCAGAAAAGTCCTTCTCCGTGCGCGTTTTTAAGATCTACTCCCCTCGCACAACACGCAGCAAAGTTAGTTTGGTCGCTGACCGCCGCGAAGTGACAGAAGTCAGTATTCATAAATTCATTCCTGAATTTGCTGGCGAGCTATTTGAAGAAGGTGATACCGAAAAAGACAAACCTGATCGGAACTACATCGTCAAAGCTTACGTGTTTGGAGACTACTTGGATGAAAGTGTTTCACTGGAACGAGGAGGGTTCGATTTTCCAACTTTTGACGATTTAGTCGATCCTGTTTCACAATCTAGCATAGAGCGAGCGGCCGCTCAAATTGCTAGAGAATCGCTAGGATCGATAATAACTGCGAGACAAGAAAAGAAGAAAAAGCAAGTTCAAGAATACGTCACTCAAAATGCCCCATGGCATCGTACGATAGCCGAGGAAATTGACCTATCGATGATGCCGTTCAACCCATCGCCGGAACAAATAGAAGAAGTTTTCCAAAAGGAAAAGTTCAAACAAGAAGTCGCAATTCGACAACGCGTTGACAAAATTCTCACCAAGACCGACGCGGAGGATCTTCGAGATGGTCTTTCTGCCATCATAGAACAAATCTCAAAAACAAGTCGTAACGATCTTATTCACTACATAGCGTTGAGAAAACACATCCTATCTCTCTTCTCGAAGAGTATCGAGCTTAAGGAAGACGGGAAGTATCCCGACGAAGGAACGGTACACGACATTATTTTTCCTCGTCGATCCGACAGCGGCTCCACATTATTTGAAGATCACAACCTATGGATCGTTGATGAGCGCTTGAACTTCACCGATTTCGTCAGTTCGGACAAACCAATTGAAGGAGGTAAAACTGACCGTCCTGATCTACTCGTATTTGACAACCCTGTTGTGTTTCGAGGTGACAATGCGCCCGCAAACCCCGTTACAATTTTTGAGTTTAAAAAACCGGGGCGAGATAACTTTGCCAATCCATCGTCCAAAGATGACCCAGTTCGACAAATCGTTAGATATGTGAACAGCATCAGAGATGGAAAATTTAAAACCCCTAAAGGGCGCCCTATTCAGGTTGCAGAGAACACACCTTTCTATGGTTACGTTCTTTGCGAGACCTCGGAAAAGGTGAAGCGGTGGCTCGACAAAGAAAAGGACTTTACACCTATGCCGGATGGCCTGGGGTGGTTCAACTGGTTTGGAAACATCCAACTCTACATCGAAGTTTTGAGCTGGGATAAAGTCCTCAATGATGCTGAGACTAGAAACAAAATCTTCTTCCGAAAACTAGGAATAGACTGAGCTGGATCGAGGATGCCTTAGAGGTTTCAATGGACCGTAGCTGTAGTCTGAGCCAATAACACACACCTATCTACACTCATGGTTGGCAGATAGCTTACGTGTTGCTTGAGTCCATTTCACAACGGTCATCGGCGTAAGTTAAATGATGATATCTCCCGGACCCGAGATTATCATCGGCCGCATTACTGCGTCTCGCGCTCGTTCCAACGCGGATGGTGAGCGCCGCCTGCGAGCGCCGTGTGTTTCCACAGACCGCCTCTGATTTGCGGCAAAAATCATGGCATCCGCGCCGCGTAGTTTTGGAAACTTCAACCCAGTGAGCACTTCAACGGTGGTCAGTCGAACTTGCTCCAACTCGGGGGCGAATTTGAGTGGTTCCGGCGTAGCGTAATCGCTTTGCCAAATCAGGAAGCAAGCTGCACGTAAATCATCGCCTCGAGCGATGGCGAAAATTTTCCAATATCCAGCTGGAACTTTGATGGGATCGAAACCATCCGTAATTTGAACTTCGGGGTCTTCTTCGGTAAAGACCGGCCCCTGAAAGACACATGCCCGCCTGTGGTTTTGTTCAGAAGTCGCAAGATCAAGCATCCAGTCTTCAACCCTGCCCCACGCAATGTGCATGCGCTTTTCTTGAGGGGCGATATTGGTGTAATAGTCGCTTTCTTGCTCTGCTAATTTTGCTTTCGCGATTTCTGAAGCGGACGTCCCCCAGGACAGACTCGCCCGCCGTGCCAAGTGCCCACGCTGGTAATGGTCTGGATCATCTTTATAACCTCGCTCATTCCCTATTTGCAGGTCTTCGTCGATCTTTGGATCCCAATCGAAATTTCGACTGGTGCGCTGCCCAGTTGGCAAGGTATTTCCGTCAATATTATGGGCCGTGACATAGGCCAGCCCTCTTGCTTCAGAGAACAGCAATGAATGGCGTGTGTGGTGCACAAAATCCGATCCGACAGCATCATCGAGCACACGCTGACTCGGCAGTGGTAACGGCACATCAAAACCAACAATGAAATGTTTATCATAACCCATAATCGTACAATCCCTCCAATCACAGATGAGATTTAGTCTTACGACAAACCGCCCTTTATTGATATATGTGCCACATTTTAAAGCATCAAGAAAATCATCTTGTTTTTTGAGTTCAACTACTCACATAAACGTACCAGTATTGAAAAAAGTACACCGCACCCGTCGTGTAGCGCCGAAGAGCCATCATTCCTGACAATCGTGAAACTAGAATCGATCGACGTCATCTAATCTAAAAGCGGAGGGCACAGCTGCATCGCACATTGCACATTTCATCGCTCGATAAACAAAAACGATTGCCTTGAGATTGAACATGAGATGACGACCACCCCAGACTGGAATAGTATTTCAGCTCACTTTCATTTTGACTTCAAAACATAGTTGTTTAATGGTGCAGTCCTTAGGGGACGGGGTGAAATTAAAAAATTGATTCACTAAGGGCACATTCGTTCGTCAATTTTGCTTCTCGTAGTCTCATTTGAAGATTGGAGGTATTAGTATGTTCGAACCTTTGCAAGAGGTTGACGCTCAAACAGCGAAGTCTCTTCTGACGCAGGAATATACCATTCGATTTTTGTGGGGGCGAAAAAGCAACGAGCGTGTGGAAGTGCCGTGTAATGATTCACGGTTTTTTGGGGTTCGTTCGAAATGGTCCAGGATCGTTCACAACAGAGACCGTTGGATTCATAATCGCGAAGCGATCGAGTTTCATCGAAAGACTGCGAGAGAAGATTTGATCTCTCTCGGTGTCTCGGAGGCTCAGATCCGAGACATGGCTAAAAGTGGACATGTCGAAGTCTCGATTGACTTCGTTCAAGAAGCCCATGGCTATGCGGCGCGGACCATGCCATGGGAATTTGTTCTTGGGGCTGCAACAAAGAAGTATCGACGAAGCGGCGACTTCCTGGTCACGCGTCACGTTGCAAGCGAATACTCCCCTGATCGCTCTGGCGACTTCAATGATCTCCTATTCGTCCAGTCCGATCCCGGAGAACTCAAGAATATCTATTCCTTTGAGACGGAACGCCAATCTATTCAATCCATTTTCAACCCGGCCGTTGGTGATCAAGACGTGCCCGAAACGTCGGATCGTGAAACCCGTTTCAACTTGGTGAAGGATCCGAAGCTTGAGGAACTCAAGGAACGCTTGTTGAGCTCCTCGCCAAGCATTCTTCACATTTCTGGGATCGACAATAACGAGGCACGCCAGCTCGCAGAGATAAATGCTCCCCGGGGCCCAATTGATGATGGGATTATTTTAAGCGCGGCAGATTCCACAGCCGAGCCCGTAAACTACAAAGACCTCGCCGAAATGTTTCATACGTTGGGGGAAAACGCCCCGCGATTAGTTGTATACAATTGTTATTATTCGGCCTCGCGGTTAGCGATGATGTCGGCTGCTTGTGGTGTTCGATACTCAATCGGATTTCAGGATACGGTCGAGGACTTCATTGCTGAAGATTTTTTCACTTCATTCTATTTCGCACTCAACTCCGAAGAGTGCTCCGACATTCTTCACGCCTTCTTCGCGGCACTTAATCATCTCAAACGCCACAATGATAACCTGCTAGGGATCGGTTTTGTATTGGTCTCCAGTGTTTCGCTTATCCGATTGAAATCTCTCAAACGTCTTCGGGCAGAACGACCTGAAGCCCTGTTTGATTCCAAACCTCGGCTCGATGAACTTCCAAATTTCAACCTGAAAAACGATCTGCACTTGGATATCGAAGTGGCACGTGAGATCAATTATTCAATGCTACACAATGGTCGGAGTATTTTTGAGAAGTTCAAATTCAAAACATCGCGCTACGGGTTGATTCAAAACGTTGATATCCGGGTCGTTTTGCAGACGGGCGGAACACCGTTCGAGTATCGCTCATCATTCGACATCGATAAACCTACTGAGATCCATGACTTTGTTCGGATTCCACTGACTTGGGACTTCGCCCAAGAATTGAGAGAGACTGTCATTGCGACTGTCTTGGTTGAAGTGACGCACAACCAGACAACGTTCTACAAACGAACGCATCAAGTGCGCATTCATCCCCTGAATGAATGGAAGGACAATCTCCGGGACGGAGGCTGGCTACCTTCATTCGTATTGCCTCGAGACCCAGGAGTTGACGATGTAATCAGTTTGGCAAGGCGTAACCTAGTTGTGCTGACTTCGAATTTCGATGCCAGTTTTGACGGCTACCAAAGCGGAGACCCCAAATATGTCGACCTTCAGGCAGAAGCAATTTGGTCCGCGCTCTCGTTCCAGCTTGATATCGGATACATTGAACCCCCGCCATCGTATGCGCATTTATCTCAACGCCTACGCACCCCTTCCGAGATTTTGAGAACGACCCAAGGAACGTGTATCGATCTTGGCCTGCTCTATGCTGCTTGCATTGAATATGTCGGCCTTTATCCGGTCTTGTTCCTCATAGAAGGGCACGCATTTCCAGGATACTGGCGCGATTGGCAAGCTCATCGGGATTTCACGATCGGGGACAGTCCGAAAGAGTATACCTCAGAAGCGACAAAGGCGTCTTACAAAGAACGCGTGGACGCCTCTGGAAAGACTCAAGCTTATTCGCGTGCTTCTGCCAGGAAGCTATATCCTTTCGAATACAATGAGGCACTGTTTTACACCGATATCCTCAATGCCGTCAGGCGTGGAGATCTGGCTCCGATTGAGACCACGCGGATTACGGATAATGCCAGCATCCTTGATGCGGAGCGGGAAGGCGTGGCGAACCTTAGGCCTCGCCACGCCTTCGATGCCATGTTGGACGTACACACCGCCCGCAGAAACAGTGTGACGCCCTTACCTATTCGAACAAAGCCTAGCTAGGGGAATAAAATGAGCGACGAATTGGAATGGATCGATACGTTTAAAGAAATTGCATTTGAGCAAAACGAACCAGAGCGGTCGAAAGAGAGGAAACGTGACGAATCACGCCGGCGAGGCCGCGACGTTTCCGACCAAGTCTATTTGAGCATCATGCGCGATGAAGACGGGGTCATTCGCTTGGACACGCGCGACGAGGTTCATGTTTCGAAAAACCCTACTGGACGGCGCGGGTCACGGCGACGCCAACGACCTGACACGCTGATTGATGAAATACCTTTGAGCGCGCTTCCCCCTTCAGATGTCTATAAAGCGCTAGAAAAGGTTGATCTCAAACTCACCCCCAAAGCGAGCACAGCCGCATTCGCCCAAAAAGGATCAAGCAAACCACGCTCAGGCCTTCGACAACTGCATTCGCAGAATAGAAAATGGATCCCGATTGATCGCCCTACGGCGAACGGAAAGGTCCTTTTGATCATCCATGGTACATTTAGCAATAATGATACGACGCTCAAACATATGTTAGGCACCCAAGACGGCGCACTCTTTTTAACCCAGGCGCTCGGTCACTATGATCAAGTGATAGGCTATGATCACCGTACGCTCGGCGTTTCACCTATTTTGAACGCGCGAGAGCTCGCTTTGCTTTTTGAAGGCTCTCAGGCAGAGATCGATATCGTTTGCCACAGCCGAGGCGGCTTGGTCGCGCGTTGGTTTGTTGAGGCGTTCGATCACAACCTTAGAAGAAAAACCAGAGTGGTGTTCGTAGGGGCACCGCTTGCCGGTACCGGTCTAGCTTCACCGCATAATGTACGACAAACGATGGAGTTATTCTCGAACATTGCCTCGGTGTTTGGAAAAGGAGTTGGTGCAATTCCATTCTTGGAAATCGTCTCACTTCTCGCACGAATCACTGGTTATTTACTGAAAGGGGTTTCACAAACTCCGATTGCAGATGCGGCTATTGCTTTAGTGCCGGGGTTAGACTCAATGTCTCGTATTGGGAATAATCACGAACTCTTGTTAGCACAGCGTGACATGCACGCGTCTTATCGAAACAACTACTTTGCCGTGATCTCGAACTTCGAACCAGAGGATGTGTCCTGGCGGTTTTGGAAAGCGTTTCGCAATCCAGTCGATCGCGTAAAAGATTGGGGAGCTGACACTTTGTTTGATGGCGAGAACGATCTGGTGGTCGATACAGTATCGATGCGGCGTTTGAGTGACACACATCAAATCAGTGCCGCGAATACACTTGATTATGGTACGAGCAAAACGGTGCACCACACCAACTACTTTCAGCAAAATGATTTTTACCAAAAGCTGGATGCTTGGCTGCTCTAACGAACTTGACGTCAAACTCTACGGCTAATCGTTAAGAACTCCGGTCCGCCATCAAATAGTCACTACGTAAATAAGATGATCGCGAACAATATGAAATACCAAACCATAGCGTTGCTGACCATACTATTGATAACTGTTCTTTCATGTGCAGTTTCAGCGCAAACCGTACGGGAAGAATTTTCAACACCCATCAATTCAACAGTCTTAGAACCCGGCGAGGTAGAATTCTCACCATCGATCTCAACCTCCGAAGACACCCAAAAATCGCTGCCCTCCGATCACATTGTTTTTGGGGCGACTCAGGAAGCCAACTCAATATCGACGCCATTGCATCGACTTGATCGCTCCAACCGCGGGTCTGCAAAAACAGTCTTCACTCATGTCAACTTCCAACAAAAATATACTGAATTGCCGCCACAAGAACCAATAAAAAAGCTGCGAGCGGAGCCTACGGCACCAAACCCAGACGAGCAGGAAAACGAAGGGAAACCCGGTGACGGTGCATTTGGCGTCAAACGCGACCCTATTGGTGGAGGCACCGCCTTCAAGAATCATGAGGATGTAAACCCCGCTCGTCTGTTTTTGGGCCCAGTTGAAATCGATCAGAGCGTTTCAATTTGTGATTTGAACGCTACCAATGATGATTTCAAAATTCACTCCTCATTGGTGCCCGCATTCCGCACAATATACGGTGAACTTGAAAAGTACGGGCAGGAAAAAGTGTTCTTCGATCAAGAAGGTGATCCCACGCTAATAAGGATCACACGATTTCGAGAGAGTGGTGAGATTAACGGGCTATGGTTCAAAGAACCGGGTACTTACGAAGGGAGCGTCGTGTCAATTCGCGGCTCAAGCGAAAAAAATCTGCGCGTTAAAGAAGTCGCGACCAAGCCAGCCAATATGGACAGTTATCGGGAGTTAAAAAACGTTTTAACTAGAACCGAGTCGGGGGCATGGTTTTCGGACTGTGAAGAATTCGATAATGACGTCACGATCTTTGAAATACGCCAAGAGAACAATCATAATCTCAGAGCCTGTTCATCTCGCTCCGAATGCGACCTGACGTTCTGGGAGTTGGCGAATGGACTGGAAGACTTCGAGTAAGCACAGAGAAAATCACCACTTCCCGTCCTATCTTCGCTGATGATGACTTCAGATGTAAGACTTTGACCGTGGGGCTGGATACCTTTTAGTCCAGACTTAAGAGACGATCGGGTACCGATCAAACTGAGTGCGTACTGTAGGGTAAGCCATCGATGATTGCCTCTACCAATGGCACCGAATAACTAGCCGAAGACTTCCCGAGGCTGGTGTGCCTCGTTGCTCAATCAATCTGTAACAAGTTACGATTGAGAGTTCGGTCCATTCACAGGATCCCTAAAAAAACAGCATAACGGAAAAATACCTGCCATAATTCCTAGCGCCGGTTGGGACCAACACGTCGTCAATTAAACTGGATTCCGATCTTTTTCATAGCTCGGTCAATAAATGATCTCTTCGATACGACATGAATGTCTTTACGCGTCCCGACATCACGAAGATCATTGGGTGTGGCGGTGTAGAGAATAAGCTGCTTTTTGAATCCAAGTTCGCGAAGCTTACATAGGCGTTCATACCCGGATGGTTCAACACCGAGAACGTTATCCATTATAATCACATCAAATGCTCTGGCAGCTCGTATATCAATGTGTTGGTCAGCATCGAAAACTTCCACCGAACACCCCCGGTGCATAAGTATTTTGGAAACTGAAGATCTCCAGACTTCCCGATCATCCTGGAACGCGACTTTCACCTCGACCTCCCTTTCCAGAGCTTTCTCGAGAGTGCATTGAAAGTATTTATATCATATTTACGCATCGAAATCGCGTGAATTTGTGTTTGTACTGTAAGGGATTCGAATCTCGAAACATGCGCCGCTTAGGTGGTTTCGAGATTTTGTGCATCTGATCGACGCTCGCCTTTCGTCTATTTTATAATCACTTATCACATCTGCAGCACTGGCGAGTCCCATCCCGCTTCCAGTACTATTCATCTTAAACGTTGGCAGAAATACCTTTAACCACTGGGACTCTTCGATTCCTGGTCCGTCATCGGTGAAAACGATAATGAGTGTGCCCTTATCGCCTTGGAATTCATCGAAAGTTGAAATTGAAACGGTTGTCTCGCCCGGGCAATGCATCTCAACATTTTGCGTGAGTATTTTGAATAAGTGAGCGATCACAGGTGCATCGATTTCCAACTGCTTGTCGACAAGTGGTCCGAACTCGAAGGACAAATTTGGAGAGGCATTCCCACAGCTTTTGATCATAGATTCTATCGCCTCGCGTACGTTGACAAGCTTGGGATCGAGCTTCCGGCCAGACATCTCGCCATAACTGGTCAGCTTGCCTAATACATGATCTGCTAGATTCACATTGGTTTCCATCTCTTCTTCGTTCGAGTCCAATAGCGCTACGTCTACACCGCATTTCTCCGCTTCCAACCTGAACAGATATGCTACGTTGCTGATGCCGAGGACTAGGTTTTGAATGTCATGAGACACGATACCGAGTGTGAGTAGAAACTCCTTGCGCTTTTGTTCGAAAACTCTGTTTTGCTCTCTCTGAAGTTCACTCCAGCGAGTGATCGCCTTCAAACAGACTTGAGATATAAATGTGTTATCGGATAGTGCGTCTTTTGTGATGATCCCCACGTTTAAGTGCGCTGCGGCTGCCTCCACTTCATCCGTCATTGCTCCTGCCATGATGATTATCGCGGAATAGGCGTGTGTATCTTGGATATACTTGATGAGCGTCGCACCATCATTTTGCTTTTCAATCGAAAAATCCACGAAGACAATATGTGGGAAAGATCGCGACGATGACTGACAGTCATCAATATAGTCCGTTGCTGCTTTGATCGTTTCAGCCGTGTGAATTGTTTCAGCAATCCCTTCCAGTGCATCCTGTAAAGAGATCAAATCTTCAGGGCTGTCATCGACTATGAGACATCTCATGAGCTTTTGTTTCGCGGCTTTTTAATCCGTTCGAGTTTGTGGCGGTCATGAAGGTCGATTTTATCCCAAAACGCGTACATGTCCGCGATGCTGCGTCGAAATCTCTTACCGTTGTCGCTTTTTTGGATGTAGGCGTTGGCGCCCAGCTCATACGTTTGATTTATCGTTTCCTGCTCGGAGGCCGTACTGACAACAATGATTGGTGCTTTTTTCAGCGCATCTTTTTTGCGAATGGCGCGAATGATGTCAAAACCCGCATCTGAGTCATCTCCCATTTGTAGATCTACGACGAAGATTGGTTCAATACCGTTCCGCATGTAGGCCTTAATTTCGTTTAGGGTTTCCTGCTTGGACACGAGTGGAACGAAAGGCTTTTTGCCTCTCACTTCGGTGTAGTCCACCATGGTTTCAAAGCTATCGTCGCATACAAAAAAAGTTCTCAATTCACTCATCCATTCAATGTCTACTGATGGGACGCACCCAATAAATCTCTAAGCCTGCTTGCCGATAGCCTAGAGCGTGCATCAGAAACTTGTGGCAACACAACAAAGACCCGCGTTCCAATCCCCACTCCGGAGTTCAACCAAACTGCGCCGCCTTGTTGCTCCACCAACTCCCGCACAATCGATAATCCCATTCCACTGCCCGAAACCGCGTCTGATCGTTTACCGCGCACGAATTCAGTAAAAACAGATTCCCATTCGTCCTCATCTATGCCCACGCCGTTGTCTGTGAAGAGCAAAACATGAACCATACGAGAGTCTATGAGTGAGAGCATTTGTCGAATGTGCGAGTGGCTTATTCTTTGCGCAAGCAGCCCTAATGGAACGGTCCACATCATCAATGACGCTTCGAACTCAACGTTCTTTCGGCGAAACTTCATTGAGTTGACCAATAGGTTTTGCAAGATCAGCCCGATCTGAATGCGGTTGTATCGATCGGTAATGTTGCCGAGAATTGTAATGGAGTCTGGATCGATATCGAGATCTTGCATTTGCCCGGTTAGGTCGGTCATAACCCTCAAAAGTTCTTCGCGGATGTTCGTGCTCGACGCGATACTCGCTCTCAATCCGAGCAACGACAATAATTCGCGATAACGGTTTTCAAGACGCCGAACGATAGATTGCATACGCTTGACGCTAATATTGGGCGCATCAAATTTTACTCTCTTGATATGGGGCCAAAGATCAAAAAACGTGGTTTCAATTTCATCAACACCAACGCCCAGAATTTCTCTCGCATAGTCGCGATAATATTCGATCTCCCGATTCTGGCGAAATGAATCATAGTACTGACGAAACTCGTTTTGAGTCGCTGTGACGAGTCGCCCGAATGCCTCGACCGATTCTTTTCTCTGAACGTCTTTTTTTACTTCGGTCCGGGTCAGCAGCCGTTCCGAGTACCAGCTGATGGTTCTGAGAGGCTCACGTATATCATGTGAAACCGCCTGCAAAACCTTGAAGATGGATTGATCTTTATCCGAGGTCACTAGAGATGACCTCTCGCATCGATTAGTCCCGTCACAACCGCATATCCGTAAAATAGAATTGACGTGATGAGGCCTGCCGCTAGAACAAAACGCGAAGCCGGTTTAGCGAACGCTTCGATATAGAAAAGCATATTTACATTAACTTGCGCAGCTTCATGAACGTTCTGAGACGCAAAAACCTCGTCCCCTAATTGAGACCGAATGTCTTCAGCGGCTCGAGGGTTCACGACGTATTGACGACGCCATTTCGTTTCGTAGCTATGCAACGATGAGCAACCTCTCATTCGTTCGGGACATCGCCATAAATAGAAAATCCAACATGCACCGATGGAAAGAATGAGCGGTATGATCGATTTCAGAGTGTTTATGAATGTGAGCGCTGATGCCTGATCGATTGTCGCTAAACTTGGCACCGATTGTAGGATTGCCACCATGCTAATGCCCAACAAACCGAGTGGCTTAAGCGTCAGCACTAATGCCGCATGCAGAAATTCCCAGGTCGCACTCATGGCGTGAGCCCAAAGACTATACTCTCGGGTCCGATTGATATTGCTGGGGCGATGCTCAAACGCAATTCGAATTCCGTTTACAAGAGCGTTTTCATTAAGCCGCCTTGTTACCGAAGCCGTTTTTGCCAACTTCCCGATCGGGTTTGCATTAGAAGCAGGTTCAGTCGTGACATAGTTCGAGTATATAAGTGCTCCAATATCCGGAAATGCTATTCGAAAATTCTCCAGCATTTGTTCGCCATCTTCGTCCGCACCCAGATTCTTGTCGATGACCAAAACATCAATATCCCCGACCTCCAGCAAAACTGTGTGCATTTCCGTGAGCGTATGCGCTGGGTAACAAACGATTCCATTTAGTGCCAAATGGCCCATATCGATTTTGAAATTTTCAATCTCATTATCGAGCCAAATTACTTTTATGTATTCATTCATTCGCGTCCCACCTGCGACTAACATTTAACAAAGTGTTAATGCTGGCAAGTCCTTATTCTACACTTGTGCAGTTCATTCTAAAAACGCGTCTTTGTTGCACTACCGTATGCAGGAAGAGCACAGGGAGAATAGCATTCCGGCACTCAAAATTCAGTCGCGGGAGCAAGTGTGCTTCTCGAAAACCCACTTGGCATCAAAATTTCTAAACCGGCCCTGTGATCCCGGTCGCCTACTTGAAGAGTCTGTTCGCCTGCGTTTCTTCTTTGGGTTCGAGCACATTGGCTCGATGGGTAGAATCTTGATCAGATGAAACGCTCAAGCAGCTGATTTGAGATTTTCTTTGTCGTTTTCCCGGCGATTGACGCATATTGACACTCAGTTCTTCGGAGCTAGCCCATTGCGGACAAGAAGCTTGATTTTGTAAGCCTCCACCGCTTCGAGGGAGGTAAGATTTTCCCCACGCTCATAGGACAAAGCAAGCCCCAAACCGCCTTTCTTATCTTCAAGCGGTATCAATCCGAGGTCGACTTTTACCAAGTCCGCCCGCCCTGCCCCGCTTCCGATGACATCGCGATATTGATAAGAACCCGTCAAAGTCGGAGCGAACTCTCCGATTTCAAACAAACGATCATCTAAGAACCAATTGATGTCATATCCCATTCGGGAGACTTCGCCGACATTGGCGAGCGAAGATTTATCCCCTTCATCGATAACGTGGATGTAATCGAGGGCCAAATCTGTTCGCCAGTCAATTGGGAACCAAGACGGCACAAATGACCATCGGTCGGCCAGAAATAGGTTGGCCGTGACCCCAGCTTTCCATTGCGCGCTTTCTCGTTCCTCAATGTCGGTGATCCAGCCAAACTCAATAGTAGGATTTGAGAAAGGTGATGTGGAATTGTTCCAACCAAGCTGAGGAATTGCTCTTAGTGAGAAGGAGAAATTATCCGTTTCTTTTGTCGGGTCGAGTGCTTCGGCATACTCTAGCGCGGTGACAAAAGTTAGAATGCTATCATTCTTAAACGTTGCGCGGTCAGGATTGGGCGTTACGAACTGATTGGTGATATCAAAACCAATAGCGCCATTAAACGTGACGAAGTCATCATATCTTTGAGTGACGGGGTCTCCATTCTCATCGGTCTCGGTGGTCGTGCGGTTCTCTCGATCAAAGGCGAGGGATAACTCCATCGCGGCAACATCAGCATCCTTGATCTCAGGTTGGCCCGCGTCTCTCGTAACAGCGCTTGCATCCTTGCCGATCACCAGCAGGTCTGGAATGGGCACTTGAAAGGGTTTTGGTTTAGACGGCCCGCACACCAGAGAAACCGACGTCGCGGTGCCGGGCGCTCTTTCCCATGAACTTATGCTCTGCAAGAAAGCTCTGTGTTTGTTAAAGTGATCTTTGGACAACAAGTCGGAAGCCATAGAAAGCCCGTATGTACCAACTTCCAAGGTGCTGCCATCGTCTGGCGCTAGGCTTGCTTCTTTGAGTTTCGCCTGCACCGCTCGATGAATTGTGTTGATGGGCGCGCAATAGGCCTTCGTCGTCGCGGATTCTGCGCAAAATGCGCCGCCCGCTGCTGTGGTTCGATCGGTCATTAAGGCAAGCTTGATCGCATTGGCAAATCCGCAGGCTGCCATGGCCTCATCAAAGGTCTCATACGCATAAGACGCATCGGATTTTGGTTCCATGTAGTCGAGCGAACATTCGTCCGCTGGTGCGGATGGTGTTGCCGTCATCGCTTTGGTTGGAATCGGAATGGGGTTCTGCTTTAACAAGCTGGCCCAAAATAGCTCTGATTTCGCAGAATTGTCAGCAGGGCATATTTTGCTCGTATCAAGCGCCTCACTTGCAGCCTGGCCCACAATCAAAAGGCTTGCTGCGCTAAGCGCCCAAGCGCGACATCCGGTCATGACGTAACCCCTTTGGCCATCGCAGCGACGAGTTGATAAATTTTAGAGTCTCGTGTCAGACTTTTCTTCGTTGGTATTTGTCTGAAAACCACCCGTTTGTATTGCTTTGGATTTGCGAGCTTTGCGATGAACGCGTCTTCAACAATTCGTATCCGGCGCTCTAGGCGTGCATGATTTTTGAGCGTTCTGAACGCTGTTTTCAGGGTCTGCTCTTGAATGCTGGAATACTTGTACTTTGTGCCGTGCAGACGGTTAAACATATCCAAGCAGGCATTTTCAGCACGCTCTACCACCGACTGACCACGCACCACGACCTTGTTTAAAATCAAGGCGTCATCATTTTTTGGACGTGTCATTATCTCCCCTTAATTTTTCTTTTTGTTCGTGAACACCAATACAATATAACCCAGCATCTATCAAATATTGAAGTCTCGAAAGCGTGCCCGTCGCCTGGCCAGATGGCGATCAGAACGGCATCGAACATTGATCGAATACGAGTTGATCGCAACCTTCGATGCAGCTCTTACCACCTACTTAAATCGTAGCGAACGAGCTTGCTT
>ERZ1740062.681-NODE-681-length-16362-cov-7.244864_pt1 | contig 16362 bp, 14 predicted proteins | sample MGYA00581741_ERZ1740062 | MGnify/ENA primary metagenome ERZ1740062 (study PRJEB43018, sample SAMN04849747) | marine metagenome | isolation source: floating plastic debris | place: Pacific Ocean | collected 2008-09-01 | study: EMG produced TPA metagenomics assembly...
CTATCGCTGTTTGCACCGCCACTTCTTGACGCGACCATTGCCGAATACCATCGCCCCAGCACCCGCCGTGTGCGTCGCCATCGCAGCCGTCTGATTGCACTGGCACCGCCGACAACTGCACCACCGGCGCCAAGACTCGCCCCAGCTCCAGCGCGTCCCATACAGCCGCCACCGGCGGCCAATACCAACAACCGTCCGCGCCTGATCGCTGGAGGGCTGATTGCCGGGTTGCTGATTGCGGGTGGGATCGCCTGGACATTCTGGGCAGATGGAGCACCTGACGTCATCTCAGAGGACCCGACCGCAGCTGCCGTCGAACAGGCCATGCAGGAAGCGATTGCGACAAGCGTTGACGGGGCCACAAATACGCCTGAGGTCGAGGCCGAAACAAACGTACCCGCCCCGACAGCACCGCAGATCGATATCACCGATTTTGACGCAACTGCCGATGAAGAGGCGGATGCCGGCATCCGTCCCGAGCTGGAAGAGACTGCGCCAAATAGCGTTCCACCACAAGGGCTTGCTGCTGCTGTAGTGGCCGATCCGGTACCTGCGCCTGTGCAGGCACCTCCCGCCGCGCCAGAAGAAGAACAAGCGGTTGCAACCGTAGGTGCGCCTGTTTTGCGCGGGCGTGTGCTCAGCCCGGCAGAAGCGGCGCGTATTTACACAGCAACAGGTGTTTGGCAAAGATCACCGCGATTTGTGGATGTGCCCGGCACAACCTCAACTGATGGGTTGATTGTACCGGTCTCAGAAACCGTGCCAGGTAGATTGGTACAACCGAGCGCGCCATTGACCGACAATCTGCACACTGACCTTAGCTTTCTTGCACCCGCGGATCCGCCCCCTGCCGATGTGGCATTTCCTGTGGATGATGATGGCTTTATCCTCGCTACGCCGGAAGGCACGTTGACGCCCGAAGGCGCAGTGGTCTTCGCCGGTGCCCCCGATCTGACCATCCGCCTGCGTCCGGAACTGAGTGATGCAGACATCGCACGCATGGCGATGCTTGCCCCTGCCCCCGAAGGTGTCGTGATCGTTGCAGGTCGCCCGGATGTGATCCCCCCTTTGCGTCCCGCAACTGCAGCACTTCCACCTGCGGCAGACGAAGAACCCGAAACCGACAGTCCCACAGCACAACAGCAAGTGGCCCCCACACCGGGTGGTGTTGCCTTGTCCGCCCTGCAAGACGACTCAGATGAAACGGATGCAGCCCTTAACACGGCACGCCCCGCTTCACGCCCATCGGACCTCGCCTCGATTGCAGATCCGGGTACGCCTGATATCACGTCTATTCTCGAAGGGATCGCAGCAGAGGACGCGGCGAATGCAATTGTCGATGCAACGCCGCAAGCTGTTGTTGCATCACTGCGTCCGGCCACACGACCGCAAGGTTTTGATCGCGTCGTCGCAGCCGCAGCGGCACGCACACAACCTCAGACCGCGCCAGCAGCGGCGGCCCCCGTGCAGACCGCGGCACCAATCGCTCCGCAGAACTATGCGCCGGTGCCAGGCGGCGTTGCACGTGCCGCAACCCAAGAGGATGTTATCCGCCTGAGGCAAATCAACCTGATTGGCGTTTATGGCAGACCCAATGCCCGCCGCGCGCTGGTACGGCTCAGCAACGGGCGCTATGTCCGCGTCGAAGTAGGCAGCGCGCTGGATGGTGGTCAGGTGACAGCAATCGGCGACAATGCCCTGAACTACGTCAAACGCGGACGCACCTATGCGCTGGAACTGCCGTCGGGCTAGGTTTCTTCAAGAACGCCGCGCGCGATCTGATCAGCCTCTATTGATTCAAACAACGCTTTGAAGTTGCCCTCGCCAAAGCCATCATCGCCCTTGCGTTGGATGAATTCAAAGAAGATTGGCCCAATCACCGTTTTGCTGAAAATCTGCAGCAAGATGCGGGTTTCACCACCATCCACAACGCCTTCGCCATCGATCAGGATACCGTGTTTCTCCATCCGCGCACGAGGCTCAGTGTGACCCACAACACGCTCGTGGCTGAGGTCGTAGTAGGTGTTGGGGGGCTTTGGCATAAATTTGATCCCTCGCCGGGCGATTTCGTCTGTCGCCGCGTAAAGATCGCGTGCGCCCACCGCGATGTGCTGGATCCCTTCGCCATTGTAGCGTTTGAGATATTCAACAATCTGCCCTTTTTCGCCTCGGTCTTCATTGATCGGGATGCGGATGCGCCCGCATGGTGATGTCAACGCCCGCGACAAGAGACCGGTAAATTTACCTTCGATGTCAAAAAAGCGGATTTCCTTGAAATTGAAAAGATCACCGTAAAACTTGAACCAAGTGTCCATGTTCCCCTTGTGGACGTTATGGGTCAGGTGGTCGAGATAGTGGAACCCGACACCAATAGGATGCGCTTTGGAAACCCAGTCGAATTCATTATTATAGGGGTTTGCGTCATAGTACTGATCGATGAAATAAATCAGGCTCCCGCCAATGCCGATGATGGCGGGGACATCCATTGTCTTGCCATCGCCCTCGTAAGGGATCGCACCATGTTTCACAGCATGATCAAAGGCGTGCTGTGCATCAACAACCCGCCAGCCCATCGACGGGGCACAAGGCCCGTGTTCCGCCACAAAGCTGCGTGCATGGCTTTTGGGATCGTTGTTTATGACGTAGGTGATGTCGCCTTGCTGCCAAAGCTCGATCGCTTTGGTTTTATGCGTTGCAGTATGGGTATAGCCCATTTTGCCAAAAAGATCGCGCAGGATCTGTGGTTCCGGATGTGCAAATTCCACAAATTCGAAACCATCCGTACCGGCGGGGTTGTCTGCACTGATCACGGCTTTGGGGGCGTCATGCGGGAAAGGTCCCATGGGTCTTCTCCTACTGGCTTTTATGTAAAAGTACTGCAGTTTCCATGAAGTAGGTGCGCATTGATCTAGAAAAATGTGCGTATAAATGCGATACTTCTGCAAATTCATAGACGTTTATGACGGAAACCCGCATGGCGATCGAAAAAACCGACCGCAATCTCTTAGCCGCCCTGCAGCGTGATTCTACGCTGACGGCGCAGGATTTGGCAGACACATTGCACATGTCCGCCTCACAAGCTGGCCGCCGCCGTCAAAGGCTTGAGGCAGACGGCTACATCACCGGCTATCGCGCGCGGCTGTCCCCTGAAAAGCTGGGCCTGACGGTTGAGGCGTTCATACAGATCGTCATGGCCACCCATACGGAACAAAACGCACGTGATTTTGTGCGTCTGACCCAGACAAGACCCGAAATCGTCGGGGCGTGGACCCTGACAGGTGAGGCCGATTATCTCTTGCGGGTCTATTGCCGGGACCTTGCCGCGCTAAACGATCTGGTACAGCAGGTTCTGTTGTCCCATCCTGCGGTCAGCCGAGTACAAAGCCAGATTGTGATGGAACGGGTAAAATCCGACGCGCCGCTTCCAGTTTAGCGCGCGCGGCGTAGCAAGAACGCGCGGCCAGCAATCGCCAGAAACATGGCGCCACCACCAATGAAAGCGACACCCATGGATGTCGCCCCGGCCAACACCGCCCCTGCAAAGGGTGCGCTCAGCAGTGCCATGGTGTTGATCGCCTCGCTCAGCGCTGTCACCCTCCCGATCCGGTTTGCGCCGACATGGTTCTGGATCAGGGTCCGATACGGCACAAGACCAATGGCAGATGTGACCCCGAGAAGAAAGAAAATAGCAAGATAAACCCAAAGTTTAATGGGCGTTCCTGTAGCCTCAAACAGACCAAGCGTGATGGACAAACCACCACCCACACCCAACCCCGCTGCGATCCAAACGAAAGGGCGTTTGGTCTCACCTAGCATGAAAGACCCAAGAACACCGCCTGCCCCAACAAAGGCCAATGTCACACCAAGGATCGTTTCGGAAAAGCCAAGATCGCGGTTCATCGGCACGATCAGCATATCGTAGAAATACATGGCAAAGTAACCGGCGGCCATCATCAAAAGGGCGGTCTTGAGAATTGGTTTCGCATTGATCTCGCGCAGGCCTGCAAGAATGTTTTGCATCATGCCAGGCTCTTCTGGATCGTCAGAGGCCGCGCGCGCGATCGGATAAAGGCGCCAGACCATGATCGCCGCAATCACCGATGCAAGCGCGTTGAGCAGAAATATCTGTGCCGGGGCCAAGACGATCAGCAGGCTGCCTCCCAAAGCAGGTGCCACGATCTTGGATGCCTGATTGATGGCGTGACTGCGACCGTTGGCGCGCATCCGGTTGCTTTCATTGGTCAGGGCTTGGATCGCACCTTGTTTGGCGGGGGTGAAAAACGTGTCCACGCTGCCGCGCAAAGCGATCAGAAACAGCAAGACCGGCCAGGAAGGTGCCAGAAAAAGCGCGGCCGTAAAAACTGCCCGGCCAAGATTGCTGAGGACCAACACGGTGTTCAGACTCATCCGATCGACGATCACACCCGCAAAAGGCCCAACCAACAGGTATGGCAAACCAAAGGCGACACCAAGTGCTGCAAAGACATATGTCGGAACCGTCCAGACATAGGCCAGCAGCGCGCCAATAGCGACAAAATCAAGCCAATCGGAGAAGTCAGCCGGGACCTGCGCGATCAGCAGGCGCCGCAGTTCCACATGTTTCTCATGCGCATTCATATCACAGACCGTATGCATACCGGCGTCCGGGCACCATCCACAAACTGGTCCGTTGCGTGATGCAAGCTCCCTTGCGATACCAGTGCTATGGAATCATTTTTGTTTCAGGCCACCATCTATCTGGGTGCTGCAGTGATTGCCGTGCCGCTTGCGGCACGTATGGGTTTCGGATCAGTTCTGGGCTACCTTTTGGCAGGTATCATCATCGGCCCTATCACTGGCCTCGTCGGGTCTGAGACACAGGACCTGCAGCACTTCGCCGAATTCGGTGTGGTGATGATGCTGTTTCTCATCGGACTTGAGCTTGACCCCCGCGCACTTTGGGCGATGCGGCAAAAACTGATCGGGCTTGGCGGGTTACAAATCAGCTTGACCATGATCGCCGTAATGACGGGCGCTTTGATGCTGGGGTTTGCGTGGGCCACCGCTTTGGCAATCGGTATGATCTTTGCCCTCTCATCAACCGCGATCGTGCTGCAAACGCTCACCGAAAAAGGATTGATGCAGACAAATGGTGGGCGGGCGACCTTTTCCGTTCTGCTGACCCAAGATATCGCTGTGATCCCCATGCTTGCTGCGCTGCCGCTTTTGGCGGTTCCAGCCGTATTGACATTGACCAATAACGGGTCGGTCGAGCGCGCAACAGACCATCAGCATGACGGGCATGCCAGCATGAGCCTCGTTGAAGGTTTACCGGCTTGGGGTGTGACGCTCGTGACCATCGGTGCCGTTGTCATGGTAATTTTGGCAGGTACTTACCTGACGCGACCAGTGTTCCGCTACATCCACCATGCGCGGCTGCGCGAAATGTACACCGCACTCGCGTTGTTGATGGTCGTTGCAACTGCGGTGCTGATGATGATGGTTGGTCTATCGCCAGCGTTGGGCACATTTTTAGCCGGTGTTGTATTAGCCAATTCCGAGTTTCGGCATGAGTTGGAAAGCGATCTTGCCCCGTTCAAGGGACTGCTGCTGGGCCTTTTCTTTATCACTGTCGGTGCCGGGATCAACTTTGATCTGTTCTTTGCTGATCCGGCTGTCATTTTGGGGGTTACCTTTGCGATCATGCTTTTGAAGGGCCTGATCCTGCTTGGCATCGCAGTCCTGTTCCAGATCAAGGGGAAAGATCGCTGGCTTTTTACACTGGGGCTGGCTCAGGCGGGTGAGTTCGGCTTTGTGCTCGTCTCGTTCTCATTGCAGCAAGGTGTGCTTGCCGATGCACTGGCGGGCCAGCTTTTGCTGATCATCGCATTGTCCATGCTAATCACACCGCTGTTGTTCATCATTTACGAGTTTCTTGGCCGCACCGCGCGCGATGCCGACGATCATATGGCGCATGACGATGTCGATGAGCAGGGCGCTGTCATCATTGCGGGCATTGGCCGATTTGGCCAAATCGTTAACCGGCTGGTGCAAGGTGCCGGCTTTAAAACCGTGGTTGTCGACAGCAATCTGTCGACCGTCCAGATGATGCGGAAGTTTGGCTTTCGCGGCTACTTCGGTGACCCGACCCGCCCTGACCTTTTGAACGCCGCCGGTCTACAGGACGCATCCGTTCTTGTCGTCGCAATTGATGACAAAAGCTCTGCCAATAAGCTGGTCGCCTATGCGCGCAAGGCCAGGCCAGATCTGCACATCATCGCCCGTGCCCGTGATCGCGTTCATGTCTATGAGCTATATGATGCCGGAGCCAATGACATCGTCCGCGAGATGTTTGACAGTTCTCTGCGCGCGGGGCGCTATGTGTTGGAAAACATGGGGCTCAGCGAATTTGAAGCCTCTGAGATTGAACATGCCTTCTATCAGCATGATCGTCACACATTGCGTGAATTGGCAGAGCTTTGGCAACCGGGTATCCCTGTCGCCGACATACCGGAATATGTCAAACGCGCCAATGAGTTGAACAACGACCTTGAAACAGAATTTGCATCCCGTCAGCAAGTTGCTGAACGTAAAGACAGCGCTTAAGCGCAATTGGTAAAGGTAGCTCTAACCGTCACTGACCCCTGCTTCCGCAAAAGTCGCCATCCCGGAATGACAGGCAATCGCACCCTTGAGCACGCCAATTGCCAGGGCTGCCCCAGATCCTTCACCAAGGCGCAGGCCAAGGTTCAGCAATGGCACCTTACCAAGTGCATCCAACATCTTTTGGTGTGCGCCCTCGGCGCTCAGATGCCCTGCCACCGCATGATCTAACGCGCCGGGCATCGCCTTTTCAAGCACCGCAGCCGCAGCCGAGCAGATGAATCCGTCAAGAATAACCGGAATGCGGTGATGGCGCGCAGCTGCAATTGCGCCCGCCATTGCAGCCAGTTCACGCCCACCAAGACAGCGTAGTGCTTCCAGCGGGTCATGGGACGCGTGCAGGGCCAATCCTTGTGCCACGACCTGGGTCTTGCGGGTCAGTCCCGCATCATCCACGCCAGTTCCGCGCCCTGTCCAGTCTGCCGCGTCCCCTCCCAGAACCGCCGCCGCAACAGCGGCAGCGCTGGTTGTGTTGCCAATTCCCATTTCGCCGGTAACAAGCAAATCCGCGTCTGGATCGACCGCGTTCCAGCCAGTTTGCAATGCTTCCACGGCCTCTGCCTCGGTCATCGCAGGGCTTTGGGTGAAATCGGCGGTAGGCGTGTCAAGCGACAGGGCGTGTACATCCATCTTGGCCTCGAACGCCTTGGACAATTGGTTGATCGCGGCACCACCATGTTCGAAATTAGCGACCATCTGTGCGGTCACCTCTGACGGAAAGGCAGAAACCCCTTGGGCGCAGACCCCGTGATTGCCCGCAAAGATAACCACCTGCGGCGCTTTAAGCTGCGGCTGCGCCGTCCCGCGCCAGCCTGCGTACCAAATGGCAAGGTCCTCCAACCGGCCCAAAGCCCCTGGCGGTTTGGTCAGTTGCGCATTGCGATCCTGCGCCCCTGCAATGGCGGCGGTGTCGGCCCCGGGTGCCGTACCGAGAGTTTCGCGAAAGGCAGTCAGGGTCGAAAATGGCGCTTGCATCGGGATCTCATTCCATCAATCTTTTCACCTGTTTATCCTACCAACCTGCGATGAAAAGCCCCCAGGAAGGACGGCCCGATGTACAAACACGACACGCAACTGATAGATCGGATCGATCTGCCTGCGGCACTGGGTCTGCTGACACGGCTGCCCATCACCGTAAATGGCGACCAGGCGATGGCGCGTGGGGCGGCATCGGTTTGGGCCTATCCGCTGGTTGGTGTGATCACAGGCGTGATCCTTGCGGCAAGCGCAGCACTGATGTTGCGGGTCGGGCTCCCGTCGGGAATCGTGGCCGGGATGGTGGTGGCTTTGTCGGTCATCATGACCGGTGCGATGCATGAAGACGGGCTGGCCGATAGCGCGGATGGTCTGTGGGGTGGATGGGACCGGGCGCACAGGCTGGCGATCATGAAAGATAGCCATATCGGCGTTTACGGCGTTTGCGCGATTGTCTTGTCGTTGTTGTTGCGCTGGCTGGCGCTGGTCGTGATCGTCTCTTTAGGGGCCTATTGGATGGCGTTCATCGCCGTTGGCGCGCTTAGCCGTGGGGCCATGGTCATACTGATGGCGGCGATAGCACCAGCCCGCAACAGGGGGCTAAGCAAAAGCGTCGGACGCCCGCCAACTGCGGCAGCGTGGCTTGCCGTTGGGATTGCGGTAGCGACCGCTTTCCTGTGCGGCTACCCAGTCCTGATACTGGTCGCTGGGCTTGGCACGCTGATCTGCGGTTTGATCGCACGGGCCAAGATTGGCGGACAAACGGGCGATATTCTGGGGGCCACACAACAGGTGACAGAGATCGCGATGCTGACAGCGCTGACCGTGATAATCACCTAAGACAAGGGTCTGCAGGCCAAGGCGTCGTCAAATGACCCTTGACCGGCGAAAGCACCCAAGTCAGTGCCACGCAGCGTGCCATCCTCAAGTCGCGTCGCAACCACCCGGGACCAATTGGCATTGGCGGTAATCATTTCGGGCCCCTGCCCGCATTCACGGATGCCGCCACTAATGAAATCTTCGCCAATCCGGTGATTGGTCAGGCCTGACCCTGCTACGATTTCGGTCAACGCACCATCTTTGAAACGCCAAACACGCAGCGTTTTGGCCAGGTGTGGACGGTCAATATAAGCGATCTCAATATGACCATCACCGTCAAGATCAGCCGCACCAATGGGTGCAAGCCAGCGATTGCGGGTCCCGATATGTGGGGTCGCGGCGATCTTGCCAGTTTCGTCGTAGATAGCGAGTTGCGCGCCGGTATCTACCTGCGTTTCCACGACAATCACTTCAGGCTTTCCATCTCCATCCACATCTGCAAGACGCGGCGCGATGTCTTCAAAAACCCGGTCAAGCGGCAGGTTGAATGTGTAAACATTCCGCCGTTGAACAAGATCGGTTAGCAAACCGGCACGGTCTTGCGCGTTGCCCGTCGTAATCTCCAACCGCGTCCATTCGATCGCATCGCCCAAAACGCCGTGCGCATAGCGGGCAGTCGGCCCGGCATACTCGGCAAATCCGATTGTCTCGGCCGTAAGCGGTGCGGCAACCAATGCCAAAACCGCGGCCAAACGCGTCTTCAAATCTGTTTTTCCGGCATCTGTACGCGCAGGCCGTCCAAATCGTCTGTCACTTTCAGCTGACAAGTCAGTCGAGATTTGACGGCATCAGGCTCATACGCGAAATCCAGCATATCCTCTTCCATCGGGTCCTTCGCCGGCAACTTTTCCACCCAGGCATCATCGACATAGACATGGCAGGTCGAACAGGCGCAGGCCCCACCGCAATCAGCCTCGATCCCCGGAATGCCATTATCGCGCGCGCCCTCCATCACGGTGAGCCCATTGGCGACGTCCACCACATGTTCTTTGCCGCCATGTTCGACATAGGTAATCTTGGCCATTCGTCACTGTCCTTTACAATCTGCCACGTTGCCGTCCTAACTAGTGCAGGACCTTGAAGCTCGCCACCCCCAAATGCACCCGATCAGCGGCCTGTGATCTGTGGACATCCCCGCACCGGACGCTAGGCTTGCGCAACGTAATGGGTCGGGGTGGCCCACAACTAGGGAGACAAAAATGAAACATCTATCAAAAGCGGTATTGGCAGCCAGCCTGGTGCTGGCAGCGCCTGCAGCGTACGCCGAAGCGGAAGAGGCCAGCTATATCCTTGCCACTGCATCGACCGGCGGCACGTATTATCCAGTGGGCGTGGCGCTTTCCACGTTGGTCAAGGTGAAACTGGAACCCAGCATGAAGATCGGGATGTCCGCGATCAGCTCGGCCGGATCCGGTGAAAATGTTCGTCTGCTCCGCGAAGGTGAGGCGCAGTTTGGCATTTTGCAGGGTCTGTTCGGATACTATGCCGCAACCGGGACCGGCCCGGTCGGGGACTCAGGCCCGCAAGACCACCTGCGTTCGGTCACGATGCTGTGGCCTAATGTCGAGCAGTTCGTGGTATCTGCAGATGTTGCCACAACCGGCACGATTGAGGATATGGCGGCCCTGACCGGCGAAGCCATGGCGCTGGGCCGTCAGAACTCTGGCACGATCGGCTCGAACCGGACGGTCATGTCCGGTTTTGGCGTCGATATCGACAACGACTATGATCTGGTTTTTGCAGGCTACGGCCCTTCAGCCGAGGCTTTGCAGAACGGTCAGGTCAAGGGCATCAGCACGCCCGCCGGTGTGCCCACTGGCGCGCTTAGCCAGTTGATGGCGGCAGCAGGCGATAGCGTGAAATTCCTGGAATTTACGGATGAGCAGCTGGCGCAGGCCGATGGCGGACGTGAACTGTGGACCCGGTTCGTGATCCCTGCAGGCACATACCCAGGCCAGACAGAAGACCTCAACACCATTGCACAGCCGAACTTTCTGGCGACGCATGCGGATCTGCCCGAGGAAAACGTCTATCAGATCACCAAGACGATCTACGAAAACCTCCCCTTCCTGCAGGCGATTCACCCCGCAACCAAGGCCATGGCGCTAGAACAAGCCATTGCCGGTCTGCCTGTGCCGCTCCATCCCGGTGCTGCACGGTTCTATCAGGAACAAGGGATTGATATCCCAGAGCGTCTGATCGCTAACTAACAATTGCGGCCCGCGTCTGAAAGGCGCGGGCCGTCTTGCATCTGACGGAACCCACCCATGTCTGACGAGACCCCAGCCGAAGCAGCTGTGCTGCGCGCCTTTTCCGGCCTGCCCAACATGGCATTGACCGGTCTTTGCTTTCTGATCGCGGTGGGCCACATTTACGTGGCCTTCGACCCGATCATTTCGGAATTCCAGCGCAACGCCTATCACTTTGCTGGTTTTGCGTTTCTGGCGGCTGTGTTGCACCCGCTGGTGCGCGGCAAGACCCGCAGCAAACCGATGCTGGCGTTTGATCTGACCCTTGGCAGTCTTGTGGCGATGGCCGCGATCTATATGCCTTATGCCGAACAGGGCATTTATGATCGTGGGGTCAAGTTTTCGACCTTGGATTGGATCGCCGCCGTCATCTGCGTGATCGGTGCGATTGAGTTGACCCGCCGACTGACCGGCTGGGTCATCCCATCACTGATTATCATTGCGCTCAGCTATGTTGGCTGGTGGGGCAGTATGATCGGCGGAGTGTTTTCCTTTCCCGGACTTAGCTGGGAAAGCATAGCGTTTCGGTCGATCTTTGGCGATGATGCGATGTTTGGCACCATTGCCCGAATTTCATCGACCTTCGTGTTCCTCTTCATCATCTTTGGCGCATTTCTCTTGCGCTCGGGTGCCGGGGATTTTGTAATCAACATAGCCCGTGCTATCGCGGGCCGTCTGGTCGGTGGGCCGGGAATTGTTGCCGTGATAGCATCGGGGCTGACGGGAACAATTTCAGGCTCTGCCGTGGCCAACACCGCATCAACCGGGGTGATCACGATCCCGTTGATGAAAAAGGCTGGCTTCCCTTCGAAATTCGCGGGCGGGGTTGAGGCGGCATCGTCTACCGGGGGACAGCTGATGCCACCGATCATGGGGGCGGGCGCCTTTGTGATGGCCAGCTTTACCCAGATTTCCTATGAAACCATCGTCGCGGTCGCCGCCCTACCCGCTCTGCTTTATTTTCTGTCTGTCACGTTCTTTGTACGGATCGAGGCGCGCCGTCTGGGCCTGCAGCCGATGCCGAATGATGGGGAAACTATCGGCTCTGCCTTCAAGAAAGGCGGGGCAAGTTTTGTGATCCCCATTACCGGGCTGATCGGCATGCTTGTCTCAGGCTTTACTCCAGCTTATGCGGCAGTGTTCGGTATTCTGGCGGTTATCGCATCCAGCTGGCTGACCCAGAACCCGATGGGCCCCCGCGCGGTGTTTGAAGCGCTGGTAATGGGGACAAAGGGCATGATTATGACAGCTGTGCTACTGTGCGCCGTTGGTCTGGTCGTAAATGTGATCGCGACAGCAGGGGTTGGCAACACGTTCAGCCTGATGATCGCGGATTGGGCCAACGGCAACCTGTTTGTGGCGATCGCGATGGTTGCGATTGCCAGCTTGGTGCTTGGCATGGGTCTGCCTGTGACGGCTGCCTACATCGTGCTGGCCACGCTGTCGGCCCCTGCCCTTGCGGGTATGATTTCTGACCGCTTCGTGATTGATGCTCTGGCATCGGGCGATCTGGGGGCAGCGGGTCAAACCATCTTGATGTTAGGGGTGCCGGACCCGGCCGTTCTGGCCGGGCCGCTCACTGTAGAAGAGGCGAGCGCTATTATCCGTGCTCTGCCATTGGAGGTCGCCGCCCCCTTGCGCGACCTTGTTGTCCCGCAAGAGATCGCGGTCGCCGCTCTGTTATCGGCCCACATGATCATCTTTTGGCTAAGTCAGGACAGTAACGTTACCCCCCCGGTGGCGCTTGCAGCCTTTACTGCTGCTGCGATTGCCAAGGCACCGGCGATGGCAACTGGCTTTGCCAGCTGGAAACTGGCCAAGGGTCTTTACATCGTGCCGCTGATGATGGCTTATACCCCGTTTTAGTCCGGAGACTGGGGTGTGATGTTGCTGATCTTTGCCTTTGGCGTGGTTGGCATCTACGGGCTCGCCGGGGCGTTACAGGGCTGTATGGAACAGCCCATCGGTGTTCCCCTGCGCATCCTTCTGGGAATTGCCGGCGCGGCCTGCATCTGGCCTGCCCCTCTGCTCGTCCATCTGGCAGGAGCGGCTACTGTGATTGGTCTGCTCGTCTGGAATGTGCGCAGTATGCCGCAGTTGGAACCAGCATGACCCACCAAGGAAGCTGTCTATGCGGCGCAGTAACACTGACCGTTACGGGTGCGTTGTCTCCACCTTCCGCCTGCCACTGCACCGCATGCCGGAAGCACAGTGGGCATTTCGAATGCTCGGTCGATGTTCCACGCGAGGCGTTGACAGTCAGCGGGGAAAAGCACGTGCGCTGGTATCAATCTTCAGAGAAGGTGCGTCGCGGATTTTGTGGCATCTGCGGCTCAACCCTATTCTGGGATCCGATTTTTCAGGATTGGACAGCCATCGCAATGGGGGCATTCGATACGCCAACAGGCACGATGATCAAGCAACATATCTTTGTAGCTGACAAAGGCGACTATTACGAAATTGCGGACGGTCTCCCGCAGAACGAACAGTAGCGCGAAGGTCCACGCAGACACTTCCAAAGAAAAAGGCGGCGCGCGCGCCGCCTTTCCAATGTTTGCCAGGGGTATTGCTTACTCTTCGAGGACCAACGCCACAAAGCGCGGGTCGCCACCGCGACGCACAAGCAAAAGGATCGACTTGCGCCCTGCTTCGGTCGCTGCCTCAATCTGCGTTTGGAGATCTGCAACGCTGGCAACTGCTTGCTGCCCTGCTTCGGTGATGACGTCACCTTCCAGCAATCCCTTGGAAGCGCCTTCCGAGTCCGGATCAATTGCCGTTATCACCAGCCCTTGTTCGATGTTCAGCGAAAACTGGTCTGTCAGTTCTGGCGTAATCTCGGATTAGTTCAGGCCCATGAGCTCAGATTGCTCAGCCTCTTCCGGCTCGGTCGATGCGGGGAATGCCACAGCCTCGGATGTTTCGCGGCGGCCTAGAACAACAATCAGTTCTTCCATATCGCCTTCGCGCAGAACGGATACAGGTACTTCTTTGCCAACGGGCGAATTGCCAACAATACGGACAAGTTCACGCGTGTCTTCGATTTCGACGCCATCGAAGTTCAGGATCACGTCACCTGACAGCATGCCTGAATCTTGCGCTGGCCCCGGCGGTACATCCGTCACCAAGGCACCACGGGCAAGGTCAAGCCCGTCGATAGCATCCACCATGTCAGGTGTGACATCCTGAATGCGTACGCCCAGCCAACCACGACGAGTCTCGCCAAATTCGATCAGCTGATCGACCACGTTCGTAACAACGGCCGATGACATCGCGAACCCGATCCCGATTGACCCGCCATTAGGCGACAGGATCGCGGTGTTCACACCGATAACCTCGCCATCCATATTGAATAGTGGCCCGCCAGAGTTCCCGCGGTTAATCGCAGCATCCGTCTGGATGTAATCGTCATAAGTGCCCGAAAGTGCCCTGTTACGGGCCGACACGATGCCGGCAGAAACTGAGAAACCCTGACCCAGCGGGTTGCCCATAGCCATCACCCAGTCACCCACACGGCTGCCGGGTCCATTACTGTCACCGAATGCGACGAAAGGCAGGTCTTCCAGATCAACCTTCAATACGGCAATATCAGTGTTGGGGTCGGTGCCAATCAATTCAGCGGGGACACCCGGCTCACCACCGGGGAAGAATTCAATCAGGATTTCGTCAGCGCCCTCAATCACGTGATTGTTTGTGACGATAAATCCGTCTTCTGAAATCACAAAGCCAGAGCCCAGCGCCGACGAGCGACGCGCGCCGTTACGGTCGTTTGGATCGAGATCGTTAAAAAAGTCCTCAAACGGGCTACCTTCGGGCACCAATCCTTGCGGGCCGGTTCTTCCTGCGATTGTCGTGCTGGTCGTGATGTTCACTACCGAAGGGCTGACCTGTTCGGCCAGATCAGCAAAAGTCGCCGGACGGTTTTGCGCGTAAGACGCCGCCACTTGTGAGAGGACCAGCGCCAGTGCCAATGCAAGCGTCACAAAGAACGCAGTCAGCACGCGGCGCAGTTGCCCATGGTCTTGTTGAATTGCGATTGCCTTGGATTTCACTGGGCAAATCTCCTTATTAGCTAGGCTGCGCTCCATTTTACATTCGCGCCATTAACATCTGATGATCTATGTAGCGCGCGCAATGTGCAACGCAAACATCGGTGCCAATCACTCAACTGGATGTGATTTTTGCTTGATCAATGCGCATGATGGCCAAAAAAACAGAAAGGCCAGCGCATTGGCTGGCCTTTTGCACAGTTACGGCAACCGTCGCTTACTGTCCGGCGTTATTGCCGCCGTCGGACTTCAGATAGTTGAAAAAGTCGCTGTCAGGCGACAACACCATCGTCGAATTGCCGGGCTGCAAGGAACGCTGATATGCCGTCATCGATCTGTAGAACTCGAAGAATTCCGGGTCCGCGCCAAATGCTTGGGCAAAGATCTCGTTGCGGCGGGCGTCCGCTTCACCCTGAATGATCTGGCTTTGACGTTCCGCGTCAGAGACAAGTTCGATCACGGTTCGGTCTGCCTGGGCCTGGATACGTTGGGCGGCTTCGTTACCACGGGCGCGTTCGTCAGCAGCTTCCCGATCCCGTTCGGCTTTCATCCGTTCATACGTCGCGTTCAGGTTTTCGGGTGGCAAGTCAGTCCGCTTCAAACGCACGTCGATAACTTGCAAGCCAAGCGCCTGCGCTTCGGCGATCGCGCTGTTACGAATGCGCAGCATCAGTGCAGCACGATCGGTCGATAGAATATCGTTCGAGCTGACCGAACCAAGCACCTCTCGCGTTTCGGCACGCAAGATACTGTCCAGGCGGCGGGCAGCGGCGTCTTCACCACCGACACCAACCGCACGACGGAATTGCTCGACATCCGCGATGCGGTAGCGGGCAAATGCATCGACAACAAGACGCCGGTCATCAGATGGCGTCACTTCAAGCGGTTCAAGATCGCGGCTGAGGATCCGGTCATCATAGCGGACAACCTCTTGGATCAGCGGGATTTTGAAGCCCAGACCCGGTTCTTCCTGAACCTTGACGATCTGACCAAATTGCAGGACCAGCGCCTTTTCACGTTCGTCTACGATAAAGACGGACGACAATGCGCCGATCAGAACGACCGCGATGGCGGGCAGAAGGAATGCTGATTTCCGCATTAGTTTGACCCTCCGGCGGTTTGAGCAGGTGTACGACGTAGATCATTCAGCGGAAGGTAAGGTACGACGCCTTGTCCACCACCATTGCCTTCATCCAAAAGGATGATGTCAACGCCACCAAGAACGCTCTCCATCGTTTCAAGATAAAGACGTTTGCGCGTCACTTCGGGTGCCTTTTCATACTCCGCCAAGACAGCAAGGAAACGGGAGGCTTCACCCTCAGCCTCGTTAACCACGCGGGCACGGTACCCCTCGGCCTCTTCCAGGATCTGAGCCGCCTGACCACGCGCCTCGGCAACAACCCGGTTAGCATAGGCGTCAGCCACGTTCTGCACCCGGTCCCGTTCCTGTTCGGCGTCCTGCACAGCCCGGAATGATGCGATCACCGGCTCTGGCGGGTCCGCTTTGTCAAAGTTCACACGGATGATGTTGACGCCGGAAATGTAGCAATCAAGCGTTGCCAGGATCAAAT
>ERZ1740062.682-NODE-682-length-16308-cov-9.532948_pt1 | contig 16308 bp, 10 predicted proteins | sample MGYA00581741_ERZ1740062 | MGnify/ENA primary metagenome ERZ1740062 (study PRJEB43018, sample SAMN04849747) | marine metagenome | isolation source: floating plastic debris | place: Pacific Ocean | collected 2008-09-01 | study: EMG produced TPA metagenomics assembly...
TAATTGAAATTTAATTGATTTTTCAATTATCAAAGTAATTTCAGCCATCCCTGCTTGCAACCAACATTGTTTGACTCATACCCATATTTTATGCAATCTGTTACTGCTTTCCTCGCATAAATTGTTTGTATTTTGTTCATAGGGCCTAGCAGCAGGTGTGTAATAAATAGATATAAAAATGCTATTTCTGCCATCTGGTTAATGCTAATTTGGTTGTTTATGGCATCTACTCAAATTATGCAAGTGCTGCCACAGGAAAAATATCAATAATGCTTTTGAATACTACCGCAGGACATAATAAGCAGTATTTCTGCACCATTCTTATATAGCGGCTAATTATTTTCATTCTCAGTGCAAGACTTCACATGATCAATGGAAGTCACATTGTCAATATATATAGCTACCGCTTATCTTTTTTGCTCTCTTGAGAGTAATCTGTGCAATCTTACAAGCTGACAAAAAGTAAATCGTGTTTGGAGATTTGATATATTTATCACTGCTCGAGAGGGAGTACCAACGTAGATATTTGCAGTAAACTGCTGGATACTACTAGCCTGTGAACGGTATCACACAAAAAATGAAGAACAAACTTGCGACTAGAAGATCGGTTCAGCGGCTCATGACTTTGGAAGGTTGGTGTAAAACATTATTTACCCCTCAAATGTTTTTAAAATATTATCGTTTTATTGATGTGCCGTAAAATTATAGATAACAAAACTTGAATTTGATAGTAAAAGAAAGTCAACAACTTCAAAGTATATAAATGCAAACATACATACATACACACATCGTTCTTGGTCAAAATAGATTCGAGAATGAGCGTAGCGGAGAATTAGGAGAACCCAAATAGAGAGGGAAATATTCTGGAGGGATCGAGCAGTAATAAAAGAATTTTGTAGTAGTCATGGGAAGGAGAAGTTTGTGTGGCTTAGCATTTTTTGGTGATATTTCAACAACCACACAATGCAGTTTTTGACAGGAAAACCTAGAAAAGGAATTTCAACGCTGCTACGATTCACTGAGTTTGCTTGAGAAAAACGAAATATTGCTGCATAACGGGATATTCTTTAAAATAACCTAACAAGTTGCACATGATATTTGAGGATTGACCAGGATTGGATTACCTCTGTTATCCTCCAGCTGAAACCAAATCTTAGTGAAGAAGCTCAGTACTGGACTTTGCCTCTCACTCAAACCAGTTGCTATATTTAGGGGTCAGGCTGGTCACAGACCCCATGGGATATCCCGGAGCCTAGCCTAGAGTCTTCCGTGACAAGTTCCATTCTGTTAATGTGGTGAAGAGTGTTTGAAGCTTGGTCACAGCTCTGTTCTTAAACAGGCTAAATATTAATTAGCTGGTCAGAGTTTTAGCTGATAGATTTTCTGTTCCACATGTCATAATCAGTGACATACATACTGCCTTTTCTCTGGTTTTACTAGTTGTCATCCATTGTATCATGAGTGATGATGATTCCATAGATGTTATAATTAGTGTTTTTTTATTTCGCAACATTTACCATAAAACTACAAATAGCGTTCACATGGAAGCAAAAAGAAAACAGTACACTTTACGCCTCCGCATGCTTCAGCAGGAAGATCTTGAAATTCTACCATAATAAAATCTGTTGCACAGGGTAGGCATTTCTGTTGGATAAAGAACATTATACTGGTTATTAAATTAACAGGCACCCCAGATTGGTGTCATAAAACAGGACAAACGGTATAATAAGAGAGCAACAGAGCCAGCAATTTTTTATAAAATCTCACTCCTAATCAGACCCAGACACTTAAGTATTATTGGTATACCTGTTTTTGCAACATGAACAAGGTCAGTAAGAACAAGCGGCTAATGAATAATATAAGATTACATTTATACAATTTACACTAGACATCAGTGTGTTATAAACATGTAACTTGTAGTGAAGAAACTTACATAAGTGATGTATGATAAGTCATAAGTGATGTAAAATGATTTTAACAATCAAATTATCACCCCTAGCTTTCTTCCTACACAAGCTATTCACAAATCAGGAAACTTCACAGCATGACGAAATTAGACCTCGGGGAATAAACCATTAGCGCTACATGTTTACAGCTTCATTCACAAGATTGCATGTGCTGAAAATTAAGTCCACAGGAAAGTGAAAAGATGTTACTTTTTTAATCAGTGTACTCTATGGCTATGGTAAACAGCATTTTGGCGTTGAACAATTTGTTGATCAGCTCAATTATAAAATGACAAATACATTAGCAAAGGCCGTGAGCACCTTACAGTCTATCTGTCGAGCAACTTAGCCAGACAAACTATCGGCTGTCAGCTAAATACAGAGCAAAATAATTATCTCCCACACAAATGTATATAGGAATGTTTTGGGTTTGTACATAAACAGCATCATTTCCAATTAATGTGAGTTGTACTAGAGCACTTGACATTGTGCCCAACAGCAGGCAACACTGTCAGATTGATATATTTTTTGTTGGACCATGGGGTGAACAGGAGGATGCATCAAGAGGATAGTGAGGAAAATCTTTTTCCTTGACTGCCAAACAACAAAAAATCTCTTGCAACATAAATGGACACATTTTAGAATAAAATAAACGGTGCTCCACTAAAAATAAATATATCTCATTGGTTTGAAATCTAGGAAGTTTGAGTACCAAACAAAAGAGAAGATAACTTTCACTCTAAATTGCCAGATTTCTTAAGTTTCTGGTTTAAGATTTTTGCTCAAAGGGAAGACTAACTCCTAGACTTCATTTCCATTTTACAAAAGTTCACGAACAAATCCAGCACGCAGTATTAGTTCTTCTACACTTTGGTACAGTGAACCATTATTATTACAAAGGCTGAAATCAATAGTGTAATGGCAACCACCATTTATACTTATCCAAATGACATCTTTTGATTTGCAAAACAATTTTATGGCCGGGTTTTACAAGCACTTCATGAAATATTATAGCATATAATTGATTTTTTAAAATACGCCAGTTCAGTAGTGCGCTCAGACTTTGGAGATCCCTGCAAGACATCCTACCTGCGACATGATTCCAAAGTGCATGCAAAAATATACAGTTCTTCCCAAAATCAACTCACAATATGCAAATATGCAAGCTGTTTTCCACAGTAAAAATATGGACTTGAAGAGATTGCTGCATTGCTAAGTTATGTTCATTCTGGAGATGATCCTTCAGTAGGGCTTTCAATTAATCGTGTTAATTATGAGATTAATTTGAATTTGATCAATTTATTTTTGAGATTAATAAGATTCATCTGTTTCACTTGCAATAATCTCTTATTAAGGGAAAGTATTATGGGAACTATTAAGGTGTTGGCCTCCTTAGGCGCAAAATAGTCTGTCAATTTCAGTTTTGTTTTGGGTTTGACGCTCAAGGTTTATAGGCAGCAAGTCTCTGCTTGGTTGCACTCAATAGCAATTTTTTTTTCTTGAATCATAATATTGCACCACATTTTATAGCGTAAGGTGCAGAAATTGCATGAGATTAAAAGTGACATTAACTCAAGATTAATCGTTCCCTTTGCGATTAAAATTAATCTCCAAAATTGTAAATCGCTGACAACCCTATCCTTTTGGAATGATCTTTTGACACTGATATCCCACGAACATCAACTTTAAAACCGAAAGTATTCACCAGCAGAATTGCAGCCGTTCTTGCGACACCAAAGCCTTTATGATTGAGAACAGATATTCTTTTAAGTTCGCATGGTTGTTTTTCGTATCCACTATTTAGATCTTGATAGCAGTTGCTCCGTAACATCAAAGTAGTTGCAAACGGTTTTTCTTTATTAATTTGTAATATACAAAGCTCACTTATATGTACATGTAACTATCATCATAAATATGTATGTTTTTTGTAGGTTGCGGCGGTCTAGATGCCAGGAGTGAGATAGGCACTGTGATCGACATAGATCAGTGGGCACATAAGCCTGACGTTAGATACCATTGCCACTGCGAACAACTCAAAGATAATGAAGAGCTCATATCCAGGTAAATTCCTAAGTTTATCTTTAAATGACTGGGATGAATAAATATAGGCAATTGCTTCAACTGACATAGCTAACATCGCTCAAGAATCAAGGTCTGTGTTTGATTTCTCTTATTTGGTAAGACCAAGGGGGAAAAACCTTGGATTTTGTAGGTGGATTATGGTCGTTCTGTTCATGCAACAGCATGTGGACCTTATATTGTGGATGGTATTGTGGATATTAGATCATGTTAACTCATGTCACAGTACTGAATACCATAATTCATATACAATTCTCCATGGATGTTGCTGTTTGCCACAAGAGTGTGGGATGATCTAAAACCCCGGTCCAAAACATTCTGTTAGCAATATGCAGACACTGCTTGATGCAGATAATTACAACACATGGTGCCAATAGCAAACCGACCCGTACAAACCATCATATAGCAGGTATAAATTTGGCCAAATTTGATTCATAAATAAACACAAAAGAGTGGACAACTCCTTATGCAACAATACACATAGTTTTCTTAGTTTCTGATGTTGTGTAAAATCACACACAGTGGTTTGTAATTGTAGCCACATTATTATCACAGATAATCACATGTACCTGCTGAGACCTACTGACAAGAAGAACAGCTTTGTGGTGAGAAACAGGCGCACTGTAAGTTTAATAAGTACATTCTTCACGGGAGGTTTGTATTGTAAATCACAATGGTGTGCTTTCTTCTCTGCTCCTAATGTCACAATTCCACACCGCTCATGTGTAGTGAATGATGTCCCGGGGATGAGTTTTCTTTTCTTCGGAAAAGAAAGCAATTAGTGATAGTAAAATACATTATGTTGCTGGAAGGGCGGTGCGTAATAAAACTGTGGACTTTCAAATAAAATCATATCGCTGACGGCTACTTTGTTGGTGACCATATTCGTCCAGACTGAATATGATGCAATTATTGCGCGTAAAAGGATCGTCTGTTAACCTACCTATCACCCTTTCAGCCAGCTCTGGTTCATCAGTGCAGTAGTGGGAAAATTAAATCTTATTATATATAGGCTACCACTGCAAAATCTCGCATGGAATAAATTAATGTATCCCATGCGAGAGAACTTTGATGCACTTTTAGATTTTTTAAGTGTCTCCTCAAGGGACTGTTTGCTAGTTTGTGACGTACAGTTTGTAGTTGGAATAATCAATCCAATTGACGGAATAAAAATACAATACAAATCTGCTGCAGCCACTTCATATATTCATAAAGAGCTCCTTGCACTGCATTTTGCGCTTGCTACAGAAGCTAAGGAATGAATTCATGAATTCTATAAACTGATTCTGATAAACATATGCATCTGTTTTAAAATCTTTGCCACCAACCATTGCAAGATTGCTTGCCTTGATGATTAAAGAAAAACTGTCTAAGGCTTGACAAGAATCTGATCTTTGCTCTCTGATAGTTACTACAGCTACAGTTAAAGAGCTCACAATAATGTATAAACTACCCTAGACACATTAATTTTAGCTAGTAAAAAGTTTCACACGTTTAAGTCAGGCAAATTAGCTTCATTTATGTTGGCTTTTCTGGTTTCCCTTCATTATAACACCTATAAAAATGGAGTGTAATTAGGTACTTTTAAAATTAGCTACGTTTACTAGCGAAAATGGCGAAAATTAGTGCTGATGATTTTTTGTGGCAGTTATCACTTTATGACTTACAAATCAGAGCAATGCATAAACTATAATCCCAGTGTTGTTATTTTGTGATTGTACAGCTCAGCAGCATCATGAAAATCACATCGAAAGCTAAGATGAGCGATGTTGTAAAGTTCCAGTATGGATCTAAGGGATGTGATGGAATGGTACATGTCACTGATTTTGATAGATTCCACATACCCAGCTCTTCAGGTTAGAGTTTTTAATGTAAATCAATGGTCAAAAACTTATCTGCATTTGTCTCAGGGGTGATTGTTCTGGAAATTTGACTGCCAAGTTTGTGTTTAAGATCTTGTGAAAACTGTTGGGAGTTGAGCCTTAAATGCCAAAAAATCTTGAAACAAATAGAGTCAAATCCAAAAGTCAGATTTGAACCAAGCATGACTAATGCCCCCAGTAACGACTTCGTGTTTAACCATTTTTATAAATTTCAAGTTTATAAGAACATTTTATCAGCATTCGAGTCGTCCATCCCTTTTGCAAGAAGGAACAACTCTTGCTGGCAATTTGTTTCATGATATAAAACTCTCATTGCTTGAGAAGAAATGATAAAAGCTAATGTTTTATCAGTACTGTTTGCTCCCATAGCATTGGTGATACAAGCGATAAAAAGTGCTACAGGGCCTAAAGGCAACAGCAGACCAAGAAGGCCCTCAATGATGGCTGAGATGTATCAGGGAGGTCACATTCCATCAACAAGCCATACCTCGTCCATCACAGAAGAGCACGGCTTTGATGATCGGCGTATGTCTGCAGCGTCACAAGATTTACTTTGTGCTTCTCCTCTCAAACGCCGATCCCTGGACCTTGGTACAGAGAGAAGAGCATCATCTGAACCACAGGAGCGCAAAGCTGGAAATAAGTCCCATATGAGTAGGTCGCCCACATCAGGTAGCAAATCTTCTTTATCCTCGCAGCGACAGAGACTTTCTAGCACGTCAGAGGGTCGAAGGTCATCAAACTCATCACAAGGTGGACGCCGTTCCCCCAGTGTTTCAGATGAAAGGTCAAGGAAGCTGTCTACATCGAGCACTAACGGTTCACTGCCAGTAATGACCTCTCAGGATAGGAGGTCATCTGTTCATTTGTCCAATGAGCTCCTGGCAATCCCGCTTCACAACGTGAAGAGCAGGAGGCCCTCACTCCCAGCTATCATAACAATAAGCAATAGTGACTCAGATCTGCAGGTTATAGAATCCTTCGATGACCTGGACACAAAAAAGAAAGTCTCAAAATCTTCAGCTTTTCTCCAGTTTCTGAAGAAAAGGCTTGGTAATTGAATCGTAAAACTTAAATCCGTTAATCGACAGATACTATTATCTCTTATACCATAGTCTTTGTATATATTTTTCACACTGTCATAGTATGCCTATTTTTCAAACATATTCCCGCAGGCCAAAGTCTATTGTATACTGCTAGCTAGTTTTTCCATCTGCAGTGTATGCTGTCTTAAAAAGTTGTCGATAACATTTCAACCCCTGTTTTATTTATCAACTGTTGGGCCTTCATTATATGATAAAAAAAAATTACACATAATCTAGTTAAGCGAATGACCGTATTCACTGATTTAAAAATAGCTAAACGTCCTGGCTCATTTATGTAAGAAATGTGGAACATTGTTTATAATTCTAACAAAACAAGCATATTCTATTATGTCACAAATTCGCCATAAGCAAAGTAGCAAAATTCAGATGTAAGTCTTTTGCCTGATCTGTACTGTTGCCAAGGAGCTACTGATACTGGTACTGTTTGAAGTTGAGGGGCTGAATAATTAGTTTCATTGCTATCCCAATGTGACAATCCTGTTGAGCCAATTTTACAATAAAAATACTACATGAAACTCCACAGGGAAATGATGAGTAGAATATCTGGAAGTCTCTTGGCACCCTCTTTTTTGTACTCCGGGCTGAAATATCCAGGGATCATTATTGGTGATGCGCCGTGCACATGCGCTGCATGTTTTCGTCTGGGATTCAAGCTGTATGTTAATCTATAGTCATATAACCAGCCATAATCAATAATATACATTGTAAATAAACCAATATGCGGGTCTGCATTATCATCTTTTTTTTCATGTATCCCACTTTTGAAAATCATCAACCAATTCTCTGAAGGGAGTCCTGATATGCTGAATGAATAAAGAAAACCATAGTAGGCTACAATCTACATGACGTAGTTATATTTTTATGAAAACACAACTGTTCTTTTTATTACAAACAGCCAATTTTACTATTACCTTTTTTACCTGTGATTTCTACTTGGTAATGTATCTCTTATGATGTCTCATGAATTTCTCTATTGTAAGCATTATTACTGTACAATCTGTCTATGTAAGTTAATAAATAAAATTAAAATACCTCCATACAAAAAGAGTATGTTCAGCATAGCAATCCAGTCAATAAGACAACTGTATGTGCAAAATGGCTCAAAAAGATGCTGTTTTCCCATCCTACAAAAATATGTGGTAGGCGGATTTCCACCACGTACATACGTCATAAATTGGGCGTACATTGACTCATAGAGTTTTTCGGTTATCTTATCTACGGCGACAACGCATGCCTTGGTAGTAAACAACCTACTCTGACGCCACTTCACTTTGTTGACAGCTTAAGCATGGTCAAGGTATAGAGGTGGTATAATACTTTATCACTCAAATTGGGGGCAACTTAGATCCTGATGGAGTCCAGGAAAACTGATAAGCATCACTTGTTTGACGTCTTTTGGTTTCAACTCCTTCCTATATAAATTAATTCAAAAATATGCCTTAACAGAACGCATTTAACTACACTCAAAGATTCATATCTGCCGTTGAAGCAACACATTTAAAGTTAACTCACACACCATGAAGGTATCTGTGGCAGTATGTTCTGTTCTAATAGCAGTTGTCTCTTCAGCTTCAATAAAATACACAACTGACTGCGCAGATGGAGGTGGGTTGGTAATTGGTATTCTCTTAATATTAGCAAACTTGTTTGATTCACACTCTGAATTTTAAAATCCTTGCTGGCCACACTAGACATTTTTTGACGGGTCCTCCCAGTTTTATGAGTGTTGCATACCAGCAGTATTTCTACATTACAAGTAATTTCAATGAGATAAACATGGCCAAACACAATAGCTATCTTGATCTCATCTCATTAGCAATTTTTCATATAAATTCCAGGAGTTGCTACCCCATTGATCAGTGGGATACAACTCCTGATTGAAGTTATGAAGAAATCAACATAATACCAGGAGGGAGAGCCAAAGAGATGTTCCCGTTTACACACTCCCTGATTATGTCAACTTATGCAGTGTGAAACACAGTCAATTCATGACATTAGATTTTGAGTTCATGGTGAATATTTTGACCACTGCTAACTAAAATTCTTATTCTCTTTGTAGATGTATGTTCATGCTGCCAATCCGAAATCAAATACACACCATCTGATGACTGCGGTACATTCACAATGACTCTGCTTGCCTCAGGGGGTCAGTATAATCAAACATGCCCTGGAGATCTGCTATTTGACATCAACTCTTGTGTGTGCAACCATCCATCAGCGGTCACATGTCAGTGTGAGATAACCGGTGGCAGCGGGGAAGGAAGTGGAGGTGAGAGAGGTTTATGTCAGTTTTAGCATGTGAAGTGAAATGTATTGGATAAGATTTCTATCGCTTTCCATAATACGTTTGATTAAAGCGCTTTTACGTACCCTAGACACATTTATTTTAGCTATGCCATATTAAGTGCCATTCCTATTTCCTCATTAACAGTGTGTCAGCACCTACCTATCAAAAACACAACACTCCTCATTTTCAATATTGAATCACGCCATCACACTACTTTAAAAATGGAATGGTTAGTAAGGCCATGTATATAATCCCGTAATGGTTCTAAATATCCCTCTGAAAAATTATTCTCGCTACTATCTTCATTGGAGACGGAATAATGCAGGCTACTTTTGTTTTTTCTTTCAGATTTCTGAGGAGCTCTACTCTATGTTAAACATTCCAAGCACATGACTACGTACATACACCTACATTTACATCTCAAGATCTCATTCGTGCCAGGCAACTGCCTATCTTTATAATATATCTACCTTTACTTTTTTTTGATAAAGTTGTGCAAATATGTTGTACATGCATATGATCAGGTAGCAATGTTTTTAATATGACATACATACTACATTATGAGCATAAACGCAGTAAAACCCCGTGTCAAACCACATGTAAAAGGTTATAGCCCACTCATTGTTTGAAGAGTCGACACATCAGAATTAACCGTTTGATCTGAGTTTAGCTGCATGAATCTCGGTTTTGGAATCTGATTATTTATATTGTCATGCAATTGTTTCTGAAATTCCCTATGCGGTTCTGGTGATATGTTTTTCTGACCAGCGTTAGCTTTGTCATAGGGCACAATCTTGCAAGTATGTTTTTGTGAGGCTTGTACTTTGCTATTGCTTGAAGACACCGGGTCTGAGAACAACTTTTTCCCATCCTTCAGCTCAACCTGCAGAGCTTGATCTTGTTGGAGTTTGGGCACGCTGGTACTTTTCTGCAGCCGCATAGCATCTTTTAAATCTTGTCGATGTTTTGATGGCTTTCTATGTCTGTTGGATTTCTTCTTTGGCGTTGGTTTATGATCAACAATATCAGTAGAGTTTGAGTATAATTCTTTTAATACAGCGTTAAGTTTGCCATACAAGTACTGGGTTTTCTCATGCATTCGTTCAGCCTCTACGAAAGCTTCATCCTCGTCAATCTGTTTGTTTGCCTCATCACTCAGCTTTTGTCCTTCTCGTATCAGAGGAGAGTTTTCTACACATGTATAATAGTCAATGTCTGCTGTTTTATCAGCAGCAGCGAGTTGCAGATCTGATTGGACAGCTTTTGTCACAGCTACAGGCTGGGATGGAATTGTGATGAATCTCTGAGGTGATGTGCAACATGCCGCATCTATAGCCTTCTTAATATGTCCACCATGTGGTTTTAACCCTACAGCACGTGGGGACTTGGTAGACATACCAAAACCTTTCAGCATCAGAGTTGGAGGATCAATAAACGCTGCCTTCCAGTTGCCAGATGGTGGGGAGGTAGCCACTGATGTATTACAAGTTTTTACTTTGATTGGACTTGTACATGCAGCCTTGGTGATAGTATGATTAGTCTGAGAAAACTGACTTATGGTTGTTTCACTTCTGGATGAAGAAGTCAAGTTACCAGCATGGTCTTTCAACAGTTTACTTGATTCAACCACAGGCTTGGATTCTGTCGACTGGTTCTGACTGTAACTTTCAAGCAGGATGATTTCTTCTTCATACATTTCTCTCAGGATAAGTTCTCTCTTCTGGTAGTATGTCTTCTGTCGGTCTATCTGCTTATGGAGAAGGTCTATACGACTGTTGAGCAGAACGATCTCGCTTCTCTGTTCACTAACCATCCGCTCGACCTGCTGAACTATCTTACTGTTACCCGAGTACAGTCCAGAACAGAAATCTGTAAACTTATCCTTTAATGTGACCTCCTCAGTAGAGCAGGTGGTATCAGCGATGCTCATGTAGAGGTTGGTGGGTGTATGACAGAAACCAGTAGCTGACTTCCGCTGAAATCTGTTCTGATTGGGTTGATGCATGTTGCTGTTAAAATTGCTTTCCTTCAGTTTCTGAACATTGCTTTTGTTTTGAATAAGTCTGGCTTTTGAATTTGGTTGCATGATGTTTGCTCAAAGCAGATTTAAATGACTCAAGTGTTATGATGATCTCTTTTTTCAGATTCCAAACATTCTGAAGCGAGACCCATTTAATTTGGAGTTGTCGCTCCAAATTATTTCATTTGGAGTTACCCAACCAAAATGCTACATTAATGTATTCACTTCTCTCTAGGCTACATCGTTGCATCATAGGAGTCAAGTTTAGTTTAGCATACATTTTAATTCTATAAAGAAAATGCTAAATGAAATAAATATATACATCGTAATTTACAAAAAAATCAGAAAATCAGTAGATTCAATGCGATTCTCCTCCAGAAGCATAATGAGATCAGTAAATTGTTCAGCCCATCAGTCAGCTGGATGAATGTCAGCTTTCTCCCTCTTGATTTTTTTCAGCTTTTTTTCTTTCTCGCCTCCATCGGCACCAGAGCGTTTGTGTTTGCTCTCTGAGCCGCTACCACTAGGAGAGGATTTGTGGGATTTTTCACTACCAGAACCTGATCCTGAGGTCACTTTTTCTTTCAGTTTGTTTTTGACAGAGGCGGAATCTGTTTTGCTAGAGTCTTTTTCTTTCTTCACCGTCACAGCACCTTCAGACTTGGAATCTGATTTGTGTTTCTTAGACTTTTCCTTTTCTTTGTCAGAATCAACTACAAATAAAATAACGTCAATAATATCCTATGCGCACAATGAACTGTTTCGGGACTTACGTTCTTCTGTCTTTGAGAATAACTCCCAACCATGTATAGCTAAAAACGTAATGCCACAGACAATTATACAAATCCACACTTCTCTGGTGAAGCAGCGAGGATTTGACTCATCAAACTGTCTCAACACCATGTTTTCCAACATACTAAAATGCACGGAAAGATGGAAGAACTAAGCCATGCTACTTATAACAGCAACACCTTCACACATGGTGAGTAATACATCTAAGAAATGAAAAATCGCAACAAATTTAAGTTTTAGTGAATTTGTCAAATGTAAATCCAGCTTGTCATCGGAATAATGTAAAAATGAAAATTTACTAACATTTTCATAATTGAGTTCAATGCTTTAAACTGAATTCTGTGAATGCTTACTTCCTTTAAGTATGATGATTGGGCAAAACACTTAGTGCAGCAAAATAACATACCTGTAGATCAAGTTCGATCTATTTTGCATGCATTGGAGTTGCTCCATAGCACAACATCATTCATGCTTAGATCACAAGTGCAAGTGTACACCACAGCAAAATATTCCAAAAAATAGCCAATTTAAAGAATTTGGGCCATGAAATATACGTTTTTCTACCGAAAGTTTGATAGTGGTGTGAATGAAGTGCTCGGTTGGTTTGGCATTAATCTTATGGTCAGTTTTCAAGATATTACACGAAACATGTTAAGCAATTTGGCAAAAATCTCACATCAAGATAACCTTAAAATTTACTATTTTAACTTGGAGCCTGCTATTGAGCTATATTGATGACATGTTAAATGTCTATTGCGCAATATGTTACTAAAAATAGCACCATAAGGCACTTACCACATCATCATGGATTTTTCCAGGACTTTCAATGACAACCTAAGGTTGATTTGGGCTAAGTGCTATCTTAGAAACCGCTGCTGACATTGTATTCAAACTATGTGTGGCATCTTATTACATTAAGGGATTGATTTTCTTCGATACTATACTTAGACCGGCATCGGTTGTACACATAGGCAACAGACCTAAAATGGGCCATTGTTTTATGGTGTCCTGCATGCCAAAAGTTCTTCCTACGCATTTCTAATTGAAGATATGGGTTAAACATTCATAATTAATAAGTGGGAAACAGCAATGACATCACAAGGTCATATGACCACAGCATCACTAAAAAAAGCACATAAGGAAGATGGTAGAGAGGTATTTTTTATCCACCTATGTCTCAAAAAGTTCAGCGCATCCATCCTTCTCACAGTAAATTGAGGGACCCTTATCAGGATGATGTGAAAGCTTGATCATGATCAGACACATAGCCACATAGTTATTAACAAAACCTTTGGTGTAGAAGAATGCTGGTCTTACATTAATTTTTCATGGCCCGAATTCTTTAATAGGGTATGTTAATGTTCGAAGTTGCCCTCTCAGTATTTTCCATTATCAACCTATCAGCTTGCAGTAATCTAGACTGAGTGTTGAACAGCCAATCGGATTTCAACTTGAGTGTTGTACGAGCATCATTGGGAATTTCAATACAAAAGATAATTCAAATGTGATTGTGAACATGCCTCTATTACAAGACTGTTACCTTTGTTTTTATCACCCAGCTTGTCTTTACTCAACTTGTCAGAAGATTTATCTTTAGATTTCTTGTCTGATTTTGATTTCTTGTCTTTTCCAGTTTCTGAGTGTTTCTTGGAGTCAGCCGACTTTTCAGACTGTAATTCCACAATATATCGATTATGTTTTGATTACATTTAGGTGTACATGTACATGTATATTTAATCTACTGAGATCAGTTCTCAGATAAGTAGACTGTGCAGTCAATAGGGAATTTTCAAGTATACCCCCAAAATGCACTGTATCAGAATCCTTAAGAATTAAGTGGTACATTATTAGGCACACTCAGACAAAGATGGTAAGTATGATTTTGGGAATTTTCAGCCACAAACTGCATAGTGGGAATTTTGCCAACAAACCCTATTATCGATACATGACCACAAATGAGATTAAAATCTTACGATAATACCATCGGCACTTTTATGAACAAAACAACATAAATAATGTTTGTTTTGTACCTTGCTGGAGTCGGATTTCTTGACTGAATCGCTGGATACCTTCTTAGATGACCCATCTTCAGTTTTGCTTGATTTCATCTGAAACAATAGATCATCGAAAGAAGAGAATGCAGTAGAAAAAATACATTCAACTTGAAAAAGTCAACGTAAACAAGGGTTTAATAGGAAGCCACCTACTGTGAAATCCTGAGCTGCCTTGATACTGTGTTTAAACTTTTGTTACTGTTGCAAGTCAGCGTTCAATTGAATAAAATCACACATCATCTAAGAGAAAGAAACCTACCGGTTGCTTACCTTTTTTCGTAGATATGTACTAACATGCGATACTATATCGCTACCTAGGAGCGGAAGCGTACTAATATGATGGAGGCAATTTCTCACACTTGCCCCTATAACTAAAGATCTTTGCTTCCAACCCAGCATCATTTTAGTGAACGAGCTAAAAAACTTTTGCAAAATATTAACTCCTTGACAGTAACTTTTTCATATATGTAATAATCGTATTACCTTTGCTTCAGATGACTTCTTTGGCGATGCGCATTTAAGACAAATGAATTTGTCATCCTGGCCTTCACTAATAGCCGGTTTATGACAAAGCTGCAATACACAAAAACAATTCAATTACAAATAAATAGTACAACACATTGAAATATCGCAGTAATTAGGCAAAAGTCTATATTTTCAGTAAAACCTGATTCTTCAGAGACATATCTTGTTCAAAACTGGTCTTGGATAGGTTTTCTTTTATGTTTAAACATAATACTAAGTCTAGTAATGCAGCTATAAAGTAGATCGCAACCTATTTTTCTATATAGCATACACTTTCAACAATTTTTTGCGTATTCTAAAATACTGCAGTGGAACAAGCAATAATTGGCTGTATGTCGTAATCCGCAAATGACTGCACCGAACTGCTGAGTAGGATTACGTTTATGGTGGCGATTAAGTTTTATAGCCAGTAATCCCACTCTTTGGCTACTGCTAGCTAGTGACCGTTGTAAACCATTGAGCAACAGGACTGGAGTTGTGGTAACGGGGACAGTCGCCTCTTTTATGGATTTCTTCAACCCAAATGTACGATAACATGGTACCTACAGCAGACCTCCTGAATTTAAAACCCTACTTTGAACAGGCTGAGCATGTAAAAGCCAAGTGCTTGCTTATGGGCATGCCACGTCGGGGATTAACCAATGGACTACACGGGCTTCTCAAGGAACGAACAGTAAACACGCTCTACACTTACTTGATGATATAAACTACGGCACTCATTACACTCGAGGAGCTGGTTATTTGATGAGACATCAAATTGTCTGGAAATAAAAACAGCCACATTCTGATATCGAGAAGATAATATCACATGTATAGAGAAGTGCTCCATTGGGATGTTCTCGACTTTTTATTATTTTTTCTTTTTTCCTGGTGATGTTTTGTGTGCTCCTTGGAAATAAAGTGGTGTCTATTGTGAAGTGTATATAAATAATCATTCATCAATTGAGAAGTCACAGAAGGAAGAGAAGATTGAACCAAGCTAATTAAATACCGTATGAAAACATGCATTATTTTATATCTTAGCTATAGCCACTCCATCAAATCAATCATTTTTTTTCAAATCTTGCTGGTCAGGAAAATGTTACGGAATAGGCCCAATTCTATTCTGACTGACCTGCATATAACACAACTTATGCCCATATCGAAGGCAAAGTCATCCGCGTCCATTGTGTCTTCGTTCTTCCCACCTCCCACATCTGTACTACAGTCTGTCTCAGCTCCCATGTCTGCCTGAAATAAGTCAGACAATTCAACTCCACAAGTCTAGTAGGGAATTGTAAAGTGTGCCCCATATTCCTATACATAAGGATCGTATTTTGGCTAACAATCTGATTAAAACAGTTTCTTGACAAAAATCATCAAAATGAGCAGGCGTGACTCTAAATAAGGCCAGATTTTGACTAGAGACGTAAGGAGTAACTATATGTTTGACTGAATATGGCAATTTTGAATTTTAATTTTTGGTGTTGTTGCCTTTATTGTGCACTCAGTAAATGATGCAATATTATTTTAATTGAGTATTTACCAGAGTTTTGGTCAAAAATGACATTTAGAGAAATCGCAAACCTTTTCACTGAAAATGTGTCTTTTCAAACATTGCGATCGTAATTTGTGAA
>ERZ1740062.683-NODE-683-length-16308-cov-4.278349_pt1 | contig 16308 bp, 9 predicted proteins | sample MGYA00581741_ERZ1740062 | MGnify/ENA primary metagenome ERZ1740062 (study PRJEB43018, sample SAMN04849747) | marine metagenome | isolation source: floating plastic debris | place: Pacific Ocean | collected 2008-09-01 | study: EMG produced TPA metagenomics assembly...
CAAAAGTGATTTTGACTTGTCGCACGGAACATTTTCCCGAAGCACGCGAAGGAAGGGCTTTGTTAAATGCTGAACTACGAGCATCTACGGCGAATTTGACGGGAGAAACACCACAGTTTGAAGTATTGGAACTGGAAAAATTTAACGATAAGCAAATAAAACAAGTATTATCACATCAAGCAGAAGCTGAAACAGTTGAGCAAGTGATGGGTAATCCGCAGTTACTAGACTTAGCCCGTCGTCCGGTAATGACCGATTTAATCATGGAAGCACTGCCAGATATTGAAGCGGGTAAGCCAGTGGATATGTCGCGGGTTTATTTGTATGCAGTGCGGCGAAAGATGGAAAGGGATATCAAAGCAGAACGTACTTTTACTTCCCTCGCAGATAAATTGTATTTCCTGTGCGAATTATCTTGGGAAATGCTTTCAACCGACCAAATGAGCATTAATTACAAATTGTTTCCTGATCGCATTCGCCGCTTGTTTGGTTCTATGGTGCAAGAACAAAATGACTTGGATCATTGGCACTACGATATGATGGGTCAAACAATGCTGATTCGTAATGCCAATGGGGATTATACTCCCGCCCATCGTTCTTTATTGGAGTTTTTTGTTGCGTATAAGTTCGCGGCTGAGTTGGGGGCTTTGGCTGATGATTTTACAGAATTAGCACAAGCCCAATCTTGTTTGGATGTGGCTGCTGTACCAGTTGATTATACTTGGTCTGGTTATTTTGAGCGTCAATCAGATAACTCGGGAAATTGTATTGCGATCGCGCCGCTAAAAGGATTTATTAGTGAACCTTTAGAGAAATTAAGAGAAACTTTTGGGCGATCGCCATTGACAAAAGCAGTATTGGATTTGATGTTGGGAATGGTGGGAGATAATGAAGCGCTGGTTAAAGTTATTGAAATGACGCGTGGGAGAAGTGAAGAGGAGGTTGGTTATGTTGGGTGGAATACGGCGACTTTGGTGCTGAAGGTTGATAAAACTGTATTACAAGGAAGATATTTTACTTACGCTTTGTTTTAAATGTCAGATTTTAGTAATGCAAGTTTGCTAAATTCTTATTTTAGCGTGGCATATTTAGCAGATTCTTTCTTTACTAGAAGTTTAAGTAGTGTTTCATCATTAGCATTTAGTCCAGATGGAAACTTTTTTGCTTCAGGAGAACCTTATGGTATTGTTCGCGTATTAGAAACATCAAGTGGCAAAGAATTTTTACTTTACAAAGGACACCTTGGTTATGTTCGTTCAATAGTTTTCAGTCCAGATGGTCAAACTATTGTCAGTGGGGGCGAAGATGGGACTATAAAACTCTGGAATATGCTGACAGGGCAATGCGAGCAAACTTTGTCAGGACATATGAATTGGGTGTCATTAACTTTCAGCCCAGATGGTCAAACTCTTGTTAGTGGAGGTGGTGATGGAACCATCAAAATCTGGAATATGGTCACAAAAGAATGTCGTCAAATCTTGCAGAAAAATGACAGTTGGGTAAGGTCAGTAGCTTTTAGTCCCGATGGTAACACTTTTGCTAGTAGCAGTGAAGATGGTACCGTGAAACTATGGGATATTGTGACAGGAAAATGTAGCCTAACTTTACAAGAAAATAGCAAAGATCCAGTGCGCTCAATTGCTTTCAGTCCACATGGTAAGAATCTTGTCAGTGGAGGAGTTGATACAACATTAAAGCTATGGAATATTCCAACAGGAGAATGCTGCTTAACTTTTAAACAACATGCTGGTTTTGTATGGTCAGTAACTTTTAGCCCAGATGGTAAAACTATTGCTAGTGGCAGTGAAGACAGCACAGTAAAATTATGGGATGTTGCTACAGGAAAATGCTATAAAACTTTACAAGGACATACTCATAGAGTAAGAGCAGTAGCTTTTAGCCCTGATGGTCAGATACTTGCAAGTGGCAGTCATGATGCTACTGTAAAATTTTGGGATTTTAATAAAGAGGAATACACCCAAATTTTACAGGGATACACTAACTGGATACGCTCAGTTAATTTCAGTCCAGATGGACAAATCCTTGCTAGCGGTAGTGAAGATGGTTCTGTAAAATTATGGAATTTATCTACTGCCCAATATATTCAACTAGTCCAAGGAGATGGCAGTTGTGTAATATCAGTAGCTTTTAGTCCTAATGGTCAAATCCTTGCTACTGCAAATGGTGATGGAATTGTAAAACTCTGGGAAATTTCTACTAGAAAATGTCTTCAAGCCTTTCCAAAAAATATGTGTTGGATACTTTCATTAACTTTCACAGATAATCGGACTCTTGATATAAGGAGTGAGGATGGTACACTAGTAACCTTAGATATTATTACTGGAAAGTATCGTGAAATCTTAAGAGAAGATATCAACTGGTTAAGTGCAATAGCTTTTAATGCTAATACTCAAATTATCGCAAGAGCCTATGGTGAGGAGAATACTCGAAAACTAAAAAGTTTTGCCAAAGCTCATGGTGGTAATACGATTGAATTACAAGATACTTTAAAAGGGGAATGTTGTAACATATTGCAAGGACATACTGGTTGGGTAAGTTCAATTGCTTTCAGCCCAAACGGCAAAATTCTTGCTAGTGGTAGTGGTGATTCAACTGTCAAAATATGGGATTTACTCACAAAAAGATGCAGTAAAACATTGAAAGGGCATACTAGCTGGGTACGTACAGTTTCTTTTAGTCCAGATGGCAAAATAATTGCTAGCGGTAGTAACGATGAAACCATCAAGCTGTGGAATAGCGAAACCGGCAAATGTCTAAAAACTCTAAAAAGCGATCGCCCTTACGAACGAATGAACATCACTGGTGTTGAAGGCTTAACTGACACCGAAAAATCAACCCTCAAAGCATTAGGTGCAATTGAAGAAACCGAATAAACGTGCCAAGTGAGATTTTCCCGTGATTAGCTGACTCGTGTATTCTAATATTGCTTACAATTAAACGTGCTTAATAACCTGTTAGCGATTAAACTGGCAAAATACAGGGGAAGTATAAAATGTTATACTATGAAGCCAGAAGAGAAAGCACGGATAAAAATTGATAAGTTACTTGCTGCTGCTGGATGGATTATCCAAGACCATAAGGATGTTAATCTAGGGGCTGGTATTGGAATTGCAGTCCGAGAATATCCTCTAAAGTCGGGTTTTGCGGATTATTTACTCTTCATCAACCGCAAAGCTGCTGGTGTTATTGAAGCTAAAGCTGAAGGTAATACTCTAAGTGGGGTAGAAATTCAATCGGATAAATATACTTTTAATTTACCAAGTAATCTCAAATGTCACCGCAAGCCTCTACCTTTTGCTTACGAAAGTACGGGTACAGAAACTTTTTTTCGTGACTCCCGTGAATCTAATTACCGTTCCCGTAGGGTGTTCGCTTTCCACAAACCGGAGACATTACAGGAATGGTTGGAGGAATCCAATACGCTTCGGGATAGGTTGCAGCAATTACCTACAATTACCACAGAAGATTTACGAGATTGTCAGAAAGATGCGATCGCCGGTTTATTTAATTCTTTCGCAGGAAACCGTCCTAGAGCTTTGATTCAAATGGCGACAGGAGTTGGTAAAACTTATACTGCGGTCAGTTTTATTTATTGGCTAATTAAATTAGCCAAAGCGCAACGGGTTTTGTTTTTGGTGGATAGAAAAAATCTAGGACAACAAACCCAGAAGGAGTTTCAGCAGTATGTAACTCCCGATGATGGGCGTAAGTTTACCGAACTTTATAATGTGCAGTTATTGACTTCTAATACTTTTGACCCGGTGAGTAAAGTTTGTATCACCACCATTCAGCGCGTTTACTCAATGTTACGGGGAGAGGTGGAGGTTGATATAGCAGAGGAAGAAGAATCGTTGTTTGATAGAGAAGAGGAAAACCAGCAACCGAAGGAAGTTGTTTATAGTTCGAGGATACCGATTGAAACTTTTGATTTTATTATTATCGATGAATGTCACCGCTCGATTTATAATACTTGGCGGCAGGTATTAGAATATTTTGACGCTTTTTTGGTAGGTTTAACGGCTACACCTTCGCTGCAAACTTTTGGCTTTTTCAATCAGAATTTGGTGATGGAATATCGCCACGAAGATGCGGTAGCGGATGGGGTAAATGTGGGGTATGAAGTTTACCGCATTCGCACGCAAATTACTGAATCGGGTAGCACTGTTGAAGCAGGTTATCATGTCGATAGACGCAATCGTAAAACCCGTGCGGTACGCTGGCAAGAATTAGATAATGATTTACCCTATGCTAGTAGTCAATTAGACCGTTCGGTTGTGGCTATTGACCAAATTCGCACGTTAATTAAAACATTTCGAGATAAGTTATTTACCGAAATATTTCCCGGTAGAAGGGAAGTTCCCAAAACTTTGATTTTTGCTAAAGATGATTCCCACGCTGAAGATATTGTGCGAATTGTGCGGGAGGAATTTGGTAAGGGAAACGAGTTTTGTAAAAAGATTACCTATCGCACTACAGGTGAAAAATCTGAAGATTTAATTGCGAGTTTTCGTAATTCCTATAATCCCCGGATTGCGGTAACTGTAGATATGATTTCCACGGGAACGGATATTAAACCCCTCGAATGTCTCCTGTTTATGCGGAGTGTGAAATCGCGGACTTATTTTGAGCAAATGAAGGGAAGGGGAACCCGCACGATTAATGATACAGATTTTCAAGCGGTGACACCCGATGCAGGAGTTAAGGAACAGTTTATTATTATTGATGCAGTAGGAGTATGCGAAGCAGATAAAACAGATTCTCGCCCTTTGGAGCGTAAACGCAGCGTTGCTTTTGATAAATTATTGCAAGCAGTAGCTTTAGATCGACGGGATGAAGACACCTTGATGTCATTAGCGGGAAGATTAGCGCGGTTAGATAAGAAATTAACCCAAAGCGATCGCACTCAATTAGAATCCTCTGCTGGGGGTAAATCTATTCCGCAAATTACCAAAGATGTACTCGCTGCTTTAGATTTAGACAACCAAATAGCTAAAGCACAGGAAACATTTAAAACCGAAAATCCCACCGAAGAGCAGCAGGAATCAGCAGCAGAAGAGTTGATTAACCAAGCTTGCGAACCCTTTGATAATCCTCAATTTCGTCAGTTGCTTAACGAAATTTATGAAAGCAAGAAAGACAACGACCAAATTATTGATATAGTCAGCCAGGATAAAGTTTTACAAGCCGGGTTTGATACTAGCGCTAGGGATAAAGCTAGGGGAATAGTTTACACTTTCCGGGAGTTTATTGAAGCAAATAAAGATGAAGTAACAGCACTGCAAATCTTTTATAATCAACCTTACGGACAGCGAGAGTTAACCTACGAGCAAATTCAGCAGTTAGCCCAAGCATTAGAACGTCCACCTCGTAACATTACCCCAGAGAAATTATGGCAAGCTTACGAGCAGCTAGAAACTGATAAAGTTAGAGGTGCAGGAGCGCAAAAGCTTTTAACGGATATCATTTCTCTGGTACGCTTTGCAATTGGCGAAACGGACACTTTAGAACCTTATGCAGCCACAATCGAAGTTAAGTTTCAGCAGTGGATAGCACAAAAGCAGTTTAGTTCACAGCAGGTGGCTTGGTTAGAGAAGATAAAGGAGTATATTGCTACCAGCGTGAGGATTGAAGCGGAAGATTTACAGGAAATGCCACAGGAAGCATATCAAGGTTATCAGTTATTTGGTAACGATTTGATGGAAATTTTGGATGAATTGAATCAAGTGTTAGCGGCTTGATTTATAATCTTTGATTGTGTTTATTGTCATATCGGATGGGATGAGGTGGAGGAGCGCGATCGCAAAATATTTAAATTGATTGCGATTGCTTTATTCTGCTTTGCTTTGTTCGCTATGACATTGATTTCTGATATTTTGGGTACGTTGTAAGAGGTTTTAGCTGTGTAATGGGAGATGATTTGTATGAGTTGCCAGAGGGTTGGGTGTGGACAAAATTTGAGGAACTGGTTCAGGAATTTCAAAATGGACTTTCAAAACGCAAGGGATTACAAGGGAAGCCAACCCACGTACTCCGATTAGCAGATATAGTTAATAGCAAAATTGCATCTACTGAGCCACGAGACATTTTACTAACAAATGAAGAACTTGCTAAATATTTACTTAGAGTTAATGAATTAGTTTGTATTCGAGTAAATGGAAGCGATAACTTAGTTGGAAGACTTGTAATTTTTAATGAAAAAGAGCCTTGGGCTTTCTGTGACCATTTTATTAAAATTACTTTAATAGAAGGTTTAATATCTGTTTTTTACATATTTCACTTGTTTAATACTAAAACAATACGTGATTATATAAGTCTAAATAAAGTTTCTAGTGCAGGTCAAAATACAGTTAGTCAGACGACTGTATCCGCAATACGTATCCCACTTCCCCCATTCCCCGAACAACATCGCATCGTCGCCAAAATAGAAGAACTATTTACCCAACTTGATGCAGGGGTAGAATTACTCAAAAAACTAAAAACCAAATTAAAACGCTACCGTCAAGCTGTTCTAAAAGCCGCAGTCGAAGGAAACTTAACCAAAGAATGGCGTGAAGCAAATAAAAGCGAATTAGAACCCGCTTCAATATTACTTGAACGCATCCTCAAGCATAGACGGGAGAAGTGGGAAGCCGAACAATTAGCGAAGATGAAAGCCAAGGGGAAAACTCCCAAGGATGACCGTTGGAAATCGAAGTATAAAGAACCCATTGCACCGGATACATCTGATTTACCTGAGTTACCTGATGGGTGGTGTTGGGTGAGTTTAGAAATGCTTGGAGATGTTATTGGTGGGTTAACGAAAAACTCAAAAAGAGACAAATTATCCTTAAAGATGCCTTATCTTAGGGTCGCAAATGTCTATGCTGGACAATTAAAACTTGATGAAATACAGAAAATTGGTGTTTTACCTTCAGAAGTAAATAGAGTACTTTTGCAAAAAGGAGATTTATTAGTAGTTGAAGGAAATGGAAGTATTAAACAAATTGGCAGAGTCGCTTTATGGGATGGAAGTATTTCTCCTTGTTTACATCAAAACCATATAATAAAAGTAAGATTTAATCCCATTAAAATTGCTAAATATGCAATTTTATGGCTACTTTCTATTGGTGGAAGAAATCAGATTACTCTTGTAGCCAGTTCAACATCAGGATTACATACTCTGAATTTATCAAAAGTTTCTGCTCTCACTACTCCTCTTCCACCATTAACTGAACAATTCAAAATTGTAGAAGAAGTTGAACTATATTTATCTATAATCGAACAACTAGAAAAAACCGTAGAAACTAACCTCAAACGTGCTGAAAAACTCCGCCAAAGCATATTAAAACAAGCCTTTGAAGGTAAACTCGTACCCCAAGACTCCAACGACGAACCCGCAGAAAAACTATTAGAACGCATCAAAGCTGAAAAAGCGAAACGGGAAGCAGAAAATAAACCCAAACGCACAAAAAAACCAAAATCTTCTTCTAAATCTCGCAAAGCAAAAATTAAAAAGCAACCAGAAGCGGAAAATAAATTAAAGAACCAACCTCAAACAGAAACCAAACAACCCCAACAAAAAGAAAACACAGCCATACAACTGGAGTTATTCAATGACACTTAGTCAATCTCATTCCTATCTTTCCCCAGAAGAGTATCTAGAAAACGAAAAATCTAGCCCGATTAAACATGAATATATCCAAGGACAGGTTTATGCAATGTCCGGCGCAAGTGATGCTCATGTAACAATTACAGCGTACTTAGTCACCTTACTCAGAAATCACATCCGAGGAACGGGGTGTCGTGTTTACGTCGCTGACATGAAAGCCCGCATCGAATCCCTGAATATTTTTTACTATCCTGATATCATGGTCACTTGCGACCAACGAGATATAAAATTTGAATATTTTAAACGCTATCCCAGCTTAATTATAGAAGTTTTATCACCATCCACGGAAGCTTTTGACCGAGGTGATAAATTTAGCGACTATCAGGAATTAGAAACATTGCTTGAATATGTTTTAATCAGCCAAACTCGGCAGCGTGTTGATTGTTTTCGGCGAAATTCAGAAGGGAGATGGGTGCTTTATAGCTATAGAGGAAATCAAAATTTAGAGTTAACCAGCGTGAACTTTTCCTGTTCCCTCGCTGAAGTTTACGAAGATGTTTTATTCCCGAAAATATAGGTTTTATTAATGTCTAACCAATCTTCTGCTATAGTCCAAAAACTTTGGAATTACTGCAATGTCCTCCGTGATGACGGCGTTAGCTACAGCGACTATGTAGAACAACTTACCTATTTAATCTTCTTAAAAATGGTGGACGAACAAGCCCAACTTCCCCTACCTTTGGGTAAACCTTCTACCATTCCAAAAGAATATAATTGGCAAACATTACGCGCAAAAGATGGCGATGCATTAGAAATACATTATCGCCATACTTTAGAAAATTTGGGTAAACAAAAAGGACTTTTAGGCGTTATCTTCCGCAAATCTCAAAATAAAATTCTAGATCCAGCAAAACTCAAACGACTGGTAGAACTGATCAACTCGGAAACTTGGATCGGCTTAGATATCGATGTAAAAGGCGAAATTTACGAAGGGCTGCTGCAAAAGAACGCCGAAGATGTCAAAGGTGGTGCTGGACAGTATTTTACCCCCAGACCATTAATTAAAGCTATTGTCGAAGTTATGCAACCCAAACCCGGACAGCGCATTTGTGACCCCGCTTGCGGTACGGGTGGATTTTTTCTAGTAGCTTATTCTTTCATTACCCAAGCCCAGAAACTAGATAAAGCTCAAAATAAATTCCTAAAAAATCAAACCTTCAAAGGCTTTGATGTTGCTGATGGGGTAGTCCGTCTTTGTGCCATGAATCTGTATTTACACGGAATCGCAGGTGATGAAAGTCCAGTCGAAGCAAAAGATAGCTTAATAGCTGACCCCGGAGAACGTTTTGAATTAGTACTAACTAACCCACCCTTCGGTAAAAAAAGTAGCGTCACCGTTTTTAATAAAGACGGAAAAGCCGAAAAAGAAAAAATTGTTTACAGACGGGATGACTTTTGGGCTACCACTTCCAACAAACAGTTAAACTTTCTCCAACACGTCAAAACCCTGCTAGCTATCAACGGTAAAGCTGCGGTTGTCGTCCCCGATAATGTCCTGTTTGAAGGTGGTGCAGGTGAAACCATTCGTAAAAAATTACTCCAAGAATGCGACGTTCACACTCTGCTCCGATTACCTACAGGTATTTTCTATGCTCAAGGTGTCAAAGCAAACGTACTATTCTTTGACCGCAAACCCGCCAGTGCAGACCCTTGGACGAAAAAGCTGTGGATTTATGACTTTAGAACAAACCAACATTTCACACTTAAAACCAATCCCTTGCGCTACGAAAACTTACAAGACTTCATCCAATGTTTTAACTCCGAAAATCGCGAACAAAGGCAAGAAACAGAAAGATTTCGCGCTTTTGACTATCAAGATTTAATCCAACGAGATAAAGTCAGCTTAGATATCTTCTGGCTCAAAGATGAAAGCTTGGAAGATTCGGAAAATCTACCAGCACCGGATGTTTTAGCGTTAGAGATTGCGGAAGATTTAGAAGCAGCCTTGGAACTGTTTCAGGGTATAACTGATAACTTGGAGGCGAAAAGTGTGGTTGAATAGAACAAACTGCATCCTACACTTACTATTGTATTAGTCTAAGGATTCACGATGACCAACCTATCCATAATAGACATCGAAGAATTAGCAGAAGGCTGTGATGTTGAAGCCAAGAAGGCATCAGGTAGGGATGGAAAAGGTGAACTACCTAAAAGTTTTTTTGAGTCTTATTCTGCAATGGCTAACACCTACGGTGGTGATATTTTTTTAGGCATTGAAGAAAAACCTAAAGGCAAATTTAATATCATAGGCATCGCTGTTCCAGATCGTATCCTTAAAACACTTTGGGATGGGCTTAATAATCGCCAGCAAATTAGTATTAACTTGCTTACCGATAAAATGGTTCAAGTAATCGAAGTGCAAGGCAAGCAAGTAATTAGGATTACCGTTCCACGAGCAAAGCGTCCGCAGCGTCCAGTATATGTAGGGCAAAATCCTTTAACAGGTACTTATCGAAGAAACTACGAGGGAGATTACCTTTGCGACCAAGAAACTGTTAAACGGATGCTCGCAGAACAAGTAGAGGAAGTACGGGATGCTCGGTTACTTGAAAACTACGATTTTAATGACATTGAACCAAATACTCTTAAAGCATACCGAAACCAATTCAAAGCCACTAAACCCGACCATCCTTGGCTCGATCAAGACGACAAGGAATTTTTGCAATCCATTGGTGGTTGGTTACGGGATAGGCAAACAGGTAAGGAGGGATTAACTATAGCTGGTTTGTTGATGTTTGGTAAACTCCCATCAATTCTTGAAGCAGTACCTCACTACGTAGTTGATTATCAAGAACGTTCAGAACCAAGAACAGAAGCTCGGTGGGTAGATCGCGTTACAACAGATGGTACGTGGTCAGGAAACCTTTACGATTTTTATCGTCGGGTTATTCAAAAACTTTTCTCAGACCTCAAAGTTCCCTTCAAGCTTAAAGGTGCAAAACGGGTAGATGACACACCAGTACATGAAGCATTACGCGAAGCATTAATTAATACAGTAATTCATGCGGATTTTACTGCACGAATACCAATACAAATTATTAAACGCCCCGATATGTTTGTATTTCGTAACCCTGGTATAATGCGACTACCTTTAGAGGATGCATTACGGGGTGGTACAAGTGACTGTCGCAATCGCAAGTTACAGAAAATGTTTCAGCTTGTGGGTATTGGAGAACAAGCAGGTTCAGGTATTCCCAAAATTTATCGTAACTGGAGCAAGCAACACTGGCGACTCCCTGCATTGTCAGAAGAAGTAGAACCAGATCAAACATTACTTGCAATGTTAATGGTTAATCTACTACCAGAAGAAACTCTCAGAGAACTTGACGAACGATTTGGTTACAAATTTCGAGAATTATCAGAAGATCAACGCCTTGCATTAGTAACTGTAGCTCTGGAAGGAAAAGTTACCCACGCTCGACTTAAGTGTATGAGTACCACTCATCCTCACGATTTGACAAAAGCATTATCTGCTCTTGTCAGAGATGGCTTCCTTGAGTCCAGTGGTATTGCTCGCGGAACTTTTTACTTTTTCCCAGATGAGCCACCTAACGCAGAAGTTGATTTAGTAGCCCATAACTATAAATTCATAGAAAAAGCCAGTCCTCAAGATATATCATTAGGAGCTATACCAGAAGATATTCTTGATGATTTAGAACCAAGCTCTGATGATTTAAAATTTAGCTCCGATGATTTGGAAGCAAGCTCTGATGATTTAGAACCAAGCTCTGATGATTGGGAATCACTCAAAGCGATCGCAATAAATGTCAGGAATAAGGGTAAGGTACCGTCAAAAGTGATGGAGACAACAATTCTCAAGCTTTGCCAAGGAAGGTTTTTGAATCACAAGCAACTTCAAGAATTACTAGGTCGTTCTTACAACACATTACGGCTTGGATACTTAAGCAAGATGCAAAAGACAGGTCAACTGGAGTTACGATACCCAGATAAACTAACTCACCCCAATCAGGGATATCGTACTAAAAATTTAAGCAGCAGTGATTTTGAATAGTCATATTTTTCATACTTAAGCGTTTATAAAAACCGAGTTGGACAAAATAAAATACACATACCCACAAAAAGCAAGAGTTTTTAACAAAACTCTTACCTTTGATATTTTAGAAGTAAAAATAAACTGTTAAAATCGCACTCCTTAACTCTTCTTCTGCTTTCTTACCATCGTCGCAAAACGTAAACAACAATGTTGACATTCCCCCGTTACCCAATCCCCAGGAATAGGAAAAGCAGTTCCGCAATTAGTACATTTGGTAAGCAAGCGTAATTGATGGTGGCTACATTTCATCACATCCTTATGCTGCCACTCAATGCGATGATAGGGATTTTCTGCATAACAAGCAGCACAAAGCCTAATTGGTCTTGGTTTCATTGTAATACCCTTCTGCGGTAGCATTTCCTTCAACTTTTCAACTTCCACTTCAACCACATTAGCTAAAGCTTCTAACTCTTGTTGGCTAGGAAATGGGTTGAAATAAAGTTTTCTCCACCTAGAGACTACAGCACCAATTCCTGCCTCTTTACCAATTTGATATGCAGTCAACAAATTAGCTCTCTCGAAACGTCCTAAAAAGTGACTAATACTTTCCCCTGGAAAAGGTTCAAGAACATTGATCCAAGGCTCAAAATTATAAACTTCGCTTGACATCTAGATTCAGTAACTATCATTAACTTGCAACTAATAAATAATCCCCTTCTATATTTTCCAAAACAGACTTATCGATTTTGTTAATTCCTGACTCCAAAGCTTTGACTGCTGCATCCCTGAGAATTTGATCTAACAACCGAATTTGACCATCTGTTTTTTCTTGTAACAAAGTAATAATTTCCTGGTTATCAGCTAAATTTGACTGTTTTGGAAGTCTGAGAATTTTTTGTTCCCATATTTTGACTGTTTTTTTAAAGTTAGCTCCTAATAATTTCTCAAAATTATAATAAGATGCAAAACGTCCAGCAACTTGTTCATCTTTAGCAATTAAAGTATCCAATCTACTACTTGTTCCTACAAGTATTGGCACTATTTTTACTTTGTCAAACAAGTCCCTAACATCTGGAAGAGTTTTAAATTGTAGTCGATGAGCTTCATCAACAATCATTACTTCAACTTTACACTGTTTAATTAAATACCAAGCTCGTTCCCGTAGTTGGTTTTCATTACCACCTTTCACTTTAAATTTCAAAGTTTCAATAATAGTTTTAAAAAATAGTGATGGACTGCAAGAACTTCCCGTCAATTCAATATACAGTACAGGGACAATGGGATTTTGATTTGGTGTTTTGGCAGCACGATTTTTAAATGTGTAAAACAGAGATGCTGTTGTTTTACCCAAGCCAGACTCACCTACAGCCCTTCCTGGCTTTCTTAATTTACGTCTTTCATCTAACCAAACACAAAATCTTTTGACTTGTTCCAAATCTAAAATATCTGGTTGCCGAAGACGTTCAATCTCTGCTTGCAATTCTTCATTAGTCATGATTTATAGCCCCAGTTCTTCACGCAATAAATTCAAATCCAATTTTTCTATTGGCTCGTCTTCTATTTGTGCTTCTGTTATCTCAACTTCCTTCTTATTTTGATTTTTATTTATGCTACTTATATCCTCTTCGTGCCTTACTGGTAATTTTTCAACACGCTTTTGTTCGCTGCGACGACGTTCTGCTTTCGTCTTGTTTTTTTTATGTTTCAGAAAGTTTCTACGTCTAATAACTTCCTCCAGGATAGAAATATTATTGATTCCTTTCCCATTCATTTCAGCTTTTTTACGTCCGTACTTTACTTCCTCAATAGAAAGCTTTTCTGATTCCAAACCAACAGCATAAGCACGGGCTAAAAATACTTCTTTGTTATTTTTACGACCATATACTAAAACCAAAGTAATATCTCTGGGGTCATACCTTAAGATGACTTTGTCCCCTGCATAACCCCCTAAATTTTCTCCCCTATAACGAAGACCAGAAAAATTTAGATAACCATTGTCATAAACCACCCGCTCTGTTCCTTTCATCAAGCAAATATCAAGTTCTCTTTCATTTAATAATGTTGGAGGCATCCGCAACCCTTTTTCCCATCGCTCAATTCGACTTTGCTTTGGGGTCAAAGGGTTTGCTTGACTTCGAGCATCGGGCTTTTGATTATAGTTATCAACTATAAATCCTAAAATCACTTTTTCTAGTTCTGGAAGGGTTATACAAGCTTTGTCTTCTGCATCTTCTGGACGCTCTTTAACATTTGCTCCAGTAAAACCGGGCATCTCCGAAAGCAATCCACTCATTGTTCTAAAAGGTCTTTCTACAATTCCTCCTTCTGAGGGACGGCTTCTAAGTATAGGCTCAAAACCTAATTGGTCAGAAATCCACTCCACTAAATGTTTCGAGCGAAAATCTTTACCTCCATCTGTAAAAACATATTTAGGTACGCCATAAGCTTTCCACTTACATCTGAGTTCATAATCGGGACTATAACGCTTTGGCATAATTGCATTACGCAAAGCTAAAGCAGTAACTTGAGAACTAGGTGCAGCAAATCCGACGCGGAAACCAACTATACAGCGAGAGTAGCAATCTACTACTGTAGTTAAAAAAGGACGACCAATTTCTTCACCATCTTCATCAACTAAAAGTATGTCCGCTTTAGTATGGTCAATTTGCCAAACTTGGTTGCTGTACTTAATAGATATTTCTTGACCATCGCGGGTTGTAATGACATGGTCGGAACCATGCCAACCAGGATGACGACTTGTACGAGACCTATGTTTCTTCTCTTCTAATGGTTTAAGCCATCTTTCTATAGTTCTTTTAGAAGGAGGTTTACCATATTTTCTCCAATAATTAAATCCTTCCGTTTTCTCCTTAGTGTTTATTAACGTCTCAATCTCCCAATCTAATTCTTCCCCCCGAAATCCTTCGGACTCTAACTGTGATATTTCCTGCTGTAATTCTTTTTTAGCAATCTCATAAGCCTTTACAGCAATTTTTTCTGCTACCTGAGAGCGAGTCATGCGATCGCTACCCTTATTACCAGCTTTATAAGTTTTAATCGTCAAGTTATACCAATATTCGCTTTTTCTAGTTTGTCCCTTATCAGCTCTAGGAACTTCCGCAAGCGCAGCCAAACCATTTTCTTGCCAAGCTTTAACCCAACGTCGAATCGTTCGTTCCGATTTTCCAGATTTTTGAGCAGCTTCCTTGAGTTTTTGTCCATAAGTTTTGCGATCGCAATGCTCGCGCAAACTCTTAATAATCTCTAACTTAAGTCTCTGCTCACCCGAAAACCTTAGTTCCTTATCCTCAGAAAACCTTTCATCTACAAACTCAACTGCTTTATCTCCTTCACTAGAGTCGTAGCTATCTTCTAAAATCAAGTTTTCATCATTTAAGGACAACTGGTTATCTTCATCCAAACCAAACGCTTTATCTATACCTGAGTTTTCCATAAATGTCATTCTCCAGGTTCACTGCTTGATTCACTTACATAGTCACATGACTAGTTTATTGATTTTATTTTTTAGAAAGTATATTTATACTACAGCATAATTGATAAAAAAAGGACACTTAATTTTTCGTTATTTTAATCAATGACACATAATATGTCGCCAAATGCAAATAAGGACGCTCAATATGTCGCATAGGTGTAATTATGTTATTGGATACTTTAAAATGAAACAAGCCAGTTAATAGAAGGGTTTCTGGCTTTTGAGTATTGGTGACAAACAATTTGTCGCTGCGGACATTTAATTTGTCGCTCTATAATTTTTTTTATCGAATAAGAAATTGATGTCGCTGCGAACGAAACAATTTCGTTTTTGATTTCTTTTAGAAATCGCTGCTTTTAATTGATTGTAGGACAATGGAGACAGAAATATTTCACCTAACAGTATTAAGTAATATTGAGGGAAAAATCATGCAATCTCCTGTAAGCTTTTTCACCGTCGAAGAATACCTGCAACTCGAACAAACTAGATTAATTACATTTATATTTTATTGATTTAAAATTAACAATGGCAGATATTTACGAAGATGCAATCAAAATAATATAGGGTAAATTATTATGAGTTCTTTAAGTTTACAAATACCTCCCTCTCTCAAGTTTACAGATGAAGAATTTGAACAAATAGTCGAATGTAATAAAGAATTGCGTTTAGAATTAACCGCTCAAGGGGAACTAATTATTATGTCACCAACTGGGGGAGAAACGGGAAACCGTAATTTTGATTTAATTGGTCAAATATGGTTTTGGAATCGTAAAAATAACTCAGGAAAAGCTTTTGATTCTTCTACGGGTTTTAAACTTCCCAATGGTGCTACTCGTTCTCCGGATGCTTCTTGGATAAAAATCGAAAAATGGGATGCTCTGACACCACAACAAAGAAAGAAATATTTACATTTGTGTCCTGATTTTGCAGTGGAATTAGTATCAGAAAGCGATGATGTGAAAGATACTAGAAAGAAGATGCAAGAGTATATTGAAAATGGTTTAAGGTTGGGTTGGTTAATTAATCCCAAAGATAAGCAGGTGGAAATTTATCGTAGTGGTAAGGACGTGGAAATTTTAGATTCTCCTACAAGTTTATCTGGGGAAGATGTGTTGGTTGGGTTTAGTTTAGATTTAGAAGTTATTTTTGGGT
>ERZ1740062.684-NODE-684-length-16252-cov-4.916343_pt1 | contig 16252 bp, 17 predicted proteins | sample MGYA00581741_ERZ1740062 | MGnify/ENA primary metagenome ERZ1740062 (study PRJEB43018, sample SAMN04849747) | marine metagenome | isolation source: floating plastic debris | place: Pacific Ocean | collected 2008-09-01 | study: EMG produced TPA metagenomics assembly...
AGCCTACAATACGGAGCATAATATTGTTCCCAAAGCGCTTAATAAGAATTTGGACAACGCTTTGGCCAAGAATTCGGTATCCACTTATCATTTTCAAAAGGAAGAACTCCGTGCGGCAGAACCTGATTTAAAGTATTTGACGCCAGAGCAAAAAGACAGGGTTATCCGCGATAAGCGAAAAGCCATGGAGAAGGCGGCAAAGGAGTTAAACTTTATGGAAGCAGCCAAGCTAAGGGACGAAATCAAAAGTCTTCAAGCCCAAGAATAAGAAACGCGCCGAAAATTCCGGCGCGTTTCGCAACTAACTAACTCAACCAATCATCATGAAACACCTATCACTGGTGTTACCCTACTTGATTTCAATCAATCTTTTTGGTTTTGGCAAAGCTTCCTCTTTTTTGGGAAGTACCAATCGTAAAATACCTGCTTCATAAGAAGCGTCGATTTTAGTTCCATCCACGGTTTCAGGAAGTACAAACGCTCTTTTAAAAGTAGCATATGAGAACTCCCGACGTGTGTATTTTTCTTCTTTGGTTTCGGTTTCGTTTTTTACCTCATTGGAAATCGTCAAGGTATCGTTATCCACCTCTATGTTGAAATCTTCCTTTTTACCACCTGGGATGCTTAGCTCCAAATGGAAACCTTTTTCATCTTCTTTGATGTTTACAGCAGGTAGCGTGGCCCTCACCTTATCAACTCCACCAAACCAGTCTGGTGCAAAAAAATCGTTCATTATAGAAGGAAATAAAACATTGTTTCTTTTTACAATACTCATCTCAATAACTTTTATAGATTATTATCGATAGGAATAAGGCAAAGGGTGTACCAACATCAATTTTATGACGTTGTGTCATAAAATAGTGTTAATAAGGTGACAAAATGTCTTAGTTGTAGTGGGTTTTGAAGATATCAATGAGCACATCTGGCGGAACTACCTTGTTGGGGTATTGGTGCATAATACGAAGTACTTGCTCTGTCGCTGCTGGAGGGAGACCCATTTTTAGTCCGATGTTACGCAAACGGTACATTTCTTTATCATGCTGCTCCTGGTCCACATTCATCAACAACACTAGGCGATGGAACTGTACAATTCTGTCTGGTTGGGATTTTAAACTGGGTTTTGAAGCTTTTTGTTGCAACAACGCTTCAAAGGCATCTTTATCTACCCCAAGCTGCTCGGCCACTGTAATCAGAAAATGATATTCAGAATCCTTTAAAGAGTTATCCACTCTTGCAAAGGCTATCATTTCAGATAAAATATCAAGTCTTTCTTGGTATGAGTCCATGAGGTTAAGGTTAGCACTGCGATTGCTGTTTAAGATAACTCCAAAAAATGACTTTTTAGTGTATAAAAAATCCTGGAATTCACCAGGATTTTCAAATTCCTTCAGAAAGTAGGGGTTAAACTGTTACTCTCACTTGTACCGTATAAATCTTACCTTCTTCTACTTGGTCCAATTGAACCTTTTGATAATTTAGTCTTCCTTTTACGAAACCTTCTAACGAAGAATCTTCCGTATCTACAGAAAGAACAACGATTTCACCCTCTTTGTTGAAGGTGAATCGCACCTGTGCTTTCATTTCTCCTTCAGACAAATCAAACGTGCTGCTATCCAACAGTTTCTGAATTTGTTCCGAAAGTTTTAGGGTAGTAGGCTCCCCGCTTGAATTTGCGTTGCTGACAACAACAGCGAAGACCAATAATAATGTCGTTAATACAATTTGTTTTTTCATAATGACAGATTCGATTTTGTGTTTTGATGTTTCAAAGGTAGCATCAAATTAAAGCTGCAGATTCTCTATAAAGTACGATTTAACTGACTTTTAAATTTGCTAACACTAACCTAATCCTGAATGCTTCGCTTGGTGCAAAAAGGCGCCTAAAATCCTGTAATCTACCTTGGAAATCTATTGAAATATTAATAGTGAAAAATACATTTTGATGAACATAACGCAAAGAAAGTTTAAAGACGTTTTAAAAAATGAAAAAGGGCAATGTTATCAGAACATTACCCTTTTCCTGCTATGAAAATCCTAATCTTTCCTAGGAGGTAATCCGAACATCAATAATGTACTTCTTACCAACTTCCAAGTCTTCAATTTGAACTTTTTTACCCTTTAAGGTTCTTGAAATCATTCCCTTTACGTCATTGTAATCAGAATGGATGTCCAGCACGGCGATACGCTTTTCGCTGGTTAAAGTAAACAGCACTTTTGCTGTCAAATCCTGTTTTTTTACATAAATCTCACTGGTGCTCAAATAGGCTTGGATTTGTTCTGACAAGTTGTATTCTGGCTTGTCTGTTAGTGGAGTGGTGTTCGCGAGCGCGCTACCAAATCCCAATACGGTTGCCAAGGCGGCAACAAATACGGTTTTTTTCATCTTGTTTTTTGATTAATGATTAATAATTGATGATATATAACTGACGACAAGTCTAGAACTTTGTTACGGGGAGTAGACCGAGATTAACGTAAGGTTGGCAACACTTTAGGTTTCTGTTTGGAAAAAGGGCGAAAAGCTGTTAAGGATAGACAAAAAAAAGACCCTGTTTAGGGCCTTTTGATTTTATATTTGAGATTGGGAGTTTATGCCAAAACCTCTTTTACTTTGTCGGCAGCCTCTTGAAACTGCACCGCGGAATGTACAGCCAAACCGGAATTATCAATAATTTCTTTGGCTAGCTCGGCATTTGTCCCTTGTAATCTTACGATAATAGGTACCTGAATGGAATCTCCCATGTTTTTATAGGCATCCACAACACCTTGGGCAACACGGTCACATCGCACAATACCACCAAAGATATTGATGAGGATTGCTTTCACGTTAGGGTCTTTCAAAATGATACGAAACGCTTCTTCCACACGTTTGGCATCGGCCGTTCCCCCAACATCCAAGAAGTTGGCAGGTTCGCCTCCAGCCATTTTAATCAAATCCATCGTGGCCATGGCCAAACCAGCTCCGTTTACCATGCAACCTACGTTTCCATCTAAATCCACGTAGTTTAGCCCTACTTCACGCGCTTCGACCTCAATAGGATTTTCCTCACGTAAGTCCCGCATTTCAGCATATGGTTTTCTACGGTACAAGGCGTTATCGTCAATGGATACTTTAGCGTCTACCGCCATTATCTTATCATCAGATGTTTTCAAAACCGGATTGATTTCAAAAAGGCTTGAATCACTGGCTTCATAAGCTTTGTACAAAGCTGAAACGAATTTGACCATTTCTTTGAAAGATGTACCGCTCAACCCAAGATTGAAGGCTACTCTTCTAGCTTGGAAGGGCAACAATCCCGTAGCTGGGTCAATTTCTTCCGTGAAAATCAAGTGAGGCGTTTTTTCAGCCACCTCTTCAATATCCATCCCACCTTCGGTAGAATACATAATCATATTGCGTCCACTGGCGCGGTTAAGCAAAACGGACATATAAAATTCGTTGGTTTCGCTATCGCCAGGATAATACACATCCTCCGCGACCAATACCTGATGCACTTTTTTACCTTCCGCAGAAGTTTGAGGGGTAATAAGGTTCATCCCTATGATACTTTCTGCCAATTCCTCCACTTCTTTCAAGTTCTTCGCAAGTTTTACGCCTCCACCTTTACCGCGTCCACCAGCGTGAACTTGGGCTTTGATAACATGCCAACCGGTGCCGGTTTCTTGTGTGAGTTGTTTAGCTGCCTCAACCGCTTCTTTGGCATTTCGTGCCACGATGCCGCGCTGAATGCGCACTCCAAAACTGGCTAAAATCTCTTTTCCTTGATATTCGTGAAGATTCATTATTGACGTGAATTTTGATTGTGACAAAAATAGAAAACGGAAACTAATTACCCTAGTATGTTCAGACTTTAAAGTCTTTAAAATCCAAGGGGTCAAAATTCTTGAAATGTCCATTCATTTTGATGACTGCCTTGGTACGATTAACGCTTTCGAGTACTTCAGTTGTGGTATCCAAATGATTCTTGATGTACAGCAAACGGTCAGTTTCTTTAGGAATCTGAAGGAGACGATACTCTTGCTCAAAGGACAATCCCATCTTATGCGCCAGTGAAAAACTATTGAATTGTTTGGGAGAAGTTTTGGTAAAAGGAACGTCCATTAGCTCATATAGTTTCTCCACCTTCTCCAAAACTTCATTCCTAAGCTTTTCGTCAGCATCATTTTGCATGTCCAAAAATTGTACTTCTCCGCCCGCATAGAGTTTATCCTCCAATTGGTTTTCAAAAGAAAGTACCTTAAATACCTGTCTGGCGACACAAACCACATCCATTTCACCACCCTCGTAGGTATTGACCACTTCGACCAATTGGACTTCGGTACCAAAGGCAATAGAATCATTGATATACACTGGAATACCGAAAGTGAGAGCTTCTTCTCTACAGTCGTTGATGAGTTGTTTGTAGCGTTCTTCAAAAATGTGCAAGGGTACCGTTTCTCCAGGAAAAAAAACGGATTGCAACGGGAATAGGGGTAATATCATGCTGGCAATTTGCCTAAAAATACAACCGGATGCGCAATTGCACAATTTTACCAAAGGGCTATAAATGTATTTTTATAACAATTTGTTACATTTTAATGAATTGATACAATTTATCTTGCGCAAAAAGCGTTCAAGATGTAGTTTTGTAAAAACGAATGATTACTATGGATTCAGCTATTCTCACCGGTATTGCACTAGAATTTGGTGCCCCGTTATATGTGTACGATGCTTCCAAAATAGAAGCACAATACAAAAGACTGACTTCTGCCTTTAACAAGGTACCGCATTTACGCCTGAACTATGCTGCCAAAGCGCTCTCAAACCTATCTATTTTGCGCTTCATGAATCAATTGGGTGCCGGATTGGATACGGTTTCCATTCAAGAGGTTCAGCTGGGATTGCTTGCCGGTTTTCAACCTGAGTCCATCATTTTCACTCCTAATGGGGTTTCTCTTGAGGAAATTGAAGAGGCCTCGGCCTTGGGCGTCCAAATCAATATTGACAATCTTTCCATTTTGGAACAGTTTGGAAGTAAATTTCCTGACGTACCCGTTTGTATCCGAATCAACCCGCACGTGATGGCTGGGGGAAATTCGAATATCTCTGTAGGACATATCGATTCGAAATTTGGTATCAGCATTCATCAAATCCCCCATTTGTTGCGTATTGTGGAACTCACCAACATGCGCATCAACGGGATTCATATGCATACCGGAAGCGATATTTTGGATATTGACGTTTTTCTTTACGCCTCTGAAATTCTATTTGAAACAGCGAAAAATTTCAAGGATTTGGAATTTATCGATTTTGGTAGCGGATTTAAAGTGCCTTACCGCCCCGGCGATATCGAAACAAACATCGAAGAGCTTGGAAAAAAGCTGTCCAAAAGATTCAATTCGTTTTGTGAGGAATATGGCAAAGAACTTACCCTAGCGTTTGAACCAGGCAAGTTTTTGGTAAGCGAAGCAGGATACTTTTTGGCCAAAGTGAACGTGGTTAAACAAACCACTTCTACCGTATTTGCTGGAGTGGATTCAGGTTTCAACCATTTGATTCGGCCAATGCTTTACGGTGCTTCCCATGAAATTGTGAACATCTCAAATCCTGAAGGACGTGAACGCTATTATTCCGTTGTAGGGTACATTTGCGAGACAGATACCTTCGGCAGCAACCGAAGAATCAATGAAATTTCTGAAGGCGACATTCTTTGCTTCAAAAACGCAGGTGCATATTGCTTCACCATGGCGAGTAATTACAACAGCCGGTTCCGTCCTGCAGAAGTACTTTGGTACCAAAATAAGGCTCACCTAATTCGAAAACGAGAAAACTTTGATGACATCCTGCGAAACCAAGTAGATGTGGAGGTGCTAAAACCCAAAGCAGACCAAGCCGTTTCGTAAGACAATGATGGTAGTCGCCTCTCTGTTGGCTTTGATTTTCTTTGTACTGGGTGGCTTGCATTTTTATTGGGCCATCTTTGGTATTCAAATTCCAGAGAGCGTATATCCCAGCCGTGAAAATGGAAATCAGATGGAGTACACCCCCGGAAGGTTCGCTAGCAGCGCCGTCGGTGTAGTACTGTTCGCATTTAGCTTTCTTTTCTTGAATAGAGTTTTAATATGGGTCAATTTTCCATTTGAGTTTTACCTAGTCTTGGGAATAGGAATCCTTTTTCTGCTCCGAGGTGTCGGGGATTTTAAATATTTAGGTCTTTTTAAAACGGTTCGGAAAACCCCTTTCGCCAAAATGGATACTCGATTTTACACCCCGCTGTGTTTTTGTATTGCTGGTATGGTGTTTGCACTAGTGGTTTGGTATTGATACTTAACGGTGCTTTTTTTCGTTAGCTTTGTAAGGTATCCCAGATATACCGAACTTAAATCAAAAACGTTATGCATCAAATACTACCCCGTTTTTTCACTATAGCCATATTGATTTTGCTGTTGTTTCCTGTGACCATTTCTGCCCAAAAAGTAGAATGGATGAGTTGGGAAGAAGCATTAGCCCTATCGGAAAGTGATGCCGAGCCCAAGAAAATTTTTGTGGATGTGTATACCGACTGGTGCGGATGGTGTAAGAAGATGGACAAAGATACCTTTCAAAATGAAGCAGTTGCTGCCTACATGAAGGAAAACTTTTATATGGTGAAAATGGATGCTGAGGGCAAGGACCCCATTGATTTCCAAGGGAAAACCTTCAAATATGTGCCCTCAGGAAGAAGAGGATATCATGAATTGGCCGCTGCCCTACTCCAAGGTAAAATGAGCTATCCTACAGTTGTTTTCTTAGATGAAAAACTAAATATGCTTTCTCCAGTACCGGGGTATCAAAAAGCGAAGCCTTTTCTCAAAATCGCCAAATATTTTGGAGATAACATCTACAAAGACAAAGACTGGAAGTCTTATTCAGGTTCCAGCAAATAGGTTATCTAACTAAAACTTTACCGGCTGTAGTTCGGGCTTTCTTTCGTGATGGTCACATCATGAGGGTGGCTTTCGTTGATTCCGCTAAAGGTAATTTTCACGAAACGACCCGATTCTTGTAATGTAGCCACATCCTTGGCACCACAATACCCCATTCCTGCTCGAAGACCACCGATAAATTGATGCATGCTTTCGTATAGGTCTCCTTTATAGGGCACCCTTCCTACGATTCCTTCGGGGACCAATTTTTTGATATCGTCTTCAACATCTTGAAAGTAGCGGTCTTTACTGCCCTCTTTCATCGCTTCAACTGAACCCATTCCACGATAAGACTTGAATTTTCTTCCTTCGTAAATAATGGTTTCACCAGGGGACTCATTCGTTCGGGCTAGCAAAGAACGCGACAGTACGGGATCGGCACCTGCGGCAATCGCTTTCGGTATATCACCGGTATATCGGATACCACCATCTGCTATTACGGGTACACCGCTACCTTAAATACCGGCAGCAACTTCCAACACCGCAGAGAATTGGGGGAATCCTACGCCGGCAACCACTCGCGTAGTACAAATAGACCCAGGTCCAATACCAACCTTAACGGCATCAGCACCAGCATCCACCAAATATTTGGCAGCTTCAGCTGTAGCAATATTTCCAACGATGATTTCCAGATTTGGAAAAGCCTGTTTTACTTCTTTCAAAATACCCACAACTCCTTTGGAGTGGCCATGTGCCGTATCAATCACCAAAGCGTCAACCCCAGCTGAGACCAAAGCCTCAGCCCGTTCGGTTGCATCAGGAGTGACTCCAAGAGCAGCAGCAACGCGCAAACGTCCATACTGATCTTTATTTGCTATCGGTTTTTGGGTGAGTTTGGTAATATCCCTAAAGGTGATGAGTCCTATCAATTTGTAGTTGTCATCTACCACGGGTAGTTTTTCAATTCTATTTTTCTGCAAAATCACTTCTGCTTCAGACAATGAAGTTCCTTCACTCACCGTAACCAGGTTTTCGGAAGTCATGACTTCCGAAATGGGTCGCTCATTGTTTTTTTCAAAACGCAAATCACGGTTGGTTACAATTCCGATAAGCTTAAGCTGATTATCTACAATAGGAATACCACCAATACTATGTTCCCGCATGCTGGCTTTGGCATCGCGGACTAAGGCATCTTTGGGAAGCGTGACCGGGTCCATTATCATACCGCTCTCTGCCCTTTTTACTTTGCGTACCTTGGTAGCTTGCTGGGCGATGGTCATGTTTTTATGCAAAACACCAATACCTCCCTCACGCGCCATGGCAATGGCCATTTGCGATTCAGTAACGGTATCCATGGCCGCGGAAACTATGGGCACGTTGATTCGTATGTTTCGGGTAAAACGCGTGGTGATATCCACTTCGCGTGGTAAAACTTCGGAATATCCAGGAACCAAGAGAACATCATCGTAGGTAAGTCCTTCACCGATGATTTTTGAAAGATGCGCTTTCATGCAATTCAAGATTAATTGCGTGCAAATATACCACAATTATTTAGGACGGTTTAGTTTACTAAACTTCCTCCATTAAAGTTAATTTTATTTAGACTTATTATAAATAAATGTATCTTTGAGTAAAACATCATATGTACCCCAAAGTCGAAGTTTTAGGTTTTAGCAAGTCAGGTGAATTCAGTTTTTGCAACCAGTCGAAGCTGTTTCAGTTGCGTTTCAACAATCTTTGTTTCGAATTCTATGAGTGGGAATTGGCAAACTTCAAGCGATATCTGGCTTCTTTATTGAAAGACTTCAAACAAAATAGTATTCGGGACATCAATGGGCGCACCAAAATTCCGTTGTCAGTCGGAAATAAATATTTTATTATTTTACTCACCCATAAGGAATTGGTGGAAATGTGCGGGCTGCTCAACGATAAGCATTCCACACCGCAACTCATTAGAGCACAAGATATTGACTATATCTCCACGAAAAACTAGCTTCCGAAGTGTTCTCAGGAGTTAGTAGGTTTGGAAAGCGGCCACAGGATTCGGCCGCTTTCTTTTTTAAATTCAATCCAAATACAAATAACTGAATTACAAGTATTTAGAATCATTTTAGGTATTTTCTGAAGTACCTTTATATAGAATTTTAAAACTATTGCTATGTCTATTCGGTTAGCCACAAATTGTACAAATTGCATCAATTTTACGAACGAAAGTACTTGTGCCCAACACAACATCACTGTCAGCGAGAGACACACCTGTGACAGTTTCACCATGCAAGACGCCTTGAAAGAAGGCATGAGCTGTGGAACTTGTACTAGATTCAATACCGCTGCTTGTCCTCACCCAGCGAAAGCTGCTGAAGGAATGTTGTGCTCTAAGTGGGCTCCTCAAGCAGTTGCTTAATTTGCCAACAACTTGTTATACAATTAAAAGGAAAGCATTATGCTTTCCTTTTTGGTTACAACTTGAATTGTAATGTGGTATAAAATGTTCTGGGTTCTGCCGGAATGATTCCCGGTCCTGGATACCCCGTCGCTCTTCGGGTAAAATAGCTTTCATCCAAAAGGTTGTTCACCCCTGCTTCCAACCGCCAGTTTTTGTAGGTATACGACAATGAAAGGTCCATGACATCATAAGCTGGAAGGGTACCGATAATTCCAGCATTTGGTGCAGTACTATCCGTGAAGGGTGTCGAGTTTAGAGGGTCATTGAATTGTTCTGACAAATAAGAATATTGAAAGGAAGCCAAAAAGTTCTTAATACCAAACCGCAATCCAGTTCTAATGTTCACATTAGGAATATGTTCTACTCTTTTCCCATCTACCGAGTTGTTCAAGTCTGATTTGATATATTCCGAAGTGGTCAAAGCAGAATTGATAAACATATTGAGTTTTACATTACTATCAGAAGGAAACAATACTGGTTTTAAGTTTACATCTACCACGGTTTCCAGGCCCAATATTAAAGCAGTACCAACATTGTCGGTTATATTCCTTACCTGATTGAACTCATCTACTATTTGGTTATTTGCTGATATTCTGTTCGCATAATAAAGAGCAAACGTACTCACGTCATAACGCAACAGGTCATCGATTGTGCCCCGAACACCCAAATCAGCCGTGAAACCTGATTCATCTTCAAGGTCTTCACTAATTATTTGAGCAGGATTGACCACCCGAATATCATTGAAAGTGATAGATCTGTAGTTCTCGGAAAAGTTAGCATACAACTCTGTATCTTCACCCAACTTATATGCCGCCCCAACACCGAGTAGAACAAAAGAACGCTCATTTACCCTATCTTCTTCCGTGATTAAAGTGTTAATTAAGTTTCCGGCCAAATCCACGAATACTCTCGTGAAATTCCCTACCGCCTGAGTTTTGATATACTCAAAACGGAACCCAGGAGTAATTGAAAGACGATCTGTGATGTTGAAAATATGCTCACCGAACACAGCGATATTCAAATTTGGAAACGTGTAGGAAGACCTCCTGGGGAAAGTTGGAAACTCTTCATCAACGAATCTAAAATCGGGACCAAAACTTGCAGGTCCAGCTCCCTGTCTTTGAAGGTTGTACGATTGGTAGTATTTGGACCCTATTAAAGCAACAGCATCTTGTTGTCCTATTTTATAGCGGGTCAGTAATCTCGCTTCGGCTCCCCAATTTTGAAAATCATCAATTAGTAACTCCCTCTCTTCACCGGGATCTACGTTCAATACTCTATTCTCTCGAAAGCCCAAGGCACTTCGCGAAGCATCCAAACCAAAAATATTCAAGCTAAATTCCGTTGCGCTGCTAAAACGATGTTCCAATCTCATGTTGCCCAATAACCAAGAAACATCAAACCAATTCCTTTCGCGAAGGCTTACAGAAGGATCTTCTTCGAACTGTGCATCGGTCAACCCACCGGGCTGTTGGGCCAAGTAGTCTAGAATTGTCGCTTCGAACCAAATTTTGGTTTTGTTTGAAATCTGGTAACCAAAATGTCCATGGTAATTTCTAGAGTTAAAGTTGGTATTGGGGCGAAACCCTTCTCCACTTTTGTAATTAAAATAATTGTAATAACTAAATTTCCCTATAGTACCGCTGGCACTGTTGAAACTCGTGAACAAATTATATGACCCAACGGTTTGTCTGCTTACAAACTCAAATTTTTTATTTGGATTAGGTGGTTTGAATTTAAAATTAATAAGTCCTCCGAATTGTGTACCGTACTGCAAAGAAGCTGCCCCTCTAACTACTTGAATTTCGGACAATGCCTCTACCGGCGGGGTATAATAGCTTTCAGGATAACCTAATACATCTGCGCTGATATCATATCCATTTTGGCGTACATTAAAATTAGCAGAACGGTTTGGATCTAATCCGCGCCCTCCTATGTTCAATTGTAATCCTCCTGCTCCACCATCATATATGTTAAGACCCACAACTTGTCCATAGATTTGTCGGGCAACATTACTGGCCAAATTGGCAGTAAGCAAATCAACGGCTACTACTTCGGTATTTTTACCCGCATAAATTGCCGTGCCTTCCACCTTTCTGAGATTTTGCAGGGCAAATACTTTTTCTCTTTCTTGTATTAAAATGACTTCAGACAGCTCTTCACCAAGACTTTGTAATTGAACATCGATAACTACATTCTGTTGAATATCTACTTTTTGCTCACTAACCTTAAAACCATAGCTGAAAGCGACCAACGTGTATGTACCAGCATCAATATTTTCAAAACGATAGACTCCATACGTATCGGAAAGTAAAAAATCACCTGTAGGTTTTAAATACAGTTCTACCGCATTCAATGGAACACCTTCATCATCAGTAACAGTTCCACTTAGCGAAAACTGAGCGTTGGAAGCGGTAACCACTATTACCAACGAAACCAATAAACTATATGCCTTTAATCTCATCTTTTAAGGGCGTAACCCAGGTTTTATGTTTAAAAGACTCTTTTATTTTCGTCAAATCAATAGTAGGATCAATAAATTGGGCACTATGCCTTCCATTTAAGGTAACACCGCAATCGACATACACCTCGATGTTTTTATGTCCCTGCCCTGCAAAATGATTCTGAAGAAAGTGCGCATATTCCAAAATAAAATCAGGCTGGAATGACATCTGCTTTTCCTGCAACGGTGTTAAAAAATCACTGTTTTCCACATAAAACTGTTTGCCAGTTTTGCCGTTTACAATTCTAAATTGGGCATATCCTGCCTTTTCAATCAACATAACGCGCCATGAAAATCGATACCCTTCTTCTGTCCAAAAAAGTTCTCCTGGATATAGGATATACCGCCAGGGAAATAACAATTGAACTACAAAAAAAAGAACCAGCACAAGTTGTATTGCATTTAATCTTGTATAGTTACCAGTTAATGACAAACCATTATCGAAACGTGACTTCGCAATATTGAAAAGTTTGGAAATCCATGCGAGTACTTCATGATGGAATCCGGCATCGAAAAAAATAAGCGTCGCCATAATCATGATATACGGAAACATTCCAATATTAAACAATACCCTAGTTAGAATGTGAAAAACTACAACTGCAGCGAAAGCAAAAGGGCGGGTACGTTTGTAAAGTAGAAAGAAAGGGATGGTTAAATCATAAAAGGCACCTGACCAACTAAATGCATAGTGCGCCCAATTTTCACCCATCAGCCCTCCAATGAATGGAATATCGTATTTGGGGGGTAACCAGATTTTTAAAGGCATAGCCCTTACCAACCAATCTGAATTCAACTTAGCCAGTCCAGCGTAGACGTAAACCACACCCAGCAAGAGTTTTATAGAATCTATTGTCCATCGAGGTACTTTTTGAAAGGCCCTTTTGGGATTTATATAGGCATCAATTGAATAATAGGCATTGGCTGGTAAAAACATCAGTAGAAAGCTCAATACACTAACGAAATAGTAATGATTGAGATAGGTACTCTTTTCCATCAACTCGACATAAGTGAAAGAAAGGAAAAATACAATAATTGCCAAGCGGTACTTGTACCCAAACAATATGCAAATGGATGCTAAAATGCATAGCACAAATAGCAGGTAGGTCCAGTTTCCTAGTGGTTTTACCCATTCAAAACCGTAGTATGTAAAATGGAATTTGGGTTCGAGATATACCCTTTCTATCCATCCCTTCGCCCAAAAGCGAATAAGACTCCAGAGCATCATCACCCCAAAGAAAATGCGAAAGACCGCCAATGGGGCGGCCTCTTGCTGTTTTTTCAAATAGTTGCCAATCCATTCCATAGGTAAAAACTACCTAGTCGTTGTCTTGGTCTTGGAAATCAATGGCTATGCTCAATGCAGAAAACATATCTCGCTTTAAAAGCGCTACCACGTCTTGCACCTCGGCATAAGCAGCAATCATATCGGTTGCAGGACTTTGTTGCAATTCTACTGCAAAACTATCTAAACCAGATACCGCATTCTCGGCGCTATCCAATTGCGCATTGATATCGCCGCCTATAGTAGATTCCACAAAAGTAAGGTAATCATCAAAGCCAATTCCTGCTGTGCCCGTACCATAGGCATTTCCATTAAAAAATGATTTGGTTGCGCTCAAACCCTCCAAAAACAATTCGTTGGACAATGATGGATTGTAAAGGGATTCTATGATTTGCGGTGATTGAACGCCGGACAAAATACCCAACGGTGCTTGTATCTTAGCCGTTCGCAGGCTTTTTTCGTAATAAATCAAGAAGTCATTCGCCAAACGGTCTACGGAGGCACTTGCTCCAGTACCATCTTCAGCCACAAAGCTGTCTCTGAAGGTACTGGTCCATTCATTGGCTACGGCGGTAACCGAGTCATCAATATCCGCAAATATCTTTTGAATGTAGGCTAGAAGAGCTGCACCTGAGGTTACATCCGTATACACCGCTACAATATTTTCATCCGTGTCGGCTATACCATAAAAAAGATAATCCAATGCAGGAAAACCTTTGGAATCCCTATTGGACGGGAGTGCAAAGTTGGCATCAGGATCTGCTATGTTAGTTTCAATTTTGGTTATTGATGTTGGATAGGTGTTCATGTTCAAACGCAATCCCGTCAATTCTGCTGGACCTATTTCGAACATATCAATGTGTTGCCAGCTCTTATAGGCCTCCACATAGGCAGTACGTAAAGCGTTCAAAGCATCCACCGTAGGTGCGTTTGAAAATGCAGTTGCTTCGGTCTGCAAGGTTTCAGTATCCTCCAAAAAAGCGGTATACGCAGGGATGATAATGTTATCAGTCCAATTGGTCAACATATCCGCCCGACTGAAAGTCGGTTCCATACCATCGTCATCGGTTGGGTCAGTTGGTGTATCACCGCCATTATCGGAGGAACAAGCATAAACCAATAACATAACCAAAGTAGGAATTACGGAATACCAATACTTTTTCATTTAGCTATTTTTATTTGTTCTTATTAAAATGCTGTCAAATATACTCAAAAGAGGTGGTACCTTTTCAGGACCACCTCTTACTAATTTTATTTAAAAAGCGTAGGCCCCTTCTTAATTGTTATTGTCAGCAGCATCGGCTACTGTAAAATCAAATTTAGCGGCAATGGCTTCGGAAACAGAATCAAGATCTTCGGCAGTAACATCCCAAAAACCGTTTGTAGGAGTATTATAAATGGTATCCAAGAATCCATTTACCTCTGTAGATGAGAACAAAAATACCGCTTCACCAGCTGACCCTGGTACTCTCATAAACTGTAAGCTGTAGATAAATCCATACCCTTCAGAAAGGTCATGGAATTGATCCCCTGGCTCTGCACCACCAATCTTTCCTTTTCCAGCTTGCAGATAGAACACCGCACGAACTGCTATCACCTCTGCAATTTTTTGTCTTAAAATATCTGCCTGGGCATTACGTTCCGTATAGTCCTTATTGATAATGGCAGTTCTACCTGCTTTGAAGGCATCAAAAATATCTTGTGCAATCCCCGTAAAAGTTGGGTCATTTTCCACTCGCTTGATGTATTTGGCTAAAAACTTATCCGTAGCATCCAAAGCATCTACATCAGCAATTGGGTTTTCCGTGTTATCCACCACACCAAAAGCATAGCCGTAAGCTTCATCCCAATCGTGCTCTAAATCTGTATAAGACTTGTCGTCTACCAATGTACCTTCATCATTTGCAGCTTCAAATTGATCAATGAACTCGCTATATGTGTAATTGTTCAAGATTTGGTCGCCAACAAATGCTCCAATCAATCCTTTGTTAAATGCCTGATCCAACTCAAGGCCCTTTCCGTTGACATAACGTGTGGAAGAACCATCGGAAAGCTGACCCGGATTACCAGCTGTCGCAACTTCATTCCAAGCAGGAAATACGTCATTTACCTGTTCGGTAATGTAAGCATCGAATTGCGCTTGTATTCCCAACGAGGCCACCGAAGGTATTTCATTACCAAAAGTGTAAGATCCAGCCGTTTTGTTACGAACTTGCTTATCAGAATCATTTAAGCCCTCACCTTCAAAGTCCATAGCTCCAGGCTGGTGCGCATACATGGCGGCAATTTGATCTAGAGTCGCCGTTGGATCTTTAAGTTTGGATAAAATCTCATTGGCCATCAGCAATCGCGTTGTTTGACCACTAAAACTTACAGTGGAAGCACCATCTCTTTCGAAAATGTAGGTTGCTGGTATTGCAATACTAGTGTCACAAGGAGTACAACTACCACCACAATCAACGCCAGTTTCATCTCCATTCTGCATACCATCCGAGCAGGTAGCGACTGCCATGTCATCCGTTTGATCCATTGGTGTATCATCATCGTTGGAACAGGAAAATGCCAGTCCTGATAAAGCAACTAAGGCTAAAAACTTTTTCATTACTTTTATTTAGAATAAATTTAAATTGGAGCCAAAGGTAAAGATTCAATCTACAAATGCAAACAAAATCTTAACAAAAAAAACATTTAGTGGTAGGCGGAAAACAACTCTGTAGCTTTGTTATAAGCGGCTTCAAATACCATGGCATTTACACCAGTATTGGCTTTTGCTTGATTCAAATAAGAGAAAACTTTTTCGGTTGGCATGTTTCCAGTCAATTCGTCTTTCGCCATGGGACAGCCGCCAAAGCCTTGAATTGCTCCATCAAATCGCGTACAACCTGATTCGTAGGCTGCATGCACTTTTTCATGCCATTTGGAGCGTGTTGTGTGCAGATGCGCGCCAAATTCTATGTCAGGATAGCTTGGAATGAGATTGGAAAAGAGATACGTAATGACCTCAGGCGTTGAAGAACCTACCGTATCTGATAAAGAAAGAATGGTGACCCCCATTTGGGCCAGCTTCTCCGTCCAATCTCCCACAATTTCAACATTCCAAGGGTCGCCATACGGATTACCAAATCCCATGGAAATGTAA
>ERZ1740062.685-NODE-685-length-16246-cov-4.715274_pt1 | contig 16246 bp, 17 predicted proteins | sample MGYA00581741_ERZ1740062 | MGnify/ENA primary metagenome ERZ1740062 (study PRJEB43018, sample SAMN04849747) | marine metagenome | isolation source: floating plastic debris | place: Pacific Ocean | collected 2008-09-01 | study: EMG produced TPA metagenomics assembly...
GGAAATGAGTAAAATTGATAAAAATAGATAAAAAAACAGTAAAAAAAAACAAAAAAAAAATCAAAAAATGGAGTTATTTCAATTTTACCAGGTACCAACCAGGCAAATAGCAAAAATAAATTTTACAAAGAATTTGAAAAGCAAAATCGCATTTAATTGAAAATTATTTTCAAATCATTAAAATCCTAACGCGGAAACTTTCATTTTATTGATTGGTTTGTTGTGGAATCCATTTGATTTCTTGAGCGTCCAATTCTTTGGATAGCATTCTTCCCAAAACAAATAAATAGTCTGAAAGACGATTGATATAGGCAATGAGCTTTTCGGGCAATGGCTCTTTTTCGTTTAGATAGGATATCATTCGTTCCGCACGTCGGCACACGGTACGGGCCATATGACAGTATGACACGGTGGAGAGTCCGCCAGGAAGAATAAAATGTGTCATCGGAGGGAGGGATTCGTTCATTTTATCGATTTCTTGCTCCAAAAAGGTGATATCTTCTTCTTGTACCCGAGGAATCTTGAGTCGATTGTCTTTTTTGGGCTCTGTGGCCAATATGGCGCCAAGGGTGAAGAGCTTGTCCTGAATCTTAACCAAACTGTTTTTATGGGTTTGGGCGATATCTTGGTCCCGAACCAAACCTAAAATCGCGTTCAGTTCATCAAGGGTGCCATAACTTTCAATGCGTATATGGTGTTTGGGGACGCGGGTACCTGTGAACAAAGCTGTGGTGCCTGAATCGCCTGTTTTGGTGTAAATCTTCATATTACAAAAATAGGGTGGTTTGCCTGAAAAGTTGAATACGGCCTTTCAAAACCGAAATTGCCCAAGAAGAATGGTTAGGAATTGTGTCGTTTTTTGCCCTCCATAAAACTTCTTGATTTTCTTCTTTTTTGCCCTCTTTTGTTTTTGAAGAAAACAGCGAAGTACACTACAACCAAGGCGCCCAAAATAATGTAGATGGTATAATCCATGTCTTTTCCTTTTGAGATAAATTAAAATTAGGGATTAAATCCTTAACCTAAAATGCTCTTTAACTTGCTCTTCACGAATAAATGCGAGTCCACAGTAAAAACCATCAATGGTCACTGTAAAACTTCGGTGGTTTACGAAAGCTTCCCAATGCCTTTCGTTTTCGGCATTTTGATGGATGTGATTTATCAGAATCAAACTGTCATTATGGAACTGGCACCTATTTAAAACTTGTTCTGGTGTTTGTTGTGGTTCAGCTAAAAAGAGTAAGTCTAGTGGTTTTTCCTTCCGTCTTTCAAAATCTCCATAGTTTGATAGTATTTCTCCGCCTTTTGATATCACATCAATGTCAACATTCTTGAACTGGAAGTAATGGACGCTTTTTATTAAAATGTTCAAGGTGTTGTCTTTATGAAAGCGCTTTTGTCCATATAGACCCTGGGTAAGGAATTGGTAGACGAATGGGGAGTGCACCCCATGTTGGTTGGTGGCTTTTAGCAGGAATTTGAAACGCGACAATAGTTTGTGCATTATCCTTCAAGTATCATAGAAAGTTCGAACCAGCGCTCAGTTTTGAGGTTGAGATTCTCCGAGATTTCTTTGAGTTCAATGGATTTGGCGTTTATTTCATCCCCAGAAAGCTCAGGATTGGAAAAGTCGTTCTCGAGTATCTTCTTCTGTTCCTCTAATCTTTGGATTGCCTTCTCCAACTGTTTGTATTCTTGCTGCTCTTGATAGGAAAGTTTTCCTCCAGAGGTCTTTTCTTTCTTGTTGGATTTAGGGTCTACAGCTTTTTCAACGACTGGCGTAACCTCTTTTGGTTTTACTTTTTCGTAGACGCGGTAATCGGAATAATTTCCAGGGAAGTCATCAAAAGTGCCATCGCCTTTGAACACGAATAGATGGTCGACAATCTTATCCATAAAATAGCGGTCGTGTGAAACGATGACTAAACAGCCCGGAAAGTCCAAAAGGAAATTTTCCAAAACATTTAGCGTAACGATATCGAGGTCGTTTGTCGGCTCGTCAAGAATCAAAAAGTTTGGGTTTTGAATCAAGACGGTACACAAATACAATCTTTTTCGCTCCCCTCCACTCAATTTTTCAACGAAGTCGTATTGTTTTTTCCTATCAAAAAGGAAACGTTCCAAAAGCTGCTGAGCAGAAATTTGTTTCCCTTTTTTCAAGGGGATGTAATCTCCATATTCTCGGATGACCTCTATGACCTTTTGCTCTGGTTTGGTGGGGATGCCTTTTTGGGTGTAGTAACCAAATTTGATGGTTTCTCCAATCACGACTTTCCCTGTATCAGGCTCTAAGTTCTTGGTCAAGATATTCAAAAAGGTAGATTTGCCCGAACCATTGGGCCCAATAATACCAACACGTTCGCCACGCTGAAATGTGTAATCAAACTTGGTTAGGAGGGTCTTTTCAGAAAATGCTTTGGAGATATTATGCAGCTCCACGATTTTGCTGCCAAGGCGTTCCATGTTCAGTTCCAACTGCACGATGTGGTCTTCTCTTCGCAGCTTTGCCCGTTGCTTGATTTCATTGAAGTCATCAATCCGGGATTTTGATTTTGTGGTCCGCGCTTTGGGTTGGCGACGCAGCCAATCCAATTCCTTTTTAAAAAGAATTTTGTTTTTGTGCTGTTCAACGGCCTCTCTTTCCTGTCGCGCTTCTTTTTCTCTGAGATAATAGGAATAGTTGCCTTTGTAACTGTATAATTGGTTGTTGTCCAATTCCAAGATTTCGTTGCAAACCCGCTCCAGGAAGTAGCGGTCGTGCGTGACCATAAACAACGTAAGGTTCTCTTTAGCAAAGTAAGCTTCCAGCCATTCAATCATTTCAAGGTCCAAATGGTTTGTTGGCTCATCCAAAATCAACAAATCGGGTTTTTGCAGCAATGCATTAGCCAACGCGAGGCGTTTGCGTTGCCCTCCCGAAAGGGAACCTACTTTTTGTTCCAAGTCAGTCAATTGTAACTTGAAAAGAATCTGTTTGTATTGGGTTTCAAAATCCCAAGCCTGGTTACGTTCCATAGCCTCGAAAGCCTTTTGGTAGCCTTCTTGGTTTTCGGGATTTTCCAAGGCTTTATTGTAGGTAGCTATGACTTTTAAAATAGCATTATCTGCTCCTAAAACAGCTTGTTCTATACTCAACTGGGCATCAAAAGTAGGGTCTTGCTCTAAAAAAGCGATTTTTATCCCATTGCGTTGGGTAACCTGCCCACTTTCCGTAGCGTCTTTTCCGGTAATGATATTAAGTAAACAGGTTTTACCACTTCCGTTTTTAGCGACCAAAGCAATTTTTTGTCCTTGGTTTATTCCGAAGGACAAACCCGAAAAGAGCACAACCTCTCCAAACGATTTTGATATGTTCTCAACCGTTAAAAGGTTCATCGCAGTCTAATATTTTAGTTTGATACAGCGGAGCAAATACCAATATCGCGTAGCAAGTATGGCAAATAATAAACTGTTAATTGGGGAGAAGATTTGAATCTGGAAAATCCAGAATAGGATAGTCAATCCCAACAATCCTAAAACAGCATAAATATACTTGGGTATCCATTCAGGAAGCCTAGCATTCCAAATGAGGACAAACGCCACTCCCAAGTTCAAAGGGAATGCCCAGAGGACGTTAAAATTATTTACTGTGTATACATGGTCTGTTCCAAACCAAAGGAAACAAAGAAATATCCCCACGAGTCCAGTGATGAAAAAAATGGAAAAATCAAGCCATTTGCTGCGGGTTTTGTGTTTGTTGTCCAGATAAGTTATGATGGCCGTGAAGAAAAATAACAATGAAAACCAGAATAGGGGAGAAGCGGGAAAAAAACCATTTCGGCTACGTTCTCCATAATCCAAAACGGTACGTTCACGTTCCAAAAAAGGTCTATTATCCAAAGTAGTATTTCGCATTTGCCTCATAGCGAAATATGGGGCGAACATATGCTGTCTTACAGTGGCTTGTCTATCAGTGTTTGAACCGAAGGTCAAATCAATGCCAAAAGAAGACCAAGAATTAATATTCAAATGTTTTCGAACCAACTGTCGAAACGTAAACTTGTTTTTCAAATGTGACCCGTTGAATTGAAGTCTATCCCCAAATTGCTCTTTCAAAACATCGCCAGTTATGGTAGAACAATTGTCGTATAAAGGGTCATAAAGGTATTCCCTGTTTTCAGGAAGATAGTTGTTTTCGAAAAAGGCCAGCAGTTCATTTTTTTCCTCCAATGTCAGGTCAAAAACCTGCTCTTTCACCCAGCGTTTTTCCATTTCATATTCAAATAAAAACCGCTCAAAAGTTCTTCGTGTCAGGGAATACACCATCTTCCCTTTGACGAAATTCAAGTAAAAATTGGGTTGGTTGAAATCAAAGGTCCCGTAGTTGTAAACCACATCTAATCCAATAGCGTTATCCTGTACACGAAAAGCGCTGTGGCCGAAAGCATAATATAATTCGTTGCCAGCAGCACAAGTCAACAAGCTGATTTTCGAATCTTCGGAGAGTTTTGGAATTTGTGCATACGACAAATGGAGACCGAAACTGAAAACGGCTAAAATGCTGATTAAAAATCTCATGTCTTGGTTTAACTAGGCAAATATCACAATTAATAGCACACCGCAAACGATTTGATAAATTGAGTTCGATTTTTAAGTTATTTTTACGAAAATAGGCCCATGAAAAAACATATTCCGAACGCATTGACGCTTCTCAATTTGTTTTGCGGATGCGTTGCGCTGTACTTCGTTTTCCAATATATAATGGAGATTGTAGCCCTTTTTGTTTTTTTGGGAGTGTGTTTTGATTTTTTCGATGGTTTTGCCGCCCGCATCCTGAAGGTACAGAGTGAATTGGGATTGCAATTGGATTCCTTGGCAGATATGGTGACCAGCGGCGTAGTGCCCGGAGCAGTAATGTTCCAACTCTTGCGCATGTCAAAATTAGGAGGATGGAACGAAGGGGTTTCGGATGGTTTGTTAGGGTGGTCTCATGGCTCTGTTGAGCTTTTTCCTTTTTTGGGCTTTTTGATTACGTTGGGTTCGGCGTACCGCTTGGCCAATTTCAATATTGATTCGAGTCAGACTACCTCTTTCGTTGGATTGCCTACACCGGCCAACACGTTGCTGATTCTTTCCTTACCCTTGATTTTGTTGTATCAAAACAATGCGTTTTTGGCTGAGCTTATCTTGAATCCATATTTCTTGCTTGCGGTAACATTGCTCAGTACGTATTTATTGAACGCTAGGGTTCGACTTTTTGCCCTGAAGTTTACCCATTGGGGATTCAAAGGAAATGAAATCCGCTATCTGTTTTTGATACTTTGTGTGGTCCTGCTGATTACCCTAAAGTTTTTGGCAATTCCTGTTTTGATTGTGTGCTATGTGATAATGTCCTTGTTGGGGAATGGTCCAGAAGCTTAAAACTCCAGCTTTTTCTTTCGTAACTCGAAGTTTTGACCTAAATACACCTTTCGAACCATTTCATCTTTGGCCAAGTCTTCCGGAATCCCAGCTTTTAGAATACCTCCTTCGAACATGAGGTAAGAACGCTCTGTAATGGCAAGTGTTTCTTGTACGTTGTGGTCTGTAATCAAAATACCGATGTTCTTGTTTTTCAACTGTGCTACGATTCGCTGAATGTCTTCTACCGCAACAGGGTCTACGCCTGCGAAGGGTTCATCCAACAGAATAAATTTAGGGTCCGTAGCCAAAGCTCGTGCAATTTCAGTACGTCGTCTTTCCCCACCCGAAAGCAGGTCTCCACGGTTTTTGCGAATATGGCCCAGCCCAAATTCATCGATGAGCGATTCCATTTTCATGTGCTGCTCTTTCTTGCTCAATTTGGTCAACTGTAGCACACTAAGAATATTTTTTTCAATACTTAGCTTTCGAAAAACAGAAGCTTCCTGCGCCAAATAACCAATACCGTTTTGAGCACGCTTGTACATGGGGAAATCCGTGATTTCCATATTATCCAAGAAGATTTTGCCCCCATTAGGTTTTATCAACCCCACAATCATGTAGAACGAGGTGGTTTTTCCGGCACCATTTGGGCCAAGTAGACCGACGATTTCTCCTTGGTTTACTTCAAGACTAATCCCTTTAACGACCTTTCTGCCGCGATAGGCTTTCATGATATTTTCAGCTCTCAACTTCATTCTCATCCTATTCTACTTTTGATGTTGGGTTTTCTTCCAGACACTCCCAATATTCGTAGGCTCTTCTCAAATGGGGAATCACGATGGTACCACCAATTAAGGTAGCTATGCTTAAGGTTTCCATGACCTCGGTTTTTGAGCCACCAGCTTTTTGAACACTTTCTAAATGGTATTTTACGCAATCATCGCAACGTAGTACGGCAGAGGCAACGAGTCCCAACAGTTCTTTGGTTTTTACGTCCAAGGTCCCTTCCATGAAGGCGTTGGTATCCAAATTGAAAATACGCTTTATGAGCTTATTATTGTCTTCCAATAACTTCTCGTTCATCTTAGCGCGATACGCGTTGAATTCTTCTACTTTATTTTGCACTTTTTTTGGCTCTTTTAGCTTCTCTTTTTACGACCAACTTGGAAATATAGATACTGATTTGGTATAACAATAGTACCGGAACTGCAACCACAATTTGACTTGTTACATCAGGTGGCGTTATGATGGCTGATAGTATCAAAACAATAACCAAGGCTATTTTTCGATATTTTTTTAAGATTTCCGGGGTAACCAAACCTACTTTGGTCAAAAAATAAATGACTATTGGTAGTTCGAACAATACGCCACAGGCCAAGACAGATGCCCTTACTGTTGCAATAAAATTACTCAAGTCAATTTCGCTGGTGACCTCTTTACTTATAGTGTACGTACCCAAAAAATTGATAGAAAGTGGTGCGACCACATAATAGCCAAATAGTACACCTAGAAAAAATAGCACTGATGCAATCAAGATAAAACCACGGGAGTGTTTTCTTTCATTATCGTGCAGTCCTGGACTAATAAAACGCCATAACTCCCATAAAATATAGGGAAATCCAACAATTACTCCAGCCCAAATGGAGGTCCAAATATGAGCCGAAAACAGACCAGCCATGGTTCTATTCTGAATGGTAAATGGAAATGAATCCGCACAAAATTCCGACGTTACACCAAAAAAGTTAGCGATATTACAAAAGAAGCGATAAGTGGGAAAATCCATTTTCTTGGGACCAAAAATGATGGTGTCAAAAATGAAGCTTTTCATTAAGAAAGCTGCGCATGCAATGATAACGATTGCCACTACACAACGTATTAAATGCCATCGCAATTCTTCTAAGTGGTCCAAAAAGGACATTTCATTGTGGTCTTTAACCGCGTCTGCCATTATAAGATTCCTTCGTTAATAAGGTTGTGCAAATGTACTATCCCGACGTAGGTATTACCATCCATGACCAGAAGTTGTGAAATGCCTTTGTCTTGCATTTGCTCCAAAGCTTTGACCGCTAATGCATCAGAGCTTATAGTTTTCGGATTTTGGGTCATGATGTCTTTCGCTTTGAGCGTTCGAATGTCTTCATATTTGTTCAACATCCGACGAATATCTCCATCTGTAACGACCCCAACCACTTTTTCAGTATCCATAACGGCAGTAACCCCCAACATTTTTTCAGAAATCTCTACAATGACCTGTTTGACGTCAGAATCTACTTGAACCTGTGGCTTTTGGTTCAATGCTACAATATCGGCGACACGCAAGTACAATTTTTTCCCAAGCGCACCTCCTGGATGAAATTTTGCGAAATCATCCGCGCTAAAATCCCGTAACTCAAATAAACATATGGCTAATGCGTCGCCCATGGCCAATTGCGCTGAAGTACTTGTGGTTGGTGCTAGATTGTTGGGGCATGCTTCTTTTTCCACGTAGGTGTTCAACACAAAGTCTGATTGTTTGGCCAAGATAGAATCCATATTCCCTGTTATGCCAATAAGCTTATTTTTGCCCGATTTTATCAAAGGAATCAAAGCTTTTATTTCCGCTGTATTGCCACTTTTGGAAAGACAGATGACAACATCGTTTTTTTGGATGGTTCCCAAGTCCCCGTGGATGGCATCCGCAGCATGCATAAAAATCGCTGGAGTTCCAGTAGAGTTAAAGGTAGCCACCATTTTCGATGCGATGATAGCACTTTTTCCTACTCCTGAAATAACTACCCTTCCTTGGGAATTGTAAATGTGTTGAACCGCATCGGCGAAGGAATCATCCAAAGCGTTAATGAGGTTGGCAATGGCCTTACTTTCAGTTTCTAAAGTTCTTTTGGCAGTGGCCAAAATGGAGTTCTTGTTGTGCAAGCGAATTAACGGATTATCAAGTTGTATTCCTGAAAGAATATCTTATATTTAGAATACAAAACTAAACAAACTATCTTTTACCAAACTATTTCGGAAGGTCAGAATGCTTTCACTTTTTAACCACAATTTTCGAGCTTTATCGGAATTGTGGCTGCGGTGAATGTATTGCGGTTTAACTTGGAATACTGAAATGGGGCATATGCATACCGATTTACAGACTGCTTTAAAAAAATACTTTGGTTTTTCGCAATTTAAAGGACTTCAAGAGGGTGTTATCCAAAATGTACTTGAAGGCCACGATACCTTTGTAATCATGCCTACGGGCGGTGGTAAATCTTTGTGTTACCAATTGCCCGCTCTCATGAAAGCGGGAACAGCCATTGTGGTTTCTCCGCTTATTGCACTGATGAAGAACCAAGTGGACGCTATTCGTGGCGTTTCTGAAGCGCATGGTATTGCTCATGTGCTGAATTCTTCTTTGACCAAGGCTGAAGTACGAAAAGTGAAAGAAGACATTACCTCAGGGGTCACCAAACTTTTGTATGTTGCTCCGGAATCCTTGACCAAAGATGAAAACGTTGAATTTTTGAGTGGGGTACCGCTATCCTTTGTAGCGGTTGACGAGGCACACTGTATCTCTGAGTGGGGACATGATTTTCGACCAGAGTACCGCAATTTGAAAAGTATTATCGCTCGAATCGGGGATGACATTCCTATTATAGGTCTAACCGCTACGGCAACGCCGAAAGTTCAGGAAGACATTATCAAAAACTTGGGTATGACCGGTGCGGAGGTATTCAAAGCCTCTTTCAACCGACCTAATTTGTTTTATGAAGTGCGTCCCAAAACCCAAAATGTGGATGCTGATATCATCCGTTTCATCAAACAAAATGAAGGTAAATCAGGAATTGTATACTGTTTAAGCAGAAAAAAGGTTGAAGAACTAGCCCAGATGTTGCAAGTAAATGGCATCAGTGCAGTGCCTTATCATGCTGGTTTTGACGCCAAAACTCGTTCCAAATACCAAGACATGTTTTTGATGGAGGAAGTGGATGTGGTGGTAGCAACCATTGCCTTCGGAATGTGGATTGATAAGCCTGATGTTCGTTTTGTTATCCATCATGATATTCCGAAAAGTATTGAAAGCTACTACCAAGAAACGGGTAGGGCTGGAAGAGATGGCGGTGAAGGACATTGTTTGGCCTTCTATGCCTATAAAGACGTTGAAAAACTAGAGAAGTTCATGTCTGGGAAACCTGTGGCCGAGCAAGAAATCGGTAATGCACTACTTCAAGAAATCGTAGCCTATGCTGAAACATCCATGTCGCGCCGTAAGTTCATCTTGCATTATTTTGGGGAACCTTTTGATGCGGTAAATGGAGATGGCGCTGATATGGACGACAACGCTCGGAATCCGAAACCTAAAGAAGAGGCCGGTGAAGCTGTTGTAAAGCTGCTCAAAGTTGTTCAAGGCACCAATGAGAAATTCAAATCCAAAGAAATTGTAAAGATTTTGGTCGGAAAGACCAATGCCATGATTACCAGTCATAAAACAGATGAAAAGGATTTCTTCGGTTTGGGTTCAGAGCATGATGAAGCTTTTTGGATGGCGCTTACGCGACAGGTTCTGGTAGCTGGATTAATGAAGAAAGAAATAGAACGCTACGGGATTTTACATTTAACCGATGCCGGAAGGGAATTTTTGGCTTCCCCTTCATCGTTTGAAATGACCAAAGACCATGTTTATAGAGATATTCAGGATGATTCTATTGTGACTGCCGGAAAATCCGGTGGTGCAGCAGCGGATGATACCTTACTCAAATTATTGAAAGACCTTAGAAAAAAGGAAGCACATAAGTTGGAAGTACCTCCTTTTGTAGTTTTTCAAGACCCTTCCATTCAAGATATGGCATTGAAATATCCCATCAACATGCAAGAGCTGTTGAACATTCATGGGGTGGGTGAAGGCAAGGCTAAGAAGTTTGGAAAACCTTTCGTGGAGCTCATTGCAAGCTACGTGGAAGAACATGATGTTATTCGCCCCGATGATTTGGTCGTAAAGAGTACCGGTGCCAACTCTGCGTTAAAATTGTACATCATCCAAAATATCGACCGCAAATTGCCGCTGGACGATATCGCCTCCGCAAAGGGCTTGGAGTTAGAAGCGCTCATCAAGGAAATGGAACAAATCGTTTTTAGTGGTACCAAGCTTAATTTGGGCTATTGGATTGATGAAATATTGGATGAAGATCAACAAGAAGAAATCCATGACTACTTTTTAGAAGCCGATACCGATTCCATAACGGCCGCCGTAGAAGAGTTTGAAGGGGATTATGAAGACGAAGAAATTCGCCTGTACCGGTTAAAATTCATTAGCGAAGTTGCTAATTAAAATCCTCCCAGTTTGTTTCGTTGCTTATCACTGCAATAATAAATCCAAAGTAAAGTATGGTCAGGACCAGATAAATGGCGGCTATACCCAAGCCGACATAAGACAATATCCTTCCTGTTTTCACATTGCTATAGTCCGTGAATTCTTGAGGACTTTGAAGATAAAGCTTGTCTGCGGTTTTGGCTTGCACCAAACCAATAATGGCAAAAATACCACCAAAAGGCCCGCAGCAAAACAACGTGCCAACGATGGACAAAATGCCCATTGTTAGCACGGTGGTTGCTCCAGGTAATGTTCTTAATTCAGACATTTATTGTTCTACGCCATACAGTTCCATGGCTTCATTGACTTTTTCCATGTATCCATCGATACCGCCCAATTGATAGATTTGGAAAACGGTCCAAGCTAAGGTGCAGACACCCAATACCAAACCAATAATGGCAATAATTTTTGCGGTTTTAAGCTGACTGAAATTATCATAGTCCTCAGGACTTTCCATGTAGCGCTTTTCATCTTTGCGCAATAAAAACCAGGCTATACCCGACATCAAAACACCTCCAAGACCTGAACTGAAACAGCAGCATACAAAAGAAATGATGCCCAACACTAATCCAGTGGTTACATTTGGTAGTTTTTGCTTCTCCATAAATTCGTTTTTAAAAAATAAGTTTTATGAAATAATTGATTAAAATGGTTCCTACAGTGATACCACTCAATAGAATTATGACAGCATTCGAGTATTTTACCCGAACAAAATGATTCAGTATCAAGAAGGAAAAAAGCAAAATCATGGGATAAATGCCTGGATACATTTCAAAGGCACCCCAAAAATCTCCTTTAAGTAGTAAAAGAGCGGAACGCTGCATGCCACAACCAGGACAATCCACTCCGAATACTGCCTTGTGCATGCAGGGAAGCATGTGGTCTTCTAGATGCATAATTTGGTTAGATTATCTAGTTGTTACAGTGGGTAAATTACTATTATTTTTGCATAACATGTTAAATTTTTAAGAAAACATCGCATTTCAATGGACAACTTTCAAATAGGGGACGCGGTTGAGGTTCTGGATGACCAAATCAGCGGGAAAGTGACCAAAATTGAGGGTAATATTATTACGGTTGCTTTAGAAGATGGTTTTTCGTTGGATTACCTTTCTTCGGAATTGATTAAAACCGGAGGTGCTATTGAAGTATCAAATATCGCCGCCGCGAGGGCTAAGGGTCATAAGGAAGTTCCAAAGAAAAAGTTGAAGGCTGCACCCAAACCCAAAGAACGGAATGCACCCAAAATGGAAGTTGACCTTCATATTGAGAAGTTAGTGAAACAAACCAAAGGTTTGGGCCACTACGACATGTTGAACATTCAATTGGAAACTGCCAAAAGACAATTAGAGTTTGCGATGCACAAAGGCATTCAAAAAGTGGTCTTCATCCACGGAGTTGGCGAAGGAGTTTTAAAAGAAGAGTTGCTTTTTCTTTTCAAAAAGTACGAACGCGTCCAGTTTTATGAAGCAGAATACCGTAAGTATGGTTTAGGTGCTACTGAAGTATATATCACCCAGAGTTAAAATCAATTTGAAGTAGTCGTTACCGCACCAAAGATATAACTATCCACTCCTCCCGCACTAGCGGCATTTAAATCCTCAAAAACCAAATCTACTAATGTCAAGGTATGTGTATAGGTTACAGCGCCATTTGAATCTGGTTCTGAAGCAACAGTAACCACTTGGAGTGTACCAGCATTCGCCAAAAACTTGTTTGCCAAATCCGTGTCGGCATAGCCAGCACAAGCCGCTTCGGTTGTCGTTGCTGCCAGCGCGATACCATTCACAAAACCTACGGTTTCCCCAATAGCCACTTCCCTCGGTGTTTCGCCGGTAGCTTCGTTGACCAAAATACTTGCGGGAAAATTTAAAATGAGATATTCATCATTCAAGACTCGGGTCAAAACCAAATTTGATGCCGAAGTATCACAAAACTCACCATTCACTTCAGAGAAGTTGGCAAAGGTTTGCCCCAAACTGCTGGTTAGTGATGAGGTATAGTCACCATAATCCACACCTGTTTGGTCGATAAGACTTTCTCCTGCAGCGTTTACCATAGTTAATTCAGGAATGGTAATGGCATGGTTGTAGGTTTTGGTTTGACGGTTTACAGTATCAAGGGTGGTCACAATTTGAACTAGACCGTCGGTTGCAACAATTTCTTCAATAACCATTGGGTCAGCCGGAGGAATGGTACTGCAAAAATAATCTTGGGCTACATCTCCCGTAAACAATCTATAGGTTAGGTCAGAGTTCGTGCCTATGGTGCTGCTGATGGTTGTGGTAGAGGGCTCATTTTCCAAAAGACCGCTTTGCAAATCCAAAATAAGGACCTCGTCTCCATCGATTTTGAAAAAAAGTGTGGTTTCAGTGGCGTCTTGTCCTTCGCTGCAAAACTGAATCGTTCCATCATCAAAATCCAAGGCTTCTATCTGTAAATCCCCATCACTGCAACTGCCAAGAAAGAGAAGACCCAATAAAAAAAAGAATGTATGCTTCATGGCGTCAAATTTAATTGAATTCCCTTCAACTCCGAAGATGAAGTAACCTACTTTGGGAATAAAATAACGCAAATAGCTGTATTTTTGAAAGCTCAAAAATCCGCAAGAAGATGCAAAATGTATACCTGGACAATGCGGCAACCACTCAAGTGCGGCCTTCGGTAATCACTAAAATGCAAGAGGCTTTGTCGATGAATTATGGTAACCCTTCTTCTACACATAGCTACGGGAGAAAGGCGAAGACCATGGTGGAGCAGGCCAGAAAGACTATTGCCAAACGGTTGAATGCAGCCCCTTCCGAAATTATCTTCACTTCTGGGGGAACCGAAGCGGATAACATGGTATTGCGTTGTGCGGTTCGAGATGCCGGAGTCAAGACTTTGATTACGACAAAAATTGAACATCACGCCGTTTTACATACAGCAGAAGCGCTGGCCGAAGAGTACAATGTTGCTTTAAGATTCGTTGAGCTGGACAGCCATGGAAACCCAGACCTAGGGCATTTGGAAGCATTGCTTATTGAGGATGATTCGAAAAAATTGGTGAGTTTAATGCACATCAACAATGAGATAGGTAATGTATTGGACATCAAATCAGTGGCAGCGTTGTGCAAGGAGCATAATGCTTTGTTTCATTCCGACACGGTGCAATCCGTAGGGCATTTTCCTATGGATGTTTCCGAGGTGCCAGTAGATTTTTTTGCTGCTGCCGCGCATAAGTTTCATGGTCCAAAGGGGGTTGGATTCGCTTTTATTCGGAAGAATACCGGCATCAAACCTTTGATAATAGGTGGGTCACAAGAGCGTGGCTACCGAGCAGGTACCGAAGCATTCCATAATATCGTTGGATTGGAAGCAGCTTTTGAAGCGGCTTACGAAAACTTGTCAGAAGAGCAAAAACAGGTTCTTGAATTAAAGAAGTATTTCATTACCGAACTCAAAAAAGCCATCCCCGAAGTGGCCTTCAACGGTTGGTCTGGAGATGTTGAACATAGCACCTATACTTTGGTCAATGTTCGAATTCCTGTGAATGCACAAAAAGGGCTAATGTTACTTTTTCATTTGGACATGAAGGGAATTGCATGTTCCAAGGGCAGCGCCTGTCAATCAGGAAGTGCAATGGGTTCGCATGTGTTAAATGAAATATTGGATGAAACCGAAATGGCCAAACCGTCGTTGCGCTTTTCGTTTTCAATGTTCAATACCAAGGAAGAGTTGGATTACACGATAGGGGTATTGAAAGAGTTTGTGGACAATTAGTTCTTTTTCTTTCGTTTGCGTTCCTTGTCGTAGGGAAACTTGCGAGAGGCCAGTTTCGTCATTCTTTCAATGAGCTCAACGGTGTTATTTCCCGTTTTCTTGGATATGGCTTTTTCGTAATTCCACAACAGTTAGCCAGTGGTGCCATCACTAACCTTTACTCCAATACGACCATAGTTGGCATCTCCACTAAAGTAGTCTAGAAAATTAAAGTCTGTGGGCACTCCGTTGGAAAGCAAAATATTCAAACTTAGTGTTCCGCTGATAATGCCATCTACCTTTAGGATTTCGCATAGCTGTTTCGTGGTGTAGATATCGAGGTTGCTGTATTCAATTCCATTTTGCATTAAAATGGCATTGGTGTCCTCAATATTTTGAAAGTCTACAATAAAACGCTTTCGCTTCTTTCGTTTGGAAAAATAGGTTTCCAGTGCATTCTGAACGGCGAAACCTTCTTTTTTGGCAAGGTTGGCACGTTCTTGTGCTCCGATATCTTGTTCCAAGTCCAGACTGGTGATAAAAGGAACGATGGCCAGCACCTGATGGTCTTTGCTCAGCTCGTCGAACTTTCGATTCTCATAAATATTTTTTTGTCCCCAAGAAAACCCTGTTATGCAAAAGGCCCAAAGCAATAGGATTTTTCGCCCCATGATATCATCTACTTTAAAAGCGCATCTCAACCCTAAGATTGAGTGCACGACTCGTCAAAAAATTCGGAACAGCGAATTGTTGTTGGGTGTCTACATCCCGAACCCAGGTATTGGTAATGGAATTTTGGTTGTCGAACATATTAAAAAGTTCCAATCCAGCACTTAATTCTTTAAAAGGATGCAACCAATGCCCTTTGGGAAAACGATTGTTCCGTTCGGCAAAAATATAGGAAATTCCAATATCTGAACGCCTGTAGTCGGGTAATCTGGTCTGAAAATCATAGGGGTCGGCGTTGTTGGGTGAACCTCCAGGGACCCCAGTGTTGTACACTAAGTTGACGTATAATTTCAGTTCTGGGATGCTGGGCATATAATCTTGAAACAACATGGCAAACTTGAACCGTTGGTCTGTTGGTCTGGAGATATATCCGCGACTATCAATATTTTCTTCCGTTTTCAGGTAACCCAAACTCACCCAAGATTCGGTTCCAGGGACAAAAGCGCCAGACAATCTTAGGTCAATTCCTGCGGTGTAAGCCTTGGCGTTGTTTTCGGCTTGATAACGTATGCGAACATCTTCAATAGTAAAGGGATTCACGTTTCGCAAGTCTTTGTAATACGTTTCCCCGCTTAGGGTAAAGGGTCTATCCCAAAGGGTGAAACTCATTTCGCTTCCCAATACATAATGTATGGACCGCTGCGCCCTTACTTCTGGGTTGATCTGCCCTTGGAGGTTACGAAACTCACGATAAAAGGGTGGTTGCTGATACACACCAATTGCAGAGTGAAATACAATATCGGTTTCCCAGTCTGGTTTTAGCACCAGTTGCGCCCTTGGACTAAAAATGGTCTGGTTTTCAGGTCCAAAACCTTCTCCGTCGACAATCCAGTTTTGTGCGCGTACCCCTAAGGTGTAGTTGAGGTTGCTACCCCATAACTCCGTCCGTTTGGTATATTGTAAGAAACCCGAAAAACGATGGGTATTCACAAAGTTTGTGGCCCGAACACTTTCGAAAGGCACAATATCTCCTGTAAAAGGTTCTTCCGGTTGGTTGTTTAAGATATCAAGATTTGGAGGGAGAATAAAAAAACAAGCAGAATCGAT
>ERZ1740062.686-NODE-686-length-16245-cov-5.209018_pt1 | contig 16245 bp, 17 predicted proteins | sample MGYA00581741_ERZ1740062 | MGnify/ENA primary metagenome ERZ1740062 (study PRJEB43018, sample SAMN04849747) | marine metagenome | isolation source: floating plastic debris | place: Pacific Ocean | collected 2008-09-01 | study: EMG produced TPA metagenomics assembly...
CGTCCATAAATCCTTTGCCTTAGTAAATGTCAATATGATGTTCTCCGTGATTGTATCCTTCTTCCCACTCCTCTGGAGTACGAACATCAAGGATTAAGGCATTTTCGTCTTGAGCCAACTGCTCGCTCCATTCCTCTTGAGATAAGTCTGCCATGGTATGATTTTAAAACCCAAAAATACGCATCCTAAACAAACCAAAAAGGTCGTTTTGCTTTTTCGCTACACTTTTATGGTGCATCCAATGGCGCGGGTAGTTTCTACTTTGATTTCTTTTCCGGAAAGCATGGCATCCACCGCGTTTTCCACGTATTTCTCCTCTACTTTGGAAGCGTCTTGGTAGTTGTCATCGATAGCTCCAATATATTTGACCACGTTTCCTTTCGCTGTCTTTTCCAACAGGTAAACATGTGGCGTACGTGTGGCACCGTACTGCGGATACACTTTCTGCCCTTCATCAAACAAATACGGAAAGCTGAAACCTTTCTCTTCAGCGCGCACTTTCATTTTGGCAAAACTATCTCCCGCTTTTACGGCTGGATTATTCGGATTGATGGCAATTACAGGAACACCTTGCGCCTTGTACTTGGCATCCAAAGCAATGATACGGTCTTCATACGCAATCGCGTAGGGGCAAGTATTGCAAGTGAAAATGACCAAAAATCCCTTGGCATCTTTAAAGTCCGATAGGGAAACCATGGTGTCATCAATGTTTTTCAGGGAAAAGTCCGTTGCCACATCACCAACACCATATCCTTCGGCAACTGGTTTGTCACCATAGGTAAAAGAGGCAAAAACCAACAAAAACAGGGTAGCGCCTAAAAATTGAAAAAATCTTGTAGTTCTCATTGTAAAAAGGGTTGTATTTCGTTTAAAAGTTCTTCATAGGTAAAACCGCGTTCAAAAAAGGCTCGTTTGCCTTTGGTATAAATCAAGGTGGCAGGTATTCCACCTTGCCAATCTTCGGAGACCTTTGGAATCCAATCGTTTTGCTTGGGGTCATCCAAAATCACGACTTCAGATTGCAGTTGCTTCTTTTCAACAAAGGGTTCCAATCTTGATTTCCACATGGATGGCATATCCAAACTGACTAGGGTAACCGACACGTTTTGGTCCTTCATTTCGGAGTTGATTCGCTCAAAATAAGGTAATTCGGCAATACAAGGTTTGCACCATGTCGCCCAAAAGTTAATGATGTGTACGGTTTCATCATCTTTGTGGAGCAATGGTTCAAATTCGGCAAAATCATATACCGGGAATTTCACCGCCTCCTCTGTTTCAGAAACCGAACTTGGTTCCGTTGTTTGCTTACTATTTTGGGTGTCAACCGCCACCTCCTTGGAATTGGTTTGTTTACAACTTATCGTCAGAAGCACCACCAATAGACTAAGAATCAATCTCATACTCGAACTGTATCATTCTAAAATTAAGCATTGGAGTACGCCTGTCTTTTTATTTAACAAAATTTTATCGCGTTTGGGCTTTCGAAGCTTCGAAAAATACATTTACATTTGTATATACAAATTTTGTTGATACATGAATGTAGAGGAAGTCATTAAAACCACCAAAAAAATTCCGTTACACAAACGTAGCCTGATTCATATCACCTTGGTGCACCACAAAGTTGCAGAATCAATTGTGGCGGTACTCAAACCTTTTGAAGTTTCAGTGCAACAATTTAATGTACTTCGGATTTTGAGGGGGCAAAACGGGAAACCTGCCAACTTATCCACATTAAACGAACGCATGGTCACCAAAATGAGCAATACCACTCGCCTTGTCGATAAACTATTGCTTAAAGGATACGTGCACCGAAGCATTTGTGCGGAAAACAGACGCAAGGTTGAAATAAGTATTACCGACCTCGGCTTAGAAGTACTTTCCGAGATGGACAAAGTAATGGATAAAGCCGAGCGAAATGCCGTTTCGAACCTCACAACAAAAGAATTACAAACCTTAAATGAATTACTAGATAAATTTTAAAATGAGTACAACACTAGAAGACTTACAGTGGCGCTACGCCACCAAAAAATTTGACGCTTCCAAGAAAATCTCTGAAGAACAACTCAACATACTTTTGGAGGCGGCTCGCTTAAGCCCAACTTCCTATGGTCTGCAACCTTTTCACGTTTTCGTGGTTGAAGATGTTGACATTCGGGAAAAATTAAAGCCTGTTTCATGGAATCAATCCCAGATTGTGGACGCATCACACCTTTTGGTTTTTGCGAACCACAATGAATTTGATGCCAGTTTGGTTGACAATTACCTCAATAATGTTAGCGAAACACGAGGTGTCGCTTTGGAACAGCTAAAAGGCTACGGAGATTTTATGAAATCCAAACTGTTGGATTTGCCCGGAGCCTTAAAAGACAGTTGGACGGCGCGCCAAGTATATATCGCTCTGGGTAATGTTATGACCGCCGCGGCCAATTTAAAGATTGACACCTGTCCTATGGAAGGTTTTGAACGTAAAGCCTATGACGACATTCTGGGCTTGACCGAGAAATCGTTGACAACAACGGTAGTGCTTCCGGTGGGGTACCGTTCTGAAGAAGACGAAACCCAACATTACGCCAAAGTACGTCGTGCAACAGACGACTTTGTAACATTTATTTAATTCTAAACATAAAAAACACCTTAAAATCCTAAAACATGAAAAAAAGAATTTCAACTATCGTTTTGGCCTTAATGGCTAGCTCCGCGGTTTTGGCAAACCCTATTGACGGAGAAAAAAAAGAAGTAAAAGCAAGTGAGAGCACCATTACCTGGAAGGCCTATAAAGTCACTGGTTCCCATGTGGGCACCATTAGCCTAAAATCAGGTTCTCTTGAGTTTGATGGAGACAAACTTGCTGGAGGGGAATTTGTGGTAGATATGACCACAATCAATACCACCGATCTAACGGGAGATTATAAAAACAAGTTGGATGGACACTTGAATTCAGATGACTTCTTCGCTGTGGCGAGCAACCCAACTTCGTCCATGGTCTTTACCAAAGTGGAGAGCACTGGAAAAAACGCTTACAAAGTAACCGGAGATTTGACCATCAAAGGCATTACCAAGCCCATAACTTTCGATGTTTCGGTATACGGAAGCAAAGCAACAGCTACTTTGAAAGTTGATAGAACCAAATACGACGTAAAATATGGTTCAGGTAGTTTCTTTGACAATCTTGGAGACAAAACAATATATGATGAGTTCGACCTAGTGGTCGATTTGCAGATGTAATCTGCTCGGTTTAGTGTTTGAAAACCCCGGTTGCAAAAATGTAATCGGGGTTTTTAAGGTTTAAAATTTGCGAAAAACGATTTCCTTTCTATATTTGGGGAAATGATTAGAACAACAAACAACTGGTGGTGGATAAACTTACGAAACATGTCGTGAGCTAGTCCCCTGTTAAGAATATACGAGGCTTGTCATCACGACAGGCCTTTTTTAATGCATAAAACTCAAATTACGGTTCTGTAAAATGTATACTTTAAAAACCGACTACAAAAAAATTCTGGCGGATACGATTACCCCGGTAAGCGTATATCTCAAAATCAGGGATAGGTTTCCCAACAGTATTTTGTTGGAAAGTAGCGACTACCATGCCAACGACAATAGTTTTTCTTATATCTGCTGCAATCCCATAGCTTCGATTGCCATTGAAAACGAACAAATCACGGAGTCTTTTCCGGATGGGTCGCAAACGGTAACCCAAATTGATGCTAGTGTTGATGTCCCAAATATCATTCATGGTTTCTCTAGGAAATTTCAAGTTGCCGATAACACCTTCAAGTTCATTAATAATGGCCTCTTTGGGTACATGGCTTATGATGCGGTGCGCTACTTCGAAGATGTTTCCATTCAAAAAAAGGAAAACTCGGTTGCCATTCCAGATGTGTATTATGCTGTATATCAAAACATCATTGCCATCAATCACTTCAAAAACGAAGCCTACATTTTTGCGCATTGTTTTGATCAAGAAAGCAACGTTTCGGAAATAGAGCAGCTTTTGAATGTGAGGAACTTTGCTTCGTACACGTTTCATCGAGAAGGCAACGGGTCATCTAACCTAGACGATGAAACCTACAAGGCGCATGTCGACCTTGCAAAAAAACATTGTAAACGAGGAGATGTTTTTCAATTGGTATTATCCCGAAGGTTTACCCAGGGCTTTAAAGGAGACGAGTTCAACGTGTATCGTGCACTGCGATCCATTAACCCATCTCCATATCTCTTTTATTTTGACTACGGAAACTTCAAGATTTTTGGCAGCTCACCCGAAGCCCAGCTTATCGTTAAGGAAGGCAAAGCTGAGATTCATCCTATCGCCGGAACATATAAAAGAACGGGTAGCGACGAGATGGATGCTGAATTGGCGAAGCAATTGGCCGCAGACGAAAAAGAAAACAGCGAACATGTTATGCTTGTCGACCTTGCGCGAAATGATTTAAGCCGCAATGGCAATACTGTACAAGTGGAAACCTATCGCGAAGTGCAGTACTTCTCTCATGTTATCCATTTGGTTTCCAAGGTCACTGGAAAGAAAAAAGAAAACATCCCAACCATGAAAGTTGTGGCGGATACGTTTCCGGCGGGTACCTTGAGTGGTGCACCCAAACATATGGCGATGCAATTGATTGAAAAATACGAGGTCACTAACCGTTCGTATTACGGCGGAGCCATAGGTTTCATGGATTTCGAGGGCAATTTCAACCATGCCATTATGATTCGAACCTTTTTGAGCAAAGACCACGAATTACATTTTCAAGCAGGAGCAGGTTTGGTCGCCGCCTCTGACCCGGAAGACGAATTGCAGGAAACCTTTAATAAACTAGGCGCTTTGACTAAGGCCTTGGAAATTGCGGAATCGTTATGAGCGCGACACGTACCATACTAATGATTGACAACTACGATAGTTTTACTTACAATCTGGTTCACTATCTGGAAGATTTGGACTGCGAAGTTGTTGTAAAACGAAACGACCAATTTGAATTGGAAGAAGCAGAAGGGTTCGATGAGATTGTATTATCGCCGGGGCCTGGTATTCCCGATGAGGCAGGCCTGTTAAAACCTTTGATAGAAAAGTATGCCAGTAGCAAGCGTATTCTTGGGGTTTGTTTGGGTCAACAGGCGATTGGTGAAGTTTTTGGTGGCAGCTTGGTGAATTTGGACCAAGTATATCACGGCGTAGCCACGGAAATTGAAATTACCGAAGAAGACCTGCTTTTTAAAGGTCTGCCCAAAAAGATTCCTGTGGGACGTTATCATTCTTGGGTAGTACATAATGAATTACCAGAGGAATTATTAGCCACATCATTTGACGAAAATGGACAGGTAATGTCTTTGCGACACAAAACCTATGATGTGGCAGCAGTTCAATTCCACCCTGAATCGGTGTTGACACCAGACGGAAAACAAATGCTTAAAAATTGGTTGGAACAGTAGAAAAAGTAATTATTGTTGTCACTCTGAGCGACAACCTACCGAAGTCTCGTACGAAGGTCAGGCAGTCGAAGAGGACAGGAATCCAAGAAATAAAATAGATTCCGTTTAGTACGGAATGACAAAAAAATACCATGAAAGAAACATTAACTCGACTTATTAACCACGAAGTACTCTCCAAAGAAGACGCCAAGCAAATCTTGGTGAACATTGCCAATGGAGAATACAACACCAGTCAAATAGCGGCCTTTTTGACGGTGTATATGATGCGAAGTATCACCATTGACGAATTGGAAGGCTTTCGTGATGCGTTGTTGGAATTGTGCTTGGCGGTGGACCTTAGCGATTACAATCCAATAGATTTGTGTGGTACCGGTGGAGACGGCAAAGATACCTTCAACATTTCCACTTTGGCTTCGTTCGTGACTGCTGGAGCGGGAATCAAAGTGACCAAACATGGAAATTACGGAGTGTCCTCCAAATGTGGAAGCAGCAACGTCATGGAATTTCTAGGCATCAAATTCAGTAACCAAGCGGACTTCTTGAAAAGGTCGATTGATAAAGCTGGGATTTGCGTGTTGCATGCACCCTTGTTCCACCCCGCAATGAAAAATGTGGCTCCTATTCGAAGGGAATTGGCGGTAAAAACCTTTTTCAACATGCTGGGGCCTATGGTAAATCCTGCTTTCCCTAAAAATCAAATGGTAGGCGTATTCAACTTGGAATTGGCTCGAATGTACGGGTACCTCTACCAAAACACGGATAAGAACTTCACCATTCTCCATGCATTGGATGGTTATGATGAAATCTCTTTGACTGGAGAAACCAAAACCATTTCAAACACTTCTGAAGCGATGTTATCGCCGAAAGACTTCGGGGTGGATGCGGTTCAAATGAGTGCCATAACCGGAGGGGATGATATTGCGGGTTCTGCCCAGATTTTCATGGACATTCTCCAAGGAAAAGGAACAGAAGCCCAAAATAATGTGGTTTGTGCCAACGCAGGAATGGCTATTGCCACGGTGGAAAGCAGCTCTCCGAAGGAAGGATTCGAAAAAGCAAAGACATCGCTATTGGGAGGCAAAGGATTGGAAGCCTTGAAAAAATTACAAGAATTGAGTAGAGCTTAAAATGAAAATAGATTCCGTATCCCCGCCTGACCGGTCGGGCAGGAAGTACGGAATGACATCAATAATAACAATTCGTCATTCCTGCGAAAGCAGGAATCCAAAGAATGAAATGAACATCTTAGATAAAATAGTAGCGGATAAACGTAAAGAAGTGGCCCTCAAAAAGGAGCTGATTCCTGTGAGTCAATGGGAAGCCTCCGTTTTGTTTGATAGAAAGGGTACTTCGCTTGCCCAGGCACTTCGCAAATCCAACTCGGGCATCATAGCCGAACACAAACGCCGTTCGCCCTCCAAACAGACCATCAACCAAAACACCAATGTGGGCTTGGTAGCAAAAGGGTATCAAAATGCAGGAGTTTGTGGAATGAGCGTATTAACCGATATCAAATACTTTGGAGGTTCTTTGGAAGACCTTTTGCTAGCTCGGGCTTCGGCAGAAATGCCTCTGTTGCGAAAGGAATTCATTATCGACACCTATCAATTGGTAGAGGCCAAAGCGCATGGAGCTGACGTGATTCTGTTGATTGCCGCGGTATTGACACGCGCAGAAATCAAGACCTTATCCGAAATGGCAAAATCGCTTGGTTTAGAAGTACTTTTAGAAGTGCACGACCAAGAAGAACTGGAAAAAGCGATTATGCCCAGCTTGGATATGCTCGGCGTGAACAATCGAAATTTAAAAACCTTCGAAGTAGATTTAGACACCAGTCGGCATCTGGCAAAACATATTCCAGATGATTTCGTGAAGGTCTCCGAAAGTGGCATTAGTAATGTTGAAGCCATCAAATCCTTACGACCCTTTGGGTTTCAAGGGTTTTTGATTGGAGAGAATTTCATGAAAACGGAGAACCCAGGTGAAAGTGCCAAAACTTTTATTCAAAATTTGACGGCATGAAACTGAAAGTGTGCGGCATGAAACATAATCCTAAAGCAGTCGCAGCATTGCAACCAGATTATTTAGGGTTCATTTTTTGGGGAAAATCCGCGCGCTTTTTTGAAGGAGAAATGCCTTCAATCCCTGATAACATCAAAAAGGTTGGGGTATTTGTCGATGCGAGTTTGGAAGACGTTTTGAAAACCATTCAAAAGTTCAATTTGGATGCGGTGCAGTTGCATGGACAAGAATCTCCAGAATTCTGTAACCTGATAAGGAAACAATTTGCGAATATATCCGATGTCGCATTGAGCGGAGTTGAAATGTCATTGCCTTCCAAAGTCAAATCCTTGGAAATCATCAAAGTCTTTTCCATAAAAGATGATTTTGATTTTTCTGTTTTGAAACCCTTCGAAACCGTTTGCGATTATTTTTTATTTGACACCAAAGGCAAACTCCCCGGAGGTAACGGATACGCATTCAACTGGAAAATTTTGGAACACTACCCCTCTACGAAACCCTACTTTTTAAGTGGAGGGATTGGATTGGAAAATCAAAAAGATTTGGAGTCCTTTTTGAAAACAGATGCGGCACAATATTGCCATGTCATCGATATCAATAGTAAATTTGAAATTCAACCCGGCCATAAGAATATTGAGGCGGTCAAGGAATTCAAAACCTTCCTGACCAAAATGAATCAAAGTAAAAAAGTGAAGTCATGACCTATCACGCTAATGAAAAAGGATATTACGGAGAATTTGGAGGGGCTTTCATCCCTGAAATGCTATACCCAAATTGTGAGGAATTGCGCAGCAACTACCTTCGAATTATGGCAGAACCTTCTTTTCAAGAGGAGTTTCACCAACTTCTAAAGGATTATGTAGGACGCCCTACCCCACTCTACTTTGCAGAGCGGTTGTCTGAAAAGTATCAAACCAAAATCTATTTAAAACGAGAAGACCTCTGTCATACCGGCGCGCACAAGGTCAATAACACCATCGGACAGATTTTAATGGCCAAAAAATTGGGAAAGAATCGAATCATCGCAGAAACTGGAGCAGGTCAACACGGGGTGGCTACGGCTACTGTCTGTGCTTTGATGGGTATTCAATGTGTGGTGTATATGGGCGAAATTGATATTGCAAGACAAGCGCCCAATGTCGCTCGAATGAAAATGTTGGGTGCGGAAGTGCGTTCAGCACTTTCGGGTAGTCGTACTTTGAAAGACGCTACCAACGAAGCCATCCGGGACTGGATTAACAACCCCGTGGATACGCATTATATTATCGGTTCCGTAGTGGGACCCCATCCCTATCCAGATATGGTTGCTCGTTTTCAGTCAGTCATATCAGAAGAAATCAAGTGGCAGCTCAAAGAAAAAGAGGGTCGGGAAAATCCCGATTATGTAGTGGCCTGTGTGGGTGGCGGAAGTAACGCCGCTGGAACCTATTACCATTATTTGGATAAACCAGAGGTGGGTATTATTGCTGTAGAAGCCGCAGGTAAAGGAATTGATACTACGGAGAGTGCAGCTACTTCAGCGTTAGGTAAGGTAGGCATCATTCATGGCAGTAAATCCCTTTTGATGCAAACCCCCGATGGTCAAATCACTGAACCTTATTCCATCTCTGCAGGATTGGATTACCCAGGGGTAGGCCCAATGCATGCCCATTTATTTACTTCTGGACGGGGCGAATTCATTTCGGTTACAGACGATGAGGCCATGACTGCTGGATTGGAAATTTCTCAAATGGAAGGAATTATTCCCGCCATTGAAACCAGTCACGCTTTTGCCATTTTTGACCATAGAAAATTCGAAAAGGAAGATGTGATTGTCATCAACTTATCTGGTCGTGGGGATAAAGACTTGCAAACTTATATTGATTATTTTAAGCTCTAAGATAAAACCTGAATCAAATTCAGGTTGACGCAAATTGAAAAGAAATATGATGCCGAACTTGTTTCGGCGACTACAAAAAAATAAAAAAGAACCTGAATCAAGTTCAGGTTGACTCAAATTGAAAACGAAACGTCATGCTGAACTCGTTTCAGCATCTACAAAACACTATGAACAGAATCAATCAAAAACTGAAAGAAGACAAAAAACTGCTCTCCATCTACTTTACGGCTGGGTATCCTGACCTGAACGACACGGTTCAAGTCATACAAGATTTGGAAAAAAGCGGAGTAGACATGGTTGAAATTGGTCTTCCCTTTAGTGACCCTTTGGCAGATGGCCCTACGATTCAAGAAAGTTCTACAACCGCTTTACACAATGGCATGCATACCGAGCTGCTTTTTGAACAGCTTAAGGATATTCGAAAAACGGTTCAAATTCCATTGATTGTCATGGGGTATTTCAATCCCATGTTGCAATATGGGGTAGAAGCCTTCTGCAAAAAGTGTCATGAGATTGGAGTTGATGGCATTATTATGCCAGACTTACCCTTGGATGTGTACCAAAATGAATACCAAGCCATTTATAAAAAATATGGACTTGTCAATGTGTTTTTGATAACCCCACAAACCAGTGATGCACGAATTCGCGAGATTGATGAAGCGTCTGACGGTTTCATTTATATGGTGAGCTCAGCAAGTACTACCGGAGCTAAAGCAGGGTTTGGCGATACACAAGAAGCCTATTTCAATCGAATTTCGGAGATGAACCTAAAAAATCCGCAAGTTGTTGGTTTTGGAATTAGCAATGCAGAAACCTTTGCCCATGCGACCCAGAACGCCAAAGGGGCTATTATCGGTTCAGCTTTTATAAAGCATCTAACTTCGCATGGAGTTGGTAAAATTGACGAATTCGTTAGTAGTATTCGGTAGCTAAAGTGTCTTGCGCTATTGCAAAGCATTTCTTTCTTCGCGTGCTTTTTTGATAAATCCGCGATTAGCCCTTGAACTACTTTTCGACATGTTTTCAGCTTCCGCCAACATTTCGTTATAAACTGCTTTTCCTTCCGTCAACTTATTGTTTCGAATCAAAAAACGAGCAAGTTCCAAGCGCTCCATGAAATTGGAATACGGGGCATCAAAAGTGTTTAAAAGTTCCTCGGCCCGATGAAGCTCTACTTCTTTTTCCAACGCCATGGCAAACAAAAATGATGCTTTAGATTTCCGAAACTTAAAATCCTTTTCAATTTTAGCCGCTTCCGTTATTGCCTTTTTAAAGTCATTCGCGTAATAATTCGCTTCCACCAACTTCGAAAGAACATAAAAGTCATTCGCAAAAACGTCTTTCAACGAAGCTTCGTAGTTGAAAATCGCTTCTCTGTTCATACCTTCTTCCAAATAGGCATCGGCCAAAGCAACTTGATTCTCAAAGGTGGCGGAAAACTTAAAGCGCTTCTCCAAATCCTTGATTTTCTTCGTAGGATTAATAGCCGTAATCAAAGTTTCCTGAACCTTTTCCACATCTCTTTTTTGAAAAACATTCATGAAAAGATATAGCACGGACCCTACAACCGGTAAAAAAATAATGGCTAAAAACCAGTAATAATTATTTCGATGGGTATAGCAGTGATACAGACAAAAGCCCTGAAGTCCAATTATCAGATAGTAGTACATATTCTAAAAATAGAAACTCTTCTGACAACATCCTTAAAGCTTTTTCAACTTCCCCAAGAAATCGATAAGCTGTCCCATCGCATTACGCCGAATTACGACTGGCATTGATGTTCCCATACAAGGAACGGGTCACGATTTTGGCGTACAGTTCCTTGAATTCAGACTCTTGCGAAATATGGAATAATGCGTTTTGCTGAATAACCAACAAGGGTAAAACTATCTTTTCCCGGATGGTCACCGACTCCCTGGAAACGGCTTCATCTTCCATTAGAATGGAATAGCCCGAAATCTTCAGTAACCACTTCTTGGACAACATATACTCATCGTGAAGAATATTCCAAAACGGACCAAATTCTTCATCTTCTTTCATATAACTGGTCAAGGAGAAGTTGGTCTTGGCTAAAGACATCATACTATTGTGCATCAAGGCTCTGAAAAAAGGCACCTCTTTGTACAGCTTCTTCACTTCGGATAGCTTGCCTTTATCGTTCAATTCCTGAATGGCTGTGCCGATACCAAAATACCCTGGCACATTTTGTTTTAACTGACTCCATGAACCCACGAACGAAATGGCTCGAAGGTCAGAAAGTTCCAATTGCTTTTTGTTTCCACGCTTACCCGGACGGCTCCCAATATTGGCCTTGGTATAATATTTCAAGGTACTGCGGTGCTCCAAATAAGGAATGAACTTCTCGTGCTGTTTTAAGGCATCATACTTCGCAAAGCTTCGTTCAGAAAGTTGTTCAATGAGTTTTCGTTGGGCTGCAGAAATAACGATTTCCTTCCCAAAAAGGTTGTTGCTCAATCCGGCGGTAAGCAATTGTTCAGAATTGTGGATGAACTGCTCCTTTGTACCATAGGTACTGGTAATGGTTTGCCCTTGAATCGTCAATTGGATTTCGTGATTCGCGACATCCTTGGTTTGTGCAGCATAGAAACGATGTGTTTTTCCACCACCTCGTGCAGGTGGTCCTCCCCTACCATCAAAGAAAATGGCGGTAACCCCATTCTTTTTACACACTTTGCTCAAGGTTTCTTTTGTCTTCAAAATAGACCAGTTGGCTTTCAGATATCCACCATCCTTGGTTCCATCTGAAAAGCCTAACATGATAGTATGAACATCTTTTCGACGTTCTAAGTGCTTTCGATACATAGGGGTGTCAAAAAGGGTTTGCATGACCTCTTCTGATGCGGACATACCCTTCATGGTTTCAAATAGTGGAATGATATCAAAACTGATATCTTCTTCCTTCCATCCGCACCAGCGAAACAAACCGAACACAAATAACACTGAGAAAATGTCTTCAGAATTACTAATGATATAGCGGTTGCAACCCTCTTCACCATTTTTTTGTTGGATTTTGCCCAACTGTCTGATGTTTCGGATAGTATCCTTAACGATGTCATCACTATAAGATTCCAATGTTAGTTTTGGACTCTTTTTCAACAACCAGTTTACCAATTGCTTTTCGGAAAGCTCATCCAAGCTTTCTTTAATGGCACCTTCTGTTTTTAATATTTCCGTTACGGCCAAATAATGTTTGCTATGGTCTTGTCGAATATCTAAAGTTGCAAAATGAGTCTTAAAGATTTTCACCTTATTGATAAGGGTATCCAATTCTTCCAAATACAGGCCGAGATATTTTTCAACCAACGCTTCTCGAATATCAAGTAAATGTTGCAGTATGGTTTCATACTCCAATAGATGGTCTGCGTTGAACATGGCTTGATATAATGAAGCACTCAAGGCTTCCAAATCGCCTTGGATAGTTTTAAAAGTTAGTTTTTTACGTAAGGCTTTCAGCTCATTGTAATAGCACTTCATTAAGGTAGTTCGCAATTCATCAGCCACTTGCATGGTAATTTTTGAGGTCACGAACGGATTCCCATCTCGGTCACCACCCGGCCAGAATCCTAGCTTGATGATATCGTAATTATCAAATTCGGTATCCCTCAAGTTATGCTTGACATACTCAAAAAGCTCCCCCACGGCATCGTAGTAGGTATGCCTTAAAATATGGATGATGTTCTTTGCTTCATCCAGCGGCGTAGGTTTTTTGGAATTTACTAAGGAGGTTAATCCCAATTGTTGCAGGGTAATGTCAATTTCGTTGACCTTATCAGTCTCTATCAATTGACCCAACTGTTTGATGATGTCCAAAACTGCTGGGGTATAAAACTGCGTAGGGTGTGCCGTCAAAACGATTCGTGCACTGAATGTTGAAAGCTTCTTTTTGATTTTATCCCAATTCTTATTGCGACCTACTAATTCGAAGTAATCTTTTATGGAAAGGGAATTGGTGTATTCTTGCAATTTAGGAAACGCAGAATCTTCTACACTATCATACAACACCACCTGACGTTCTACGTATTGAATGATATTGAACATAAAATCCAAACGTTCTCGCTCGGTGGTAAAATCAGTGAAATGTTCAAAAAAAGCATCTAAGATTTCTTGTGGCTTCTTTCCTTGGGCAAGGCCCTTTTCGCATTGGTCCATCAACACCGGAATCAAAATACCAACGTTTTCAATGTTGCGATACGGCAGGCTTAAAAAAAGACTGTTGTAAATATTGAACTTATTAGTAACCGATTTTTTGAACTCCTCTAATCGCTTTTCTTTCTGAACATTAGTGCTAAATGACATATACAAGTGCTTTCAGCAGTAAATATCGAAAATATGCGGTTCATGCCACAGTTAATTTTGGCAAATCACAATTTGAAACCGCAATTGTGGAAAAGTAACAGGAAATCGTCTAAAAGAAGGGCGCATATTGCGCGACCCTAAAATCAAAGGTGGTGTATTTCGGATTCTGTTGCTTGGCTTTTTTATAGGAATCCAAACTACCAATTGCCCGGTTTGCAGCTCCCGAGGGTGCAGTAAAAGTTATGGTTTTAATAGTCCGCTGTGAATTGGATGGTAACATAAACTGATGAATTCTGGGTAGGTCATTGGAGACAAATTGGAGTAAAATACCATAACCTCGCAATTGCTTTCGAAAAAAGTACTCCGGGCCGTTCTTACTGTTTCCGCCCATGAAGAGCAAAGTGTCCAAATTCTCAAATTGGTTCAAAAGCGAAATTAAGTCTCGAAATTTTACATTTTGCATCCCCAAATCCGAGGCATCAATTTTATCTCGTTCGGCACTTTCTACAATATCGCAGACTCCTATTTTTCTCTGGTGTAAAAAACGTTTCCGCTGGTCAATCGCTTCTGCGGTATTCTCAAACGCCAAATTCAGGTCAAAAACTTCATTAAGAATGGGCCATAGCATACCATTGCGACTCCCATAACAAAAGTCTACATCATCCAACTTTAAGTCACCTTGGGTGAATCGAGGGGGAGGTAAAGTGCCTACAATAAGCTTTGTAGCCTCTGGAAAAACATAAGGTTCATAAGGATGTTGGTGCAAAAACACGTATAACGGCTAAACCTTATCGGACAAAAACGGGTTGGTTTTCCTTTAAGGTGTGTTCGGGACTAAACAGATATCCGTCGGTATCAAACTTTTTCAAGTCTTCCAAGGTTTTTGCTTCGTTGTCTAGGATATAACGTACCATAGACCCTCTTGCCTTTTTGGCAAAAAAGCTAATGACCTTCAGTTTATCATTTTTCCAATCTTTAAAAATTGGAGTGATTACAGGAACCTTAAGGTCCTTCTCTGAAACAGCACCAAAATATTCGTTACTAGCCAAATTGACGAAAAGCTCACCGTCCTCCAATTCTGAATTCAGCGATTCGGTTAGTGTCTTGCGCCAAAATTCATAAAGATTCTTTTTGCGACCCACTTTGAGAGCGGTTCCCATCTCCAATCGGTAGGGTTGCATTAAATCCAGTGGTCGTAAAATGCCGTAAAGCCCGGATAGAATCCGAAGCATATCTTGTAAATCGGCAAATTTCTCTGCGGGAATGGTGTAAGCATCCAAACCTTGGTATACGTCTCCGTTAAAGGCATAAACAGCAGGTCTTGCATTTACCGCAGTAAAGGGCACCTTAAAATCTTGATTGCGTTGCCAGTTCAGTTCCGCCAAGTTTTGGGATATGGACATCAAATCTTGAAGTGCTTTTGGCTTTTTCTTGACCAAAACCGAGTTCAATTTTTGGGATGCTTCCAGAAATTGGGGCTGACTAAATGTATCAGTTGGCAAAACCGATTCAAAATCCAAAGACTTAGCGGGTGAAATGACAATTTTCATGAATTCTAATTTGGTATAAAAATACTTCGGAAAAGCGTTTTTTAAAACTCCCCTTCAAAAGCGTTGTTTATAGGGACATCAACGAAACCTATTCCATGTGGTGCTTGGAATACTTTCGCCAGCGTGATATCCCTTCAACGAAGTCATCGGGTAAAGGAGAATCAAAACGTAAAAGCTCTTGGGTAACGGGATGCACAAATCCCAGGGTCTTGGCGTGTAAGGCTTGTCGCGGTAATGCTTTGAATGTATTCTCCACGAACTGACGGTATTTCGTGAAGGTGGTTCCTTTCAAAATCTTATCTCCTCCATAACGCGCGTCGTTGAACAAGGTGTGGCCCAAATATTTCATGTGTGCACGAATTTGATGGGTCCTCCCCGTCTCCAAACGACATGAAATCAAGGTGACGTAGCCAAAACGTTCCAAAACCTTGTAATGGGTCACGGCTTCTTTGCCTTGGTCGCCTTCCGGAAAAACAATCATTTGCAAACGATTTTTGGGATTTCGCCCTAAATGCCCCTCAATGGTGCCCGCATCTTCCTCCAAATCTCCCCAAACCAAAGCTACATACTCTCGCTCTGAACTTTTATCGAAAAACTGCTGCGCCAAATGAGTCATGGCTGCTTCGGTCTTGGCAACCACCAACAACCCAGAAGTATCTTTGTCTATGCGATGAACGAGTCCAGGACGGTTGGAGCTATTGTTGGGTAAATTATCAAAATGAAAAGCCAAGGCATTGATTAAAGTTCCCGAATAGTTTCCATGACCAGGATGTACTACCATGCCCGCGGGCTTGTTTACCACCAAAAGGGCTTCATCTTCGTGTACAATATGCAATGGAATGTTTTCTGGAGTTAGCAAAAACTCGTAGGGCGGATGTTCAAATAAAACCTTTACCTCATCCCCTGCTTTCACTCTATAGTTCTGTTTGACCACTTGGTCATTTACCCAAATATGCCCCTGCTTGGCAGCCTGTTGTATTTTATTCCGGGTAGCATTTTCGATAAAATTCATTAGGAATTTGTCCACGCGAAGGGGCTCCTGTCCCT
>ERZ1740062.687-NODE-687-length-16233-cov-9.942576_pt1 | contig 16233 bp, 13 predicted proteins | sample MGYA00581741_ERZ1740062 | MGnify/ENA primary metagenome ERZ1740062 (study PRJEB43018, sample SAMN04849747) | marine metagenome | isolation source: floating plastic debris | place: Pacific Ocean | collected 2008-09-01 | study: EMG produced TPA metagenomics assembly...
CAGCCATACACACGCTAATTTGCTGACCTACCTAAATGATTTTTCTTCACAGCACAGTTCAACCGGCCGGTCATTGGTTGAAATTCAGGTATGTGACCATTGGCTGTGTTTGGGCGATTGTTTATTTTACAATGATTATGGAGCCCTTCCTGTGATTACATAACATAATCTAACACAGGAATAACAGAGAGTGCATTGCATTCTTTGACAAGACAGCAGGTGCTCACAAAGTCTGGCAGTGGTGCCGGTCAGCTAGCGGTTAGCAAGCAGGTGGGTGTCGGTCATCAGTATTTCCATTTTAGGGAGTGGTGGCTAGCTAAGCGCATCCGACAAAAGTTGTTATTTATGAACAACAAGGGGAAGAGGAAAGCAGGAAGGAAACTTCTCAGTAGTTGCTGTGCATTTAGAAGATTTTGCTGCGTAATGTTGGCACGATACAGGTGGTTGTCTTCTTGACACTTCATATATTATACTAGAACAGTGGCGTCTGCTGAGTTGAAGACGCTTTCAATGTTTTTATCAGAGATATATTATTCTGTCTGTGCATGCAGTTCTCTGTCACTACGGTGGAATGATTTGTGTCACATTTATAAGTCATGGTGTTGGTATGGTAGTCTGGACATGACACAATATGGCATGTCTCCACAAGCGACACTGGCTCACAGCAAGCCAGTAGCATAGGCACGCTACTCAACAGCTCCTCAGGAGGTGAAAATATAAGCTTATAACATGAGCCTCTTATCTCATTACAGGGACATTTTTCTTCTAGGTTTGTAATCTTCTTAGCGTAGGATAGGATTGGCATCGGCTGCCTTGACAATGGTATCCAATCAAGATTTTAAATTACCATCCTTCAGCGATGATAAGATTACTGGCTGATACGCTATTTAGCCTTCATCAGGATTAAAATTCTTGATTATAGTCCGGTTTGATGTTATTGGGATGCATGCACCAGTCAGTGGATTGGAATTTGTCCCAGTGAGTTGGGCAGGTATGTCAATATCTTAGTTAATGACATGCTGGTTTCACTGCACAATATAACTAGTGTGGCATTGTTCAAAATGAGCGTGTAAATTAGAGATAATTGGCCCAATGGCAAATTCAATGACATTCAAAGACATTCAGGGCTAGATAGTGGGAAAGCTAAGCTAATGTCATTCCTGGTGTTTATTGAGTGTGATGACCAGCGATTACACATCATCAGATCAGAGAGAAATTCCTTGTACTCTAATTATTCTGTGAGAATCCCATTCACTAAGAATGTCGTAGTGATAGCAATTCTTTATGTGTAGCGCCAATTTTACATTTGGGAGGATTGGCAGGATTGAAGACTGAGTACGAAACAGTGTCATCATTACTTTTATTTCACATCCTCATTCTCATTTGCTCTCATACTCATCTGTCATCTCTGAAGTGGATTCTAAACGTCATATCATTGTCTGTCACTTGCATGTACACCTCCACTTTCTATCATGTCAGGCCACGGTCAGGCTCCTCACAGAGTTTTGTATCCACCCCAACCATCAATCACTGTAATGCAATTATTGAGTTGTTACTATTAACTCACATTCCCCTGTCACTAAGTGATGGATTATCTCTTTAGATGAAATTTTGTTTTTCAAATTTTTCTATCGTCTTTGCTAACTGGTGTGCTGTTGACGTGTTGTTTGCTTTTACAGCTGCTGTGAAATGTATAAGCTATGATAACATACCAGTACAGAAAGGATTAAAGCTCAGTCTCCCTGCTTCTCAACATTCCAGTGCTAATGCAGAAGAGCAAACTGAAGACAACAACGTCAATGGTGCTACTACCCCTTCACAAGATATAGCTGACACTGCTGTTCAGAACAGTGCGACAGCAGGGCGACACGCTTTATCTACTGGCTGTTTGCTGTCAAGTAACACTACCTCCCCCGAGTTCAGTACCTCGGCTAAACTAACCGATCACTTTCCTCAGAAGACACTAACGCCCTCTAGTGGCAACTCTGTGAGATCTAGTCGGCCCTCATCATCGGTACCCAGTACACCGTCTGCTGAAGAACCAAGGGCACCCGTAGCTAGTCTAGACGACTCAGACTCACCCAGTCTGGAGAGGAAAAGCTCTGCGGATACTGCTGATTCTGTAGAGACAGCAGAGACTCCTAGAAGCCAAAACTCGGATACAAGTCAAAACCAAAGTCAATCTGCGGAAGAAAATAGTCAGGTAAAAGAATTATGTGATGCAATTTTGGGAAAACTAAAAAGGATTTTGTGATAGCTGCTGACGTTACTGTCATCAATACTATAGTTGTACATGTGTTCAAACCTTGCAAGTGAGTGCATGGCATTTATGAGTGTTTCATTATAAAAGGCCGAGTTGAGTGTTGAAAGTATCAACTTGAGATTAAGTTTGTCACCCACATAGGCGGGAATGTCAAGTGAAGCCTCGAGTGATGAGGTAAAGTGTTATTAGGAAGTACAGACTATTCATATTTCTATCACACTGTGGTAAAGCCTATTGTTAGTTTCAGCCTGGGGCGAGATAAATCAAAACCTGTCTTTCTCCTTATCAGCTCTGCAATTTCATTTGGCTTATCTCTCATCTCAAACTAATGCGATGAAGACCTCGATTTTTTTGACTGACCACAACCTTTTCAATGTCTCCTAGGAAACAAACAGACAGGGTTAATAAATTTCCTTTACCCTGCAAATGAAGGTCAAATTGGAATGCAGAGACAACTAATTTGTAGGCTAGCAATCATGCTTGTCAGTGGTGGTTTCCAATTTAAAGCTGTTTTTGAACTTCAAAGATCTTAATTTGTGGTTTTAAAAAAGGATAATGATTTTCCTGATGCATTAAAATGAATGTTTACTGAGGCCCAGGTGGGTTGGGCAGTAAGCTTTTGACATGACCCATCTTAAATTAGATTTCTTCGCACTTAAAACTTTCAGTTTGATTTTAATCGCTATTAATGCGAACCGATTGCCCACATGCAATGTTTTGTGTAGAATACTTGATGTGTAATCAAGCATTGTTTGGGTTTTTGTAGAACGGTGAACTCACAGGAAATGCCAAAAGCAGCTCTAAAGTAAAGTTTAAACCTGCATATAGAGGTAAAACAGTGCAGGAGATGCTAAGAGACAGCTCACCTCGAGCCGTATGGCAGCATAGCAATAACCGTAGTGTACATAGGTCACAGTCGACCCGAAATCCTGCTAACCCACCGCCATACCACCAACATGGATTTTATAGTAATAGTAGTAGTGCTGCACATCTTCAGCAACCTACACACAGGATACAAAACACGCCTCCGCCCCCACAGACAGGTCGACATTATGCCGTTCCGGTAAATGTCAACAGAAATCGGCCGAGTACTATGAATGTACGAAGTCTGAATGACGGTACTCACCCCAGGATGCCTATGAAGGCTATGCAGCAGCCTACGTATCATGGCATGCCTGTGCAGGTGGCTCAACCGGTTCCTAAATACGGACCACCTGTCAATTATGAAAGTCGGATATATGGAACTATAAGAAGAGGTAGTCCACCTTATTCTAATCAGACAATACATCATCAGCCTGCACACCATCAACAGAAAGCCCAGTCACATAGTGATATTCAGAGAGGAGGTAGTGTAAGGTCACGAATATATAGTGACAACTCTACTCCGCCTTCCAGTGACAGTAGCGAAATCCGAAGTGCCAACTCTGAAAATGACGTTTACCACAGAAACCGTCCTGCTCAAAGACAACAGGGAAGAGCGTCGCTAAATTCTAACCAGTCCATACCGTCAGGGCAGTACCATGCCTCTAGTAGTATGACAAGTCTTCCTCAATATGCTCAGTTGATGACGCCTGTCGCAGCCCCAGTCCCGCACCGGTCAGATTCTACAGGTAACATCAGACAGCGACCCAATGGATTACCCATACAGCCCGACCCTGCTGACACACGACACTCATACTCTGCCGCTCCGTACGGACGACCGCAGCGCCTTGCGGTCAATAGTCAGAAACTGTCTATTCCCAGCAGAGGGTCGTCTGATGATGTGTTTTCAGCCGACTCCAGACCATATCCTCGTGGTAACACAACACCCACATCTCCAGTCAGTCGGCAGCCCTCGTATCTAAATGCTATGAGCAAGCCTGTCATACGAAGTGAGTTGTTTTCTCTTTGTAGTTTTAAACCTGGTATGGCACAAAATAAGACCATGATATTGTATTGGTGTACATGTGTGCACATGCCGTAAACTGTTGTTCCTAATTCTGCAGCTCTTTGTTTTGTCGAACTCTTTGGCTGGTGTAATAGTGTATTGACCTTGTAAATCTTTTGCATGATGTTATGATTTGGCAGCAAGTTGTATAACATTCATTAGCTATAAGCTGACAGATAGATTCATTATGTAGATAGGCTTCTTGTTATTCAGCTGTGTGCAACATTAAAACTTAGTACATGATTGGTAGACCACACATTCAACCACTTTCTCACACTGTGTTACGTCTGTTGGAGTAGTTGGTTACAAATCTGCAGCAGAACAGCAAATTGTCAACAGTGGCAGGTGCACAAATACAGTGATACTTATTTAACAGGATATTATTATGGGCATAGATGTAATTTCGTTTCTTTACTTGCCTCACAGATCATAACAGGCGGGTAGAAAATGGTGACTATCATGACGGAAAAGTGGTACTCAGAAACAAGCCCGCTCAGCTGCAGCAGTCAGGTGGGTGGTGATTAACACACAGCCGGCTGGCTCGTCTTTATTGAAAAATATCTTTACAAAACTTCCATACTGACATGTGTTCAATTTCAATTTCTCAAAACTTTTATTTTCGATTGAATAAAGTACTCAATGTTCAGCAGAGTTAAGAAGTTGGATTGATTTGTACTCAGGCCGATGTCATTTACCTCATCGCAACTGAATAAACGCTTTGTGTTGATTCCGCATTCAGTGGCCAAAGGCCCCAATGTTGTTTTCCTTGCAGGCCCTGCGTGTTCATTTCTTGTGTTTGGTGTTCATTTCTTGTGTTTGCGTAAATAGTCTTTACTCTGACAATGGAAAATTGATGAGTTTTACTGATATTCATGTTGAAAGGGCAATGACATTCCCAGGCTGGGTCAAAGCCCTAAGTTTTTGCCCTAGGTGACAAACAATTTCCTTGGGGAATTGTGCTGTACTGTGAACGTAAATGTGTTTCAAAAGGGCAGGCATGCGTTGTACTATAGTGATGAGTGTACCATACCTTGGTTTACATATCCTGGTTAGGGTTCCAGGTGTGCACACATAGAATTGCCATCTATGAACTTTATTTGTTTTCCAGAAGAAGATCAACACCAGAAGATTTTACGGAGAACATCATATCTAATGGCTACGTCTAAACCTGAATCCAACATCGAAGAAAACTCGAAAACACCGTAAGTGAAGCCATTATTGGCTCTCTGATGATTTTAAAACGGACACATTGTTCCTGCCGATTTTAATATTCTCAGGTTTTATTTGAAAAGAAAGGATACCACCACACCTAGACGAACTTCCTCATTACGTCACGAATACTGCAAGTTGATCAGTGCCAACTATTCTTAAAAAATACCCCTAGATCAATCACTATGTAGCTTCCTCTTTGGCGCTTATATTGAAATAAAATGATTTGTCTTCCATCAGTACTGAACATTAGTAATCCAATGTATGTTGTTGTCATAGAAATCAGAAGTACAGTAAGCTGAAGCGATTCTTTGGAGAGGGCACACCTGTTATTAAGGAGGCTCAGGAGAAGGCCTTGCAGCCTGCTTCCGAGCAATACATGCTGCCTGATAACCTGGAGGTGCAGAAAACGGGAATACTGGCTGTCAAGTTTGTGACAGTCGACGGGAAACGAGCCAACTCGAGGTCATGGAGGGGCATGGGTGCAGTGCTGAGTAGAGAAATGCTCTTCCTTGTCAAAGATAAGAAAGAAAATGCCAATATGGTAAGTCAACTATTTACACACAATGGCGGTCCTATGTTTAGTCTTGTCTGACAGTTTTAGGGAGGGATTGCCTGAAAACAATAACCATTATCTCTGCACTTTATCACAATCGAGAACTGCCTATCCCATATAGATTACCTATGCTATCTCGCAGCCTAGCGCTTAATCTTTGTGCCAAGTGGCTGTCGCTTATGTTTAGTTATGCGATCCTTGCTGTTTAATGCCATGGCTGCGGTTGCAACACCGTGTAATGTTGGGAAACAAGCTCTTCAGTTCACTTTTATTTTTATCACACTAATTTTTAAGTGACAAGTATGTTATATAATGATTTCTTGTGGAGAGGTAACTTAAGATCACACAGACAGATAACCTTACCTAATAACAGTGCAATGTAATGATTCACTGTTGACTGCGTTGTGTCATCCGTAGTCAGCTAGAGGTCTGGGTGAAAACTTTAACCACTTCGGCGAGAAGTTAACACCCCTTGCATGCGGAGATGGTCTTGTTCCATGGAAATGATTTTGGCAAGCAACAAACAAGTACCAATACAACACAGCCATGCATGCTGGTACCTCTTTTAGCGCGACAAACGACACAGTGGAGTATTTTTACCGCTTGCTGATGAAATAAATAGATCTGTTTCCTTTATTTACAGCTGACTACTCCATCTGGTTCTCTGTGTATTGATGAGAAACCCATCAACATACGGAACTGTTTTATCGACTACGCTCACTCGTACACCAAGAGACGACATGTGTTCAAACTGATCACGACTAACACTTCAGAGTATCTCTTCCAAGCTGAGGATGACAAGGATAGAGAACTTTGGGTCATGGCCATCCAGGCTAACAGAAATCCTGACAAGGAGGTAAATGTTTGTCGCATGTTGCTTACTTACTATATATGAGTGCTAGCTAGACAAGTCGTTGTTTATTTGCCAATTGAGGCTATGGAAACCCAGTTAAGCGTAGGCCAACATTTTAAAGTTGTGGAAAGCGTTTGGGACTCTGATTTAATCATGGGTTTCATGGCATGGCTATAAATACTAGATAAGGTGCTTCATGGGAAAATCCAAGAGTAAGGGTTGTATAAATGACTCATTGCCTGGCTAGTAATATCTTATTTCAGCTATGCTCTTACTCATAAATGCTAGCGTGCAAAGAAAAACATCGATGACCCAAGGCACAGTAGGGTCATGAATAACACAGGTCACTAGAAAAATCGAAATATGAGGACAAATTTTCTGTTTAGTTAGATAAGATCTTACAAGTTTGTTGAAAGAGTAGCAACTCCCATTTCTGAACTATATACTCTGGGATATAATCATGGATATTTCCTCTGCCTGTTTGTGTAGAAATATCAGTCCTGCTTTCAATTTTGTCACCATTATTATCATCGTTTCTGTATTGCCTAATTGTTGTTTGCTTCATTATCATGTCCCAGAAAATTTTTTATTGCAAGTGATTTATGAGTATGACAGGCATCAGCAACAAACCCATAGTGTCATGTTCGCCCCTTTATGACAGCTGCTGGCCCCAAGCATGTGGTGATGTTTATCAGTATCATTGCTATCTTCACCTGTGTTTCAAACAACATTTTCAAACTCTTTTGCATGAACAGAGACCTCCTTCAATCAAGGTAGTATATCGAATAAAGTAACTGCAGAAACTAGCTCTGTGTCTTGAGTTGAGCATCAAACATGTGATTTAATGGAATGAGTTCCTCTTACTATAAATGATATCCTGGAACTGAGTTTTACCATGCATGGTTAGAACCCCGGTGTACATGTAGTAGGGCGGATATTGTATGTTGTTGTCGCTGCATATGTATACTTTCCCTCCTAAAAACCCGCTTTGATTCATATAGTAGCTGTTACTGGTAGCCAATAATAGCGTTGCAAAGCATTTCAGATTTCTGTAAACCCGGCGTCAGGCTTTCCCTTACTCTGATTCTTTTGCTCTCATAATATAAACTCTAAACTCTTATTTGGAAGGAACAGGGGCATCTAAAATCGCTTTTAATGTGCCGAAATTACCTGCGTTTTAATAATTGATAAACTGCTTCAAGAAAGATATTTGGTTCAAACAGGTTTGCTAGCTAGTAATAGATCAGCATATTTGATTGCTCAATGCCAATTAGTGATCAATTCACGCATTTCATTTCAATCATACCAGGCCACTGACTTTGTGCTGACGCATTGCTGGCTAAGCCTGAGTGTGTGGCATTGCTTTCTGTCTGGCCTAAGTCATCACCATTTACACATGCATTGAGAAACCGACGCTCCATTATTCCCTCACCCAGATTCACAACGGACAGCATCGCGAGACCATGTCAGACTGAGGACAGACAGATTATGAGTTGTGAATGTAGCTATTTTTGCCTCATCCACTGTTTTATTGTACTAGAAGCTATGTTTTTGCTTTGTTTGTAAATCTGTGGTAATTCCGCTCTTCTGTAGTTCGTTAACCAGGCACTAACAACCTGGATAACCTATCATACTAGTAGGAGCCTAATCACCTAACTTCTACTCTACTTTTTAGTCGGAGCAGCTTACTAGTGCCCAACTTGTGAAGAGGATTAGTGACCAGCAGGCTAAGCTGAATAAGATGAAGACCAGACCTCTTGCTGGGCTATCGTTCAGGTCTAAACAACCTCATGCATCACCTGCATCAACCAAATCACAAGCAGGTAAAGTTTTGTACATGTTTTTATAATGGTATGTGGGCAGTGGACCCCATGCCTGGCATCTGTTTGCTGGTACCCATAACAGCACTAAACACATCAGTGTAGTTTAAATTGACTCACTGGTATGCTTGCACTAGAGTTGCAGATTGTTGCTATCTAATTATCCAAGTGTTTTGTGTTGTCGTGCAGACTCAGGACAGAAAGACAAGCGGAAGAGAAACAGTACCGGAAGTGTTGCAAAGCCACTCAAGTTCCCGGAGTATAATCCTGATCCAGCTTCTGGTGACTTTGGCTTGCCTCTTCATGAATGTACTCCTTCTCATGAGAATGAATACGTGCCACTTGTGGTAGAGTTGTGTACAAAAGCTATAGAAGACAGGGGGCTGGACTTTGTCGGCATATACAGGGTACCCGGTAACAAGGCAGCTGTAGAGCTTCTCAAAAAGGAATTGAACGAGGTTTGTGAACATAGGTTTTTCTTAAATTTTTTTTTGGAATTTGATCAATATCCATCACATCTCATCATATACCTACATCATATCAGATACAGTACATCACATGGTACATGTATGTGTGCTCTTATATGGGGATTTTTATGATACCTAGTGCAGAGCATGCGAACCAACTTTGCTGCGTGATGATGTCATTACAATTGTAAAATTCTTTGATCGCAAGGAATTCAGTTTTCCACGGAACCATTTCAATTTGCTTGCCAAATCTTACTTCTTAGATCATCGGGATGTCATGTAAATTTGAACTTTGACTGACAGATATAAATGATAATTTGTCATTCCCTTGACAGGTTGTTATTGGATCAAGCAGCTATGTAGCTGAGCTTGAGCATAAATGTACATTACATCTGTCGATAGAGCACTGTAAATGTGAATTATGTTCCAATAGAATCCTCTTGCTTACCGCATTTGTAGAATTTATATGGCCGCTGGTGCCAACCGACATCTGTTTGGCCTCCAGCACAGCATGCCGGGCACGGTTTTTTCACGTGTGAGTTCATATTTTGTAATCTTGGTTGTAGGGTATAGTTAATCACGATAATGATAAATGGCGAGATATGAATGTGCTAAGTAGCCTACTCAAGACATTCTTTAGAAAGCTACCTGACTCTGTGATAACGGCTGATAGATATCAAGACTTTATAGATACAAACCGTTTGACTGACCCCAGAGATAGACTGCTAGCCTTGAAACACCTCATCAAGTCGCTGCCTGATTATAACTATGAGACACTCAAACATCTTGCCATTCATCTGAGGAAAGTGGCTGAACATGGTGAACATAACAAGGTGTGTTTTTATCATCTCATTGATCTTTTTTGTGCACTTAGTGGTTGTTGCATTTGCTAAAAGTGGTTTTCCTTGGCACGTGTGGCTATTTCATCACTTATTTGCATTTCGAAATGACCAAACTGATGAAGAATGCATTAGCCTCATGGGCGATCCTAATGATAATTCAAGTCTCAAGTACCAAAATTGAAGTGATCATCAGGCTTCAATGCGAATAACACCAACTTGATTAAATGTCAATATCAATCATGCTTTCTTATTCTGTATCTTTGTTTCCGTTAATCCCTTTCTTTATTCTCAACAGATGGACACCAGAAATCTTGCCATCGTATTTGGACCAACCCTTGTACGTTCAGGAGATGACCTGGCCTCCCTAGTGAAGGATATGTCGGATCAGTGTAGGATTATAGAGAGCCTGATAGTGTACTGTGAGTGGATGTTCTCACCGTACGACACGGATCCCCCGGCTGTCAGTGATGCTGAAGTCAGCTCTAGCTGTGCACCTATCAGCGAGACTATGAACAACATGAGTGCCGATATCGTTGACATTGCCAGCAACAGTGAGTGTTTTTTTATGCGAATCCACTTTCTTTGAGAACCTACAATATAACTCAATATGACCCTTGGCACGCATTATAATGTATTACCGTAAGGTTAGTATGCTTTGATTTCAAACAAAGCACCTACTTAGCATTTTCCTCAGGATGATAAGGTTATGGGAGTTGGAATGTCATGTTCAGGGGTGCTCCAGATTTTTTAAGTGGCTAATTGATGTGGTAAATGTCATTGCAGTTGACTAATCTGATGCCTCAAATATGCAGATTTATTCTAATTTTATGCACACAGTGTAAAGCTATCTGCGGGGTCAAATACTTTCATTGTCTCTTAGTCAACACCCTGAAGTTTTCCCTCATATTTGACTTGCTGGGCGTAAATAATTAGCTCTTTCCATATCGTTCCTATCACATACATTGTATTATTTTTGTTTGTCAGCTGGTACTTGGTACCGGCATATTTCCCAACAATCGTTCCTACCCATTGGTCCATGGTCTTACCTATCATGAACTGTTCTTTGTTGATATTTTGGCATACCCTGCCTTGCTAGTCTGTATATTATTTGTATGATGTGGGTCATTCCGTCAGCTTCCTTAACCACTCACCTTGTTTTCCAGAAAATCACATTCATTATCATTGTTCTCATTGTAGAGAAACAAAGTAAGTCACAGTTGATGTCAGCATTTGCTACTGCAGCTAATAAGAACATTAGTAAGGGATCGCTGTCAGCTACAACTATGTTGTCACCACAAAGTGTGGGATCGTCTCCACATACTGAGAGCAGACAATCACCAGAAGATGACGGAGGATTCAGAAACAGAGATCTGGCTCAAGAGGTAATAATGATTGGTTACGTTACAGTCATAACCATGTGTAATATTATTAATTTGTCATAACCATGTATAACAAATCAGGACTGGTTATTCCATTAATTTCATGTGCATGTAATTGCTGATCTTGATAGATGTTTAATCAAACTTTTAATCTAAACTTCAGCTCTGTGGTGAATAAAATAAACTTGTATGAATTTATACATCAGCATTTTATCTTTAAAATTTTTTCGTTCCAGACTGCAGCCAGAAATCAGAAGTTACAGGAGATAAAAGAGAGAGAATCGCGTGAGAGTTTGAACTGGAGACTATCACAGCACAATGTGCAGCAGCCATCTACCCCACCACACAGAACTGAGGAGGTGGAGGAGGTACTACCACAGGAGAGATATCTGCATCCAGCCAGTGTACACCACCATCACAATGTGCCTCTACACCCGCACAATAATGCTATACCTCGCTGGCATTCTGAGGAATCTGTACTGTCTCCTACAGAGAGACCACATCACAGGGTAACACATGATCAGTATCCGTATAGATCGGAGTACAGGGCACATCACATACGAGAACAGTCGTCAGAGAGCACACCTCCCCCTATACCAGCCAGGGGAGAGGAAGCTAAACCACCTCTACCACCCAAACCCATGCAGCTGCATCACGCCAAGCCTACACAGATTGTAATATCAGAGGCCGCTGATGATGAGACACAAACTAAGATGTATGAAAACTATGAGACATTGCAACTAAAAGTCCATCCACAAATACCACACCACAGAACATTACATGTGATTAATCACCCTTTGAAGTCAGGCAGCTTGCCTCGAAGGGGTTCTTTAGACTCACAGATGGATCATCTGGAGGCATTCCCACAACAGTACTCTTCTGCTAGTTCTAGTACTGAGTCTCAAGATGGCTGTGATCTGCTATCTAGTATAACTGCAACATTTGACCAAAAACTGAAGCTACTAGTTGATCCAAAATACAGACTAGATGGACAGGGTAACCGCAGGCCTAAAAACAGTAGTGATAGCTCAAGTGTAGGAGGTAGCAGTGTTTTGAGTAGGGGTGGTCACCCTGACAGCCCTTCTACATCGCATCCCTATCGCAACTCATCAGATCAGAGTAGGGAAAGTCTGCTCAGCATTCTAAGCAACAAAGAGAATATGAACGCCTGTGAATCTTTTTCTTCCAATCAAGACATTAATAGTTCAGACCGGGGGTTTAATGGCTCCACCTCAAGTGTAGGCAGTGCTCATCAGAGACCAGAGGCTAAGGTAGGAATAGCATCACGGATTGAAAGGCGTGACATGAAACCGAGTGGCTATCCTCCAGCCCCAAACTCACTCAATGATGGTAACACAAGGGTAGTCAATGCTACAGGAAATATAGTTAACCATAGTAAACATCTTAGCAACCCCGCTGCAACTACCCCTGGCAGTAGCGAGGAAGACAAAGACTTTGCTAACAATAATAGTTTATCTATAGATTATGATGACATGCCTATGATACAGCAGCGTCGTATGAGTGATGAGAAGAAGAGGATACGACGACGTCATACTGTAGGCGGTGCTAGAGATTTTGAACTGTTCAAAGATGTTTTATCAGACTATAAGACTAAACAAAACATCCTAAATGAAGCCAATGCTGCACTTCAACAGCAGCAGCTGCCTGAAACTTTGACTGCATGGCAGCGGTTACAGCCAAGAGATAACCGCGAGCCGTTGTCTCTGAAAGACTGGATAGAGCGTGAGAGGTTTAGAGCCAGTTCACCAGAACTGGAAATGCACACCACACCAAATATCCTGCACTTACAACGAGTGGGACGGAAATTAGCCGGCTCATTACTAGAGTCTAATACTTAGTCCTCATTTATACTACATTGTACAATACAGTATGATCACTGCTCATCATTTTCAATATTATAATCATAGCAATTTAAATACAAATTTTCCATTGCCATGTGCCACATATATTCTCTTTCTTCTAATTTGCAAAGAAAGATTCTATTTTTTGTATAATTGAAATTTGTAGTTTCCGAAAGTAATTATTCTATAGTACATACGATTAGTGATTCATTTTTAAAATAATGGAGCTCATTATTTTCTCCATGTTGCATCACTTCTATGCCCAATTGTCACAAAAAAAGGTGTATTATTATGTCATTTTTCCGATATTTTGCACAGCAAATTTGCCAGGTGGCTCCTTTCTAATGCCATTAAAATGCATAGAATTTGATATTTATACTGTGGTACTGCAATCCCATTGCAAATTGATCGCTCTATTTATGTACACTAATTGTTGTACAGAATTTATTCAACGATATTCAACCTTTTAACAAAAATTATAGCAACACATGTACATGTTCAATAAACTATGAATTATAAACATAAACAAAACGGCATCAACATGAAAGAATTTACTTATCTGGACAGGAAGTACGGGTGTAAATAACTATAGTCTAGAGCCCACAGACCCTGGCTAGTGAAAAGGATTGGCCAGATTATCTACATCATATTGGTCATACTTTTCACCATGTCAGTCCCAGTCATCGAGCATGTCTAGGAGTTTCTCTGGCAGAGTGAAATGATCAAATCCAGGTTGATCCCAGATGTTGGGCGGTATCAGATCTGACGGCCATTCTCTGAGCTCTGCGTCACTGATTATCTCTACTTTAGTATCAGGCAGCAGTATGAACTTCTGTGGCTTTTCTAAACCATGTCTAAAGATAATACGACGGTATACCACCCATGAAGCTAATCCATATTGAAGAGTAAATGTTGCTTCCTGGGTAAGTAGGAGTTTTCTCCACTTAAACTTGCATAGTAATAAGAAGGCGACTCCAAATACATTGATCAAGATAAGTACACGGTATGTTATAAGTCACAGTTGTTATAATATAGTATGCTATTATATTCATTGAATTGTTTTAATCAACAATGATCATTTACCCCTTGGATGCAGATGCTAACAAAACAATATGACCTGTGACTGTTGATCTCCAACCATCTTGTTAACAGATAGGTGTTGGCATAAGTGCTGGGAGCATACCTGGTCTGTTTTTGTTGCAGTGAGATTGCTGGACCACCTTTATCAGCCGTTGTGAACAGGTTGCTATCTGTTCCTATGTACAGCATTAATAACAGCTCAATAGTTATTTATACTTGCATGTAATATATATGCAGGGAGGATGCACAGATACCATAGAAGAGACATTATAAATGTCTCATCTTTGCAGATACAGCTATGCATGGCGACATGAGATGATAATGTTACACTGAGATGACTTTCTTTGAAAGAGAACAAGACTTTAACACACTGAACTGATTGACAGGGGCTTTTTGAACAAGGTAGGAACTGTTTTTGTAGGGTAATACATTGTTGCATTTAGGAATTGTTCAAAAGAAGTGTTACATATACATGTACTTTTGGCAGAATGGGATAAATCTAAGTCTAAGCAAGCAGTAACTGGTTTAATGGCCTTTTGACGGAAAAATCATGATTTTCAAACTGATTGCTAGTTTGGATCTGAAAGATTCATGCAGACGGGTTGAACCCCTAAGAATTAATTATTTGACTATACAAGGAGATTGTTAATAAAATCCTAAAATACCTTGTGAAATTTCTGATATGGATAGTGCATGCTTGTCTGCTGAATCCCTGGCCCTGGCACCAGCCTCGATTGATAATTGAGTGGAGGCAGCCACAGGATCACCTGAAATCAGACCAAAAAATCAATAACAATTTGAATTCAAGTCCAACTTGAACAGGATGCTTCTTCACTTCCTAACCATCAATTGACCTTATCCCAACTCTACTCACACAATGAGATAAATAAAAATATATTAAGTATCTATTCTACTCATAGCAGAAATGAACACGAGTTATCAGTGACTGCAAAATGAGATGATAACCCTGACACAATCAACTTCGGCCAAAAAATTTTGATTGTGGTGCTTTTTCATTCGCCATCAAAAGACAAAAAATGTAACCCATACAAACAGTACTGATTTGACAGGTATATCATGTTCACGCGTCTACGGTGCAATTGATAGTAGTGTTTTACTGTGGTGTGTTCTTTGAGGCCTCAGGATTTAGGTTTTCCTGATGCAAATACAAATAATAGACAATCAAATACTTGGAGTAGATATTCCCGGTGGAAAAAACTAAAAGCACAAGTAGATACCTGTGATGCTGACTAACATTTATTTCTCATTATAATGAACTTACCAATGCCAGTTTTACCCCGTTTGTCCAAATGAGAAATAGAGAACAATGGTTGACTGAATTGTGTACTGATTGCTGGTGACTGAGACGGTTCAAACACCCCTGTGGTGTTTATATCCTCAGTTAACAAACTATCACTGTGGCTCCTCTTCCTCTGTCCATAGCTTGAGAATGAGATGTTGTTACTCTGAAGGGGTTGGAGAGGTTTACGAGGAGGGGACACAAACAACTTATCATTGAACCAAGCGACCACAGAACCTTGACTGTGGTTTTCTTGTCCAGTTTTCAGAGGTTTCTCTTGTGAGAAAGTGTTGGCTGTTTCAGCAAACAACTCATCAAGAATACCCTGTGCTTGTGATCTGAAAAATAAAGGTTATCAGCATAAGGATAAGGATGGTCATCAAACTTGAAAAACTACGACATCCTCTTGCAAAATAGTGACTTGCAGAGCAATGTCAATCAAACACATTGAGGTGCATATTTACAAAAAGGCTGAAGAATCCAAAACCTCATGTCATGCATGCTATATCTGCCGTTAAATGGGCATCATAGGAACAGTGTGTACCAGTCAATATTCCTCAAGCATAATTATATCTTACTGTGGTTTAGGTTGATTCTCTGAGGAGCTGTAACAGTCCTGTGAGAATGGTATCTTATCATGGAGTTGATTGTTGAGCCGAGTAGGAGACGGGAATA
>ERZ1740062.688-NODE-688-length-16233-cov-7.238101_pt1 | contig 16233 bp, 15 predicted proteins | sample MGYA00581741_ERZ1740062 | MGnify/ENA primary metagenome ERZ1740062 (study PRJEB43018, sample SAMN04849747) | marine metagenome | isolation source: floating plastic debris | place: Pacific Ocean | collected 2008-09-01 | study: EMG produced TPA metagenomics assembly...
GATCGGGGATCGAAAAGTCATCCGTTCTGGGCTCGCTGTGGGTGAACGGTACGTGAGCGAAGGCGCGTTTACACTGAAAGCTCAGCGCGAAAAAGACGCATTTGGCGATGGCCACGTTCATTAGGATACAACACTCATGCAAAATCTGATGTATCGTCTGGCCGGCGGCCGACTACTCGCTGCAATCGCAGCGCTCGCTCTTACAATTGGCGGATTATTCGCGTTTCGCGCGCTGCCCGTTGACGCGTTTCCCGACCCCTCACCCTCGCTCGTACAGGTATTCACCGAAACCGAAGGACTCTCGCCGGAAGAAGTGGAACGCTACGTGACCTTTCCGGTCGAAACTGCGATGTCCGGGCTGCCAAGCGTTAAGGAAGTGCGTTCTGTCTCCAATTTCGGCCTGTCCATCGTGAACGTCTATTTCAAAGATGGTACGGATGTGTACTTCGCACGCCAAGTCGTGGGCGAACGTCTGCCCGAAGCAAGTGATGGGATACCAGAAGGATTTGGTACGCCAAAAATGGGGCCGATTTCATCTGGACTCGGTATCATCATGTATTTTCGGCTAGTGGATGAGACCGGCGAGTATGATCTAACGCAACTTCGAGAAATTGCCGACTGGATGATCAAGTATCCGCTTCAATCGGTCGAGGGCGTAACGGAAGTGCTCGCACTCGGCGGATTTGAGAAACAATATCAAGTCCGCCTCAATCCCGATCTATTGATCGCCTATGATCTACAGGTTGCCGATGTCATTGGTGCGCTGGAAAGCGCCAACCGAACAACCGGTGCTCAATTCATCGAAGTTGGCGCTGAGCAATATACAGTGCGCGGGGTTGGTCTTGCTCGTTCGATCGCTGATCTTGCAGAAACGCCCGTGAAAACCGTAGACGGTCGAACTGTTCGGGTAAGCGAACTTGGTGCTGTCGAGGTCGGAGGAGCGGCGCGTCAAGGTCTGGCAACGGCAAACGGCGAAGGCGAAACAGTCGCCGGGCTAGTTCTCAAACTTTACGGCACAAACACATCCGATGTTATTGAACGGGCGCATGCACGTTTCGACGAGATCAACGCCGCGCTGCCCGATGGGGTGCGCGCAGTGCCATATTATGATCAAGGAACACTCGTTGAACGCGCTGCTTCCACGGTGACCACTGCACTTTGGCAAGGCGCGTTGCTGGTTGCGGTTGTTGTATTCATCTTCCTCGGCGGCTGGCGACCCAGTTTGGTCGTCGTATTGTCGATTCCGTTCTCAGTTGGCTTTGCTTTTATCGCGATGAGCGCGCTTGGAATTAGTGCAAATCTCATGTCTCTCGGAGGAGTTGCTATCGCAATCGGGATGATGGTCGATGGGGCTATCGTGATTGCAGAGAATGTAGATCGCAGATTCCGAGAGCGCCGAGAAGGTGAATCCAACAGGGAATCTGTTGCAATCGCGACCACAGAAGTGATCTCGCCTTTGTTAGCGGCCGTCGCCGTGGTGATTATTGTCTTTCTACCGCTATTTTCGCTGCAGGGCGTAGAGGGCAAAACATTCAGGCCGCTTGCCGCTGCTGCTGCCCTCGCCATGACTGGGTCGCTCTTTTACGCAGTGCTGGTAGCTCCGGCGATGGCGTTTGGATTCATCAAACCCCTCAATCGGGATTTGGGCGATGACGGTGGCAAAATTGCTAGCTTTGTAAAACCACTCGCGAGCTATTTTGTGCGGACGCGCTTCGCTGCAATCGCGCTGGCGGTTGGTTTGCTGGTCGTCGGAGGATTAGCCGGGTCTCGCCTTGGATCCGAATTCACGCCAGCGTTAGAAGAGGGCGATATTCTTTTGCGCGTCTCGATGGCGCCCTCGATATCACTGACCGAAGCACGCGAGACCTCTACAAGAGTAGAGCGGCGTTTGCTTCGTTCATTTCCAGAAATTGAATCGGTTGTGAGCCGCATCGGACGGGGAGAGGTAGGTGCTCATGCCGACCCAGTAAATAGTATCGAGGCATTTGTGGCGCTCAAGCCAAGATCCGAATGGAGGAAAGGCCTTTCGCCGGACGATTTGCGAGCGGAGCTCTCTGAAAATCTTGGAGCATTCCCTGGTATACAGGTGAACATTGGGCAGCCTATTTCAATGTCTGTCGATGAATTGCTCACGGGTACAAAAGCGCAACTTGCTGTAAAAATATTCGGGCCTGATGCAAATGTTCTTCTGTCAGGTTCGCAAAACTTGCAGTCGATTCTTCAAAGCCTATCAGGCGCGAGCGATGTGCAAGCCGACCAGATTACCGGAGCGCCACAGCTTATCGTGTCCGTGGACCGCGCCGCTCTAGGACGCTACGGGCTGACGGTCGAAGATGCGCTAGACACACTAAGTGCGGCAGTGGGGGGCGCGGAAGCTGGAGCGTTATTTGAAGGGGTTCGACAGTTTCCAGTTGTGGTCCGACTTGACGAGAACCGCCGCAACAGCCCCGAAGTGATCGGACGTTTGATTTTGAAGAGCGATAGTGGGGCGCAGGTGCCATTGTCTAGTGTGGCGGAGATCCGAGAAGTGATTGGTCCTCGTCAGATTACGCGAGAGAATGGTCAGCGATTTATCACTGTTCAACTAAATGTCCGGGGCCGTGATATTGGATCTTTCGTGTCTGATGCGCAAAGAGCGACAGATGCAAGTCTCGATTTGCCGCCAGGCTACCGTGTGGAGTGGGGCGGTCAATTTGAGTTACAGCAACAGGCAAACGCGCGCTTCGCCGTCGTTATTCCGATAACGCTGGGCATTGTTTTGCTAATCCTCCTTCTGGCGTTCGGTAGGGTGAAGTCTGCGGTTTTGATATTGCTGAACATTCCACTGGCTTTGACGGGTGGTGCGCTGGCGCTATGGCTCACGGGCTTACCAATTTCAGTGCCTGCCACTGTGGGGTTCATAGCGTTGTTTGGTATCGCGCTTGGAAATGGAATGGTGCTTGTCAGTTTCATGGATGGTTTTGCTCGCCAAGGTCGTGATCGGGACGAGCTTGCCATTGAGGCTGCGGGATTGAGGGCTCGACCGGTATTGATGACAGCCATCACGACAGCCCTCGGTTTGGCTCCCTTATTGTTCGCTACAGGGGTGGGTGCCGAAGTGCAGCGTCCGCTTGCGACCGTAGTGATGGGAGGACTCGTATCTTCGACGATACTCACCTTGCTTGTGCTTCCAGCTTTGCATTGCTGGTTTGCTCCGAACCAAGAACGCCATGCGTCTCCGATCAAACCTGTTCACGCAGAATAGCGTGAATGCGCACAAGCTAAATTCAACGGGAGAATAGTTCACACCCCATGCACCTTCGGTGCTGACAAGTCGCGAGCGATCTTGTCTGAAACACCTACGGTGATTGAGAACTACGCCGTGTACGCTTGATTGAGTATGCGATTACAAAGTCGTCCCTGTTTCAGCTAGAACACAATAATGACGGGCGACTAAGCCCGTACACGCTCAGCGCTCAGCTTCGATGTCGCGGTCCCGGTCTGAATTGCGGAGAGATACGCTCAATCCCGACATGCCTCGAGAAGATCGAAAGGCAAGCGCCGCTGACAAAACGAGACGGTGAACGGACTGGCTCAATGATGCTGATGAAGCGGACGTTTTTTCGATATGTGTCGCCCTTGGAATACCGCGGCTTGTTTCGATCTGTTGCTGGCGGTCTGGAAGCTTGAAGCCCAATGCCCGCGCTTCTTTAGACCATGCCTGGAATAGTGCAGCGCGTTCACGAGGACGCTTCGCTTGCCGGGTGCGGAGCGCAGCGAGCTCCATTCCTTTTGGCGTTCTGTATCCATGAGCTTTAGCCGCTTCTTCGATCGCTTGGCGGCGCTTTGAAAATGCTCGTTCGATATGATGGGGGATCGCGCGCATGCGAAAAGAACTACCTTGTCGATCGATTGCATGACCCGCTCGCTCGAGGGCGTTCGCCAACTGGTTTCGATAGACCGCACCGGTTTCCTTCTGCGCTTTGTAGAGCTCGCGGCTCACGAGCGTTCCCCAGGTATGATCATGGCGCGGCGCGGCGTTGAAGATAAATGAATGTGTGTGTAGCTGCGGGTCTAGATCTCGGCTCGTATGGTGATGGAACCGAGCGATCGTCAGGCCCGCGACTTGCTCTCGCACAGCACCGCCTTTTCCGCGCCGAGTGAAAGCATGATTGTCTTCCAGGTTTTTCGTAGCCACCGAAACAGCCTGCCGATGCGCAGCTTCAATTTTGGATCGCTCATTGGGCGTTGAGAGCGCCCATAAAACCGAAACCGATTTTGGAGCGCTATAAGTCATATCCCATCCTGGGGCATGGGATTTGTTGCCCGCTTGAACGAGCGGCTCTCCGGTTTTGGGATCATAACCATTCAAGAGGGCTTCGAAGTCTTTTCGCGTGACGTCACCATCGAGTGCGAGACGCTGCGAACCTCGTCCATCCCAATCGCTTTCAGCCTCAGCCTCAGCTTCATTTTCCTTCGTGTAATACTCGTCTTGAGCCATGTGCTTGAAGTAAGCGACCGCTGCAGAGACGGATTTGCGCGCGGAGATTGACGCAACCATTACGCGTCAAATCCGTCTTCGGCTTTTCGGCTGATAAAGTTCGCCATGTCAGGAGACAGGATCGGCCGCTCTTCGAGCAGCGGATTGCGCTCAGGTAGCGGTGCGAGGTCTCTCGCACACTTAGACGTCCAGCCGGCTGGAACGCTGGCTGGCCGCTGCTCTGGTAAATCTAGGAAGGGGATGTCTACGTCATAGACGTGTTGCCCGGGGCCGACCATCAAAGCCCGAATGCCGCGCTTGGTGACACCAAGATGATCGGAAAGCTCCGAAGGGGTGATCACATCTCGGTCTTCTCGCGCGATGGCTTTCGTGACGGACCGTCGTCCGCTTGTCCAAGTCTCGCTCTTTCGTTCGAATTCCACGGTTTGTTTGCCGAGAAGGCGACTGGTGACTTCGGCGCTCTCTCCCAAGTTCATTCGTGTGATGATGTGGGTGCCGATCATTCCGATCCAAGCATTGGCTTGATCAGGACCGTAGGTCTTTCGGATCTGGGAGAGATCTTGCGCGCCCAAGACCACGCTAATGCCTTTTGAGCGACCAACATCCAAAAGGGTAGAGAAATGATCCATGCGCTCCAGTTGGGGAAACTCGTCGAGGAAGAGCCAGGTTCGCGTGTCGGGGTTTTCTCTCATGGCCGGAGATCCGGCGTAACTCGCCAGTAAGCTGATGATCCCAGAGATCCATGCCTTGGAGAGTTGAGGGAATTGTCCGTCGCGCTGCAGAATGATTGGATTGCAATTGGGGAGCTCCAACCATTTGCGGATTGAAAATCCACCGGCGCTTTGTGGCCAAGCGTCTCCCAATACCAGGACGATGTTCATGTGCGCTTTGAACGTCGTGAGAACACTTTGAGCGGTCTTATTTGTCGGATCGCTTAGATATTGTGTTGCCGCGGGATAGTGTTGTTGGGCAACCTCTAGCAGCGTCTCCGCATCTGCGAGCACAAGGTCGCGTAGGGATCCCCAGCTCCAAGCGTCTCGATAGACATCTTGCAATGAGACGACGCACGCGATGAAGATGTCGCGAGCTGCGTTAGACCACATTGGATCTGAACCGCTAGACGGAATTAATCGAGCTGCGAGTTCGCGGGCTTCCTGAGGTGTGCGGCAATCGTATGCGATATCCCATCTCATAGAACGCTCATCATGCGGCGCGATCATTCCACCTAAATATGGAAGCTTCGAAGTCAGGTCGCCCTTGGTGTCGAGTATGAGGACTTTGTCTTTTCTTTGGATTGCACCCAGCATCAAAAGAAGCATCGCGGTGGTCTTGCCGGCGCCTGTACTTCCCCAGGCAAGAAAGTGCCTGCTCTCACGGTCGAGGCTCATCGGTACATCGAGAGGAAGCTCGATGCCTGACCCGGATTGCTTGCACTCCTTGCGCGACATTTTCCGAAGCTCTCTTAAAGCTGACGAGCCTTTGAAGTGAATCCGTCCACGCACGACTTTGGGAGGCTTTGTTGCTTTCAGAGCGAACCAAACGAACACCCCGAAAGAGGCCAGGCTAAGAACAGCCAAAACTGAAACGAGGTTGTGCCGCCGAATGAACGCATCTTGAGTGCCATAGTGCTGCATGGTGGCTTCGCAGCGAGACCATGTGCGAACGCCGACCGGATCTTGAATCAGAGATGTCATACGAGCCTTGCCGCACTCGTCCATGAATGTCCGATCGTGATAAGAGATTTCCCCCGCAGCCGTTTCGATGCCCGCGCGGTAATAGTGGAAGCCGAGCTTGTAAGATCCGAAAGTCGCAGTCGTCAAAAGTATCGTTACGGCGAGGAGTGTGAGTTTCGCCTTGGCCATATTACTTCGCCTCCGGCTGTAGCTGGCCGCTCAGAGCGAGCAGGAGTTGCTCGAACATTTGTTCAATGCGATCCACGGTCGCTTCGAGTTCAGATTGAGAGGCTTTCGACGATTGGATGTCTTGGATTGCGATGGCGAGGTTTCGCTCAATCTTCAGTAAGCGGTTTGCTTGCTCAAATGGGTCGCCGTCAGACAAACCAGACCTGATCAACTCTCGAGCTACTCCGGTGGGCGTACCCGAAATTCTGCGGGCTCGTTCGCAAAGATCTTCGATGTCACTTTCGAGCAGTCTAATCGACAGCGGTCGAGTGGGACTAGCTGTGTTCTCGTTGCTCGCTTTTTGTGAACGCATGGTCGGCCTCCTGGAGTACTAAACTACTCAGAGGCTAGGCACCGCAGGTGCCTGCGGCAAAATATTTCACATTGAAACAATCGGTTAGACTGCGCCTTTTGTCGTCTAACTCGCCCGAAATGGCTGTGTCAGAACGTCGCACCAATCCGGTTTTGGACGTCACGATTGTTCTCGCATTTGCCCGCTTTTACATGATTTTGCTCGAATTTGCTGTTGCTCAACTCGATGGGGAATTTCGCGATTTGACTTTCAGAATCCTTCTGCAAATCCTGATTACACAAGCATCCCGGGCGGCGGTTTTCGACCATTTTCGGTGATGGAGTAGAGTGAGATGAAAGATGGAAGGTCCAATAGATCGAAAGCCGAGCATCAGGCCGCGAGGACTCTCCAGGTCTGAAGCGGCCCTCTATATTGGAGTGTCGCCAGGCACGTTCGATAAGCTGGTTCGCGAAGGACTCATGCCTGAGCCCATACCCATTCGAACAAGAAAAGTTTGGGACCGCTTGCGCCTGGACTCGGCTTTTGAGAGTCTAGCGTCAGATAACGATAATGAATGGGATGATGATCCATGGCAGCCAATCGAAAAAGACCGCCTTATCTAAAAATCTACGATGATCGTCATGGCCGACAACGGATCTACTTCCGTAGAAAAGGTTACAAAGATGTCGCGCTCGTTGGGCCGCTCTTTAGCGATGAGTTTTGGAAGTCATATCAGAAGGCGATGAATGGTCCACGGCCCGCTATTGGCGCGGATCGGAATAAACCTGGTTCACTGAATGAAGTGATTGTCGCGTATTATAAATCTGCGGATTTCAAGAACCTAAAACCCAGCACGAAATCGACTTATCGCGGCATAATTGAGCGCTTTCGGAAACAGCATGGTGAGAAGACTGCATCTCGTCTTCAACCTCGTCATATCCGGCAGATGATGCGTGAGAAGTCTGATACGCCATCAGCAGCAAATAACTTCCTTCGCATCTTACATCTTCTCATGCGACAAGCGATCGAACTTGAGCTCAGAGAAGACGATCCGACACAATTCGTTCGTAAGATCAAAATCAAAACGGCGGGCTTCAAATCTTGGCAGGAGACCGACATTGAAGATTACATCAAATCGCATCCAGCAGGGACCAAAGCACACCTCGCTCTGATGCTTCTCCTTTATACTGGTCTTCGTCGTTCAGACGTCGTTCGAGTTGGACCACAACACATTCGAGATGGCATTCTGACGATCAAACAAACTAAGACCGGAAACGATGTTAGTATTCCAGTTCATCCGATGTTGGCGACTGCCCTCAAGCAATGCTCACGCGATCAACTCGTCTTTCTAACAACTTCCTTCGGAAAACCTTATACGCCCGCCGGTTTCGGAAACTGGTTCAGGGACGTCACAGACCAAGCGGGCCTGAAAGGGCTCACCGCTCATGGGCTACGAAAAGCGATCGCGCGACGATTAGCCGAAGCCGGATGTACCCCGCATGAAATTATGTCAATTACCGGCCACCAGAACTTGAAAGAGGTCGTGCTCTACACAGCAGCCGCGAACCGGAAACAGATGGCACAGTCTGCGATGGATCGACTGAATGATGGCGCAGAGTAGTGTCGAAAGCTGAGTATCTTTTGTTCGGTTAGCGAATCTGAGAGCCCACGAACTCGCGTTTACGTATACGATTGTCCGAAATTCAATCCCATAATCCGAGCGAATGGTTGAGGGGGAGGGTAGAATAAAGGTGAATGAAAACAGTGTGCTGCATGTTTTGTGTTCCGTCTAACGGTTGAAGGTAGGAAATATGAACCAAAATAATTGTTCCCCAGAGGTGACAAACCACAATTTCCAGAACAAAAGACAAAAATGGCGTTCAATCCAGCGTTTGAAAAACATGCTATAGATGTTTGCGAAATGGCGTTTGCTGTTTTGCCATCTTTTGACAACGCACGGCTTCAGGCGATTAGAGAAGTGGCTGTGAAATGGTCTGAGGAGTTACCTTCTCGACAGCTCGTCGATGCTTCAGATGTTAGAGGACAATCCATTGTCCCATTAGCTCCGCCTGACTCCTCCAAAGGTTTTCGCTACGCGTATTTGCGTCCCAATGGATTTCCCATCTGGGAGTTAGTAATTGCTAACAACGAAATTCGATTGGTTTGCTCGCGCTATGCAAGCTGGTCATCAGTCTGGGCGTTTGCCGAGGACGTATTTTCCACATTGTTCGATACTCTCGCAGAGTTTGACCCAAAGAAAGATGAAGATGGTGAACGATTTAAGATCGTAATGGCGGCGTTACGTTATGATGATCGTTTTGTTTCAGAAAAACCGGATCACGATTTTTCTGGACTTTTCAACTTGAAAAGTCGTCACCTTCCACAAGCGTTCTCAAGTTGGGGTGATGTATGGCATCTTAATACCGGTTGGTATGGTGATGACGATCTCGTCGAAGATCTGAACTTATTGTCTCTGAATTCTCGTTTGATTGAAGGCGATGACTCGCAGTCTTGCGAAGTGATAGTTGACCATACTGTGCAAACAAGGCTTTCTGGAACGGACACTTTTCCCGAGTTTCCTGAGTGGTCAAACTGCGAAAAAGGGTCTGTTTTTAACGCTATGCAAAGCTTACATGGTACAAATATGAACATGCTCCGGGAACTATTGACGAAAGATATGCAAGAAGCGATCGGAATGGATAGAGATGAATAGCGTTCAAGAGTTGCAACGCAATTCGCTTCTAAATCGACCTCGCCGAGCCGAGCGTTCTATAACGATCGATGGCCAAACTGCGACGGACCTCTACGAACAAGTTTTGCCTCGCGTTTGGGCGGAGCCAAAGCCGATTCTGGTCGACTCAAAGGGTGCAATTACACCAACCGATTCCTCGGTTGAAAAGATGATGACTTATTGGGCTTTGTCATCCACCCCAATCACCGCTGCCCCCAAGGTTACACCCGCTAAAGCGGAAACGTTGGATCAAGTTATGATCGGTTCTCGTCGGAGCAGCTTTTCTTCAGATGACGCTTATTTGGCGTTGGCGGGGCACTGGTCTCCATTGTTCGATCAATCGGTTGATGAGGCAAGAGCCACAGAAGTCCCGAGTCCGTGGGAAGCTGTGCAACGTGATTTGATTTCGCTGCAAACTGACTGGGAAGGTACCGAGCATACTGCTCCATCAGAACAAGCACTACGAGATCTCGACACTGTTATTTCGGTCCTTCCAATGAACGCCGTGATGCCAGATGTGGAAATTGATGATGGCAATGGGGAGATAACTCTTGCTTGGCGCAACCTCGGGGGTAACCAATTTATCTCCATTGTTATCCCTGGAAATCAAAGCGTTATGTTTTTGGCCCAACTGGATAATCCAGTCGTCGAAAGAGTTTCCTTGACCGGCGGTGGCGATTTGAGCCTGTTCAGGCATTTTCAGTCCGAAATTGTCGCACGCGTTCTTGAATAAGCGCGTATAAGAAGGATTCTGATTGTCCATGAACTGCCCGATAGGTGAATTGTGCGCTATCGAAGAAGGTTACGTCGGAGCCCAATCTCCAGGGAGAGTCCAAGATAACGAACGAATGGCGCGCGCGGCCATTGATCCGATCCACTTCAATCCGAAGTCTGGACAAGTAAAAGTCGCGTTTATTCGACACGACGATATCGCGCACGGCAACTTATCCGTATGGCGTCTTGGAAAACTGCCTGCTCAACAGGGCGAGGGATTGCTGAATTTTTTTGAAGAACGAAGCAATCCAGATCACAGAATAGACTCGGTATATGCTCCTCCAGCATCAGCGTTGAGGACACTGGTGTTGCCTGAATCGGGAAGAGGATTCAGTGTAATTGATGATACTCAGACCGGCCCTAATGACGAGGACGTAAATCCTGCGCATGCGGCCATCACTCTGTGCCAACATAAACGCGATCACGGTCAGGATGAGGTCAAATTAACGTTTGCTCGGGAAGCACTGAAAAACTTATTTTTGAGCCACCCGGTTTAAACTGCAGCTACCTGAGTGGGACGTCGCAAAGCTCGACCTTGACGTGGCCCAATCGATGCGCACCCAACATTTGGGAAACTCTTTCGGCTCGTTCTTCTTTTCCTTCGGCGGGTCCTATGACTACCTTTTTGAGGACGGTTTCAATTCGGAAATCGAAATCGAACAACGGGTATTCCTGAAGTGAAAATGCATAAAAACGCTTTTCAGTACCTTGTGAATGGATCGAGTGAACTATTTCGTATTGATCTCCTTGACCGAATAGGTTGAGGAGCCCCTTCATATAGAGAAACCTAACTTCTTCTTCTTCCGAGAATCCATCGTGTTTTATGCAGGGTGATTTGGCTAGAAGGAATACAGCCATTTGAAGTTTTTCCACGAGCGTGGAGCTTAGCTCTGGTAAGCTGGCAATTCTCCTGAGAGCGTCGTTCGCATGAGCGACGGTGCGGTTGGCCCGGATGTAATCGACCGTTGTCGAGTAAACATGAAAGTTTATCTTTTGTGGTGTTAGCTGGCTGGGAAGCATCTGAGTGCTGTCCACCACCAATCCTACCCCAGTGCCTTGTTTCGCATACGAGCGCCACATACTCAGTTTTCCGTTTGGTTCAGCATCAAAGTACTCACACCAGGATGAAACAAAGGTCTCTTGGCGTATAGCGGGGCGAACGTGAGCAATGATCTCTTCGAGACCGGGTAGTGGTACGTTCCCGAGAAGTTGCACTGAATTAGCCAGGATTTCATCAAAAAAATGATCGCATTCTGCCGTATCGTTCATTTGAGAAAGTGCGCCAAACCAGAGAGTGCGGGTTTCCAGAATGTTGCGCAGAACGTCCTCGGAGGTGTAGTGGATGATTTGATTTGAGTAATCCGATACGCCAAGTGCGCTCGAGGCCCTTTGATACCTCCTAAACGCTTCTGTTGGTTCTGTTGGTCGTTGCATGAACGAGATCTATTACCGAGATTCAAATACTGGGTACAGTCGTAACCGACGGGCTTTCTGTTCCCAGCAAGCATGGTTAATCCATGCCAAAATTGGTGAACTCAGCTGGCTCAAATCGGATGAAAACGTGCGCTCATGCCATCCTCTTGATCTTCTTCACAAATCTCGATGAGAACGGGCGAATTACGATGGCTGAGCACAGTCAGTGAACACAAAAGTGTCTAACCTAAAAGGTTAGACACTTTCGATAGAAAATATCTTAGTGATACCAATGGTCTAAGTTTTGGGTGGCGGAGAGGAAGGGATTCGAACCCTCGATACGCTTATCACGTATACTCCCTTAGCAGGGGAGCGCCTTCAGCCACTCGGCCACCTCTCCGCGAAGCCAGAACCCCTAATAATATCGCCGCGCAATGGCAAGTATCGATCTTGTCTCTGCAGCGCCTTTTCGCAGATGGACTTGCAAGCCCGGGCGAGCAGGCCTATCCCGCGACTATGAATAAAATAACCCTCCACAAGGGCGATCTGCCCGCGGATCTGGATCTTGGGTCCATTATTGCCGTCGATACTGAAGCCATGGGGCTCGATCCGGTGCGGGACGCGCTCTGTGTTGTGCAAATCTCATCCGGCGATGGCGCCGCGCATGTCGTGCAATTGGAACGCAGCTATGACTGCCCCAATCTGAAAGCCATTCTGGCCGACCCGAAGATCCTGAAAATCTTCCACTTTGCACGTTTTGATCTTGCCATGATGAAGAAATGGCTGGGCATTGCCTGCGCGCCGGTCTGGTGCACCAAGATCGCCTCGAAACTGGCGCGAACCTATACCGATCGCCACGGCCTGAAAGATGTCACCCGCGAGCTGGTCGGGCTGAACATGGACAAGTCGCAGCAATCCTCAGACTGGGGCGCGGCTGAATTGAGCGACCAGCAATTGCAATATGCCGCCAGCGATGTCCTGCATTTGCATGACATTCGACTTGGGCTACTCGCCATGCTGGAGCGTGAGGGCCGGGTCGATCTGGCGCAAGCCTGCTTTGACTTCCTGCCGGTGCGGGCCGATCTTGATCTGCTCGGGTGGGACGAGACTGACATTTTCGCCCATAGTTGACTGGTATGACGGAACTGTCATCTCAGCGCCCTGTTCCTGCTTAATTTTCTCACATAATAAAGACATATGACTGCCGCCCACACCGAAATGCTGGCCCAATGGGCCCCCCAGCGCCAGATGACGCTGGCCCAGGCCCGGCGGCGATCCTCGACGGTTGGTCTGCTGCGAATGATCTTTGTGGCCGGCGCTGCGATTTCTGCTGGTGTGATTATCGGCCCGATTGCCGCTACGACGCTGTCTGGGGCGGGGCAACAGATTGATCAGCTTGAGGGCGACGAAATCGTCACCATGGTCAATGCCCGCTTTACCGGGCGCAACATTTCCGGCGAGGCCTATGTGATCACAGCTGAAGCCGCGCAACGCCGCCGCGCGGATCCGAGCGTCGTCAATCTGACCAATCCCCGTCTGGTCGATGACAAAGGGACCGAAGTCAGCGCGCCGGTCGGGGTCTATTATCAGAATGCCGAATATCTCGATCTGTTTCAGGCGGTGCGGGTCCGCGATGCCGAAGGCTATGAGTTTACCACGACCGCGGCCCGCGTCTTCGTTCAGGAAGGCCGCGTGCAGGGATTAGAGCCCCTGAGCGGCAATGGCCCCCTTGGCGATGTGCGCGCAGACTCGTATGAGATTGAAGACGAGGGTGACCGCGTCATCTTTCGCGGTAATGTGAATTTGACAATCTATCCCGAAGGCCGAGAAGAGTCAGACGCAGCGACGGGTGATGAGTAGAGGATGACTGACATGCAGGTGAAGGCGGTATTTTGCGCAATCGCGCTGGCCACCAGCGGCACAGCCGCGGCTCAGGTTTCCGGTGAAGGCGGTCCCATTCGGGTCACCGCCGATCGTTCTGAAGTGCTCGACAAGGAGCGCAAGGTCGTTCTGATCGATAATGTCGATATCACCCAGGGCACCGCGCGCCTCAGGGCCGATATTGTCACCATTGAATATGGCGGCGACGGCACGACCGAAACCACCGGCCTCGGCTCGAATTTCGGCGATATTCGCACCATGACGGCGCGCGGAAACGTTTTCTACGTCACGCCAGACCTCAAGGCCAATGGCGACCTCGGCGTCTATGTTGCGTCTGCAGACACGATCACGTTGACCGGAGATATTACGCTGGTGCGCGGAGAAGATGTCGCCAAAGGCGACCGACTCGTGATGGAACTGGCGGCCGGGAAGACGACTCTTGATGGTGGCAACAGCCAGGTCAAAATGGTTATCAACCCGGGTGAAGGAAATGGTCGATAAAATTCAATCTATCGACCTAAACGGATTTTAAGCCTGTTATTTTAAGTGATTAGACAGGGAGCTATTCACTTGAAGGAGCCGAAACATATGGATCAGACTGGCCAAGGCCTCGTCGCAACCGGACTCGCCAAATCTTTTGGCAAGCGTCAGGTTGTCCATGATGTTTCGCTGAGTTTGCAGCGGGGCGAAGTTGTTGGGTTGCTGGGACCCAATGGCGCTGGGAAAACGACGTGTTTTTACATGATTATGGGCCTGATCGGGGCCGATGATGGATTGATTCACATTGATGGGGCGGACGTCACGGCGCTGCCAATGTATCAGCGGGCGCGGCTCGGGCTCGGCTATTTGCCGCAAGAGGCCAGCATTTTCCGCGGCATGAATGTCGAAGAAAACATCATGGCCGTGGTCGAACTGGTCGAGCGCGACAAGTCTGAGCGCCAGAATCAAGTCGATTCCCTGCTCGAAGAGCTGCACATTACGCATCTGCGCAAACAGCCATCGACCAGCCTGTCTGGCGGCGAACGTCGCCGCGTCGAGATCGCACGGGCGCTGGCCTCGCGTCCGGCCTTCATGCTGCTGGACGAGCCGTTTACCGGGATTGATCCACTTGCCATTTCGGACATTTCCGATCTGGTCGGATATTTGAAAGAGCGCGGTCTGGGCGTGCTCATCACGGACCACCAGGTGCGTGAAACACTGCAAATCGTCGATCGTGCGTCGATCATCTATGAAGGCAGCGTCCTGTTTGAAGGCGCGCCGGATGAGGTGTTGCGCAATGAAGACGTCCGCCGGGTCTATCTCGGCCAGAGATTTGCGGCGTAGAGGGCGGTCCCATGAGTGCCTATCAACGCTTAGACATGCGCCAGGGCCAGTCCCTGGTGATGACACCGCAACTGCAGCAAGCGATCAAGCTGTTGCAATTGTCGAATATCGAACTGGCGGAATTCGTCGCTGAAGAAATCGAAAAGAACCCGCTGCTCGAGCGCGGCGAAAATGCTGCGCCGGAAGAATTTGACGGGGATGTCGACAAGGCCAAGGGCCGGGACGAGCTGTCGCTCGACGGGTCCGATGGCATGGGCACGGCGCGCGATGCGGTCGATGCCTCTGACAGCGACATGTATGAATCCGGTACCGGGTCAGACGAGGCCCGGACGGCCAATAGTCAATCTGGTCCTTCCGCCAGCACAGACTGGTCTTCGGTCGGCTCAGGCCGCGGCGGCGGCGAGGATTTCGATTTTGAAGGCTCGCTGTCGAGCGAGAAATCCCTGCACCAGCATTTGCACGACCAGCTGTCCATCGCTGGCCTCAGCCAGGCGGACAGCTTGATTGGCGCACGTTTGATTGATGAGACCGATGAGTCTGGCTTCTGCAAGGTTGATCTGGCTGAAGTAGCTGAAGCCCTTGGCGCCGATCCAGCCAATGTCGCGGCGGTGTTGGACGTCTGTCAGGGCTTTGACCCGACTGGCGTCATGGCGCGCGATCTGACCGAATGTCTGGCTCTGCAATTGAAAGAACGCGACCGGCTTGATCCGGTCATGCAGACCTTCCTCGATAATCTGCACCTTGCCGGCAAGCATGACATCAAGGCGCTGTCCGATGTCTGCGGTGTCGACAAGGAAGATGTCATGGACATGCTGGCCGAGCTGCGTACGCTCAGCCCGCGCCCGGCCTCCGGGTTTGCGACTGAGGCGACCATTGCCGTGGCACCAGATGTGTTCGTCAAGGAATTGCCGAATGGCATGTTCGCCGTCGAGCTGAACAGCGAGACCTTGCCACGTGTGCTGATGGACAAGGCCTATTATGCGGAAGTCAGCGCGCTGCCAATGCGCGACACAGAGAAAGAGTTTATCTCTGAGTGCGCCGCGAATGCGACATGGCTCATCAAATCCCTCGACCAGCGCGCGCGCACAATCCTGAAAGTGGCGAGCGAGATTGTTCGGCAACAGGATGCCTTCTTTGCGCATGGCGTCGCGCATTTGCGTCCGCTCAACCTGAAACAGGTTGCGGACGCGATCGAGATGCATGAATCCACAGTCAGCCGGGTCACCAGCAACAAGTACATGGCGACCCCGCGCGGCCTGTTCGAACTCAAATATTTCTTCTCTGCAGCCATCCCGTCTACGGGTGGTGGTGAGGCCCACTCGGCAGAAGCTGTGCGGTATCGGATCAAGCAATTGATCGATGAAGAGGGCGATAAAGTCTTGTCTGATGACAAGATCGTCGAGATCCTGACAGAATTCGGGATCGAAATCGCCCGCCG
>ERZ1740062.691-NODE-691-length-16166-cov-9.832661_pt1 | contig 16166 bp, 10 predicted proteins | sample MGYA00581741_ERZ1740062 | MGnify/ENA primary metagenome ERZ1740062 (study PRJEB43018, sample SAMN04849747) | marine metagenome | isolation source: floating plastic debris | place: Pacific Ocean | collected 2008-09-01 | study: EMG produced TPA metagenomics assembly...
TTAGGGTTTGGGCTCTCTATATAAACATAAAAGAATAACCCTGGGAAAAAAAATGTTGCGAGAAAGTCTCAGTTCTTGTTATAATATCCCGGAGTATGATGGTTGTCAGTTGGATAAAATTTGCGTGTCATTTAGATCTGTGTGAATTTCATACTGATCACTGTATAACTTTGTTGCAGGATGACAGAGTAGCTAAACCATCTAAAGTAAGTTTTTAAGCGTTTTTCTACATACATTATAAATATTATATCCAAGATTTTGAATTATCATGAGTGGCTAATTCTGCTAGCTCTACTGAATGTTGGATTTAGACTGAGCATAACAAATAAGCTTCCCAAATTTGTTACCGTACTGCGATTACGGTTATTAGTGTTCGGTCTCATTCAAACATATATGTTAATATTTCATCGGATATCATAGGAAACATATAATATGTATATTGGAGATTTGAGGTTAATTCATCTCTGTTTCGTTTTGTAGCCAGACTCATCAGCTCCTCAAAGCTCCTCACCAATTTCAAATGGGTAAGTTAAAGGAAACCTGTGTTGTGTTGATGCGCTGTGGCATTGGCCGCTAACCCTAATATGATTTTTATTGCTTTAGAAGTTGGTCATATGCTAATATTCAATGTTTTATCCATAGCTTATTTATTGTATTCATAGATGCAGCATAATCACAAAATCTTGTGCGCACACACAATTCTGACTGAAAGCCCTCGCAGACTGTGATTTTATTGCTGGATGAGAACACCTGGTTTTTGGATCAAACAGCTCTTATGATACATTAAAAAATTATCCGTTGTTGAATCAATAAATATGTCTTTGTGCTGGTTTTAATAAAAAACCTAATGTGTGTGTCTGCTGGCTAGGCTAGTGTTTCACACCTGTGATGTGATCACATCTGAATTTTTTCTCAAATGCCATTTCATATTCACCTGCCCCTTTCCTCTCTCTAAACCATCTCATAGTTTGTGCTTTCTTCTCTCAGTTTCTAACAAATCAACAAAGGCTTACCTTCAAGCACATATATGTGTATGGGCAGGTGGCTTTCCTTCTCGGGTTTTGTCTAAATGTTGGCATTTTATAATGCATTCCATAATTCATGCAACTACAGGTACATGCTAGTCTGAGGCCTCAGTCTGCCAAGCTCCGCGCTTGCTTGTGTCAGAGGACTAGACTAACTCAGTTCATGGTGTGGAAGGAATTTTCCTTTTATTACTGAAAATTCCATTTCACATTTCCTATCTGTCTATGAGCTGACACTGGCTGGATCGTTGAGCCATTGACTGACATTATAGTCACTCAAATTTTGGCACATGTGATAATTTTCTTTTTCTTATAACCATATACTAATTCATGGTTCATTAGCACTGCTGGATGTAGGTGGGTATCAGTATTATGTACTTGTTAGCTTCTTCCAGTATGTACATCACTAAAATATCATACGCATATATGTATATCACTAATCTAATTGATCCAGATATGTTGCCACTAAACACAAATCCTCCTTGATTTTTGTTGGCATAAATAGATAGATACAATATGTGCTTGTATCCACCTATGACAAGTCTTCATATGGTAAACTTGTGTTTGAAGTTTTGTTGAGATCTTACTCGTTGTAATTGTAACCTGCAGTCCCATTGAAGTCTGTTATCTGCAGAATTTCATATTCCCAATTTATACTGGTAAAGTGAGACCATTTTGAGTGAAAACTTCTACCTGTATAACTTCATCAGACCAGTCACTTTCATATGGGTGGGCTTTCACTGCTGTGCCACTCAACTCTTTAGATTTGGTCAATTGGCATTGTGTTTTGATAGCTAGACTTAGTGTTTGCTGATGGGATAAGAATAAGATACCTAGTTGGCTAATCAATTTACAATTATCTTTTGGTAGAGGCAAGAGTTGTGCTATCATGTAGATACCATGCTGCTGTCCTCATCCGATAACATAGACACATACATGTATGTCACAAATCATGATGTCTCTTTATATTCCTTGTCACTAGGTTTTTCCTATCATGTCATTTCTACTCACTGGTCTGCCAGCAGAGATTTTGATTGATAAGTTAATCAACAACAGTCACCACACATGTAACAAAATGCTAAATTTAACTCAACTCGTCATTATAGTAGAGTGATGCTCTCACTCCGCGGTCTCGAGGGCTTTCAGATCAAACATTTTAAGAATCTAGTTTGTTTACTGAATTTTTTTCCATGTGTGTCTTAATTGAATATAATCTTTGTATTTACAGATCATGGGCATCGTACCTTTTACCACTGGCGATAGCATTGGCATCTGCACTAGTTTACAAATTCTTTGTTGAGAAATAACCACTACCCCCACTGCCTACAATGTAGAACGAAAAGTACCTTTGGACTGGAAATCAGACGTGATCCTGTGCTAGTCTCTACCAAAATATGTTCCAAAGTCAGGTTTTCTTAATCGACAATTTTTGATAACAGTTTAATGTCACTAAAGGACCATCATATTTATAATGTCAAGTCAAATAGTGAAAAAATACCTCTTTATACCTGACATCAATGACATACCCATCAGACTATACCATTTAATATCACATCACCTATCATTTTACATGATGTTGTCAGCAATATTTTTAGACTGTTGGTTGTAATATAAATTGTGCAAGATCATAAATTGTGATAAGTAATATAATAAATCTTACTAATTGCCACCAAGTGATTGTATATTACCAGACTTGCCCGCTGCGCTTTCATGAATATAATATGCAAACCAGTACTTGTATTTCTGATAAGTGAAAAAACCCTATCTCCTGCCGGGAAATCTCAACACGAACATTTTATCAATATAAGGGCCATGTCATTACCACCTGTATATATCGGTATCAAGGTAGTTTGTTGCTTGTCTCAACAAAAACCTGAAGAAATAACAAATATTGGACAACAGTTAGGATCATCAAACTTATTATACTTTGTTAAAATCAGGTTCACCTAGTGTCATGTTATCAAGACGCGCGAATCCTGTATAGAAGGGGGTACAAAATACCTCTGATGTGAGATAAAAACAGGACAGTTGAGCTTATTGTGTTAGAGAGACAACTCCGCTGTCATTGCCAGGTAAAACTGTTAATATTACTTTTCTGCTACTATTGCCACGCTTATAAAGCTGATTTTATTTGCCACATTTTTCTTAATTTTTTTTAATGAATGTGTATGTCTTACTCGAAACGTTTATCACATGCCTCAGTTGAGAATGATAAGTTATTTATCCATTGAGTAGTTGTCCACTCAATGAGCCTGAGGGGATAACTAGACATCAGTTGGAGAAGTATGCGGAATCAGATAAGAAAATATAGAATAACAGGGCTTTTATCTTGGTATACTCAATCAGTGTGTGAAAAACATGCTTTACTTTGAATAAAGCTGATGAATGGAATGCTAATGGAAATCTCTGCTACCCCACACAGCTTTGAAGTTAACAACATGTTATGATTGAATATTTGAAGATAAGCTATTAATTCCCTCTCTAAGTTGTGCTGCGTGTAAGGTGGTGACCAGTAGTTAGAGGGAGTATACTGGCATGCAAATGGCAAGAAATTAGGTTAGAACAATCTACAGAATGTACACCAATCTTAAACACAAACTGGCATTTTTGTTTAACCTAGGAGGTTCACACAACTCCATGGGATCACCATAGCAAGAATTAATAGTGTAGCCAGAGCATAACTAAATCCATTGTCTCTTGCCTGCATTTGTTTTACTTATTTATTTGCTCAAAATACTAAAAAAAATTATTATGCACCTTGCATAGACTACAGTCTAGCTCATGGGAGCTACATATTTCATCAATAGAATACTTCTCAGAAAGGTTTTAGGTAGGCTACTCGTGGTATCATCATTTGTCTGAACAATTAACAAAAAAAGAATAAATTCATACATCAAAAAGAAGTGAAGAATTACAAAGATAACTGGCACCATGAAAAATAGAGAACAAGTACAAGCAAGTTCATTGGTACAAGTAAGCGAAAAAATGTGAGACTGCCCTCAGCTTTTCACTAAAAGATGTCACAAAAATGACAACAGGCATTTATTTACACTCAGACACTTAATATGATCCAAACATCCCATTGCATGCTGCTTGCTGGCTGATCAGATAAAGAGCAATACACCTTGATGAGCACCCTGATACTTGTATAGTGGGCAAGTCTTGTATCTAAGCCATTACGTGGTTCTGGCCAAATGGCTCCAATTATGTTTGAAAAATTGTAAGGGTTGGTATGAATTAAGTGTTGGTAGATTTTCTCTCGTGAAATCCAGTTTAAAAACTCTGAAACTTACCAACAAAAGCTGAAAAGGAATCTATCTTTAAAATGCAGTGAAGTTGGTACAATAAAAGCTAATGCGTGGTTGACTCGAGTAGTTGCATTGCAGCTACAAAGTTGAGTTCTCGATCAGCTGTAGGGATTAGGTAGTGGAGTGGTAGACTGATCAGGTGGGCTGAGATTCTGCAGAGTATCTGAAGCAGCAGTGACAGATAGAGTGACAGCAGCATTACCCACTACATGGGGCACCTGCTCCGCAGCATGTGTCTGTCCAGCTGTCAGCATCGGGTGATGATACTCAGTATAGGGTGGTGGCTGCTCATGTGACAACTATAATGTAATGATCAATAAGGTTAGAACTTGTTCTGATATAAAAAGCGTCAATATGTTATTCATGTCATAATTTGATATTTCTAATACAATTGACATTTTACATATCATTGACAAGTCGACAACCATCTTATTTTTATCCAAAATTTTGAATAGCACATTGGAGGGCTAAGTTTAGACCGCAAGGAGCAAAATTCAGTCATCCCACTTAATTTTAAGAAAAGAAAATCATAGCAAGTCTGTAATAATATGGGGTTAAACTTACTGACAGGCCAAACACTCGAGTTTGATAGGCTCGGTACGCATGTATGAAAGATTGTGATGCTAATTTCGCACTAACTACACTTCAAATCAATACCAAGGGCCCTCCAGTCAAATATGGTTTACATTCCCTTGGCATTACAAATATAGAAACATGTCATTTTCAATAAAGTGCAATCAATTCAAGCAGTTGCTCTTCACCAGTTTTATTTAGCGGTTTTTAATGTAAGTTTAGGCAGCCGAGCCTACAACAATTGCCAGTGGCAATTGAATGTGATCAAAGGCTGTGTAGACTGCATTATCATGAAATGTTTTTCAGAACAGTGGTTTGAGGGCTCCAACTGTTGCGTGTCGGAGCCCTCAAACTAGCAGACCGCAGCGTAAGATCCTGTTGAAAACTAGTTCACAATTTTTTTCCATTCATTTTTGAACAATACATATGTATACTTGCTTAAAGGTAACATATACGGTATATATTACATGCAAGTAGAGCATACTTACGTAAGGTGAATGTTTATGAGGTGGAGAATTTGGTATCTGCGGTTGCTGCATTGCATCCTCATATGTGGGCGGATACATCATAACCATTCTGTCCGCCAAAATCGGCAACCCGAACTCTAAAAATTGATAATTACATTTGAAATGTATGAGATATGGAAATTCAACTGACATTGAGAATATGATATCGGTTGAAGAGTCAGTAATATTTATACATACCACAATATAATGTTATATATGAGCGCAGGGCTGTCTCCAGCCAGGGTGGAGAGTCCGTAAGAAAATGGCTAAAAATAAGGTTCTGCCCCAAGATTTTCCCATCTCTCCTTTATATCATACATGAGTTTTCAGGTACCATCCCAAAGCCCTCCCCAAGAGGTCAAGTCCTGGAGACAGCCTTGTATGAGCATTTCTCGTATTATACTTATGGATACATTAAAATATCAAATTCATACTTCGAAAACACAGAAACCCATTTCTCACCATCAAAATGCCGACTATCAGTATTGTGCATGATATGACTCAGTCGTAATTCTCTCTGCATTTGTCTCCTTCGGCGCATTCTATGTCGCAAGTAACACAGTATAAGCAGCAGCACGCATAGGATCATCAACATTACAGAGAAAGGCATTAGATAGTTCATATCTATAATCCATGTTGTCGAAGGTCCCAAGTTATCCGGGTATTCAGGTAGTTTGGGAGTGTTCGGAATGTCACTGACATTAAATATCTGTTGTGTTGAAGCATCAATTGATTCCATCACAAAAAGCAAGAAGAGAACAATCACAGTCAGCCAAATCTAAAAAAGAAGAAAGTTTGGTGAAGGTTATTATTAGCTTAGCCTAATCACAATAAAAAGTTTCTGAGCGGTGATTTTGCTTTGGTCGGAGGGGACCAAACCTAGGCCATTCAAAACATCATATGCCTACCTAAATGCCGTTATGTCCTTATTGCCTCTGCACACTGAATTCAACTATATATAGTTGAATTCAGTGCCTCTGCATTATTATACTTATCCGGGAGAACCCATGTCTGTGACGATCTATTCAGTGCAAGTACTTAGATGCATTGCACAGCTTTCGTCTTGTTCCCACCCTGCAGTTCTTCCTGTCAATGACAATCTAATCTTAGAGCATCTGCATGAACCTCAGCAGTGAGTACTAACTAACTCACCGCTTAGCTAACCACCATTATATAAATATAAATATATACCATAGTCACACAGGTTTGGCCCAGCTTGGTCTACCAAACAACAATGCCTCACAACAACGTAAGTCAATGGATTGTTTATCCAATCCCATAGACTACTACCAAGGATGGGCACCATATTCATCTATTCCATCAAGGAGTTCTAACTCATTGATTCCATGGTAGCAAAACTTATTAATAATAATATGCAACAGTCATTGTACTTGTGATTGATGATCGATTGACACGAGGCAGATTTAATCGAGGAGTAAAAGGGGTCCTGGGTCATTGAAAAATAATGGGCCCATGTCATTGGATTGATCAATCAGGGAGTAAGAATATATCTAATTCTAACTCCTTGGTTTACCAGGTAGCCTTATCTGCACAGGAACCAAGTAGTTGGCTCATTTGCCCTCCTATGGGTTATGAGTGCCTAAGTGCGCACAATCCATGTATATAGGCCTATTGTTATTTTAAGAACAGCATATAAACAATATGCACATGCATTGTGCACTTAGGCACTCATAGGAGCCAACTTAACTACATGTCCTTGGGTACTGTGCTTATCTGCTGCCCCAAAACAACAAAAAAAGGGGCCACAGATAAGGCTACCTTGGTTTGGTTCTACCTAATGTAATTATAATTAATGAGTCTTACCTAAACTCTTAGGCTATATCCTTGATAGCAAGGGACCTAGCTAGATGTCAAATATAATTTTCTTCTGCTCCTGTTCTCATCTGACTGGCATCAATCAAACAATTTCAATCCTCACTGCGTTCCCGACTGTGTTTCAATTCACCACATTATAATATCATATATACTTAACTTTGTCTGTTGTAATAACATCTAACAGCTTGATCCCATTTTCTGCCTCTGCAGTCTGACTGCCCTCTTTGACCAAATCAAAGACCAGACAAAGGTTACTTATAGAGCTAGTAGCCTTCTCTACTCGCCACTTTTACCTTGCTTTAGAAGGTATTTATGATAAATTTATGGAGTAAACTTCACTTTTTTGCCAGTGTCTTGTTAATTGATTCAGTGACGTCAACAGTGACCCAGAAACTTGTAGACTAAATTCTTCCAATAGAATGGGGGACCTATTAAATTTTCATAATTTTCATTGTTTACATTTTAAGGAACTAAGATGTATATTGTCCTCCCTCCATTTATCGTGAACTTTCGTATCTATCCGAATGTGATGAAGGTAAATATTCTAGTAAACAGTAAACAAATGCTCGGGCAAATGCTGTGCATTTGAGGTTGGTAGCAGGTGCCCCCAACTCACAATGTGTTCATGACTATATGGAAAAGCTGCACGTTTTGCCAGGGTTAGGAAAATACCGCATCGCAGTCCATATAAAAGCCAACTGTTTGGCATTCTGCTAACCTGACAACTATCACTTAAAAATACTGCTCATGTGAAATAGCATTTTCAGATTTGTCAAATTAGGTAGTATAAAAGGTAAATTTCGACGATAAATGCCATGGCCAAACGTTTGAGCTATGATACGAAAGTTGGAAAACTTCACTGTGACGTAATCGGGGAGCTTGAAGGTGCCAAAGCAATAATAATGACCATTCATGACCTAGGCTGCAACAGCACATCATGGCACCACTTTGTCGAGAACGCAGCTATGTCAGAAGTATCAACACGAGCTGTATGGTTCCATGTCAACCTTCCGGGGCAAGAAGATGATGCACAAGATTTTCCTCAAGGTAAAAATCAATGCACGATGCATACTAGGATGATAATATATATGCAGCTCAGTGTATTTTCGAAAATGTATTTATAATGAAAAAAAAATTATACATAACACATAAAATGTGATGTGCGCATTTATTTGAATGACTCTGTGTACACGGTATAGATACCATTGCTTAAAATATTGTTTTTATACATGTATATTGCCATACATACATTCGGTTGGTTAATAATAGATAGATGGACTGAAAAGTATGATCATTGTGAGATCTGAGCGTGATCCCAGCTAAGCCATTGGACATACTGCAATTCATTACACTCTTTCATTTAATTGCGCAGATCACATATATGTATGTACTTGATGCATACACAGCTCTGATAGTAAGTGATATATTGTATAAGCAATACTATAATCGTATTTATTACAGACTATAAGTTCCCTACAATGGATGAGATGGCAGATGCATTAGAGGAGGTATGTGCAAGTCTTCACTCACCCGTCATTGGAATGGGCGAGGGAGCTGGCGCAAACATTCTCGCTAGGCTGGCTCTTAAATCTCCCAAACAGCTGCTTGGAGCTATTCTCATTCATGTCACCAGTTCACAGGCTGGATTCCTGGAGTCAATGCAGGACAAGGTAAAATCATATGAGGTGCATCAAATATTTGTGGACTGTTCAGCCATAGTCATTAGCGGTCAGTGGTCACTCAAAAACTGCAACTAATGTACATATGCGTACATGAAGAATGCCAATAATCAAGAATGGGAATCTAAGATTGAGAGATGGGTGATATTTATTGGCATTTTGGCTGCAACCAAGTTCATTGCTGCAACTTCGATGCCAAGTAGGTGCCCTACTGAGTGAATTTGTGAATTAGTCCAGAAAGTTCCTCTTTACTTTATGGTGTCTTTTACTAGTACCGACGATGTTTATCATATTTCTGTTAATTATAAAACTATCCTGTGACAGGCATCCTATTGATTTTTGTCATATAATGCATTATTTTCAGTAGACCTCATAAGAGTACTGTAATACTCTTATCAGTTGATTATTAAGGTGTACTACTACTGCTTAGTCTGATAAAAAAGGTTATTGTAAACACAGGGTACTTTACCGGCATTCGCTAGCCTTGTCACGTAGCCCCTTGTTTTTGTTGCTGGCCGTGTGACAAGGTTGGGCATTGGCACATACTTGAGATTATACTCCGATGTATAGTGCTACAAGTCATCAATATCTCATAGTCGATAAATATAGATTTACGGTTTTATCACGTTTCAAAGCTCAAATATCCAAACAGAGGGCAACCATACCATGTATGCAAAAAATTGAAAAATACCACCTCAATGAGTTATCATAGATTGTGAAACCCAATAGTGCAAAAAATCTCCCGGTTGGATGCCAGATGTTCTTCAACGTCTGATTTATCCTATTTTTTCTTGCAGGCTATAAACTGGAAATTGCTGGGAGGGATGAACCCGACAGCTGAACATTACCTAGTGTTGCACAGATTTGGTGACTTTACTCATGCTAATGATGCTGATGCTGTGAAAGTAGTGGTAGATGAGTTTCACAAGAGCCTCAACAGTAAGATGAATGCAAAGAACATTCGTGGGTACATCGATAGCTTCGCACACAGAACTGACCTGGCTCAAAAGATGAGTGGACTCACGGTACCAATCCTCATCATCACTGGTGAGCTGCCCTCATTCTTGATGGCGCTAGTTTTTCAGTATTTTAATTTTGACCCAGGTGGGGTGTTATTCGGTTAACAATTTATTCCGCTGTACACTTTACAAACGCTAAATGTTGGTTTAGAGTTTACACGCTTTTTGGAATTAGATTGGCCCACCAAATTTGTGTCAGAGAAAATAATTCTGCAGAACGTACATAAGATACTGTTATGTTACATAACATGTATGCATGGGTGTCATCTGGCCCAGTATTGCGGCACACCGTATTTGGATCATTTGCAAATGGTGGATACTGACACTGTGGGGTCAAAAACTTAAAATCTGTCAGTGCTACTCTTTACATGGGCTTTCTGGACCATATCAACCTAGAGTATTAATGCTTAGACAACCTAATCACGCTGATAGTGAGTTATGTAATCGTCTGGGGTTAACAAAGGGTTGCATACCCTTTGTCATTAATAATAGCTGGTACGTTAATACTAAATACATATTACGAATTATGCTTCAAAGCCAAGTAGGACGTGTGCTATATATCTGGACTGCAATTGCCCAACGAGTAACAGTTTGCTATTTTTGTAAACCTCACTTTGTAACAATAGCATAGCTAATGTAAATGGTTAGTTGGACACCAGTAGAGTCCTGAGACCGACCAAGGAGTCATAAAACTCCTTGCTGACCTCAATTGTAATGTCACAATGTCAGTCCTGAAAGCAGATGAATTCGTTTCATCCGTTTAATTTCAAAAGCACAGCCAAAATCATATTTGGTCAAATTGCTAAGATTCTATAAATGCAATTCTTTGGAAACTCTCAAAATTCATTTTTCCAAAGTTACACTTTATCGCTATGCTAAAACATCTGCATGCCTCACTATCAGACTCCACTCTGGTGACATTATTGTTCGCTTAACTAGGTTAACCAACCTTCCTGGCTTAACCAAGAATGCAATTTTCCAATTTTACATAGCTGCAATTATCTGCTTTGTGACAAAAAATAGACAACTTCCAATGTAGAATGCATCGTTATTAACTAAGATTTGATGGTAAAAGTGTGTGTGATGGTAGGGATGATCAGAGGGGGCATATGCGACATCCACAAACTTGGTTTGATTATCAAAGGCATGCTTATTTTTAACATCAACGCAATGGGTTTATTATCAATATCAGTTGTTATATTACAGGAGCTAAAGCCAGTCACAACCACACTGTTCATCACTTTTATAACACGACCATCAAGAGTGTAGCTGACAGAAAGAAAGTAGAATTTGTAGAGGTGGCTGATATTGCTAATGTCGTAGAAGGCGCTCCTGAAAAGCTAGCAGAGAGTATGCAGTTCTTCATGCAGGGCTGCGGAGTGCTCGGTGGAGCCCCATGCCTCATGTGTCCAGCGCATCACACAAGCCTGGAACTACTATGGAGCAACTTGATAAATCCGACGTTTAAACTGAAAGTGCTGTACTATAAAATACGTAGTGTTGCGTTTACTGCATTTACTCTTAGCGTTTGATATTCTACGTAGGCTTTTACTTGCATGCCACATACTTAACATCATTTAGCATAGCATTTATGTACTTTTACTATTTTTGTCAGGTCTACATTTTCATGATGTATGCTTAGCATATTTTTCTTTTTTATAGCCTTTTACAGCTGTTGTATAATATTCTTTGTCAACAATTTGGCTTCAGTTAAACCATTTTGAAGACGCACCATATCCAAATGTTAGGTTTGCCAGCAATGATTCCAGGCACTATATGATCAGCCCTATATTTTTCTGTCAAGCAAAACATGTTGGCCTAAAAATGTCAATCATGATCTTATCAATTGATTTTTGCAGTACTCTGCAACCCTGTCCAATGCTGCAGTCGCACAAAGATATTTATGTTGACCATTTAGTTTTAATAATACTGTAGATCACTGGTGTGTTTCATCACCAATAAAGCCAATCATTCGCCCTCATTTGCTACTACAGGTATAAATATTGTAGTGAATTGGACTTTCAAGAAAAATACTGTATACGTTAAAAGTTGTTTTTCAGCATCCATATTCTGCGTCTGATATTGATTCAGTATGCTGCTTTTGCCAGCTATAAACACTTCATGTTATTCGACGCAGTAACTTGAGAATATTGATTTTATTTGCGGAAACGATTGTACATCTACTATATGCAGTGCATAGATGTTTGTGTGTTGTCTAAAATGCTGCGCACAATAAATTGTCACGTAAGTGAGGTCTCTCAAGATAGTCTGCAATGTGCAGTGTAATCAACAGTTTTTATAAACACCTCATGCTTGCTGATATAACAACGACACCGTGGCCAGAGTACTGTACATTAGAGCATACCCTTATGTTGCTCTTATTGTTGATGTCATTGATACCACTGCAAATGAGCTTACTGTTGGTCGCTGTTACTGGTAATTTTTTGTAACTAAAGACTAAAATCAGCTTCTTTGAACTATCTCAAAATTACTGTGTTATAAAAATGGAAGACCACCCACAGGTAGTCCCGGCCGAGAGTGATGAAAGCTATTTTGAGAATGGTGGCGCTGAAAAATAAAGCACATCATTGCATTTTCCATTTCCTCCGTGTACAATGGCTCAAAAACCTAAAATACAGTTTGTGTGATAGAAGCAATATAACCAGATGGGAGCAGCGGCGTAAATGTAACTTCGTGGTTTCATCCAGCCAATGAACTTCCTGAAGTTCATTGATCCAGCGGCTTCAATATAAAAAATTTGTTGGTGAAAACCTTCCACACTGGCAAAGTTTGCCAATAAATTATGATGACGGATCGCTGCTGCAAAGTGTCCTTATTGAAAAAATCCCAAGCTCAGCAACACTAGACTAATGCTTAGCCCCAATCCTATCAGATTTATATCTCATCACCCTGATCTCATTGATTGCTCACCAGTGGGTGATTAGGTAGTTACCCTCTCTTATCCTGATGTTTGAGATGCATTGTGGGATTGTGGAGCCTACTGTTTCCGGTGTCTCATGTTACCATAGTTACAGCAATATGGCTGACACAATGCTGTTGAGGGCTCTGCAAGCCAATGCAAAGTCAGTCAATCTCAGTTGCAAAAAGCTAAAGAAAGTACCCAAACTTATAGGGAAGATTCAGTCTGTCCTCCAGATTGACCTAAAGGGCAATGGTTTACAATTTTTACCAGATGAGCTAGGAAATTTGATGCAGGTGAGTAAGCTCTTGATCCCCTCTTGATCAATGAAATAAACTTCATTCTTTTATAGCCTCATTGAATTATAATTATTTGATTGAAAGTCCACATCATGTCACAGTAGATGTGTGTGGACTGCAGAGCAATCTATTTTCAGTGCTCTTTATGAAAGTTACATTGAGTTTACAGTTCCCTGTATAGCATGCTGTGTTAGATAGGTATCAACAAAGTAATGTTGATGCCACTGTTACTGAGTTACTCACAGCACAGTACTCAATGGTATGGATGGCCTGAAATTCATACCCGAGCTTTGGTCAAATGTGGATAAAAAAATTATCTACAACTAGGTCTATACATGTTCTAAAGCTTGATTTTATTGCTTTCAATGAAAGTTCTTGGATTCATTGGCATAGTTGAGGTGAGAAAATTTTCAAAACCAAAACAGTTATAACACTCTGTGAAATTGGCTTTGACACCAGAAATACTTACCCCAACAGAGTTGGGGTCAGTTGGGGCTCCCCAACACCACTGTGTACCCTATTTGCTGACTTTGATGCTAGTACTGTGTAACTATGAGATCAAAGGGCATGGTTTATTAGCCAATAACTAAACCTTAGACTTTGACCAGGATGACTTGACTAGATCTTACTGATGACTGTGATAGACTTCTGTCTGATAATAAATTGTGTCCTCTACATCCAATCTACATCGCTCAAGAGGGGTTAGGCTGATGGGGATGCTGTAGTTATCACCAGCAGCCCCTTCCACTATAAACAAGAGTAATTGTTCATCGTGCTTTGGATTTTTTTAGCTTGAGGTACTCAATCTTGGAAACAATGCCTTTACCTCCATCCCTAATTGTGTCGCTACACTCTACTCATTACATACCTTACACTTATTCCAGAACCAATTGGAAATCATACCAGATGGTATTTTTGGTAAGTTTGATTTATGAGAAAATTGTATTTTCATATTTTACCGCTTAGGGAACATGAACTGTAGGTGGGTTGAATTTGCTAGCTACTAGCTAGAAGTTTGCGAGCTTACGTTTTGGGTTTGAATTTTACCTTTTAAAGTATGCACACAAGGCCACAAAACTGCACTTTGCAACATTTTCAAAAATTGCAAAAAATTAGCAAATTTTCATTGTTTACAATTGTTCATGTAAATTTTTTTTATTGTTCATTTCAATCGGTAAAATGTAGGCTTATTGTAGCCTGGGGCAGGCTGTCTGTGTGTTTTGGCTAGGCTAGGCTTATTGGTAGACTTGCCGTTAGCAAAACTTTGATGAAATTTAAATTTCCCTGCTGCAGGGTGATACAGATCCTGTAGGAGATGAAGGTATACAAGCTTCTTGTCTTTCCTTCTTTTCTAGTGAATTTGAGGTGTTTGACGACGCTTAATCTGAACAATAATTTTCTGACAAAGATACCTCGAGACATATGCAATCTCATAAACTTAGAAAAGCTAAGTATGGACAATAACTTCTTGAGATATCTTCCGATTGAAATATGTGCACTGACAAAGCTTAAGGAGTTACGTATAAGCAAAAACAAGTTGGAGCGTCTTCCTCTCGAGTTGGGGTTCCTCTCAAAACTGGAGGAGCTACATGTACCTCTAAACAGGCTCAGAGAATTACCAGAGGTAACCATTGTCACAGTACCACTGAAAACAAAGCAGAGCGCACTCTATACTTTATACTTTACACCAGCTGATTTTATCAAAGTACATATATGTTTCTAGTTGGTTTATTTGGGTTTGTAATGGACTTGCACGGGTTCATCGATTCAACATTGACAATGCAACTTCGCAGGGGGCACTATGGCTGTGGAACATTTTTGTTGGCACAAATTATAAGTTGAATGCGTCAGAATATTTCACAAACACAAAGTCATATAATGTGATTTTCAGAGCATCGGAAAATGTTACAATCTAAAAGTGTTGGACATCGCAGCTAACGATCTGAGGATATTCCCCACAGAAACAGAGCAGTTGCCATTACATGAGTTACATTGTGAGGAGAACCCCCTTCTGTCACACCTGCCTGTACATTCAATACAGGAAGAGGAAGTTCTTTCCTTGAAAGAAATGGCAGCAAGATTTGTCATGTCCCAGCTTAAAGACAGGTTGGCATGCCAATGTAACAATGTTATCAGGGCCCTTGAGCAATCCAATTTCCTGGACCCAGCAACAAAAAAAAATGCATAAAACATTGACTTTTTTCAATCAAAAGTATTGGACTCAGCTGTTTTATCTGAAAAACTGTCTGACATCAATTTTATTTCACACTAACACTTGGTTTTTTATAGGCTTTAAGCAGGGTATTTATATCAAATTACTTGCTTACTTACTATATAATGAAATGCAGTGTATCACATACATGTATAAAGTTTGAGGTTCATTTACCTTACATACTGGTGAAAATAACCTCCTATCCAGATTTTAAATGCACAGTCATGCCAAAATTTGTCTGCGACCATGACACAATAAGTATTGCACTACAACCTTGCCTTATCATATTGCAGATTTTCTCCACTGCGAGCACAGCTTAGACACTACGCTGACCTTAAGAGGATGTTAGCTCAGTCCAGTGTATGTGCTGTATGTGGCGAGCCATTCCTCAATACATGGCTCGAATGCGTTCACTTTGTCAAGCCCAGAGTAAGTGGATCCAAAGTAATAATGTACTTTACCATAAACTATCATCACCAGAATGACTTTAGTGCGTGCTTATGGCTTCCTTCTTAGCAAAATATGACTAGACGGTTATTTCGAGCCATCTGTCACCCTACTGAAATTGAGAGTTGTCTCCTCGCTGAAGGTGAATTTTGCCCTCTACAGCCTGGATGCCCAACCTTATGTTTCTGAGCCGCACTGGCTCATTTCTACTATTTGATCGGCTCATTTTCATTTTTGATCATTTCACGCACTCTCATGTCGCGAATTTCACAGCTGCATAATATTGATTGAACATATTCCACCTTGGCTAACCTATGGTTTTGTAACCTTCGATTAGAAAGT
>ERZ1740062.692-NODE-692-length-16161-cov-4.861480_pt1 | contig 16161 bp, 14 predicted proteins | sample MGYA00581741_ERZ1740062 | MGnify/ENA primary metagenome ERZ1740062 (study PRJEB43018, sample SAMN04849747) | marine metagenome | isolation source: floating plastic debris | place: Pacific Ocean | collected 2008-09-01 | study: EMG produced TPA metagenomics assembly...
GGCGACCACCGAGATCTACACTCTTTCCCTACAACGACGCTCTTCCGATCTAAAATGCGTAATGATTTCTTGGTAAGACATTTTACTGTAGTCTAGTTGCTCGCCTTTAATGGTAACCGTGTCACCAGTATCTGCAGGTTGCCCTCCAGGGATGATGATGTAGCGATAATCTTCAAAAAAGGGAGTGCCTACCGAAGTGCCATCCAAAGAAGAAATGGTTATGCGCAATACTTCAGGATCCTCTATTCGAAAAGAATAAAAATTACCCCCAGTAATAAAAGGGAGTTGCATGATGTCAGGAGAGCTGAGTCCAGGTAGGTTTCGTCCAAATACCAAAACCACGCCTTGATTCACAATTTCTAACGTTAAATCGGGCACGTCAATATCAAAACCAGCCCCAGTTGTGACTATGTTGTTGTCGAATTCAGTATCAATCCACTCTGAATAAATGACATTCGCCGAACCGGTTTCTCCCTGTTCGCCTTGGTCACCTTGTGGACCTTGGTCTCACTGAGCCACTTGAGGCCCCTGTTCTCCTTGTGGGCCTTGAACTCCCATTTCTCCGTCCTCTCCAGAACAAGAGGCCAATAAGAAAAGGCTAAAAAGAAAAGCAGCGCTTTGTTTTACAAATCTGTTTTGTGTTTGCATAATTAAAAATGTTTACTATTTAGCTGCAAACCTAGTTGGGATGTAGTGGGTCAATATCCCAAATCTGCTACTTCTGAAGAATCAGGACACCATTTTATACCGTGAGCGATATTCGGATGGTGTTTGTCCACTTTGCTTTTTAAAGGCGTTGTAAAATGCTGATTTTGAGTTGAAACCAGCTTCTAAGCCAATAGCTACAATGGTGTAGTTGGCATATTCGGCGTCCATCAATAGCTGTTTGGCCTCATTGACACGTAGGGCATTGATGAATTCAGGAAAACTAGTTCCTGAAATGGCATTGATGAGTTGGGAAAGATATCCTGGACTTATACTCAAATGGGCGCTTGCTGTTTCCAGTGATAAATCAGGATTGGTAAAAGACTTCTCCTCGGTCAACCAACCCAGAAAATTTTGATAATGGGTATTATCTTGGGTGAGATGTCCTTGCGAAGCTTTTTTAAGTTGCCCTAATTTGATGGCCGTAAGCTTGGTAATGAGCTGAAACAGTTGCACATGCTGGTTGGTAAAAAAGTATTCTTCACTATGCTCAGAGTCAAGAACCCCCCAAACTTCTCCATCCAAAAAAATAGGAACTGCGAGCTCGGAACCCCTGGCTTTGTCATCAATAATATAACGAGGGTCTTTCTGGATTACGTCTATTTTTTGATAAACACCGCTACGGCAAGCACCTCCTACAATTCCGAAACCACATGGGATTTCGATGGGGCTCAGTATTTTTTTATTCCCGCCATCCTTATGTCCGTAGGCGGCTTTTTGAACTAAAGTGTTTTTCTTGTCATCCAAACGATACAGGATGCAATCCTCCAAATCCAATTTGGCAATACAGTTTTTGGCAATATCCCAAAGCACTTCACTTTCCGTGTTTTTGTCAAATAATGAAGTGGCGAAGTAAGTCAAGATTTGAGTAATTCTTTGCTGTTCCGAAGTTGCTGAAAACGAATGGAAGGAACCACTAATCAACGCTTCCACGTTGAAATTGGAGATAGTGTTTTCTTTTTCAGGATTTGATTGAAGACTGGCCAAATGACGCAGCCCCCAAATCATCAAAACAGTATACGTTGCGAGATAAGCCGTCCACAAAGGATAGTAGGGTCCATGGCCTGACAAAGAAGTCAAGCGTAGCAGCGCAATAACACCAACCCAAGCAATACTTAGAATGACGAATACCGAAAATATGTTGACCAACCACTTTGTTTTTTGCTCAACAATGTGGAAGGGAAGATTACCAATTTTATGTTTGTATCGTCTTAAAATACGGTGATTATATACCGCAACCACCATAGCAAATAGCACGGCCAAGTTTTCATCAAACTCCTGATTTATCCATCCCATTTCAGCTACGGAAAGCCATCGATATCCAGCAAAGACATTGACCTTTAAGAAAGTGTAAAGGCCAAAAAACAGTAAAAATGGAATCAATAAATACTGAATCCTTTTTCGAAACTTTTGGAATTCATCAACGTAGGCGAAGGTGAACCCGACAAACAAAACGGGACATAAAAACTGATAAGGAAGATAAAATAGGAGCAGGATTGGATATTTTCTTGTAGTACCTAAATCAATCAAAATCACTTGAAGGATGACCAAGCTCCCAAAGAATACAAAAGCATTGAGAAACCTTGAAGTCCAATTCTTTTGTCCTTTCCATAACTTAAAGAGCGCCCAAATACTAAGCAACAAGGAAAAATATAGGATGCAAATGTTGAGGCTATTCCAATGCATTCCAGATTTTTTGAGGTTTACAAACGAAAGTTAAATAACTTGTAAGGGAAATAAAGCTGAATTTTTCCGGTTGGAAGTGGAACCTGTGTGAATGGTCAAAAACCGGGGATGATTGTTAGTGGTAAAATGGCTTTGTTTCCCAAAAACCAACCGTATGGATATTGCCTTGCTTTCTGTAAGCCTCACGGTACATTCTACTCGAAGAATAGCTGAGGAGGCACAGCACGCTGGACACTACGTTGAGCTGATTGACCATACCAAATGCTCTGTTAAGCTAGGGGAAGGGCCTCCCAAAATATTCTTGGGAGAAGAAGACGTCACCCATGAGTTTGATGCCATTATTCCAAGAATTGGAGCAAAAGTCACAAGACATGGTGCTGCTATTGTAAAGCAATTTGAGATGAACAACGTGTTCAGCACAGCACGTTCTTTAGGGATTACAAGAGCACGAAACAAAGTAAGAACCATGCAAATCATGAGCCGTAAAGGAGTTCCGGTGCCACCCACTTTGTTCTCTATCAATCCTGATAATATTGAGGCGCAAATCGAACTTTTGGGAGGCCCGCCGGTAATCATCAAATTGCAAGAAGGCACTCATGGATACGGGGTTATTCTGGCAGAGAGCAAGAAATCAGCAAAATCCATTATCGATACCTTTTATAAAATGGACACTAATATTTTTCTACAGCAGTTCATTTCTGAGGCGAATGGAGAAGATATTCGTTTGATTGTGGTTGGCAACAGGGTAGTGGCTAGTATGAAACGAAAAAGCAAGTTGGATGATTTTAGGTCTAACGTACACCAGGGGGCGGAGACCGAAGCGATAACACCTACCGAAAAAGAAAAGAACATGGCGGTAAGTGCCACCAAATATCTTGGGTTGGGAGTTGCTGGTGTGGATTTGATTCGTTCCAAAAAGGGTCCCTTGTTAATTGAAGTAAATGCTTCACCAGGCCTTCGCGGAATCGAGGCAGCTACGAATGTTAACGTGGCCAAAGAAATCATAAATTACGTAGAACGCAATGCCCGACGAAAAAAGAGATAAAACCCAAGTCCTGCAAATCAATGGGAACCAAGTAGCTTCTGGGGAATATGCCTTGGTGAAGTTGAACATCGGCCGTTTGCCGACGGGAACGCTCATAGATATTCCGGTACATGTTTTCAATGGAAAGAAGAAAGGCCCTGTGGTTTTGATTCAAGCGGGTTTGCATGGTGATGAAATCAATGGGGTAGAGACGCTTAGGCGAATGCTGGATGAAAATTTGTTTCAGATAAAACGCGGTGCGGTCATCGTGGTGCCTGTGCTTAACATTTTTGGTTTTATTCATTTTTCGAGGGATGTACCCGACGGAAAAGATGTCAATCGCAGTTTTCCGGGAAGCAAAACCGGGTCGTTGGCCAGTCGAATCGCCTATCATTATACCCAAGAGATTTTGCCCCATGTTGATTTTGCTTTGGATTTACATACGGGCGGTGCTCAACGCCATAATTATCCGCAAGTACGGTACACTTTGGAGGATGCGGAGAGCAAAACCTTGGCCCACGCTTTCGGTGCTCCTTTTTGTCTACCTTCTAAAATGATAAACGGTTCATTTCGAAAAGCGACTTTTAAACTTGGGGTTCCAACCGTAGTCTATGAAGCCGGGGAAAGTATGCGATTTGATGAGATGGCCATTACCTTGGCTATTAAAGGCATATTGAATGTGCTTCGTTCGCAGAAGATGCTAATTAGTCCAAACAAGATGAAAAAACATACTTCAGTGCACTTATCAACTTCGCGTTGGATTCGGGCCTCACGTGCAGGGATGTTTATACCCCTCATTAGAAATGGGCAATATGTAGATAAGGGACAAGACTTGGGCTATGTTTCGGAGGCGTATGTCAAGCGGACCAAATTCGTAAAGGCACCGTTTGAGGGACATGTATTCTGCGTCAATCATCAAGCTGTTGTAAACCAGGGAGATGCACTTTTTCACTTGGGAAAGGAAGGATGAATCAAGTGAGCTGTTCTTCCCGTTCTTTGATGCGCTTCAAACTCCAGGCAATTGCCTCTTCCAAGTTGGTAAATTGTCTAATGGAGCTTTGAAAAAACATCCGTTCAAGAACCAAACTAGCAAAACTACCTTGGGTACCTCCCACCACGGAATAAAAATCAAGTTGGTGACGGTTTTTGAAAAATTTTGCCCAATCCGTTGGCACTACGGAGTAACTGTGGATACGATTGGAAATGTAAGCGATAGGTTTTTCCTTACCATAAATTTCATAGGCTGCTTCAATGGCTTTTTGGGCCATTTCCCAAGAGAAGGTTACCGCCTCGTTGATTTCAGAAATCACCAAACCATCGAAGTAGTAGAAGACTCCGAACTCAAATTCCCGTATTTCCCTGATTCTTTTAAAGATGGGCAAATCCCTTACCCTTTTCATAGCGTGCCTCTTAAAACAAGTACCTGCTAATATAAAGTATTATTGGATTTTAACCCACTTCAAAATTCGGATTTTCGTGTATGAATTTTCTGATTATCAGTAAGATAAGGCAAAAAAACCTACAAAAGTCCAGTTATTGGTCCATGTTATTCAGTTGAATCTCCAACGCTTTGGTAGAGGCTTGCACTTCAATTAAGGAAAGAATGAGTGAAATCATCAAGAACACCAAACTGAATCCGAAAATGAGTTTCGCCCAACCTTGGTACTCAACGTACACTAAAAACATGGTCACGGCCGCTAATAAAAAGCTAATGATAGCAGTTCCCTGCATGTTCTTGATAATGTTCAAGCGCTTTCGCAATGAATGGATTTGCTTTTTTAATGGGCTGGACTCAGTTGCTTCGAATTGTTTGTGCAATTGTCGAATCAGTGCTGCAATGGCCAAATAACGGGCGTTGTAAGCTAGCATCGTCAATGAGATGGCAGGAAAAAGCAGTGCGGGAATGCCTAAAGTAAGTTCCACTATTCAATTTTAAATGAGACGCTTTCCTTTTGACCGTTTCCAGAGAGTTCAATGACGTATTCACCTTTAGGTAGATAAGTTTTTCCGTTTTTGGCAGATTCCAGCTTCATTTTGTTCTTTTTGAGAAAGGCCACTTTCCCTTTTTGAGAGAAGGCGACATCATACGAAAGAATATTCACTCCTTTGTCTGCGGTTACGCTTGTTGAACTCACCGAAATCCCATCCGCAGTTTTTACGGTTGCACTAAAATTCCCTGTCTGTGCGGTGTAAAAATGTAAATCGATTCCTGGGGTATCTGGTTTTCGCCAGCTGCTCCATGAACTGCCCCAACTTTTGTTGTGTTTGATGTTTTCCAAAGGAAAAATGGCCAGTGTTTTCTCAAGTACTTCAGCATTCATTTGTTGCAGCGCCGAAATATCAACTTTGTAGATACTCCTTCCATGGGTTCCCACCAAAAGGTGTTTGGCTTTGGGTTGGATGACCAAATCATGTACAGCAACGTTCGGTAATCCATTTTGAAAAAGCTCCCATTTTTCACCACGATTGAAAGAAACATATAAACCATTATCCGTGCCCACGAAAAGCAAATCTTCATTTTCAGGGTCTTCGACCAAGGCATTGACGGGCGAAGTTGGGATATTGGAGCTAATATTTTTCCAAGTCTTTCCATAGTTGTCGCTCACAAAAACATACGGTTTAAAGTCATCCCAACGATAGCCATTTAATGTTGCATAAACCCGTTCCTTTTTGTGTTTGGACGCTGTGACTTCTGATACCCATAGGTCTTTTGGAAAGGATGTCGAAACGTTTTCCCACGAACCGCCACCATTTTTGGAAACCTGCACCAAACCGTCATCACTTCCGGTGTACAACAAACCAAATTTGAATGGTGATTCCGAAATGGAAGTAAGCGTTCCATAGGCTACATTACCTTTTCTTCCACCCTGGGTTAGATCCTCGGAAATAGCTTCCCAATCATCTCCCTGATTTAACGAACGGTGCAATTTGTTGCCACCCAAATACAAAATGTCTTGGTTGTGACTGGAGAGTAGAATGGGTGTCTGCCAATTAAAACGATAGGGTGATTCACCCAATTCATGCTTCGGTTGTATGTATTTGCGTTGGCCCGTTCCGAGGTTCAACCGGTAATAGTTCCCAAATTGAAATCCAGTGTAAACAATATCCGAGTTTCGAGAGTCGATTTGAACTTGCATCCCGTCACCTCCCATAATCATTTCCCATGGGTTTTTTCCGGTCTGTAACCAGCGCGAATCTTGTTTGCTGGTATGCGCGCCTTTCCAAACCCCGTTGTCTTGTAGTCCACCATAAACATTGTACGGTTCTTCATTATCTACATTAATGGCATAGAATTGCCCCACCGTTGGAGAGTTGTTTTTAATCCAGTGAGCACCGTCGTCATAGCTGATGTTGACACCACCGTCATTTCCATTGATGAGGTGGTCAGGACTTTTCGGATTAATCCAAAGGGCATGATGGTCAGAGTGCACATTTTCTTTGCTTATGGATGTAAAGGTGTTCCCCCCATCTTCCGATTTTATCAAAGGAACCCCAGCCAAATAAATGTGGTCTTTGTTTTTGGGATTAACCCGAATTTGAGCAAAATAATAGCCATAGCTGTAAAACAAATCATCAATATAATCTTCATTCATTTTGGTCCAAGTGGCACCTGCGTCTTCACTGCGATACACTTCTGCGCCAATCACAGGAGTATCGAATAATAAAGAGTTGGCATTCTCAAGATACTTGGCCAAATCAATGGGTTTTACGTTTCCGCTACGGACCATTTGCTTCACATTTTCAGCACGGTACTTTTCTTGGAAGCCATTGGTTTTTAAAAACTCATTCAACTTTTTGTCCTCCAACGCCAAAAAAGTAGTATTGTCCATAGTTTTGAAATCCTCCTTGGTCAACCCGTCTTTTTCATTCTTTTTCTTCTTTTCACGACGGAACTGACTATCGTGCACAGCGTAGACCACGTTGTCATCAAAAACAGCAAGCCCGATTCGCCCGGTGCCATCTCCCGTTGGAAATCCGCTCTCTTTTGTAGAAACCAAGGACCATGAATCGCCTCCATCCACACTTTTATAAATAGCGGAACCCGAACCACTACCTTTAAAGTTCCAGGCTTTACGGTCTTTTTGCCAAGCGGCAGCATATTGTATTTGAAAGTTTCCAGGGGCGTGCGCCACATCGATGATTCCAGACACATCGTTTATAAAAAGGGTTTTCTTCCAAGTTTTTCCGCCATCCGAAGTTTTGTAAACTCCTCTTTCCACATTAGAAGAGTACAAATGCCCCAGAACACCCACAACCAACTCGTCTGAATTATCTGGGTTGATTAGAATGCGCCCGATGTGATGTGAATCAGGAAGCCCCATGTTTTCCCAGGTTTTTCCGCCATCTGAAGATTTTAAAATTCCAATTCCCGCGTAAGAAGAGCGCGAGGAATTGTTTTCTCCGGTACCCACCCAGAGCGTACCCTTTTTCCAGTCCATGGCAATATCGCCAATGTTCTGTGTGTCCGAAGTGTCCAAAATAGGATTGAACGAAGTACCATTATTATCGGTATGCCACAAACCTCCGGAAGCATAAGCCACATAAAACTCGGTTGGATTCTCTGGGTTCACTTCGAGGTCTACCACCCGTCCGCTCATTACGGAAGGGCCAATATTTTTAAGCGGAATGTTTTTGACCAAAGAGGTCTCAGCCATAGCCTTTTTTTGTGATAAGGCTGTTGTTATGGAGGTGGCCTGTGTAGCGGGTTGTTGTGCAAATGAAACTAAAGGAATCAGAAGCAAAGTGAGGAATCGGTAGAGATTCATGAGATGGATTTTCGTTTGGCTACGGAAGGTATGAATTTGTCTTGGGTAACGCAATTACCTACTTTTGAATAAAGCACAACGCAGCATGAAATACCACTCAATCGATTCGCAACTTTTTGTCAAAAACCGAAAGAAATTCATGAGCCACATGCGGCCCAAAAGTTTGGCCGTTTTCAATTCGAACGACATATATCCTATAAGTGCGGATAGTACCATGCCATTCGAGCAACATCGAGATATTTTTTACTTAAGCGGTGCTGACCAAGAAGAAACGATTCTGGTTTTGTTTCCGGAGGCATCCGAAAAAAAGCATCGCGAAGTACTTTTTGTTCGAGAAACCAACGAACATATTGCCGTTTGGGAGGGTGCGAAATTGACCAAAGCCCAAGCCACAAAAGTATCAGGGATTGAGACGATTTATTGGCTATCAGATTTCGAACGCATTTTCTTCGATATCATGACCGAAGCGGATACGGTGTATTTCAATACCAACGAGCACTATCGCCAAGCGGTGGAAACCCAAACTCGAGAGGACCGCTTTATCCAAAAGTGTAAACAAGATTTTCCCGCGCATACTTGGGCGAAAAGCAATCCGATTCTTCAAGAAATTCGAGGGTTGAAAGAACCTGAAGAAATTGCGCTGATGCAACAAGCTTGTGACATCACCGAAAAGGGTTTCCGACGCATCTTGGAATTTACCAAACCCGGTGTTTGGGAATTTGAAATGGAGGCAGAGTATCTGCATGAATTTGTCCGCAATCGTTCCAAAGGTTTTGCGTACACACCCATCATTGCTTCGGGAAACAATGCGAATGTGCTGCACTACATTGAAAACAACCAGCAGGTTAAAAATGGAGACTTGATTTTGATGGATGTCGCCGCGGAATACGCCAATTATTCCAGTGACATGACGCGAACCATTCCGGCAAACGGAAAATTTACGGAAAGACAGAGGTCGATTTACGATGCGGTGTTGCGGGTAAAGCAAGAAGCGACAAAAATGCTCGTTTCCGGAACCCTTTGGGCGGAATACCATAAAGAAGTTGGGAAAATCATGACTTCAGAGTTGTTGGGACTCGGTTTGTTGGATAAAGTGGATGTGCAAAACGAAGACAAAAACAAACCAGCTTACAAGAAATACTTTATGCATGGCACCAGCCATCACATCGGATTGGATACACATGACTATGGTGCGCTGAAGACGCCTATGAAAGCGAACATGGTTTTTACGGTGGAGCCTGGAATCTATATTCCGGAGGAAGGTATGGGCATTCGACTAGAGGACAATGTGGTGATTCAAGAAACCCGGGAACCGTTCAATTTAATGCGCAATATTCCGCTTGAAGCAGATGAAATCGAAACCCTGATGAATGCGTAAGCCTAGATTTCTTCCAATGAAAAACTACTTCTTGTTTGTGTTTTTGATTTTTTCGGTTTCGTACAGTTGGGGACAAGACTCCTTTTGTCCCAATGACGCAACACAGCACACGATTACCTCTACTTTCCTAAAGGAAGACAGGACCTATTGGGTAAGCTTACCCTTAAAATATTCGGATAGTATTCAATACCCTGTGATATATGTTTTTGATGCCGAATGGCGTTTTGATTTGATTCGAAACATTGCTTTTGACCTGGGTGCGAACCAAAAAATTGAAAAGTCTATTGTTGTAGGTATCCCACATGTGGATTGGGAGAAAAAGCGAGGAGTGGATTTAACCTTTTCCCAATCGCGAATCGAATACGATGGCGAAGCGGTGGATTCCACTTGGTACAATGCAAGCAATTCAGGTGGAGGGTTAAAATTTTTCAACTACCTCATCCAAGAACTCATTCCCGATGTTAATACAAAATATAGCACCAATGACCACGAAACATTGGTGGGCCATTCGTACGGCGGCTATTTTGGCGGCTACATTTTGTCCATGGAGCATCCCTTTGAGGTGATTCATTGTTATGACCCCTCTATATGGTTTAGTGATGGTGAAGTCAACAAGCGATTTCAGGAGAGTGGACGAAGCAAACCCGTAAAGTTTCACATCACCTATCAACCCATTCCGGAATTTCATAAAAAGAAAATTGAACGTTTTATTGAGCTAATGGAGGCTGACGAAACTATCATTTTGACCAAACGGTTCTACCCGGATGACACCCATAATTCATTGTTTATGGATAGCTTTTATAGAGGGATTTTGGAGACGCATCGGTACGCCTCAAAAAAATAAGTTGATTTAGAAGAGTAAAACATTTCTGCAGCATAATTTCTGAATAAAGCCCACCAAGTGAAATTTAACCTCAAGAAGGATAACCACCAAAAAAAAGGCTTACCTAAAAGAAGAAAATGGATTAAGCGAAGTCTTTGGATTGTAACGGGATTTCTGGTTTTTCTGAATATTATTGCAATTTTTCATTCTTATAAATTCACTCATTTCAGTGATACTAGTATTGAAAAAACGAAATCTCCCAAGAAACTATCAACCGTTGAGAAACTAAAAGCACTTGCTTTTGGGGTTAATAATCCTAGACCAGAAAACACAACCTTTCCATCAAGTGATTTCGAGACAATAAAACTTAAAAGCAACAGCGAAATTGAATGTTGGTATCTAAGGTTGGACCAATCTAAAGGCACGGTAATTCTTTTTCATGGTTTCGGGGGCAGTAAATCCACGATGATTGAGAGAGCAAGAATTTTCAACCAACTTGGCTATGACGCATTTCTTGTCGATTTTATGGGTTCTGGAGGTTCGGAAGGTAATCAGACTACAATTGGATTTCTAGAAGCTGAGCAGGTGAAAACCTGTTTTGATTTTATAACCAAAAAAGGCGAAAAAAACCTTTATATGTTCGGGACTTCTATGGGAGCTGTAGCTATAATGAAAGCCATTAGCGATTACGATATTAAACCTAAGGGATTGATTCTTGAATGTCCCTTTGGGTCTATGTATAAAACCGTGTGCTCCAGATTTAAAACAATGAATGCTCCAACTTTTCCCATGGCGGGCTTGTTAGTTTTCTGGGGCGGATTACAGAACGGTTTTTGGGCGTTTGAACATAACCCAATCGATTATGCAAAGAAGATAAACTGTCCTACTCTATTAGTTTATGGGGCGAAAGATGAAAAAGTAAGCAGAGAAGAGATAGAACAGATTTTTGGTAATCTTCCACAACCAAAGAAACTTAAAACATACCAAGAAGCAGGTCACGAAAACTATTTAAAAGGCTATAAAGATGAATGGATCAAGGCCGTGAAAGATTTTCTCGAAAGAGAATAATTGATTTTTTAAATTTTACTGTATTTATCCACAAAAAATGAGGTAACCAAAAATACCACCAAAGCCGGCAACACCCACCCCAAATGAAACTCTACTAAAGGAATCCAACTAAAATAGGTTTGGGTGATTTCCCCGAATCCTAAAGTGTTCATGAAATCAGGAATGCTGAATAGTAAGGTGGTAAATACCACGGAGCGAAACACCTTTGGTGTTGCATATATTTCAGGTAAAATGTTCAGCAAAATCAATGCGATGGTTACGGGATAAATAAACATCAAGGCAGGTAGTGCCACTTGGATGATATATCCCACATTAAATTGCCCCATCAAAACCCCCAAAACACAACCCAAAATTGCAGTGATTAAATAGGCGGTATTGGAATCCTGAAAACGACCTTTTACAAAATCGGCTGTACCGGTAACGATGCCTACCGCTGTGGTAAAACAAGCGATACTGACCAAAACGGTTAAAAAGGCATTGGCGATGTTTCCCAACGTGCTCAAGCTAATGCTTTGCAACAACTGCGTCCGTGAAATGTCTGCGTCAAAAACATTTTGATGCAGGGCACCTGCGTAAATCAAACCGCCATACACCAAAAACAAACCGAGCCCTGCGAGCATTCCTGCCTGCGCAATGGTTTGTTTCTTTTCAGTGTAGCCGACTGTGGGATGTTTGAGGTTTAATGAAATAATGATGACCCCACCAACTACTACTGAGCCAATAGCATCAAAAGTCTGATACCCTTCCAAAATGGCATGGGTGAACGGACTGGGAAAAGAGGAAATTCCATTCGGTGCTCCTAAAGTAACAGCCGCAATGAAAATAATGGAAACCAAAACCAGCACCATAGCCGGGGTTAGAATTTTTCCAATAATGTCTAGAATACGAGAGCGGTTCATCACGAAAATGAAAACCAACAAAAAGTATACACCGCTGGTCAACCAAGATGAACTGTCAAAAAGAGGTTGTATGGCCATTTCGTGCGTCACTGAAGCGGTTCGTGGTGAAGGCAGTGAAATGGAAATGGTATAGACCAAATAACAATAAATGAGACTGAAGGTGGGTGACACTTTTTTACCAAAGTCAAACAAGGTCCCTTGAAGTTTGGCGTGGGCCAGAATCCCCAAAATGGGAATCAAAACAGCCGAAAGCGAGAACCCCAAAGCAACGAGCCACCAAAGTTCGCCGGACTTAAAACCCAATTGTGGGGGCAGAATCAAATTACCTGCGCCAAAAAAAAGCGAGAAAAGGGCAAAGGCCACAATCAGCGTCGATTTTTTGTTCATATTCTGTTGATAAATTTTTGTTAACAAAAGGGATTGCTGTATCTTTCAAAGGTGCTTTTTGGCGAATAAATTCAACATCTTATCGAATTTGATGCATTTCGTCGAAAAAGTTCGAATCCCGAAAAGTTCATAAAATAAAAAGTTATTAACACACGTTGCTCAATTACGGCAACGAGCCAAACTAAAACTAAATATTCGAATCAACAAAACCTGTTTTACGACCCCAAATTGTAGAACCGATTACCTAAAAACCGAACTGGATGAAAAAAACCTCTACTCCGCGTGGCTTTAAATTTTCTTCTTTATTCTGCAGTATATTCGGCCATCACTATGTGGTGTCAAAAGAAGTGACTGAACACATCAAGGAATACAAATGTTTGCACTGTCAAAAACAAGTCACCACAGATGTTAGTGGCAGACTCTCCGTGCTTACTCCGAAAATGCAAGAAATCAATGAAACCGTTGCGGACATGTACCGCAAAAGAAAAGAGCGCGTGGTTCAACGCGTAGCTTAACGTTTTCGAATACCATTTTTGTTGTAAAATTTATTCCCGGAAATGAAGAAGGTGCCGGAGTTGGTCGCGTGCCCCAAGACCCTCTCGGAAAAGCCCTTGGTTTTCGGGATTTTTAGTTTTTGCCCCCGAACGAATTCCAGCCCTGTGCTTGCAAAGGAATCTTCGTGTCGGCACGAGTAACCAAATGCGCCCCTTCCCTGGCTTCCGTCATATGTCCTATAACCGTTAAGTTTGGGTTCGCTTTGATTTTGGGATAATCCGATTGGTCGATGGTGAACAACAATTCATAATCTTCTCCTCCGCTCAAGGCGATCAAAGTAGAATCCATTTTAAACTCTTCAGCCGCATTGATTACTGTTGGGTCCAAAGGGATTTTATCTTCAAAAAGATTACAGCCCACCTCACTTTGCTCACAGAGGTGGAGTATTTCTGAAGAGAGACCGTCACTAATATCAATCATGGCGGTGGGTTGTACCTCTAGCTGTTCCAATAACTCAATAATGTCTTTTCGAGCTTCGGGTTTCAATTGCCGTTCTACGATGTAGGTGTAAGGCTCCAAGTCTGGCTGATTATTCGGGTTGACTTTGAACACTTCTTTTTCACGTTCCAAAACCTGCAATCCCAAATAAGCGCCGCCAATATCTCCCGAAACCACCAACAAGTCATTGGGTTTGGCTCCGCTTCGTTTCACGATTTTCGAAGCTTTGCTCATACCGATTGCAGTTACACTAATCAACATTCCTTTTGTAGAAGAGGTAGTATCTCCCCCTACCAAATCAACCTTATACAAATCGCAAGCAGCTTTGACCCCATCGTAAAACGCCTCTAAGGCATCCAACCCAAAACGATTGGAAACCGCAATGCTCATCGTGATTTGTGTTGCCTGAACATTCATGGCATACACATCGGAAAGATTCACAATTACCGCTTTATAGCCTAGGTGTTTTAGGGGCATATAACTCAAATCAAAATGAACTCCCTCTACCAACAGGTCCGTAGTCACTACAATTTCATGGGATTCAGGGTCTATAATGGCAGCATCGTCACCGATTGCTTTTAGGGTGCTTTTATGGCTCAGTTGAAATCCTTGGGTCAGGTGTTTTATCAATCCAAATTCACCTAGTTGTTCCAAGGTAGGGCGTGAGGGCTTTTCGTTTTCTTGCATTTTGCAAAAATAAACAGGATGTCAATAAGTTGTATCTTTAAGAAACTTGACCGATAGCATGAAATTTTTGAACGCAATCCCAGTTGGACTAGCCATAGTCTGCTTGATTTTTGGATGCTCTTCCGATGATGGTCCGGAAGCACAGACCAACAATCCACCGAATACCAATTCAAATGATAATAGTTCGGTGGTGCTGGGCACAGGAGCCGTAAACTTAACGCTTACAACCTGCGAAGGGGGTATGGCGGATATTTATCCTTGCCAGGAATATGACTTATTGCTTCAAATGGATTTACCTGCCTTTGGCGCACAATCGGTAAATGATATTTGGGGTTGGACCGATGCAACAACCCAAAATGAATACGCTTTGCTTGGGCTTGACAATGGTGTTGCGTTTATTGACATTTCCGATACTGAAAACCCAGTTTATTTGGGCAAATTGCCCACGCAAACAAATCCAAGTGTATGGCGAGACATAAAAGTCTTTGGCGATTTTGCCTACATCGTTGCGGAAGCGCAAGACCACGGCATGCAAGTCTTTGATTTGAAACGCTTGCGCAATGTCCAATCTCCACCAGTAGTGTTCGATGCGGATACGAGATACGCCAATATTGGCAATGCCCATAATGTTGTGATTAATGAGACTGAAGGTTTTGTGTATCCCGTAGGTACGGCACGAAACGATGCCTTCAATGGCGGAGTACATTTTGTGGATATTCAAAATCCAGCAAATCCATTGGCTTCAGGAGGATATGCGACTGACGGATATACGCATGACGCTCAGGTCATCACTTATTCTGGTCCAGATACCGATTACACGGGACGGGAGATTTTTGTGGGTTCCAATGAGAATCAAATCGTAATTGTAGACATTACCGATAAATCCAATCCCACCCAAATTGAGTCTTTGACCTATCCGAACATTGGCTATACCCATCAAGGCTGGTTTACCGAAGACCATCGGTTTTTTCTGTTGGGCGATGAACTGGATGAAGCCGATTTCGGGTTTGAATCGAGAACCTTGGTTTTTGATTTTGCCGATTTGGACAACCCACAACTTCACATGGAATATTCCGGACCTACCAAAGCAATTGATCATAACGGATACGTTTTAGGGAATCAGTTTTTTCTAGCGAATTATACGGCAGGCGTCCGAGTTTTAGACATTTCCCAGATTGAGAACCAAGTCATGGTTGAAGAGGGTTTTTTTGATACGTTTCCCGCTAATGATGCTACGAGCTTCAATGGGGTCTGGAGCGTCTATCCCTTTTTCTCAAGTGGAAAGATTATTGTGAGCGACTCCAATTCTGGGCTCTTTGTTATCCAAAAATCAAATTGATTTGAATCGTACAAATTTCATATTGGGACTAGCTTTCATCGGACTATTCGGCTGCGATGACGAGGTGAACACCTTTTTCGAAGCACCCTCTGCTGAAATAAACTATTCCCTGGATTGGGTACAGACCTTCGGTGGTTCTCGAGAGGAAACTGCCCAATCCGTAATTCCGACAAACGATGGTGGCTTCGCGGTGTTGGGTTACACCAACAGTATTGATGGTGATTTGACTGGGAAATCCCTTCCGGTAAACGATTATTGGCTCCTAAAGTTTAGTGCTTTAGGGGATTTGCAATGGAGCAAAACCTATGGCGGGAGCAAGGATGACCGCGGACAGTCCGTTATTCAAACCACGGATGGCGGCTATGCCGTGGTCGGTTATGCCATGAGCGATGAAGGCGATGGAAGC
>ERZ1740062.693-NODE-693-length-16156-cov-5.003168_pt1 | contig 16156 bp, 10 predicted proteins | sample MGYA00581741_ERZ1740062 | MGnify/ENA primary metagenome ERZ1740062 (study PRJEB43018, sample SAMN04849747) | marine metagenome | isolation source: floating plastic debris | place: Pacific Ocean | collected 2008-09-01 | study: EMG produced TPA metagenomics assembly...
CTCGGCAAGCAGCTACAACGCCTGCTCATCCCATAGCAGTTTGTAGCGGCCACTAAAGTCGTCTGCCGTCGGCGCTGCGCCGAGAATCACTGCATCCATTGTTCGCCACAGCGCTTTGTCCCAAGCGGATTCCGACATCGTGCCATCGATCACGGGTACGGTATCGGTGTACGAGACATCGAAGGTCGTTATCGTTGGCGTGTCTGCGCAAGCAGCATGGCTCACCAGCAGGGTAATCAAGGCAATTCGTTTCATGAGGCGTTCCTGTATTCTTCGATCGCGCGTAGCGCATCTGCCAACACTCGTTGCGGCGCGTTGCCCGCATCGATAACGGTGACATCTGCCTCATCGTCCGGTTGCTCCAGCGCCGCGAACTGACTATCGATCAGCGCTGGCGACATGAAGTGGCCAAGCCGTCGGCGCAGGCGCTCGCGCAGATCATCCGGATCGCTCTGCAAAAATAGGAAATGCGTTGCAGCGGACTGTCGGCGTAACTGTTCGCGGTGCGCGCGCCGCAACGCGCTGTGTGCGATGACGCAGGGTGAGTGCAGCCGATCCAGATGGTCGATCACACGTTGCATCCACGGTGTTCGATCGGCATCGGTCAATGGGATCCCGGCCGACATTTTCTGACGGTTCTCTACGCTATGAAAATCATCGGCATCGATGTACTTCGCGCCGATGGATGCGGCCAGCGCTGCGGCCAGCGTCGACTTGCCGCTACCGCTCACGCCCATACACACAATGACGGGTGGCGCGGCGGTCATAACAACTCCGGTACCCGCACCTCGACGGCGTAGCGAGCGCCGGCGACAATGCGCCTGAGTGTGTGGTCGGGCACGTGCTCCCCATCGCACAGCACCTTCAATGCCTGTCCTTCTCGGCGATAGTGCACACTGATGGTGGCGCCCCGAAATTGTCGCGTGAGCTCAGCCGTCTGCCATGCCATGGGCAATTGCGGATCCACAACGAGGCCTTCTGGTGTGCCACGCAGCCCGAATAGTTGCTCGACGACAATACGCAGGTACCAGCTAGCGGCGCCGGTATTGATCAACTGGCTGGAGCGCCCGGCTGTGCGTGGAAACTCATGAACCGCACCGCGATAGTAATTCGGCATGAAGGTCGGCAATTGACCACGCTGCAGGAGATCATCTTGTTCGGGTCCAGGTAGGCTGCGTTGCAGCAAGCTATACGCTCGCTCGGCGTCGCGACAGCGATACAGCGCGTGGACCAGAAACATCACGGCGTGGTTGTAGATCGACCCGTTCTCGGCATAACCCGGATGCTTCTGCGTCAGGCGCCCGATATCTTCGACCATGCGGGTGTAAGGTGGCGCCAACAGCATCGGTCCAAAAGGCGTCAGCAAGTGTTCGTCGATGGCCGAAAGCAGAGCGTTCTGCTGGTCCTTGTCGGGCAAATCAGCGAGCAGCGCCCAGCTCTGGGCATTCAGATAAATACGGCCTTCCTGTTCTTCGGGGACACCAAAACGTCGACCGTCGTCGGTAATGCCGCGGGCATACCACTCACCGGTCCAGAGATGTTGTTGCACCGATAACGCAATCCGCGCGGATCGCGTACGTAAACGCTCGCCGATATCGGTGTCCCCGATTTGCTGACACACGTCCGCCCAGCGGTTAACTGCGACGATCGTCGCCATCGATAGCCAGCCCGAGACGCCGCGCCCCTGATGGCCGACCATATTCATCGGGTCGCACCAGTCGCCTTGTGCGATCAGTGACAAGTGACGGTCGTCGAGATTCCTGAGCAGTGCCTCGACGGCGGCCAGCACCCGTTCCCTGACGCTTCGGGTGGTATTGTCACTCGCCGTGATCTCGGCATCGAGCACGGTATGATCACCTGTTTCATCGAGATAGGCGGCTACCAGTAGGGGCAACCAGACCGCATGGTCGGTGTGTGGCACCTGATTGATGTATTTCAGGGAGGCACCCGCGTGTAGTAGCACGCCATCCGGCATCGAGCCATCGGTGTGTTGTTGCGACAGCGCCGTCATGATGGCGTGGCGCGCACGTTCCGGTCGTAAGTAGACCTGCCCCAGTGCATCCTGCAGATAGTTGCGAGTCTGCGGGTCCGTGGTCAGGCGATGCAAGGCACCATGATAATCAACTTGCCTCGGTAACCAATGATTCACGAAACCGTCGAGCGCCGCATCCGGTGTGCTGAGATCTCCGACGGCGGCGGTGACACGAAGCGCTGACGGTAACGTGACCGTTGCCGTTTCTGTCGTGAGCCAACGCGCACGAAGGGACGCGATTTCTGCTGGGTCATGTGCCGGGCCAAACAGCAACCGTAGTTTGTAGGTGTCACCAGCGGCCACCGATTCGTTGAATTGCATCGCTGCAATAGGCACTTCATAAGCAGCCGTACCGCGCTGCAGCTCGTTGCGAGATATCGCGTCTGGATTAGCCAAACCACCTTCGCCCTCAAACTCTGACTGAATGGTCTCATAACTCACGGGCGCGCGATCGGCGGCGAGAAAAGTGCAGGCGCGCATTGCCGCAATGCGCGGATACTCCTCAAGTTTTTGATAAGGCGGCACGGATTGCGCGATGATGCAATGGTGATCGGCATCAAAGCTCGCGGATTGGTTGAGCCAGCTCATATATCCAATCGAAAACACCGGGTAGATCCGCAGATGACGTGGACGAGCCGACGCGTTGGTGACTGTTAGCGACCAGATTTCCGCGACCGCATCGCTGGCTAGTGTGACCGACCAATCGATGGTCAGATCGTCGTGCGCGATTCGCCAGCGAACGCGATCATCGGTGACGGTGAAGCAAAATGCATCGCTTTGGCGACGCATCGGTTCATAAGGAATCGAGAAACAATGTTCGCTCTCGGTATCGACTATGTACACAAACCGGCCGGGATGATGGGCATAGAAACCAAGTTCCGGCTGCAGAAACGTCGTCGCCTCCAACACGGGCCCAGTCGAATAGCTGGCCGGTTCCGGTTGCATAAACTGAGCATGTGCGAAGCCGCGCACATTAAAGCGTGCCAGCATCTGCTCGTTCCACAGAAAGCCACTCGCATGCGGCATACGCACCGGAGAGTGCAGACTGACCTCCGCACCATCTGTGCTCTGGGAGACGATTGACTGGGTCATACGCGCTTTGCCACGCCGCTCAGGTTGCATCGCGTTGCTCCAGTTCTTCCTGCATGGTGGCGAGACGGTCGCGAGTGAGCGAGTATTGGCTGACAACGATCATCGCGATGATGGCGAAGACACCGGGAGCCAATGTCTGCAACAGGTTAATGCCTTGTTGCGAGGCATCGGTTTGCGCTTGTTTCGCGACGTAGCCGATACCGGCGAGTATCCACAGCATCGCTGCACTGCCGATCGATGCCCCAAGTTTTTGTGCAAAAGTCGCCGCAGCGAACGTCATCGCCGTCGCGCGCCGTCCGAACCGCCACTCGCTGTAATCGGCGCTGTCCGCGTACATCGACCAGGTAATCGGCGACTTCGGCCCGAGCGCAAGGCTGATGAGTATATTGAATACAAAGATCAGCTCGATCTGGTCTGCAGGCACGAAACAAAATCCGATCGACAACACGCCGACAACTCCCATCAATATCATCAACAGGCGTGCCTTATCGATGAACTGAGTCAAGAAGGGTGCTGCCAGAGCGCCTGCCGCATAGGCCAGTGACTGCATGAGCAGGTAATTGCCCAGCAATTCCGGACGCTGGATATGGTAGGTGAAGTAATAGTACGCGGAGCCGCCGCGCATCGTCACCGTCATCATGACCAGCATCGACAACAGAAACAGGATCAACCACGGTTTGTTTTTCAGTAGGTCAGAAATATCCTGGCGCGGATTGCTCGACTCGACGACCGGTTGAATCCGTTCGCGCGTGGTGGCGAAACTGATCCAGAACATCAGCACGGCCGCGATACCATACAAGCCCATGACGACCTGCCAACCGTGCGCCTCGTCGCCCTGGCCAAAATACGCGACCAGCGGCATCGTGAATTTGTTGACGAAAGCGCCGCACGCGAATGCGAAAATGAAACGCACGGTGATCAAAGTCGTGCGTGTCTGACTGTCGGCGGTCATCACGCCGGACAGCGCAGAGTAGGGAGTGTTGATGACGGTGTAACACAACATCAGCAACGTGTAGGTCGCATAAGCCCAGATCAGTTTTCCGCTATCGCTTAACTCGGGTGTTGTAAACGCCAGTACGCCCGCAATCGCGAGTGGCAAACCGCCGAACAACAGATACGGTCTGAACTTGCCGAAACGACTGTCGGTTCGATCCGCCACTGCGCCCATGATCGGGTCGGTGAACGCATCGACAATTCGCGTGACGAGCAGCATCGTGCCTGCCGCGGCTGCGGCCAGACCGAACACATCCGTGTAGAACGCCATCAAAAACGAGCTGAGCGTGGTCCAGTACAGGTTGAAGCCGAAGTCGCCTGCACCGTAGCCGGCTTTTTCACCGACGGAGAGCGTATGTTGGCGATGACTCACGGCGTGTCGCCCTGGCGTGCCGGGTCCGACAGAAACTGCGCGTGGGTCGGCATGACATTGGCAGCATTACGAACGACCGCATGCATTTCCTGCAGTCGTGCCTGAATTTCTGCATCGCCGAGCCCGGTCACGACCGGATGGTGACCGCGTGGTACCACGCCTTGGCCATGCATCACCGCAAGCCAACTAGTTTCTGTGAATAACTCGTCGCGCTCGCGCACAATGCGTCCATTGGCGGCATACAGCTCAAGCTTGCGCTGCAGATGGTCGCTGACTGGTAGCGATTGGCAATGCCGCCAGAAAGCCGTGTCATCGCGTTCGGTCTGACGATAATGTAGGACCAGAAAGTCACGGACATATTCGTATTCGGTTCGCGTCGCTCGGGTGTACTCGTCGATATCAGCCTGATCGAACTGCCGCGTCGGGAACAGTGTCATCAAGCGAGCGATGCCGGTCTGTATGAGGTGGATACTGGTCGACTCCAGGGGCTCCAGGAAACCCGCAGCGAGACCCAGCGAGACCACATTATGCTTCCAGGCCTGACGTCGGATTCCGGTTGTGAATCGCAGCGGTCGCGGATCGCTGAGCGGCGCCCCTTCCAGATTGTTCAAAAGCGTATCGATAGCTTGCTGTTCTTCGATAAAGCCATCGCAAAAAACGTGTCCGTTACCGGTTCGGTGTTGCAGCGGAATTCGCCACTGCCAGCCAGCATCTCGGGCTGTTGAGCGAGTGAAAGGTTGCGGCGCTTGTTCTCGCTCGCATGCCACGGCGACCGCGCGATTGCAGGGCAGCCAGCGCGACCAGTCGTCATAGCCGGCGCTGAGCGTCTGCTCGATCAGCAGTCCGCGGAAGCCGGAACAGTCGATGAACAACTCGCCGTCGATCTGTTGGCCGTCCTCTAATTGAACGGATCGGATGTGCCCGGTCTCTGCATCCTGCTGCACGTGGCTGATACGTCCTTCGATACGCTGCACCCCGTATTGTTCTGCGAACGTGCGCAGAAATCGTGCGTAGAGACTCGCATCGAACTGAAATGCGTAAGCGATAAACGCCAGTGGCGAATTACGCTGACTTTTGTCGGGACGCATGAACCGGCCTTCGTGCGCAGCGATTTCCTGCAAACAGAATTCGCCGAGCGGTGGTGCGTGGCCCGTTTGTTGTTGGTGCAGCCAGAAATGGTGGAAAGCGACGCCTTCCATGTCGGCCCCATAGTTGCCGAACGGATGAAAGTAGCGCTCGCCTTTGCGTGTCCAATCAACAAATTCGATGCCAAGCTTGTAGGTCGCCTGGGTCGCCTTGATGAAGGCATCCTCGTCGAGGTCTAGCAGGCGATTAAATAGTGTGATCTGTGGGATCGTTGCCTCACCAACGCCAACGGTACCAATCGCTTCCGATTCGACCAGGGTGATCGACAGGCCCTTGTTACTCATCAAACGCGCGAGCGCGGCCGCTGCCATCCAGCCAGCGGTGCCACCGCCGACGATGACGACCTTACTGATCGGTGTTTGGGCTTCGCTCATCGTTGATGCTCCAGGTACGCGTTATCCGATGCCGCGCAAAATTTATTGATGTAGGCCGCATGCGGTGGCATGTGTGCACTCGCTTCCTGATAGACCTGTGCCATGTCGCTGAACTGATTGGCGAGCGTATCGCGTTCCAGCGCGCCGAGGAGCGTGCGATGGCCTTGCGGGTGCAAACCCGGACCCATCATGACAGCGACCCAGCTGGTTTCCGTGAATAGGTCCGCGCGATGCGCAAACCACTGCCCACGTGGTGTGAAGCGGTCGATGCGCTCGTTCAGGGAGTCCGGCAAGGCCATCGTTGCCAACTGCTGCCAGAACGGCGAGTCCTGCCGGTGATTCACTGTGTAGTGCAGGATCACAAAGTCACGAATATCGTCGTACAAGCGCGCCATCAACTGGTTGTATTCATGCCGCTGGGGTGCAGGATCATCCTGCCCGGGAAACAGTGCCAGCAGTTTGCTGATGCCTTCCTGAATCAGATGGATGCTGGTCGATTCCAGCGGCTCAACAAACCCGGAGGACAGGCCGATAGCGACACAGTTGTTTTCCCACAGCGTTTGCCGTCGGCCTGTTTTAAATTTCAAAGTGCGTGGCGAATCTGTCGGCGCGGTCGCCAGATGATCGAGCAACTGTGCAGTCGCTAAGTCCTCGTCCATCAATGCGCTACAGTACACGTGACCATTGCCGGTGCGGTGTTGGAGTGGGATGCGCCACTGCCAGCCGGCGGCTAGCGCTGTTGCCTGGGTGTGACTCGCAAGCGTCGGTGCGGGTGCGCTTGGCACAGCAACAGCGCGAGCACACGGCAGCCAGTGAGACCAATCGAGCCATTCGCTGTCCAGCGTCTGGCCGATCAACAGCGACCGAAAGCCAGTACAGTCGACAAAGAAATCGCCGGGCACGACAACACCCTGTTCGAGATGCAGCGCGACGATGTCACCGTGTTCCGGATGTTGTTCGATCGTCTGGATACGGCCCTCCAGCCGTGTGACGCCGCGTGCTTCTGCGTACTCTCGCAAGAACGTCGCGTAGCGCCCTGCATCAATGTGATACGCGTGGCGCATTTGTGCCAGCGGCGATCGCGGGTCATCGGTACGCGGCCGGATAAAGCGCTCGCGTGCGGCGGCTTGCGCGCCAATAGTGTAGGCGTCGAGCGGCGGCATGTGTTGCTGCTGCTGCAGCCAGTGCCAAACCTGGTGAAAACCGATGCCTTCAATGTCGAACCCGAAGGCACTGAACGGATGAAAATAGCGCTCGCCGTTGTCGCCCCAGTTGAGGAAGTCGATGCCCAGTTTGTAGGTACCGCCGGTTGCCGCCAGAAACGTATGTTCATCGATGCCGAGCATGTGATTGAAATCAGCGAGTGGTGGAATCGTCGCTTCGCCGACACCCACCGTACCGATGGCTGCCGACTCGACGAGCGTGATCTCGGTGCTCTTCGGGACAAAACGCGACATCGCGGCTGCCGTCATCCAGCCTGCGGTGCCGCCCCCGGCAATGACGATGCGCTGTGTCGTCATGCGCTGCGCCCGGCACGCTGCTCCGCTACCGCGCGGTGGGCGGCCTCGATGTAACGGCTGAGTGGCGGAAATTCGCGAACAATTTGTGTGATTTTGGTGGCGAGTTCTGCCATCTTTGTGTCTCTTTCGGCTGCGGCCAAGCGCTCAGCGATAGGATCATGTTGATCCGGTTCAACGCCAAATGCCATCAGCGCGTTGGTCCAGTGAACGTGGTCCAGCAGTGTGTCGTCACCATTGACCCAGTGCCCGCGCCGGCGCCACAGCGCAACGCGGCGCGCTAGTGTCGCACCTAACGCCGATGCCCGCTTGTTGTCCGGTAGTGCCCGACACTCGAGCAGTCGTTCGAAGCCGGCCAGCTCTGCGTGCTCGGCGCTGGTCTGGCGATTGTAGGCGCGGCGAACCGCCTGCATGTGGCGGGCGTCCGGCAGGAACTCAAGCAGTCTGCGTATGCTCCGCATCAGCAGCAGGCTCTGCCACGGTAGTACGACCTTGCTGCGGTAGGCACTGGCGCCAAGCGAGACACAATTACCGATCCACGGAGTCTGTCGATAACCCGGCGTAGGCGTCGTGTCACTGTCGGCAATACGGCTATGCACGGTGATTGTTTGTTGCCATAACGGGATGCGTGTTTGCCAGGATGCTGCGTCAGAGTGAATAGTGATGCAGGGCCGCAGCGGCTGTTCCGGCACGTCACGAGTCGCGCTCAGACTTCGCGCGTCGCCGCTGGTAAGCCAGTCGTCCGCGCCAGCCAGTCGCGATACACCGCTGGCGTCGATCACCCAGTCGCAAGCGACCGTCGTGCCGTCATCGCACCGGATCGAAGAGATGATATGGCTGGCATCACAGTTCAGACCATGCGCGTCGTGCGCAACCCATTGGACCCCACGTTGCCGGGCGATAGGTCGTAAAGCGGCCGTTAAGCTAAGCGGATCGGCGTGACGAATGACTTCGTGTTGCAGACCGCCAATCGCATTGCGCGGTAGCGGTGGCGCAAACCGATTGTCTTGTAGCGCGACATACGATGGCGAGTACTGAAAATACGATTGTGGTGAATTCGCGAGCCGCCAATGATGGTGAAACGCTGCCCCCTGAAACGCGCGCCCAACGGCGCCGCACGGCACGACTTGACCTTCGATGTCGAGCCCGAGGCTGTACGCCCCGTCATGTTGTATCAACAGGTCGAGCGCTGAGATACCGATCGCGCCGAGTAGATCATCCGGTGTGCTCGGCAAGGCCGCAAAACTGAGTTCTGTGGCTTCGTCCACCGAGTTGCCGATTACAGTGATCTCAGTCTTTTTCGTGTTTAGCTGCTGCGCGAGCCAGGTCGCGGCGAGCCACGCAGCAAAGCCATCGCCGAGGATGGCGATACGGCGGACGGGCTGTGCACTGACGCGGTTCACAAGTTCGCCGGGCAGTAGTCTGCCAGATAGTCGTTGTGGACCTGCATGGTGCCGGCGTGGTCAGCAACGCGTCGTCGCAATTCGAGCAGACGCTGGCGCAACACCGCTTCCTCGATTTGATCGACGCGCGGGTCATAGCTCATCGGTAGTATGCCTTGCCCGAGAAACACGGCGAGCCAGCTTGGGGTTAGAAACAACCCCTGCTGATACTCATCGAACACGCCCCGCTCCCGGAACAGTGCAATTCGCTCGGCGAGTGAGTCGGGTATCTGCACAGATTGAATGTGGCGCCAGAACGCGCTATCGGTGCGCTCCGTCGCCACGTAATGCAGGATCAGGAAGTCTCGTACGCGTTCGAACTCCTGCTGCATCGTCTTGTTGAAGTCGTCGCGTTCCGGCGCGTAGTCGCCGTCCAGCGGGAACCGCGTGATCAGATGTTCGATGGCCGCTTGGATCAGATAGATACTGGTCGACTCCAGCGGCGCGAGAAAGCCACCCGCCAGGCCGATCGCAACGCAGTTATGATGCCATTGGCGTTTGCGCATACCGGTTGTAAAGCGCAATTCGCGAACCTCTGCGAGCGGGTCTCCGGCCAGCGTTTCCTGCAATGCAGCGGTCGCGCCGTCGGTGCTCAGGCATTCACTACAGAACACGTAGCCATTGCCATCGCGATGTTGCAGCGGGATGCGCCATTGCCAGCCAGCAGTTTTCGCCGAGGCTTGCGTGTAGGGTCGTGCGGTTTCCGCGCGTGTGGTCGGCACCGCCACGGCACGGTCGCACGGCAACCAGTGGCGCCAATCTTCGTAGCCCGCGCCGAGTGTCTTTTCGATCAAGAGCCCAAAGAAGCCGCTGCAGTCGATGAAAAAATCGCCGGCGTGGCGTTGGCCATCTTCCATCGTGACCGCGGTGATGTCGCCGGATTCCGGTGCCTGATCAACGCTGACCACGCGGCCCTCATGACGCACGACACCGCGCGACTCGGCTAATCGCCGCAAAAATGGCGCATAGCGTGTCGCGTCCATCTGGTAGGCGTAGCCGTAGGTGCCGGCAAGCGTGTCGGGCGTGCTGGCAGGATGCGCAAAGCGGCCGGCCAGCCCCGCGACAATCGGCAGTGAGAAATCACTGATATCGCCCAGTGGGGACTCGTGCGCCAGCCGCCGCCAGTAATGATGAAACCCCACGCCGTTGACCGGATTGCCGTAATCGCCGAAAGGATGGATGTAGGCGTCGCCAGGCCGACGCCAGTCGCGGAACTCGATACCGAGCTTGAACGTGGCGGACGTGGCCGCCATGAACTCTGCCTCGTCGATGCCAAGATTCTCGTTGAATCGGCGCAGATGGGGCAGTGTGGCCTCGCCAACGCCGACAATGCCGATACTTTCGGATTCGATTAGCGTGATCTGGACGCGGTCTTTGGGCAGTGCCGTCGCAATGGCCGCCGCTGTCATCCAACCGGCTGTCCCCCCGCCGATGACGACTATTTTTTGTCTAGGTTGCCCCATAACCGTTGACTTATTCCCCTTTTTCGCTATTCTGACTCAGTCGGAAATGACAACGCAAGCCATTTTTGACAGGGGTGATACTAGAATTGGCACCTGCCGATGCGCCAAAACCGCGCTGCAGCCGGGCCTAAACAATGAGGGGGCAATCCAATGGCTGAGAAAGCTGTCGGTCAACCACGTTTGAGTACGGTCGCGTACGGCGTGAAGTTGGCGCTGCTGGGTCTCGGCGCAACCGCCATGTCTGGTGGTGTCGTCGCGCAAGAGACTGAAACAGATACCAATACCAACGAACCTGTTGAAGAGATCGTCGTTCGAGGCGTGCGGGGCAGTCTGATGGACGCCCAGGCCTTGAAGCGCAATGCTGAAGTCTTTGTGGATGCGGTAACCGCAACAGACATCAACGCATTGCCAGACCGGTCGATCACGGAAGTGCTGGCGCGCATACCCGGTGTTTCCATTACACGCTTCGCCGGCGCTGATGATCCGGACCACTTCTCGGTTGAAGGGTCAGGTACCGTCATTCGTGGCCTGAACTTCGTGCGTAGTGAGCTCAATGGTCGTGATGTGTTTACGGCCGACGCCGGGCAGGCGCTTGGCTTCTCGAACGTCTCACCGGAGTTGATGCAAGCGGTACAGGTCTTCAAAAACCAGTCTGCGGACATGGTCGAGGGCGGCATCGGCGGTACCGTCAACCTGGTGACGCGTAAACCATTTGATAACGACGCTGGAACCATCGGTTTCTCGGCCGAAAACAACTACTCGGATCTTCGCGAGGAATGGTCGCCGACCGCTTCTGCGCTGTGGTCTTCACGCTGGGATTTGCCCGGTGGCGGCGAGTTTGGTGCATTGCTCGCAGGTGCCTACTCAGAGCTGCAGTCACGCGCCGATGGCACGTTGATTGCCGACTGGCTCGATCGAGATGGCACCGGCAACTTTGTCCCGAGCGGCGGTGGTATCCGCACGCAGGAATTTGACCGGGAGCGCGTTGGCGTATCTGCGGCTCTGCAATGGGCGAATGCTGATGGCACGCTCGAAGCGACCACGCAGTTTTTCCATTCTGCGTATGACAATGCATGGAATGAGCACGCCATTGAGCCGCGCATCGATGATGCGCCCGGCATCTCGTCTCGCCCGGGTGGCTCGTTCACTTTCGGCAGCGGTGGGCTGTTCGAGAGCGGCATCGTGTCGCAGTCTGTTGGCTGGCGTTCCAACGATCCGGCGCTGCCGCTGAACGGTGTCCGCAACCTCGCACTGACGCGTCAACGGATAGAGAACCCGGTGACGAACGAGTACAGCATGAACGTGCTGTGGTCGCCGCGGGATAACATGCGGGCGCAATTTGACGTTCAGCATATTCGCTCAACCGTTGAGGTCGAAGACTACACGGTACACAACGCGTTCTTTACCGACACGGCTTTGCAGTTGACTGGTGATGTCCCGACGGTCGACTACATTGCGCCGACCGGCACACCCGCCGACTATTTGTCGAGCGAAGAAGCTTTCTATACGCGTTCTATCATGGATCACCTGCAGGACAACGAGGGTGATGAGACAGCCGCGCGAGCTGACTTCGAGTTCGATTTCACGGGCGAAGGCTGGGCGAAATCGATTCGCTTCGGTGCGCGCTACGCGGAACGCGATCAGACCGTGCGTGCCTCGACGTTCAACTGGGGTAACATGAGTGCAACGTGGAACGACCCATTGCGCATCAGCGAGTCGAATGCGCCGGCTGGTACCTACGCACCATTCGCCTTCGATAACTTCCAGCGCGGTAGCGTGCCGGTAAACACCAATGGTGCTTTGTTTTATGCAGGCGAATTCAGCGCGGACGCGTTGCGCGCGTTTGCTGCGACATCGCCTGTGGCCAGCTGGGTGCCTTTGGAAGATCGTGGCGGTGTCATTCCAGGAACCCCATTCTTACCGGGTGAGGTCAATATCGCCAAGCAGGACACGGGTGCGCTGTACTTCCGGTTCGACTTTGGCACCGCCTTTGATAACGGCATGACACTCGACGGCAATGTTGGCGTTCGCTATGTTACAACCGACCAAAGCGCGGTGGGTGGCATTAACTTCCCGAACATCCAGCAGTTCCTCGACTCGGATGCCGACATCGCAGCACGTTGCGAGCCCAATGCCCCCGGCGAGCCGGTGCCTGGGTTCTGTGCCGTTGATCCCGCAACGCAGGCGGCGTATCTCCGTTGGGCGGATGGCGCGAGCACCGTAATTGACGACGATTATGATTACAGCAACGTTCTGCCAAGTCTGAACCTGAAGCTCGGTCTCAATGACGATATGCTGATTCGCTTCGGGCTTTCCCGAGCGATCAGTCGCCCCGATTTCGGCCTTCTGAAAAGTTTCTTCACGATCAACTTTGGTGGTGACGATCCGGTAACCGGCGAGTGGCTGGGCCCGCAGGCCTCGACTGCTGAGGTTCGTCTCGACCCGATCGAAGCCGATCAGATCGATCTGTCGTATGAATGGTACTTCAGTGACGTCGGATCCCTGACGGTATCGTTGTTCTACAAAGAGCTCGATAATTACATCGTGCCGGCGACGTCAATTCGCGAATTCACCAATAATGGTGAGACCTTCAACGTGCGTGTCGACGGTGTCGGCAACTCGTCGGAGACGGGTGATGTCCGCGGTTTCGAGATCGGTTATCAACAGACGTTCGATATGCTTCCGAGCTTCTGGTCGAATCTGGGCGTACAAGCGAACTACACGAACATCGATACGAGCGGTGTGCCAAACATCGGCGCGAATAACACCAGCGCCAACGGTACTTCCTCCGCACCTAACTTCGATGTGAGTGGCTTGAGTTTGCCGGGCTTATCGGAGCACACGGCCAACCTCGTGACCTTCTGGGAGAACGACAAGATCAGTGCGCGGATGGCCTATAACTACCGGTCCGAGTACACGCTTACGGTACGTGATGTGATCTTCCCGTTCACACCGATCATGCATGAAGCGACCGGCCAGCTCGATGCGTCCTTGTTCTACCGCATCAATGATCGTTTCGAGGTCGGATTCCAGGGTGTCAACCTGACTGATGAGATCACAGAAACTCGCGCGGTATTCTCCGAAGATCTGAGTACAGCACCACGATCGTTCTTCCGCAACGATCGTCGCTATACGTTTATTCTTCGCGGTAATTTCTAGCGATACCGATACCCCCCCCCAAGGGTGCGCCTTGTCCGACATGGCGTAATAGCGGGTCATCTCAGCCGAGATGACCCGTTTTTTTTGACCATGGATGGTCTTATGTCGCGGAGGCCATGGATGGCCGAGAGCGGCGCCTGAACGCTGGCACATTCTTAAACGTCGTATGTCCGAGAGCGGCGTTCAACGGATTGGCGTAGGCGGTTAGTTTAACGGCCCTTATGCCGCGGAGGACAGGATGTCCGAGAGCGGCGCCTGAACGCTGGCACATTCTTAAACGTCGTATGTCCGATATCGGCGCCTGTAGGCTGGCACCTCGTCGAACATGCGAGGGACGAGAGCCGCGCCTAATCGCTGGCAATTCATTGTCTGAAGCAGATGGGCCCTTACAGCGACTGAGACGCCAGGGCCGCGATACCCTCAACGGAGAGTCGTTGCTATATCGACCGGTACCGCCGCGTATGCCACTCGCGCATGATGCCTGTCGTTAATTGGCCAGTCGCGGTCAGGTCCGCTGTTGTCCAGCGCCCATGCGCGGGTGTGCCGGGTTTGAGGATAGAGGCGCCTTCCGCTTTGCTGTGCAGCGACCAGTTGCAATGACTAAGACGATGTTCACGCAGAAATGCCATCCAGCGCTCGGTCTCGGCAATATCCGCGGTACCGTCCCCATCGGCATTGATGGCGCCCCATTCGGTCACGAACAATGGCAATCCGCGGTCCATGGCGAATAGCGCTTTGTCGCGCAGCCCCTGGCGATGCGTTCCGGCGTAGAAGTGCAGCGTGTAGGCGAGATTGTCCGATACTTCGAGTGGTGCGCGAGCGGCGGCATCCACGTCCTGTGACCAGCTTGGTGTGCCAACGACGATCAGATTGTCACGATCGATCGCGCGAATCGTCTTGATGAGCGGCTCAGCAAAGGGTCTGATCACCCCGGTCCAATCGGCAGCGGGCAACGGCTCGTTGTAAATCTCGTAGATGATATTCGGATTGCCGGAGTAACGACGCGCGACGCGCGTAAAAAACTGCGCGGCGGCTTCCGGGTAGTCTTCAGCGTGATGGGTATGCCAGTCGACAATGACGTACATGCCGTTGTCGATGGCGGCATCAGCGACCGCAGTCAGTTTTTGCCACGCGTAGTCGGGCTCGGGAATATAGCCGCCCGGTCGCTCCGCGCCGATGGCCGCCCGGATAATCGGCGCGTTCCAGTCGCGTAGCACGGCGGCTACGACGTCGGCATTGTAATAGCTGCCAGGCTCGAGCCCGCCGGGCTGCGCCCAACCCAGGTTATGCCAGAACAGACTCGGACCGGCGATCGAGAGGGGATTGCCGTGTTGATCGCTGACGCGACCATTTGTAATACGCAGCTGGCCGTGCCAGTCGACGGGTCGTTGTAGTCTCCTACTCGAGAAATGGTGGCAACCCGTCGCCGCGACAGACAGTCCCGCGGACACAGTCATGAGGATATGACGTCGGAGCAGATCGGTTTCGCTGGCCATGAGGCTACGCGCGATCGCGGCTACTGGCGCGGCGCGGGTCCGGTCGAGTCGCGAATGATCATATCCGCATCGACCACAATATTGCGCTCGCTGGGCTCCTGTCCACGCAGACTATCGAGGAGCATCTTGGACGCATGCCGCGCCATTTTCGTCAGCGGCTGACGGATGGTCGTGAGTGCCGGCCAGACATGGCACGCGCTCGGGTCATCGTCGAAACCGGTGATCGAGACGTCGGCCGGCACACGCAGGCCCGCTTCGTGCGCGACCTTCATAACACCGGCGGCCATATGGTCGTTCGCGCAGCAGATCGCGGTTGGTCGACTGCTGGCTTGCAACAGTTTGCGTCCACACTCGATGCCTGACTCGAACGTATTGTCGCCGCGGACCACCCAGTCATCGTTGACCGTCAGACCGGTTTCAGTCAGCCCTTCACGAAAGCCATCAAAACGTTTGGCCATGGCCTTGTGCTCCGGGTGGCAATCGACGTAGCCGAAGCGGTGATGCCCGAGGCGGGTCAGGTAACGCACCATCTCGAGCATGCTCTCGCGGTCCGTTGTGCGGACGGTATTGGCATTCGCGTCCTCGGAGTCGCTCGATAAGGTAACGGTGGCTGCGCCGAGCTCCTTAACGAGATCCTGCACCGCCTGCATGTCTGATAACGGTGGTGCCAGCACGAGTCCGTCGACTCTGGGGGCTGTCAGCAGGTCTCGAATCTCATCGAGCAAGTTTGGATCGGTGAACTCGCATGGGTGAATCAGCAAGTCGTAATGTTCGTCACGACAGGTCTGCAACACGCCGCTCTGAATGCGGTTGATATAGCTCGAGGTATCGTTGTAGATCAGCCCCATCAGATAGGTGCGGCTGCTCGCGAGCATTCGACCTGGGGAGTTTGGCTTGTAGCGCAGCTCCTGCATGGCTTGCTCGACGCGAAGTTTTGTCGACTCGCGCACCCGAGGTTCGCGGTTCAATACGCGGGAGACGGTCTTGATCGAGACGCCAGCCTGATCGGCGACGTCGCTGATGGTCGCCTTGCGTGATGACAATGCGGACTGTGCTCTGGTCGCCATGC